>Ga0210409_10000207_pt1 | contig 120178 bp, 115 predicted proteins | sample IncBWH17MmetaG_FD_161649 | JGI IMG/M metagenome (GOLD analysis project Ga0210409, IMG submission 161649) | Forest soil microbial communities from Barre Woods Harvard Forest LTER site, Petersham, Massachusetts, United States - Inc-BW-H-17-M | ecosystem: Environmental > Terrestrial > Soil >...
AAGATACTGAGAAGCTACGGAGCATCTACATTCGCAAACTTCAAAAACTCATCCGGGATTCGGCCTTCCGCAAAAAGCTCACTCAACGGTTCACGGCTGATCATTCTGCATTTGAATAGACAGACTCCCCGCCGCAAACGCCGAAATTCCACACACGGGAACAATCGCCAACTAGCGACAGCTCGGGCGACCCTCACCGCAATTTTGTTTAGCTCGTGGCGTTCCTCTCTGGTTGCGGCGCCATTGCCGCAACCAGTGGCTTGGCAAACTGCTCCCAAGATGGTTGCATGGTCTTGCCTGAGAATTTTTCCATGAAAGCGCGGAAAAAGGACGAGGACATCAAAAGGTACGCAGCCAGCTTCGCGTCCACTCCTGAATCAATGCGTCCAAGCCCCTGCTCGGCGGCAATGTAATCGGCGAGTACCCCGATGGAGAGATGCGGCCCTTTGTCTTGACGCGCCAGAGATTCACGATAAGCCACAAGTAGTTCCGGTTCGGCAAATAGTCCTGCTGTCCCCGACACGCCAGTAGCAATGCGAGCAAGGCTCGGTCGCGTTTTCCTTTCAGTCGTTGACGATCGGGGGCTTGCCACAGCGCATGGCCTTGCTCCGTCGTTAACCGGTTTCCGAGACGAATGCCCAGTTTCTTCACACCTTTGACGCGACGAACACCGGCAGCTAAATCGCTGCTGAGAAGACCGCAGCCGGAATGCCTCATAGGCGAGCCGGCGTACGGCACCAAGACGAAGATTGATGGTACCGGGAGCGAGTTGACGGGATTCGAGATGAGAGCGGTAACGCAAGACCACGATCCTATTGAAGGCCAAGCGCGGTTTCGAGCAATACCAGTCAACGAACTCATCGATGGCGTGACAATAACCCCGCTTTGCGTCTGCTGAGTTGAGGCTGTTCAACACCGCGGCCTTGGCGTGTTCCAGGTGGGGATAACGTAAGACGGATTTGGTGCTACTGCGTCTTCCTTTGGAACTTGGGTTCCGCTTCATGACCGGTGGCCTCCGTGCCACCGATCAATGATCTGAGAGTAACGCAACTGTAAGATCAGATTTTCGCGTTAATCGGGAACTTGCCACCACTATGGGATAGAGCGAGAATTTGCTTGACCCTGGAACTGGTTCTAGGCCTCAGACTAATTCTGTGACTTCAAGCAAAGAGAATTCAGGAACCTATTGAAGCACTAACGATTCACTATGGTGGGAGGTCGTTTGTGGCGAACGATGATATTCCGATCGAGTACCTGATAAAATTTGAAAAAGACCATAGCAGTGTAAAAGCTAGCTACGAGCTGAGCGTTCCCTTTGGTGGCCTGACGCTCATAGCTGTCTTTCATATCTCGGTCGATGGCACCGATTTGGTCAACAACTTCATTCCTGGCCAGTCTAGGTTCAATGGCGCACAGTTCCATACACTCTCACATCCTGACCAAGACGCTACCGTTTCATTTTCCATATCTTCAAGTGGAGGCTGGACGGCGAGCGGCAGCGATGTGTTACGTGGTAGTAAGACGTACGACGACGCAGAGTTCTCCGAGTAGGCCCTGGGCCTGACGTGAAGCGTGGTACAACCTTCGGGGGCAGGTCACCTCAATCAACCTCAGAGCGGACGCTCCTTGAGAAATTGAAGTGTATGCGTTAGCGATTCGTAAACTAATGTCGCGCCAGCCATCGGATCAGCCTGTTCTTCAAATGATTGTCGGACAACAACCCCGGCGCAACAATATAAGAGCTGTCAGCCTTGCCGCGGATGGCGTCAGGTAGGTTCCCTTTATTTGAATCGACGGCCAGTTGAAACTCCTGAGCCCATGATTCATAGCCGAGGCTTTCTATTCGCTTGGCGACGTCCTGAAGCCAGGACTCATTTGTGTCCTCGTCCCACAAAAGTTTTTTCCGAGGCTGGTACAAATGGCCGGCGTCCAGAAACTCCTCATGGATATCCGCCAATTTGATCAGGTAAAGCTGCCTGCCGTCGAGGGTTAGCGACTGAACATCATCCTCACCATCGCGGAAGTCACGTACGGACCAACGACGATTTGCGTACTCATAAACTAGCTGTTCAACCCCTTCCCCAAGGGATGCAGCTATCTGCTTTCTGTATTTGCGATTGACTTCGTTTCCTTTTCTTCCAAGCCCAAGGGGATACGCGGAATGCAGCAGACCAGCCGCGACCACAACTGCAGGCTGGCGCACGTTCGCCAGGATGCTGGCGACGCCAACCAGGTGCATAAGGAACGGTTTGTTATTTGGGCGGTAATGCCCGGCAAAAAGACGCATGGCAATTTGGTATGCGCGATCGACTAGAACCAAATCCTCTTCGCCATACAAACCGTCTTGTAGCTGCCGGTAAAGCTGCAAATGAGTTTGTGCGTAGGAGCCCATGGAGTTCATTTTTACCCAGAAATGACTCGGGCCTCTGTTTTGTGTTTTATGACGTCCTCAGACAAGCTGTACCGTCGCAAGTTTCGGCGTTTCTCCAAAGGCTGACCAACGTACTTGCGAAATCTCTCGTGCCACTTGGGACCAAACAAGCCACGGAGGCGCGGATAGGTAACCAGCGCGCGCTGTCGATAGAATCTGACCCAAATGCCGTAATCCCTTAATCCTCGTTCTTCCAGTGGGATCGAGTATTTCTCCGCCAGCCGCTCGAGCGTGGCCTTTGTCCAGCTTTCGCTCCATCGTAGCGCGAAGTACTCCCTGTCAATGACGTCGAGGCGATCGGGAATCAGATAAGTGATAACGGAAGAGGGCTCCAGGTAGATCTGTTTGCCGGCGTTTTTAACGGCCAGGCACAAATCGGAATGCTCGGCGATGTTCAAGAGCTTTTCGTCCAGTGGGCCCAGGGCTCGGTATGCATCCATATTCATCAGAAGCGCATGAAACTCGATCAGCTCTGTTGTCTGACGGACCAACTGGCTTTTGCCGTCCGAAAACACATGCTGCAAGTCATGTTTTTCGATATAAGCAGGCCGCCGTTCTTCATCACGGACCTGTATTTTACCTCCAAACATATGAATCTTCAGTTCCCCTTTATGCGACTCCAGATACAGTGGAGCGACAAGCCATGCGCCCGTTTCCTCTGCGCACCGCACGAGGGGATTCAGCCAGTCGTGACCTACGGTGACGTCGTTATCCACAAACACGACATAGCGCGTCCGTACACGCTGTAACGCCAGGTTTCGGGATTGATTCGGAGACAGGAAATCTTCGCTTCGAATCAGGGTGAAGCCATGCCTCGTTGCAAGCTGCCGAAGAGACGCTGCAATGGATTCAGGCGCGCCGGCGTCGACGCAGATCAGTTCGTAGGAGCCGAGGGTGGTGGTGTCGAGAAGATGTTGCAGACAGGAAACCGTGGGGCTCAACCGCTCGCGAAATACAAACGCGATCGTAGCCAATGGCTTATCATTCATTTTAGTATGCCCCCAGTTATAGCCGTCACCTGTGACGGCTTGGTCGTGCCCAGGAACTTACCGTTCAGCAATCTGTTTTCCCGCCTAGTGAGGTCGATCAGGACCGGCATCAGAATGGCCCACAGGAGCCCCATGATCGACTTCTTGTACCCGACTTTGAGGCCTCGGTACATAAATAATCATGTAGGGTAGCCCTCGATACCGGTGGAACTCTTTTAGATCTTCTCCCATGAGCCTTTTCTTTACCGCAGGATCGACTTTGCCTAGAGATTGAAGTGAAGCCGCCGCCTCACAGCCTGTATAAAGAGTCTTGCAATGCCCGGGTGAAAAATCATCGCACTCGACGCAGCGAGGAAGCCACGAAAGAATCGCTTCTTCTGCCAATTGAACTTTGCAGCCGCAAAGTGAAGATTGGCGATATGCAATCGAGCATCTCGATTCCGATCAGACCACAACGCCTCCGCGCTGGACTTGAGGGCCACCCGATATTCGCCGGCCTTCGACATAACACCGATCCAGCTTAGATACTCTGCAGATATGTGCGCCTGCTGCATAGCCTCGGTGACTCCCATCGCGGCTAGTACGGCGGGCGTGATTTCGCTAACGGCGTTCAGCGGATCCATGTGGGCAATTCTTCGAGATAATGCGGAAGCTTGTGCAGCCAGTTTGCAGAGAGTCTGCTGCTTCCGCTTCGTCAACGATAATTGGTTCCGATGAATGCGATACTTGACGACGATTTGCGGAAGGTTGGCACATTGAAACTGCTCTGAAATTCTCAGCGCCAAGTCATAATCTTCAGCTGATGTAAACGCGGAGCGATATCCGCCCACATGGGCGAAAGCCTTGGTGCGAACAAGGACTGCGGTATGGCTGAAGGGATAGCGGGTCCGGAGCTCCGCTTTGATCTTTTCATCTTCCGTCGGGACATCCATGGCCCACAACGGCTTGCCTCTCGCGTCGATCCACTCGGCCGCGCCCCCCAGGAGGCTGATCTCCGGATGCTTCTCCATGAAATCGACTTCCAACGTTAGACGGTTGGGTAGAGACACGTCATCCGCGTCCATGACAGCGATATAACGCCCCTGCGCTAGAAAACAGCCGGCATTACGAGCTTGTACCACGCTGAGGTGCGATTTCTCGTGGAGCGTGATTCGGGAGTCGGTGGCAGCGTAGCCAGCTGCCATGGCTTTAGACTTGTCCGTCGAGCCGAAGTCAACGATGATGAACTCAAAGTCCCCGAAGGTCTGTTCCAGAATGCTATCGATGGCCTTTCGGAGGAAGCGCTCAACATTGCAGATCACCATTACGACCGAAACGACGGGTTTGTTCTTTTGTCCGTCGCCGCCGGTATTCCGCGGCTCAGCACGCTGCCCCTCCAAAAGGGCCAAATTATTCTTCACTTTCGATGGGCCTCTCAAATCCCTCTTGTGAGCCGCCAAGGTAGAATGTTCGCAGATCATACAGGAATAGCCAATGGGAGGCTAAGGCCATTCTTACAGGTACTCGGGTCCCGGTACCAAGAAAAACCACTTGTCCGCTAATCGGGTGCTGCCCGCCGGATCGAAAAGCACTGGGGTTATTTAGGCGAGGCGCTACTTGTTTTCGCAGAGTTGATCCTGTGGCTCCATCCGGTTTTTCCGGGCATGACATTCGCTGAAAGCTGGGGATGATCCGAGAGTATCAGTCGAAATCGCATTAAACGAGTTAGTTTGTCTTGGGGGGAGGAACAGTGGAACCGGTCGCTGAAGCCGAGTCCACGAGTGGCCGCAGCTCTCGCAAGCTTTGATGTAGCACCTCGGTTGTCGCGGAGGCGCCATTTGTCAGACCTGCGGTCACGGCATCACGTTCGTTAAGAATCGATTGCAAAACGGATTTGCGATGTTCATCATTTGTCTGCGTCATCTCGGCACGGACCTGGTCAAAGAATTCTGATGAGAATTTCTGCGCGTCACCAAAATTCTTCTCTTCCACTTTGTCAATGAGCCGAACCAATCGGTCACTCAGACTGTAAATTTGCAGGCGGGCCTGTGCATCGGCGAGCTGAGAAGAAACAGATTGTAGCTTACTTTCCGTCTTCTGCAATTGACTGTGTTGCGGCCAATAACCTATTACATAAACGACCACGAGCAGAGCTGCCAGCAGAATGAAACCCAGCCTTCTCATCGCAGCCTCCAGAGTCTTCGGTTACAAACAAAACTTGCCCTAGAGTTAGTACAAAAAAGCCGGTCCGATCAAGAGTGAATTCTCTCGCACTTCCACTGGTAGAAAAATCCCCCCGTCACATACGCATTCCGCCGAACAGGTACAAAACCAGCAGGATGATCAGGACCAGCCCGACAATTCCTACGCCTCCGCCCGTCCCCCATCTCCGATATCCGTAATACCCACCGCCGCCCCCGAACGCGAGCACGAGGACAATGATCAACAAGATCAATAACATAGGAACGTCCTATTTCAGCGTCGAACTAACTCCGATCCCGGCCTGCGCTCTGGCCTTTCCGTCGCTTCTCTCAAGACAAAATTTCTAGCGCCTTCGGCCTGGTTAATCTGCAGGGGTCCATCACAACTCGTTGTGGTGGTCCTCACCTCTGACCTTCTCACGGACCTATCCCAATAAATGTACCTTTTTGAACAGAGCGCTCTAGCCTTGACCTCTTACTTTCTGGAACCCCGAACGAGAAACATGATCTTCCTCGCCACCACGCACTCCACCTCAGAATTCCCGCCAGCATGCGAGTTTTTCAACAGCCACTGGGCTTCCCGCCAGCTCGTGGACTCAACGCCTAATTACGGAGTTTGAAACTTAGGGCACCCTGCGACTTGCGAGCGGTTCATCCTTCCGCGCTTTAAATGAAACTAATCCGGGCGTACCATAGCTACTCCCAGACCAGGGAGTAAAAGAATGGACAGCTTCCCTGTTCCCAAAGCCCGCCGCTCGAAGCGGGTGATGTCGAAGAAGCGCGCCAGCCTGGTCATCAATCTGGACTGGAAGCCGAAGAGGCTCCCCTGCCTGGTCCTCGATTCCTCGAAAGAAGGTTTTCGGCTGCGCGTAAGTTTCGACCTTATGCGCGGCCAAGTGGTCGAACTTATCCTCGAAGAAGAGACGCCCAGCCCCGAGCGCTGCAGCGTGGTCTGGGTCGGCAAAGCCGGCTCTAAGCAGGAGGGAGAAATCGGCCTGGAAACCGTCTAGTCGATCGTTGTTGCTTCCCCGGATAGCACATTCTTGGAACTGGGCGGGGAGTAGCGTCTGAGGAACCCGCTGCGTGGAAATCTGCACGGTGGGATCTGTGAGGGGGGAGAGCGTCGGTGCTGCCATGGTCGACCTAAACGGGCACGAAGCTGGAAACGGCGGCTACAGCGAAGGAACACCTACAGCGCACCGGCATCTCTCCTACTCGGAGAGATGTCCGGTAAGCGCGTTCCATAAAGGGGAGCGTCAAGGGAAAAAGCTTCCCGGCGACTGGAAGGAGCGGAGAGGTTCGCTCTGCGTTCCAGCCCAAGTCATGTTGCGAGGCTCTGGGTGTTTTCTCTCCCTGCAGATTCATTTTGTTATCGTGACGACGCTTTCGGCTTCTGATGCAACAAGCAGTGTGGTTGCGAGGTGCCAACCATGGTCTATCTGAGACTCGAGGCCTATCATCCTTCCTTCTGGCTCGTGGCGTATTCTTCTGGGCGCGTTCTTAAGTCACGCAATTGAAAGGACATTTTTCGGATAGTTGACATTTGATGGTAGACCATTTTGTCCCTACCACTCGCAACAAGCCGTCGACAATATCGGAAGCGATGGAAATTCAGATACGCACGGCGGGCGTCGAAGACCTGAAGCACTTTCTGCATCAACGAAGAGCAATGTTTGAAGAATTGGGATTCCGAGATACTGCCGTGCTCGACCGTGTGGAGGATTTGTCGCGGGAGTATTTCAGGGAAGCTTTACGGATCGGTACGTACAGAGGCTGGCTAGCGGAGGAATTGAATGGACAGATCGTGGGCGGTGGCGGGATTGTGGTTGCGGATTGGCCGGGCTATCCCGGCGAGAATCATGCAGAACGAGCCTGGATTCTAAACATGTATACGGAGCCTGGAGCACGGCGCTGTGGAGTGGCGAAACGACTGTTGGAAGTGATGATCGAGTGGTGCCGAATAAAGGGATTCAGCGCTGTTTCACTCCATGCAAGCTCTGCGGGACGCTCTCTGTATGAAACGGTGGGCTTCCAGCAAACAAACGAGATGATGCTCAAGCTGTGATGAACCGCATCTCGTTCTAGCGTTCCGCCGTCGAGTCACCGCACAGGTGCTTTGCGGGATGATTGTCCGGTTTGCGCGTATCGTCCAAGGGGATTATTTGGGAGTGCGCCGTCATTCGAGAACAATCGCCAAGGCGTAAGGAAAGCGCCAAATCACCGGTTTGCCGACTGCACGGCCAGATGCTCTTGGTGATCGGTAGAGTGTGGTTTCTTAGGTGTCATGGGTTGGAATTGACTGCAGACTGAGAAAGTGGCCAGGGATGAGAATAAAAAACAGAGGTACTGGTCCGCTTGACTTCTGCATTTTTCGGGGGCAGAATCCGCCAGAAAGCGTGCCTCGTTAGATTTCAAATCCAAGTCGAGACTTGACCGAGCACCGGCAACAATTCCTGAGGCACCTTTTTTTTCGAAAGGAGGAGACCGCCATGGGTACCGCACCGCGCCCCGCACTAGAGCGGGATCCTGTGAAGTTGGACCCTAAACACTACAAAGTGGAGTTGGAGACAGACCGCTTCCGGATCGTACGGATCAACTACGGTCCGAATGAGAAGTCACCAACGCACCAGCATCTACCGGGAGTAGCCGTTATGCTCACCGATGCTGACTTCAAGTTCACCTATCCGGATGGACGGACGGAGAAATTTCAGAAGAAGGCAGGCGAATTTCTCTCATCTGAGGAACCTTGGGAACACTTGCCCGAAAACATGGCCAACAAACCGTTTGAAGCTCTGATCATCGAACTAAAAAAGTAAGTGCGGGCGAGAGAGCTAGACAGCACACAGCAAGCCTCGTGCCCGGCTGTCCCGGGCTCGCCCCTGTTCGGACTTCCCCAAAACGCGATCGCTGCCAAGTCCGAAAACGCGAAGCTGCAATGACCGTCCTGTGGCCGGATTTTTTCTCGAGCGTTTGAATCCTGCCCTCAGTCCCGTACGGAAGTCTAGTTACCATTTGGGTTACACCGCGTCACAACTCGCTGTAGTGACGTTTCGCGCCACTTATCATGGTTTTAGGATTAGCCTTGGGAAGCTTTCTGCGAGGTGCAAAATGCGAAAATCCGTTGCCTATCTATTTGTTGTCCTGCTGGCCTTTCCCACACTGTTGGCCGGGCAAACCACACCGCAGAAACCTGTTTCAAGCAAGAGTCCGATTCCTGCGGCAAAACCAGCAACCCCTTCTGCCAAGCCAGCGGAGCAACCGTCGAAGCGCGCCTATGCCGAACTATCGATTAGTGAGTTGATAAGCGAAGATCCGAACCGGTGGACTGACAAAATGTCAGCCCATGCATCTGTGGGTGGCTTCGTGACTCAGGTCACAAAACGCGACGACGGCGACACCGACATACGCATCTGTGAAAACCCGAGAGTAGAAGGCATGGACCGGGCGCGCTGCATCTTGTCTAAGTGCATACCGAAGCTGCCATGCGAGGTACCTCAGGTTGGAAAGCCGATCACCGTCAAGGGGATCACCCGATACGAAGCCAAAGTGGGGACCCACTGGTGGGAGATTAATCCGGTTGAGCAGATTGAGAAATAGCTCGCACAAGGGAAATGCCATACACTCGATAACGCTGCGTGATGGGCCATAACCCTTGCCGAATCTTAAATCTCCTGTAGTAGAATTCACCGCATGAGCGACGCCACGCTCGACAACACCCACCGGAAGATTCAAAGGATGGCACATTCTGTTGGATTGTTGCCGAGCGACTCCGCAGGAAACGAATCTCTCTCATCTACAACTTCGTCGTCGCACTCATCGTCGCTGGCTTCCTCCTATTCGTCGTGGAGGCAGCCTGCGATGAAACTTGGCTTCGACTCCTGTTGTTGGCGACGTTTACGTATATTCACAAGGACAAGCAAGGCGAACTAGAACAATATGTATTACTTATATAGTATATATATGAGCTCGTAGTTGTGCCCCTTACGAAGGCAAGATACAAAGCCAGGGGAGGACCAAGGTTCGGGCATCGGTCCGCACAAGAGCAAAATTGCAAAACGAACTCCAGTAAGTCTTTTAAAGTCCGACGTTTACCCTGCGAGGATGTTAGCCGATCTGGTCCTGCCCGTTGGCAAAAGGATGGCAAATCGACCTACTCGCCATTCGAGTCAGCCGCATAGGCCTTCACGAGTATCGGATCAAGGTTGTATTGTCGGATGAGGTTCTCGATGTTAGGCAGTCTACGCTCAGTTTTCGCCGACATCGCCCACTGAGAAGTAGGTGCAATCCGGATGATGGAAAACGAGCGCGCTGACACTCGCCTCGGGATCCATCATCATTCCCTCTGTGAGCTGTACGCCGATTTCCTCCGGCCGCAGCAGTTTCCAGAGCCCCGCTTGATCTTCGAGGTTCGGGCAGGCCGGATAGCCGAAGCTGTAGCGCTTACCGCGATAACGTGACGTAAACCTTTGCGCCATGGTCATCCCTGGCGGATCTGGAAAGCCCCAATCCTCGCGGATGCGCCGGTGCAGCCATTCCGCACAACCCTCCGCCGTTTCAATGGCCAGCGCTTGCAAGCCATGCGACTTGAAGTAGTAGCCGTCATTCTTCGCCTTCTCCGCCCGATCGCGGATTCCTTCGCCTGCTGTTACCACGAACAGCGCAACATGATCCCGGTGCCCGTTTTGGCTGGGCAGAACATAATCGCTAAGGCACAAATAATCGCCCAGCCGCTGTCGCGGAAGCTGAAATGTGTGCACCGGTTCCCCAGCTCCGGGAGCGAAAAGCTGAATCGATTCGCCCGTCGCCTCGGCTTCGAAGAATTGCCACACCGCGCGTACCTTCATGAATCCCGCGGCCTCGTTCTTCACCTCTTCCATGCTCTCAAATAATTCCACAGCCTTCGGGTCGCGCTCCTCCAACCGTTTTTCGAAATCCCCGCGGAACCCCATGTGCCGCCCGTAGAGCATGAAGGGGTTGATATAACTCCAGACGTCGCGCAGATCCGGCACCAGCCGCACCTTGCGCTCAAGAGTTGCCACTCGCGGAATCGGCAAAGCCGTCCGCACGCGAGGCGACCGTGTGACCTTTGGAATTTCCAATACTTTTACCGTGGTCGTCACCCCAAAACCATTCCCACTAGCCGTGTGTTCACGCATCACCATCTCTCGCGTCGCCGGATCCATCAGCTGATTCATCAAGCTCAGCCCCGTCATCGCGTCCTTTGCGAAACACACCGCTTTCCCATAACTCGGCGCGATCTTCGTCTGCGTGAATTTCGCCGAAAGCGCCGCTCCCCCCACCAGCAGTGGAACCTTGATTCCCGCATCTTTCAAATCGCCCGCCGTGATCACCATCTGCTGCGCGCTCTTCACCAGCAGCCCGGACAAACCAATCGCGTCGGGCTGATGCTCCTGGTACGCCTTGATCAAATCCTCTGGCGGAACCTTAATCCCCAGGTTCACCACGTCATAGCCGTTGTTCTTCAGAATAATTTCAACGAGGTTCTTCCCAATGTCGTGCACGTCGCCCTTCACCGTCGCCAGCACGACCTTCCCACGCTTCGCCGTGTCCGCCTTCTCCATAAACTGTTCCAGGTGGCTTACCGCCGCCTTCATCGCCTCCGCGGACTGCAGCACTTCCGCCACGATCAATTCATTGGCATTGAAAAGCCGCCCTACCTCTGCCATCCCCGCCATCAGCGGTCCGTTCACAATATCCAGCGGCGCCGCACCCTCCGCCCGTTTCTTCTCCAGATCGCCGATCAGCCCATCGCGCGTGCCCTCAATAATGTAGTTCGCAAGCCGCTCATTCAGCGGCAAATCTGCCGCACGCACTTTTTCTTTCCTAGTCGCCGTCCGAAAATGCTCCGCAATCGCTTGAATGTAGTATTGATTGACCGCCGCGCGCTGCTCCTTGCGCTGCTTGCGCCAGTCCGCCGGCACATCTCGCAGCAACTCCGCGTTCGAATGCTCCGCTGGCACGTCCTTCGGCGGATGGGAAAACAGCAGGTTCTCCGCCAATTCTCTTTCATGCGGCGAAATTGATGCGAACCGTTCAAGCCTCTCCGTATTTACAATCGCCAGGTCCAGCCCCGCCTTCGTGCAGTAATACAGAAAAACCGAATTCATCACTTCGCGGGCGCCTACCGGCAGGCCAAACGAGACGTTCGAGATCCCCAGGATTGTCCGCACATCCGGCAAGGCCTGCTTGATCAGCCGGATTCCCTCCATGGTCTCAACCGCGCCGCCGATATAATTCTCATCGCCCGTCGCGCAGGGAAAAACCAAAGGATCGAAAACGATGTCCTCCGGCGCCAGCCCATATTTTTCCGTCAGCAGCTTGTACGAACGCTGTGCAATCGCCAGCTTCCGCTCGCGCGTAAACGCTTGCGCCTGCAGCTTGTCTTCATCGATGCAGCCCACCACCACCGCCGCGCCGAACTGATGGGCAACCGGCACCACGCGTTCGAATTTTTCTTCGCCGTCTTCCAGGTTGATGGAATTGATGATCGCTTTGCCTTGGCAATACGTCAGCGCCAGCTCGATCGCCGTCGGATCGGTCGTATCGATCATCACCGGCGCTTTCACTTTTCGAATCAGCTTCTCGTAGAACGGCGGAATATCCTTCTTCTCATCGCGTTCTGTGCTTTGCAGGCAAACGTCCACAATATGCGCGCCGCCTCGCACCTGGCGCCGCGCGATCTCGCTGGCTTCTTCCCACTTTTCTTCTGCCACCAGGTTCTTAAACAGCCGCGAGCCGATGACATTCGTCCGTTCCCCCACCAGCAGGGGCCGCGTACTCTCTTCCGCTTCGATGGTTTCAATTCCGGAATAGACCGCGCGATGCGCTTCCGCCGGCCGCACCCTCGGCTTCTTGCCCTCCACCATTTGCCCAATGGCGCGAATGTGTTTCTCTGTCGTCCCGCAACAGCCGCCGATGAAATTCAACCAGCCATGGTCGACAAATTTCTCCAGCTGCGCCGCCAGTGTCGTTGGCGTTTCCAGGTATTTGCCCTCTTCATTCGGCAAACCCGCATTCGGATAACACGATACGAACTCACCCGTGAGTTGGCTTAGCGTTCGAATGTGGTCGGTCATGAACTCTGGCCCAGTCGCGCAGTTCATTCCAAACGCCAGCGGTTTTGCATGCCGCAGCGAAGCCCACATCGCTTCCACCGTCTGCCCTGCAAGCATCGCGCCCATCGGCTCGATCGTGACGGACACAATGAAGGGGACTTCGCTGCCGATCTCTTTCGAAAGCTTCTGGATCGCCAGAATCGCCGCTTTGATGTTTCTCGTGTCCTGGCAAGTCTCCACCAGCAGCAAATCGACGCCGCCCTCAACCAGGCCCTTCGCCTGTGCGTAATAGGCCTGACTCAGTTCGTCGAAGGTAACGCCCCCCGTAACCGTAATCGCTTTGGTTGTTGGTCCCACCGAGCCCGCCACGAACCGTGGCTTCCCAGGTGTGCTGAACTCGTTCGCGGCCTGCCGCGCCAATTCCGCCGCGCGTTTGTTCAGGAAATGCGCGTCCGCCGCCAACCCGTATTCCGCCAGGACAATGGGTGCTCCGCCAAAACTGTTTGTTTCGACGATGTCCGATCCCGCTTCGAAATATTTCCGGTGAATATCCAGCACCACGTCCGGGCTTGTTCGCACCAGGTTCTCATTACATCCTTCAAGCGCAGCTCCGCCAAAGTCCGCCGCAGTGAGGTTTCGCTGCTGCAACATCGTGCCCATGGCGCCGTCAAGCACCAGGATTCGCTGCAAGAGCAATTCCCGAATGGCTTTGGCCGATTCGTTCAGGTTACGCATTTGCTGGAAAGCGGTACTCCCTTTCTGGTTCCCTGGTGTAGTGGAAACAACGGCAAAGAGCCCCTCTTCCTAACCTCCTATTTTACGCAGGTTTCCGCTGGATTCGAACGCTCTTGCACCGAAGCAGTGCTTTTTTCGCGCGAATGGCGCATAGGCCGCCCCGAATCCACAATTCCCCGATGCTACACTGCGCACTGACGCTGGAATCGAACATCTTATGAGCCAACGCCTGAAAATTCTGAATATCGTCGGCGCTCGCCTCAACCTCCCGAAAATCGCGCCGCTCATGCAGTGTTTGCCTGGCTGCGTCCCCCTCTTTGCGACGGCCACGCCGCCAAGCCCATTGTCGAGATTCTCTTGAAGGTGGTACTCCGGGGAAAAGCGTCGTAGGTGTCAGTAACAATTCGAGAACAGGCTTGCCAAAGGCACTTGCCCCTTTGGCCAGTTTTCACTACGCTGGCAAATAGTGACTACGAAACGGGCATCCTCCAAATTGATGGTTTGCATCCTCTCGCCGCACCCCCTGGTGCTGAGCGAGTTCCAGCGCATTCTCGCGAAAGCGGCATTCAAGATTGTCGCCATGCAGCTCGAATCCACGCTCGCACCCGATCTGCGTAACCTCGAGCCGCCTAAGGCGCAGGTATATGTCATTGATGCGCACGCCGCCAAGCCCGCCACCGGCGCGCTCCTCGCCAACATTCTTGAACGCTATCCGGAAGCCCGCCTCATCGTGGTCGGCGAACAGCACAACGAAGCCAACAGTTTTTCGCTCCTCCGCCTTGGCGTGAAGGGTCTTCTCACTTATGTCGAAGCCCGCGATCAGCTAATCCGCGCTCTGCCGCTGGTCGCCAGTGGAGGCTTCTGGGTTCCGCGCCAACTTCTCTCCGGTTTTGTTGACTCCATCCTCACGGGGCAAGGCCGCCGCATGAAGACGGATTCCGTCACGAATCTCAGTCGCCGTGAGCAAGAAGTTCTGGATTCGCTGCTGGAAAATCTCTCCAACAAGGAAATCGCCAGTAAGCTCAACATCGCCGAACGCACCGTGAAGTTTCACGTTTCGAACCTGCTCAACAAGTTCGGCGTGCGCCGTCGCGCCGACCTCATTCTTCTCACCTTCCAGCGCCGCTTATCCCAGGTTTAACCTTTGTCGAATTTGCAGCCTTGGTGTCCAATAAAGGGACGTGGAGTTCATCGCTGAATAGTGCAGTGAAGAGCACCACAAATTCATGGGCTAGGCCCTGCTCGAGGAGAACCCACCGTTGAATATTCTTGTGACCGGAGCAGCAGGATACATTGGCAGCGTTTGTTCCGAGGTATTACTCGCGCGCGGCATGCGCGTCATTGCCCTGGATAGTTTGCTGGAAGGCCACCGCTCTGCTGTGCCGCCGGGCGCGATATTCTGCCAAGTCGACTTAGCGGATCGCCCTCAACTTGAAAGTGTTTTCTCTCAGCATAAAATTGACGCCGTGATGCACTTCGCCGCCGAAGCTTTGGTCGCCAAGTCCATCCGGGAACCCAGCACGTTCTACGCTACCAACGTCGCCGGAGGCGTAAATCTCCTCGATGCGATGACTCGCCATAGCGTGAAAAAATTCATCTTCTCTTCCACCGCCGCCACCTACGGCGAACCGGAAATCGTCCCCATCCCCGAAGACCATCGCAAAGCCCCCATCAATCCTTACGGAAAATCCAAACTCGTATTCGAACAGATTCTCGCGGACTATCGGGCTTACACTGGACTCAAGTACGTCGCCCTTCGCTATTTCAACGCCGCCGGCGCCTCAAAAGAACGCGGCGAACATCATCGCGTGGAAACCCACCTCATCCCCCGAGTTCTCGACGCCGCCAGCGGTGGCCTGCCCCATGTCGATGTCTTCGGTAACGACTATCCCACACCCGACGGAACTTGCGTCCGCGACTACATCCACGTCCTCGATATCGCTGATTCTCACGTCCGCGCCCTCGAGGAAATCGACCGCGTCACCGGCGAGGCCTTCAACGTCGGCAACAGCCGCGGCTTCTCCATACTCGAAGTCATCGCTGCGGCCGAGCGCATCACCGGCCACAAAATCCCCAGCAAACTCGGGCCCCGCCGCCCCGGCGATCCCGCCGTTTTAGTAGCCAGCAAGGAAAAACTCAAGAGCACCCTCGGCTGGGAAGCCGCGCATTCCTCGCTCGAAGAAATCATCGCGTCAGCCTGGGAATGGAAGCAGAAAAATCCTCACGGGTATCTTTCCTAGGAAACCGCCTAACATTAGTCGCTGAATTTATGCCGGATGATGCACCACAACGCCTGCACGCCATCTTTCCACGTGATTTTCTTTCCTTCCTCGTACGTACGGCCTGCGTAACTGATGGGTACTTCGTAAATCCGCCACTTGCGCTTGGCAATCTTTGCGGTAATTTCCGGTTCGAATCCGAACCGGTTGGACTTGATCTCGATCCCTTTCAGCACTTCTTTGCGGAACACCTTGTAGCACGTCTCCATGTCCGTCAGCTTCAGGTTCGTGAAGATATCGGAAAGCAGCGTCAGCATCCGGTTCGCCACGTAGTGCCAGAAGTAGTGCACGCGCTGCGGCCCGCTCAGAAATCGCGAGCCATACACCACGTCCGCGCGCCCATCGATCAACGGCTCGAGCAACACCCCGTAATCGCGCGGGTCGTATTCCAGGTCCGCGTCCTGCACCAGCACAATGTCGCCCGTCGCCTGCGCAAACCCGCGCCGCAGCGCCGCGCCCTTCCCCTGATTCGGCGCCTGGAAGAAAAATCGCAAATCGTGCAGCGCGATCGAATCGCTTCCGTCCTGCGCCGGAACCGCTTCCTCACCATTCGCCTGTCGCGCCGCCATGTTCTCCAGGATCTGCCGCGTCCCGTCGGTTGAGCAATCATCTACGATGATCACTTCCTTGCGAATCTCCGTGTCCAGCACGCGCCGCAGGATTTCGTCGATCGTCCCTTTTTCGTTGTAAACCGGTATGACGATCGAAACTTTCGGATTGTCCAGCGCGAGTGGATTGTGTCGTTGACGGGTCATGAAGGTTGAAAGATTGTAGCGGCCCAGCCTCCAGCGAGTAAAGCCAACTCCTACTGTCCGATGAATTTCAGTTACCCCGCGCCTTCGCGCATTCCCCCAAACCCGCTATGCTATTCAACGTCACGCTTCGGCAGGTTGCTTTTTTAAGCGAGTGCGCGCTGAACGCAGCAAGGAGTCTGTTCTTCTCTGTGAACTCTGTGTAAAATATTTTCCTCATTGCGACGGTTCTTGATGCCTAGCTTCTTCATCCAACAATTCGGCTGCCGCGCCACGCAAGCTGACGGCGCTGCCATCGAGCGCCAACTGCTCGACCGCGGTTGCTCCACCGCCTCCGAAGCCGCCGCCGCCGACATCGTCGTCCTGAACACCTGCACCGTTACCGCCTCCGCCGACTCCCAGGCCCGCGACGCCATTCGAAAGCTTCACGCCGCCAATCCATCCGCACGCCTCATCGTCACCGGCTGCTACGCCCAGCGCGCTCCCGAAGAAATCGCCGCCCTTCCCGGCGTAACCTGGGTCGTCGGCAATTCTCATAAGCCTCAGATCCCTGAGCTCATCGATTCGCTCTCGTTGATTTCGGCCGCCGCATCTGCCGCGCCTGCCAGCGATTTTTTCCCCGCCGCTGCCCTGGATGCCGAACCTTCGTCCCTCTTCCGCGCACCCGCAAGAATCCTCACCGGCAACATCTTCGATCGCACTGAATTCCTCTCCGCGCCCATCCTCGGCGGAGAAGGAAACCACACCCGCCCCACACTCAAAATCCAGGATGGCTGCGATTCCCGTTGCTCCTACTGCGTCATCCCGTTCGTCCGCGGAAAGAGCCGAAGCCTCCCACCCGAATCGGTACTTCACGAAATCCAGCGCCTCACCGAAACCGGCTTCCGCGAAATCGTCCTCAGCGGCATTAACCTCGGCACCTACGGCCGCGATCTAAATCCTCGCGTCGAATTCGAAACACTACTCCGCCGCATCCTCGATGAAACCACCGTCGAGCGTCTCCGCATCAGTTCCATTGAGCCCCTCGACGTCACGCAAGACCTCATCGATCTCTTCGCTTCCGCCGATCGCATCGCCCAGCACTTCCATATGCCTTTGCAATCCGGCTCCAATCGCATTCTCTCCGCCATGCACCGCTGGTACCGCGCCGAGCACTACGCCCGCCGCGTCGAGCTCATCCGCGAACGTTTTCCCCACGCCGCCATCGGCGCCGACGTCATCACCGGCTTCCCCGGCGAATCCGAAGAAGAACACGCCGCCACATTGGATTTTATCGAGTCGCTGCCGTTCACCTATCTGCATGTCTTCTCGTTCTCAAAACGTCCCGGCACCAAAGCCGCCGACCTTTCGAACGAAGTCCCCGGCACAAACATCAAGCGCCGCGCTCGCGAACTCCGCGCCCTCGGCGAATCCAAATCCACTGCCTTCCGCCATTCCCAAATCGGCCGCACCCTCCGCGTCCTCACCCTCAGCCGCGATTCGGACGCAGATCCATGTACCACCCCTGCCCTCTCTTCGAATTACCTGCGGGTTGTCATTCCTTCGTCCTTGTCAGCAAACTCTTGGCAGAGCGTCTGCATACTGCGCGAGCAAGGAGACAGCTTGATCGGAGAATTGATGAGTCTTACTGACGTGCGTGCAGCATTGACCGCACAGAAAAACTAAATGGTGGTGATAAGCGATGACCAGGTCGTTGGCTCTTTGGCCGCCCTAATATTTTGGTCAGTTTGTGGTTCGGCATGCCTCATTTGGCCGAAACGATTGCAGGCCTGGGCGATAAGGTCGTCGGCGCGATGGTCTCCAACCTTCTTGAAATACACCCGTTAGCTAAATGGGGAAAAGAATTCTTGAAGACACCCCAATACATCTGGTATCTCCGGACGCTAGGGATTCTATTCATCATTGCTGGCGCCTTCATGGCAACGTTCATCTTATTCGCTAATCGACCATGATCCCTAGGTTTCAAAGATGACCTGCGCTAGCGCCTGACTCTCCGTATGCGTGATGCTCAGCGCAATATTCTTTACTCCCAGTTGCGCCGCAATCTTCCCCGCTTCACCTCCCAGCTCCAGCGTAGGCCGGCCGCTCGCCTCCCGCACCACTTCCAGATCCACCCATCGCACCCCTTGCCGCCATCCCGTCCCCAGCGCCTTCATCGCCGCTTCCTTCGCCGCAAACCGCCCCGCATACCGCTCATATTTATTCTTGAACCGCTCGCAATACGCGCTCTCCTTAGCCGTATAAATTCGCCTCAGAAACACCTCGCCATGCCGCTCAATCGCCAATTGAATGCGCCCCACCTCGGCAATGTCCACCCCCATTCCAACAATCACCGTCCTACCCTGTAGCTCACCCCTTCAGGGGTGAGGCTTTTTCTTTCTTTTCTGCTCTCCATCCAGTCCTTCATCTCAGCTGTTCAGCCACTGCTGTAGTGGCGGGTCTTTAGACCCGCCGGTTTCTCCCCCGCTCAATGCCGTCTCTTCACTCAACTGAGATTATACTGATATCCCTGTGTCCCCCACGCGTGCATCGAACCGCAAACGTAACGCCCCCAAGTCTCGCAACTCGGCCACTTCAGACAAGGGCTGGACCACCCTCAATTCCCACAACCTCCAAATCCTCCAGGTCCCCGCCCTATCCAAACTCCACTGGCTACTCCACGGCTTCAGCACCAGGCCCGGCGGCATCTCCCATCTAGACGGCGAAAAAGTCCTGAACCTCGGTTTCACCGACTGGGACACCCGGGAAAACGTCCTCGAAAACCGCCGCCGCCTCCAATCCGCCCTCGGCGCGAGCGACCTCCAACTCATCGCCCTCAAACAAATCCACTCCGACGTTATCCATCTCATCGAAGCTGCCCCGCAGGAACCATGCAAGGGTGACGCCTCCGCCACCAACCGTCCCGGTCTCCTGCTCGGCGTCCAAACCGCCGACTGTGTCCCTATCCTCCTCGTCGATCCCAAAAAGCGCGCCATAGCCGCCATCCACGCCGGCTGGCGCGGCACCCTCGCCCGCATTGCCGAAAAAGCCATCGGCCAAATGCAAATGCACTTCGCCACAAAGCCTGCTGGCCTCCTCGCCACGATCGGTCCTTCCATCGGCCCCTGCTGCTACGAAGTCGGCACCGAAGTCGCCACCCAGTTCCAATCCCAATTCGCCGACGCCCCCGACTTGTTCGACGAATTCCGCACCGGCGACGAGCCGAATCCAGTCCAATGGCTCAACATGATGCCTCCAGGCCACCAGCCCCCGCCCAAAAACGTCCACCTCGACCTGAAGAAAGCCAATCGCGCCCAACTTCTGGCCACCGGCCTCCCCCCACAAAACATCTTCACCAGCGACCTCTGCACCGCCTGCCGCCCCGACCTCCTCTTCAGCTACCGTAAACAAGGCTCCCAATCCGGCCGCCTTCTCTCCGTAATCGGCATCCGCCCCTCCTGATCCTCCTCGGACGCGATCGCTCGCCTCAACGCAGTTCACGGGAGACTCACTCTCCAGAACTGGGTTGGCTTCCGACTTGTCGACTTTACAAAAGCTAGTCGTGTGGCCAGTCGTTTCGCGCGCGTTTGCCCGCTTCGAAGTGCTGGGGTAAACTCCAAGCCCGATGACGGACACTTCCTCCATTGTTGGCCGCACCATCTCACACTACAGCGTCCTCGAAAAACTGGGCGGAGGTGGGATGGGTGTGGTTTACAAAGCCAGGGACACGCGCCTCGGCCGAAGTGTTGCCCTTAAATTTCTTCCCGACGACATTTCCCAGGACCCTCAAGCCATCGAGCGATTCCGCCGCGAAGCGCGCGCCGCATCCTCCCTCAATCATTCGAACATCTGCACCATTCACGATATTGGCGAATTCGAGGGCCGTCCTTTCATCGCCATGGAGCTGCTCGAAGGCCAGACTCTCAAGCACCGTATTGCCGGCAAGCCCATCGAAATCTCAGAGCTCCTGGAGATCGGCATTCACATCGCCAACGGGCTGGACGGGGCACACTCCAAAGGCATCGTCCACCGCGACATCAAGCCCGCGAATATCTTCATCGTGGATCGCGCCCAGGCGAAAATTCTGGATTTTGGCTTGGCGAAGCTAACGCCCACCGTCCTGCAACCCGCTGGATCGGTGGCCGGCGCTTCCATGAAAACAATGACGCATGTCCCTTTTGAAGAGCAATTAACCAGCCCGGGCAGCTCGATGGGCACGGTCGCCTACATGTCGCCGGAGCAGGCGCGGGGCGAAGAGCTGGACGCTCGCTCGGATCTGTTTTCGCTCGGTGTTGTGCTCTACGAGATGGCTACCGGGTCGCTCCCGTTCCCCCGGGCAACCGCCGCAGTCATTTTCGACGGCATCCTTCATTCCGCACCCGTGCCCGCGAAGGAGTTGAACGCCCGGCTGCCCTTGGCATTGGAAAACATTCTTGGCAAGACTCTTGAAAAGGACCCCGACCTGCGTTGCCAGACTGCCGCCGAACTCCGTGCCGACCTGAAGCGACTCAGCCGGGATATCGAATCAAGCCGCCGGCTGGGTTCGGAGAAGAGCATCTCGGGTTCCGGCACGCACATCGTTCCCGCAAGGCAAAAATCAGTCGCGGTCCTCTACTTCGAAAACCAGAGTGGCGCTAAAGAAGACGAATATTTCCGCGATGGGATTACCGAAGACATTGTCACCGAGCTTTCCAAAATCGCCCAATTGGAAATTTTCCCCCGCTCGGAGATGCTCGCCTTCCGCGACAAGCCGATTACCGCGCTCCAGGTTGGGCAGCAGCTCGGCGCCGCCTACGTCCTTGAAGGTTCCATCCGCCGTGCCGGCAACCGTGTGCGCATCACCGCGCAGCTGGTGGAAGCTTCCACTCGACATTCCGTCTGGGCCGAGCGTTACGATCGCCTCCTGGAAGACGTGTTCGCCATCCAGGAGGAAATCGCTCGCAGCATCGCCCAGGCCCTGCGCATTACGCTTACGCCCCAGGAAGAAAAAACTATCGCGCGCAAGCCCACCGAAAACCCGCAGGCCTATGACTTTTACCTGCGCGGAAGGAGCTACACCCGCCGCGAGAATATGGACTATGGCCTGCAGATGTTCGAACAGGCCATCCAGCTGGATCCAAATTTCGCTCTTGCTCACGGAGGGATTGCGCAGCTGTGCGGCCGAATTTACGAGAGTCGCGAACAAAACCCCAAATGGATTGAACGCGGTCTGGCTGCCTGCGATCGGGCTACCGCTCTTGCCCCCGACCTGCCGGAAGTTTTGATCGCGCATGCCCGTATGTGTTATGCGCAGAAGAAATACGACGAAGCCGCGCTCTTGGCGTGGCGCGCCATCGAGCGCAAACCCGACTGTGAAGGTTCCTGGAACATCCTCGGCCGCGCGTATTTCGCTTCCGGCCGTTTCCAGGAGGGCGCGGTGCTCACCGAGCGCGCTATCGAAGCCAACGGCGACGACTACAATACCTATATTCCTTACGGCAACGCCCTCGAACGCTTGGGACGAAAAGAGGAAGCCGATCGTCTCCGCACTCGCATGACCGGCGTGCTCCGCCAGCAATTGGAACTTGTTCCCGAGGACGTGCGCGCCCGTATTTTGCTGGCCAGCAACCTCGCCTTTTCTGGAGAAGAGGAGGAAAGCATCCGGCAACTCCAAACCGCCGTCGCCCTTCGCCCCAACGACGGCAATATTCTCTACAATGCCGCGTGCACCTACGGCGTCCTCGGAAGAAAGGCGGAAGCGCTCGAGACGCTCAAGAAGGCTTTTGCCGCCGGATACGGCCTCCGGGACTGGGCGGCGAAGGATTCCGATCTCGATTGTCTCCACGACGACCCCGAATTCCGCAAACTGGTCGGCCTCAGCGAAGCCTCCGCGTCGTAGGAAATATTTCCAAAATTACTCTTGCTCCGCGGCCCCCAAAACCAATTGTCGGGGGATGCGGCTCTCCAGAAATTTGTTTGATAAGTCCTCTGGAATCAGCAAATCTGTCTCGACAAGTTTCTAGGACCAGTGACGCGTCGAAGACGCAGTCGGGGCTTATCAAGAGCGACGCAGGCAGCGGCAGGCTCGACGAATTACCTGTTGTTTTCCCAAAGGAAGTATGGCATCTTCCTGTTGGAAACCAAAATGGCGGTGCTATGAAGCAAAAAACAGATGTCCTGCAAGGCACGTTGGCGCTGATGGTCCTCAAGACTCTCGATGTTCTGGGACCGCTGCACGGATATGGAATCGCGCGGCGTATCGAGCAGATCAGCGGAGATCTGCTCGCCGTGAATCAAGGCACTCTGTATCCCGTACTGTTGAAGCTGGAGCAGGAAGGCGCAATCGCTTCGGAGTGGGGCGCCTCAGAGAATAATCGGAGAGCGCGGTTCTACCGGCTGACCAGGGCAGGACGCAAACAGTTGCAGGTCGAGACGCAAGATTGGGAACAAACAGCAGCGATCATCGGGCGGTTCTTCGAAGCCAAGCCGGAGGATTTGTCATGAAATCTCTGAGGCGTTTTTTCACACGTCTGTGCAACTTGATGACCAGGCGAGCCCAGGAAGAACGATTGCGCGAAGAGATTGCCGAACATATCGCTTTGCAAATTGCCGAAAATCTTCGCGCCGGCTTTTCACCCGTCGAGGCACGGCGCCAGGCCATGCTCAAGTTTGGCGGCGTGGAGGCAATGAAACAAGACTTCCGAGCTGTGCGGGGGCTGCTGTTGATTGAGAATTTCCTGGGGGATTTGCGAAACGCAGGGCGAACGATTTCTCGCATGCCGGGGCTTGCGACCGTGACCATCGTTTCACTGGCCATCGGAATTGGCGTGAATACAACGATCTTTTCCTGGATTCAGATGATCCTGTTCGAACCGATGCCCGCCGTGACCGGCGCAGCGAGCTTTCTGCTGGTCGAGCCGCGTACGGAGACGGGCGGGTATCCGGGCGCTTCCTGGATGGAATATCGCGACTTGCAGACGCAAGTGCCGGCACTGCGGGACGTCGTGGCATCTCAGATGGTGCCGTTCAATGTGGGAGAGAAGGGCCAGACGGAGCGGACGCACGGGCAGCTCGTCTCCGGCAATTATTTTTCTGCGCTAGGACTGAAGCCTGCCATCGGACGATTTATTCGACCGGAAGAGGCGGAGCGGCCCGGAACTGAGCCCGTCATCGTGATTTCTTATGATTATTGGCAAACGCGGTTTCATGGCGCGCCGGAGGCTGTGGGACAAAAAGTGCGCGTTAACGAGCGCGACCTGATTGTCATTGGAGTGGCGCCTAGGGGATTCCAGGGAACCATGCTCCCCTTGAAGTTCGAACTGTGGGTGCCGGCCACAATGGCGCCTGCGTTGCTCGGCGGAACACGCGACCTCGAAGATCGCAGCATCCGCGCATTTTCTCTGATCGGAATGTTAAGGCCTGGCGCGACACGCGAGGAAGCGCAGGCCGAGTTCAGTACCGCGATGGCTCAGCTTGCACGCGATTATCCTGAGGCCAGCGCCGGAATTGGCGGTGAGATTCTTCCCTTCTGGAACGGTCCGCGCGGTCCGCAGCGGTTGCTGATCAGCGGGCTAGCCATCTTGCAAGGCGTTATGCTGCTCCTGCTGTTGGCGGTCTGCGGGAACACGGCGAACCTTATGCTGGCTCGCGGAAGCACCCGCCAGCGCGAGATGGCCGTGCGCATGGCGCTGGGCGCAGGACGCGGGCGCATTGCCAGCCTGGTGCTCTCGGAAAATATGGTGCTCGCTTTCCTGGGAGCAAGCCTCGGAGCAGCCATCGCCGTTTGGGGCACCACTGCATTGCGTGTGGCGCCAATGATCGGCGCATTTCCGATCCTGTTTCCGACAAGAGTGGATGGATTCACGCTCGCGTTCGCGGTGCTGCTCGGTGCCGCGTGCGGCTTGCTTTTCAGCGCCGCGCCGGCGGTCCATCTGGCACGGCTGGATCCACAAGAAGGGCTTCGCTCCAGCTCCAACACGCCGCCCCGCAGCCGTGCGCGCAAAGTTCTGATGGGCGCGGAAGTTGGACTCGCGATGGTCGTGCTGATTGCGGCGGCGCTCTTCTTGCAGAGTTTTCGCTCCGCACGCCAAACGGATCCGAGATTCCGGCCCGAGGGCGTCTTGCTGGCCGCCTACGACTTAAGCGGACGGAATCCCGACGAGACGTCCGAGCGCGAATTTGCTGCGCGCCTCCTGGAACGGCTGCGATCCTTGCCGGACGTCGAGGCAGCCGCCATGGCAACGAATGTTCCGCTGGACTTACATGGAATTCCGGCGCGGCCTTTCACTGTGCAAGGCCGCGTGCGCACGGAGCCGGGCAAGGACAGAGCCATTTCCAACACCGTCACGCCCGGATACTTCAAGGTGATGGGCATCCCGCTCGTTGAGGGAAATGACTTTGCCGAGATGGGGGATCGGGCGGCGCCCCCGCAGGCCATCGTCAATGAGGAGTTTGTCCGCCGTTACCTGAATGGCGCGGATGCGCTCGGCCGGCGCCTGCAGATGCGCGCGGGAAGCTTCTCGATCATCGCCGTGGCGCGCAATTCGGTTTACGACGCATTCGGCGAGCCCGCGCAGCCGGCGGTCTATCTCTCGTACCGAGATCGTCCACAGGACCAAGGCGAGATTCACCTGCGGACGCGCACCGGCAATGAAACCGCACTTACCTCGGAAGCGCGTGCCGTTCTGCGCGATCTCGATCCCATGCTCCCTCTTTACGACGTGCGAACATTCGCCCAGCACATCGAACGAAACCTCTATCTTCGCCGGATTCCCGCGCGGATGTTCGCCGTGCTCGGGCCACTCCTGCTCGGCCTCGCGGCCATCGGAATCTACGCCGTGGTTTCTTACGCGGTGGCCAGGCGAACGAGAGAAATTGGCGTGCGGCTGGCGTTCGGGGCCACCAGCAGGCGAGTCGTCCTGCAAATTATCCGCGAGAACTTGGGGGGAATCACCTGGGGCGCGGCGATTGGATGGGTACTTGCGCTCTTGATTTCCGTTCGCGTAATTGCAAAGGGCGCGGTCAACTTTCCGGTTTTTATCGGTGTCCCGGCGATTCTGCTGGGTGTCGCCGCGCTGGCCTGCTGGATTCCGGCACGACGAGCTACCCGGATTGATCCGATGGCAGCGCTTAGGCACGAATAAAAGCAGTAATGCCTGCCCTTTCTTTCATACACTGACGAATTGCAAATTTCTTAATTCCTCTGTTTCGCAATTCATCCAAATTGGTGGGAGGGTTGTATCTCCCGTCTCCTGAATTCCGTTCAGCGATTCTTGTCCCTTTCATGGCGTTTGAACGGTGCTCCAAGGTCGAGAATCGTCACGCAATCTTGCGATGTCCTTGGTTGGCGCACTCCCGAAGAAGCGGCTAATTTTTTGGCACTTGGTTCGATTCGAGACTTAGTCTGGGTAAACCGCTCAGCGGCCAACCATTTTCTGCAGGTGCTCCGGATACCGCGCACCCTCAACTTTGATTCTCGAAGCCGCACTGTCGATTTCGCGCAAATCGTCTGCTGTGAGTTTGATGTTTACCGCCCCAAGGTTCTCCTCCAGCCGCGATACCTTGGTCGTGCCCGGGATCGGAACGATCCATGGCTTCTGCGCCAGCAGCCATGCCAGCGCGATCTGCGCTGGTGTCGCCTTCTTCTGTGCCGCAATTCTGCCCAGCAGACCCACTACCGCCTGATTTGCTTTCCGCGCCTCGGGCGAAAAACGCGGCACGATGTTGCGGAAATCGGAACTGTCGAAGGTGGTCTTCTCGTCGATCTTTCCGGTAAGGAAGCCTTTGCCAAGGGGACTGAATGGCACGAACCCGATCCCGAGTTCCTCCAGTGTCGGGATCACCTCCGCTTCAGGCTCTCTCCACCAGAGCGAATATTCACTCTGGAGTGCCGTCACAGGCTGAACCGCGTGTGCGCGGCGGATCGTCTGCACCCCTGCTTCAGAAAGTCCGAAGTGCTTCACCTTGCCTTGCTGAATCAGCTCTTTCACCGCTCCCGCGACGTCTTCGATCGGCACGTTGGGGTCAACGCGGTGTTGATAGAACAAATCGATGACATCGGTCTTGAGGCGCTTAAGCGAACCTTCGGCAACCTCCTTGATGTGCTCTGGTCGGCTGTCCAGCCCGGCCTGTTTGCCGGTGTTCGGATCCAGTTTGAATCCGAACTTGGTGGCTATTGCTACCTGCTTGCGGAAAGGAGAGAGAGCTTCGCCCACGAGCTCTTCGTTTGTGAACGGGCCGTACACTTCAGCGGTGTCGAAGAAAGTGACGCCACGTTCCACGGCTGCCCGGATGACCGAGATCATCTCCTGTGTGTCTCCGGCCGGACCGTAGCCAAAGCTCATACCCATGCAACCCAGCCCGAGAGCCGAAACGTCCAAGTTGCTTTTTCCCAGCTTGCGCTTTTGCATTGTTTCTCCTCCAGGGATGTTGAACGGTGAATGTCGAATCGCTTCGTGCCGGTTCTCAGCGACAATTACAAAATGCCAGTATCAACGATAAGGAGTGTAGTCCGTTTACCCTTCGGGCGTTTGCCTATTCCGCCAGAGTATTTGCCCGATCCTCCGAGACTCCTGTGATTGCCGCAGCCCTGCAGGATGCGGCACGCCACCAGCACATGAATATTGCTCGAAATTCCCCAGAGGAAGGACCCCAGCGTGAAGATGCCGATTGCCGACGCGAACACTCGCCGCGTTCCGAACCGGTCCGCCATCCATCCGCTGATCGGAATGAAAACTGCCAGGCTTAGCGTGTAACTGGCAAGCACCGACTTCATACTCAGCAGTGCAACGTGGAGAGCCGCCGCAATCGTCGGCACCCCGGTATTCAGAATCGTGGTGTCCAGCGACTCCATAAAAAACGCCACCGCGATCAGCCACGGCAGCAATTGCCTGCTGGAATCGGCCATCCCTGGTTGCGAGGAGGAAACTTCGATCGGACCCGGCGGACTTACATTCGGTCGTTTCGGCTGCATCAGTCTCCGGCTCGGCGGTTTTTCGATTTCTTTAGTGGGGACTGGCAACGGACAACGGAGAACCGTCAATTTGCAGCAGTGCCAGTTGTCCGCAAGCCGCCATCACATCGCGCCCGCGCGAATAGCGCACAAACGCCGGCACGCCGCGATCCACAAGAATTCGCCGGAACTCCTCAATCCGTTCGGAGGGCGATTCGCGGTAGGGAAGTTCTCCCGGATTCCATGGAATCAAATTCATTTTCACGCTTTTCAGCGGCGCGAGCAGCCGCACCACGCGCCGCGCATCTTCCGCCGCATCATTTAATCCGCCGAGCATCACGTACTCAAACGTCAGATGCTCCCACGTTCGCAGCGGATAATTCCTGCAAGCTTCCATCAACACCGAGAGCGGATACTTCTTGTTGATCGGCATCAACGCGTCGCGCTGCTCGTCATTCGAGGCGTTGAGAGAAATCGCCAGCTTCGCCCGCACTTCCTCGTTCGCCAGCCGTTCGATTCCCGGCACAATTCCGCTCGTCGAAAGCGTTACGTGCTTCGGCGAAATCCCTACCCCTCCGGGATCAAGAATGATGCGCACCGCCGCCATCACCGCCTCAAAATTCAGCAGCGGCTCCCCCTGCCCCATCAGCACAATATTTGTCTGCGGCGCGAGCTGTGCCTTGTGCTCCTCAAGCGGCAACAACACCTGCGCCAGAATTTCTCCCGCAGTCAAATTTCGGATCAACCCGAGTTGCGCCGTCAAACAAAAATGGCAATCCACCGCGCACCCTGCCTGTGTCGAAATGCAAATCGTCTGCCGCCCCTCACTCGGCATAAATACCGCTTCAACGGACACCGGTCTCGCAGGTTGCTCCTCACTCGTTTTCAGTGCGTACAAATACCGCACCGACCCATCCATGGACGCAAACCGCTGCTTCACCTCCGGCAGGGTAATCCCCGCATCGTTCGCCAGCCGTGCGCGCAGCGCCGCCGGAAGGTTCGTAATTTGCGCAACATCGAATTTTCGCTCGGAGTACAGCGCGTGATAAATCTGCGCTCCGCGAAAACCCGGCTCCCCCAGCTCCACGCAGAATTCGCGCAACTCTTCTTTCGATTTTCCGAGCAGTTCCATCTTTTCGTCTCTGCCGCCGATCCTCTATTCGCACCATCGCGATGCGTAATCTACAGATTACTCTTTTCCTCACCTCGTTTCCTCGTTACCTCATTACTTCGCCTTTGATTCACGCTATAATTCTCTAGCAACCCCGCTTTTTTCAGGAACGTCTTCCGGAGGCGCCACATGACACCACACGTCGCAATCGAGCAGCTCGCCATCACCGATTGGGTCAAGGGCCTCGCCGCCATTCCCGAGCGCGATTTCAAGCTCCAGAATGTCCAGGACTACATCGTTCGCCACGCGGTTCGCTCGGAGACGATCGAAAAGTACTGTTTTTTTTCCAAGGGCAATTACACCCGCAATCTGATTTTCAAGAATGAGATCTTCGAATGCATGACCGTCTGCTGGGAAATTGGGCAGCACAGCCGCATCCACAATCACCGCGATCAAAACTGCTGGATGTCGGCGCCCATCGGCCGGCTTCGCGTCCAGAACTACCGCGTCGTCGATCATGACGCCTCCCATGGCACCTGTAAAATTATCCCCACCGATTGCTACGATCTCGATGCGACCCATCCGGCTTACGTGAATCCCATTGAACCGGTCCACGAAGTCCAGAACCTCGCCGAATTCAAACAGCGCGCCGTCACGATTCACGTGTACTCGAAGCCTTTCGATAGTTGTGAAGTTTATCTTCGCGACCAGGGCACCTACTCCGACGTTCCGCTCTTTTACACCAGCGAATATGGCAAGCTCAATACAGCTGAAAAGCTTTTGTAGGTGCGGGTCTTCAGCCGGGCTCTTTCTTGTCGCGCGGCGTCACTCGCTTTAAACTCTGGTAACTGGTTGCTTCCCTTTATCCTTTCCGTCCCGGCTGTGTCACAATATCTATATGGCATCGGAGACGCGCGACATCCAAAAGCACGTTTTGCCCAACGGACTGGTGGTCATCACCGAGACCATGACCCACGTCCGCTCCGTTTCCGTGGGCGTGTGGGTCCGCAACGGCTCGCGCCGCGAAGTCCCGGAAGAAAACGGCCTCGCGCACTTTATCGAACACATGGTTTTCAAAGGCACGGAGCGCCGATCCGCCGAAGCGATCGCGCGCGAAATGGATTCCGTCGGCGGGATGCTGGACGCGTTCACTTCGAAAGAGCAAATCTGCTTCAACGCCAAGATTCTCGATGAGCATTTGCCCATCGCTTTTGACGTCATCGCCGATCTTGTCCTTAGGCCAAAATTCGATTCCGATGACGTGAAAAAAGAGCGTCAAGTCGTCCTCGAAGAAATCAAGATGGACATGGACAATCCTGAATATCTTCTCCATGACATTTTCACGCGCGGATTCTGGCCGGAGCATCCGCTCGGCCGTCCAATCCTCGGCACTCCGGAAACGGTAAAAAAGTTTAATCGCGACGGGCTTCGTACACGCTTCGGAGACTGGTTCGCTCCGGATCATCTGGTAGTCACCGCCGCGGGCAACGTTGCGCACGAACAAGTAATGGATTTGGTGCAGCGCGAATTCGGCCATCTGAAACCCACCGGTCTCGCCGACAGGGAGGTCGCTCCGCAAACGAGCGCGCCGATCCACTTGGAAGCCAAGCGCGACCTCGAGCAGGTTCATCTCTGCATCGGCGTTCCGTCAGTTCCACTCGGACACGAGCACCGCTTCGGCATCGCCGTCCTCAACAATCTTCTCGGCGGCGGAATGTCCTCCCGTCTTTTCCAGAATATTCGCGAGAAACAAGGCCTTGCATATGCGGTATTCAGCGAACTCACTCCCTATTCCGATGCTGGCATGATGACCGTCTACGCCGGCACCGCCAAGGACACCATCGGCCAGGTGATCGATCTCACCATTCAGGAATTTCGTTCACTGAAGGAATCGCTGGTAACGGAAGAAGAGTTGCACCGCTCGAAAAATCACCTGAAGGGTTCGCTGATGCTTTCGCTGGAATCCACCAGCTCGCGCATGTCCAATCTCGCGCGCCAGGAGCTGTACTTCGGCCGCTTCTACTCGCTCGATGAAATTCTCGCCGGCATCGAAGCCGTCACCCGCGAAGAACTCCAGTCCCTCGCCCGCCAGTATTTCCAACCCGGCCAAATCGCCGTCACTGTCCTCGGCCCCCTAAACGGCTTCACCCTCGACCGCTCCCGCCTCGCCTGCTAGTTGGTAGTGTGAATGCCTCGGCGATGCTTCGTTCGGATAGGTGAACCGTCATTCAAGCAATCGCTAAGTCAAGGCCCTCCGCAGTGACTGAGGAAGCCGCATACTCGATATGCAGGACGCGCCGCGGAGCATCGGATTGAGACTTGGACGAAGCGTGGACAATCAGCGGACGCATCGCCAGCACTCCTCCTCGGGGAACAACGCAATCCACAGCGACGATCCGTGTGGATAAGTCATGGAGGGCTTCGTCGGTCAACACGCCCAGCGTGTGCGTTCCCGGCAAAACGCGCAGGGGGCCATTCTCGGCTGTCGAATCGTCGAGATGCAATCGCAGTGCTAGCACCTGACTCATCGCATTCTCTGGCGCATGTGCGTAGATCACGCCATCCTTCACTGACCATGGTCCCCAACCCGGAACCTCACGTCGCTCCTGCAGCGGCAAAGCCGTGTCTTGGTGCCACACCACCAGCCAGTTTGCAGTCGGCGACTTGTCGAAGAGTGTTGCACGGAATGGAAAGGCGTTTCGGCCGAGAGTCTCCTGCACGATTTCCATTAGCCGCGCCGCTCGAGCTACCGTCGCGACGGTCGGAATTTTCATCGCATGGCGCACGCCAGCTCTGCTGTGGGGCAAATCCACGCGGCCAAATTCGTCGAGCAGCTCGTCAACTTCTTTTGGCGTTAAAATTTCGGGGATTACCGCGAAACCCTGTTTCTGAATCGGCTCGAGCCAACTCAACGAATTCCTCCGATGTAAGACTTCGAATTCTCTCATGCGAGCTCTGTTTCCTGCGGGCCAAGTATTCCGGTTTGCTCCTGCCCGATCTAGGATAAGACTGAGGAGGGAAAGAGAGGTAGCTCCGATTCTAGAGCTGATTCTGCGAAACCTCTATCGCTGCGCGGCGCGGTCGGCGTTGACGGCGGCGCCGATGATTCCCATTTCGTCGGAAGTGGGGATGAGTTCGAAGCGGCTGCCCTGCAGCGGACTCATCTTGACCATTTCGTGCAGCAGCCGGTCCAGCAAGGCGAGATCAAGGAACTTCACGTCCGGTCCGGTGATGAAAAATGTTCCGGGGCCTTCCATGTGGATGTTGGTGGCCGTGGCAGCCGCCAGCGCGCGGTGGCAAAGCATCACAAATTCCACGCAACGTGCATCGCCCGCTCGAGCGTTTTCAAAGACCTCTTCTGGTTCGAGGTCCAGGAAGCGCATGCGTGTGGACCGGCGTCCGAGAATTCCTTCCAGATGTCCTCGGCCGCCGCATCCGCAAAAGTTTTCTTTGGGATCCAGAGTCACGACAGAATGGCCGCCCTCCCAGATGCCTTCGCTGGAAGGATAGCGTCCAAATCCGACGCCATTTCCGAGGGTCCACACGCGCGTAAGCTTATTCAGTTTGCCTTGCCTCGCGGCGATTCCCGCGGCCATGACATCCGCGTCATTGAACACGCGAACCTGGGCCCCGGCAAGTTTTCCGCCCAGCGCGGCGGACAACGCTGCCTGCAACGCAAATCCTTTTGCCTGTTGGAGGTTGGGCGAATCCTCCACGACGCCATCGCGAATGATTCCAGGAAAACCGATTCCAACGGCTTCGATCTTTTCTCCCCCCGCAATTTTCTCCACCTGGCGGCGAATACAATCCACGATGCTTTCCGCGGGCATCGATTGCAGCGGGTCGAGCGATTCCTTCTTTTCCGGGAAGATGCCGGGTGAGCCAAGGACCTTGTGACCTTCCACAAGGCCCACGGCGACGTGTTCCATCACGAGTACACCGACTGTCCTGCGCATCATGCTCCTGCCAATCTCAGAGAATCGAAAACTTTAACTTTCGACTCCTGACTCGGGCCCGACTACGTCCTGACCAGTTTGTTTAGCCCATTAAACGCGGCGGCTTTGTAGCATTCCGCCAGCGTCGGATAATTGAAAACCGTATCCACGAAATACTCCACGGTACCCTTCATCGCGAAAATCGCCTGCCCGATGTGCAATAGCTCCGAAGCTCCTTCTCCGATGATATGTACGCCGAGCAAGTGCTTGGTGGTGGGATCGAATATGAGTTTCAGGCGACCGGTGGTGTCACCGCGGATCTGGCCCCGGGCAATTTCACGAAAATAAGCCATTCCCACTTCGTAGGGCACGCCTTCGTCGGTGAGCTGTTCTTCCGTTTTTCCAATGAAGGAAATTTCGGGGATGGTGTAAATGCCGTAGGGATAATTCGCGCGATTCGAATTGGTCGGCATGCCAAAGGCTCTCGCAGCGGCGATGCGACCCTGCTCCATGGAGACGGACCCGAGGCTGGGAAATCCAATCACGTCTCCGACGGCAAAGATGTGAGGTTGCTTCGTGCGGTAGTCCTCATCCACGGTAATCCTTCCGCGCGCGTCCGCCTCGAGACCTCCGGCGGCAAGATTCAATTCGTCTACGTTACCCTGGCGGCCCACGGCGTATAAGAGCGCTTCGCCGGAAACTTTTTTCTTGCTCTTGAGATTGGCCACGACCAAGTGCTCGGGAGTTTCTTCGACGCTTTCGACTTCCTCGTTGAGGCGCAGCGTGACGCGGCGGTCCCGCAAATGGTAGCAAAGCGCTTCCACCATCTCGGCGTCGGCAAACTCCAGCAAACGCGGACGTTTTTCGATCAGCGTGACGCGCACGCCGAGCGTCGCAAACATGCAGGTGTACTCGACGCCGATCACTCCGCCGCCAACGACGATCATGGATTTTGGGATCTCGGGCATGCGAAGGATCTGATCGCTATTGATGATGGTTTTGTCGTTGAAGGGGACCAAGGGAGAAACGGCGGGTTTCGTGCCCGTGGCGATGACGATGTAGTCCCCCTCAAGCTCCGATTGTCCGCGCGAACCCGTTACATGCATGTGGTGAGGATCGATAAAGCTGGCAGTTCCCGTCAGGACGTCGATGCCGTTACGGGAAAGCTGGGCGCGAATCACATCGATTTCGGTCTTGATCACGTTGAGCGCGCGGAAGGATAGATCGGCCATGGTGATCGGTTCCTTCACGCGATAGTTGACGCCGTAAATACTCTGATACTGATAGCCAGAGAGATGGAGAACCGCTTCGCGGATGGTTTTGCTGGGAATGGTGCCGGTGTTGACGGCGGTTCCGCCGATTACTTCCAGTTTTTCAATGAGCGCAGCACGTTTTCCAAACTTCGCCGCCTGGATTGCGGCGCGCTGTCCGCCGGGTCCGGAACCCACGACGATAAGATCGTACTTTTCCATGGTGCGAGGCGGGAGTATATCACCGTTACAATCGGGGAGTCTGTGTTGACGGGCGGCGCGCGCTCTGCCATGATTCTGAAAATTTGTTTTGTGGCTGGATTGCGCGAAGAAGTTTTGGAGAAAACGATCGGCTTGCGGGTATCCATACTGGCGTCGGGCAGCTCGGGGAATATCACGTTACTCGAGACGGAGCGCACGCGACTCCTCGTGGATTGCGGACTCGGCAAGCGCGAAACTTTAGCCCGCCTGGCTGCTGCTGGAAGGACCGTCGAGCGCCTCGACGGTATCCTCATTACTCACGAACATACGGACCATTGCAACGGGTTGCCGCAAATGCTCGGCTTGTGGAGAGCGCCCTTGTACGTTACCGAGCCCACGATGGGGGCGATGCAGCGAGTCCTGCCGGAAACCTTGGGCAAGCGGCTGAACCGGGTGGAAACGATTCACGCGGGGCAACATTTCGCCATCGGCGATATCGATGTGCACGCCTTCCGAATTCCACACGACGCTGCTGATCCCGTTGGCTTCACCTTTCGCACCAATGGCGTAAAGCTGGCTCTGGTTACGGATCTTGGCTACATGCCCAATCATGTCAAAGTCCATCTCCGCGATTCTGATTGTGTGATCTTGGAATCGAACCACGATCCCGACATGCTCAAAGCGGGCCCATACCCTTGGATTGTCAAGCAGCGGGTCTTAAGCCAGAACGGTCATCTTTCCAATCACACGGTAAGCGAGTATTTGGTCGACACCGATGGCACTACCGGCTTCGATGCTAGGGCTCGGTACCTTGTTCTCGCCCACCTCTCCGAGGAAAACAACAATCCGCATACCGCGAAAATCTCCGCTGAAGAAGCTCTCAACCGCAGGCCGGCTGAATTTGCTTTCACCGGCGAACTACTCCTCGCCTCGCAGCACGTGCCGCTCAAACCTCTCGAGCTGTAGCACTTTTTTCGATGTAGCCCATCGAAAATCCCGTTCGCTTTTTGCGCGCTTTTTCTTTACACTCAATCTTTCTTGGTAGAGGCGCGGAGGCCATGAGTAGCCGGGCGAGCAATTCCGAGCAGCTTCGGACGCCCGTGCAAAAGGGGCTTTTTTTCGGCCGGTAAGGCCGAATCAACGAATTGTTGTCCGCCGAAATCGCAGCGGTAGCTGAAACCGCGGCGGTTGGGGGCCAGGTCCAAGACCTGTCCACTGTCGTCCGAAAAATGACGGGTGCTTTGAGGCCGCGTCAGAAACGGATGAAGCGCTATCGAGAGGCAGCAGCCTCGATTTGTACCTTCGCGGTTCCTTCCTTTCGTTTCGCTCATCCAGAAAAGCCGGATTCGAATGAATGTTTTCGAACTAACGCGCGCTCTCGTGGACATTGAGTCCGTAACCAACCACGAAAAAAAAGTGGGCGAATTCCTTTCTGCGCATTTGTCCGCTCTTACTTCGCGGCACGAAGGTCATGTAGAACGCATGGAGGTAGAGCCGAACCGTGACAATGTTTTTGCATGCTGGGGCGAACCAGTGGTTACGCTTTCCACGCACATGGACACGGTGCCGCCGTTCTTCGCCTCCCGCGAGGACGAGGGATTCATTTGGGGGCGCGGGTCTTGCGACGCGAAGGGGATCATCGCGGCCATGATCGCGACCGCGGAGAAATTGCTCGACGCGGGCACACGGAATTTCGGTTTACTTTTTGTGGTAGGCGAAGAGCGCGACAGCGCGGGAGCGAAAGCGGCTGCTTCGAATCCGCGAGGTTCGCGATTTCTCATTAACGGGGAGCCCACAGAGAACCGGCTGGCGCTTGGCTGCAAGGGCGCGCTGCGGTATGAAATTACCGCGCGGGGAAAACTTGCGCACTCTGCATATCCTGAGCTTGGCCATTCCGCAATTCACACGCTGCTGGATGTACTCCACGACATTCGAAAGATTCCGCTGCCGGAAGATAGCTTGCTCGGGCGGAGTACGATGAATATCGGGACGATCGAGGGCGGACGCGCGCCGAACGTGGTTGCGGATCTTGCCGGAGCAGAGATCATGTTTCGAACGGTGGGGGATCCCGCGGAGATTCGCGAAGCCGTTTCCAAAGCGGCCGCCGGCCGCGCTGAAGCCAGGGAAGTGCTGCACACGGCAGCGGTGCAATTGGCAAAATTCGAAAGTTTACCGGCTACTATTGTCGCTTTCACGACGGATATTCCGACGTTTAACGGAGCCTGGGGGCATCCATTCCTCATAGGACCGGGCAGCATTCATGTCGCGCACACAGCCGAAGAGCGGATTTCAAAAAAAGAATTGTCGGAAGCAGTTGAGATTTACGTGCGGATGGTTTCGCAACTCCTGGCGAACGGGCGGTGCGGAGCATGAGCCGGGGTCTTGCCATCGTAGGCCATGGAAAGATGGGGCAGCTGATCGAGCAGATTGCTCCGGAGTACGGCTTCGACGTGCGCGCAAAATTCAGCCGAGCGAATAACCTGCATGTGGCTGCGATCACCAGCGAATCCCTGCGCGGAGTGGAGGTTGCGGTTGAATTCAGCGCTCCCGCTGCCGCACCCGACAATCTGCGACGGCTGGCTTCGCTGGGGATCCATACAGTCTGCGGAACTACTGGTTGGTTCGAATATCTTCCCGCAGTTAGGGAATCGGTTCTCTCTGCCGGCACTGTGCTTGTTTACAGTCCCAATTTTTCCGTGGGAGTAAACGTATTCTTCCAGACCGTCGCGCGGGCCGCTTCGTTTTTCGCCAAGTATCCGGAATACGAAGCGTGGGGCTGGGAGATTCACCACTCCGCAAAAAAGGACGCGCCTTCCGGGACGCTGAAGAAACTCGCGGAAGAAATCCGGGCATCTGGGTACCAGCGCACACTCACGCTGACGGCGAACCGTGCGGGGTCGCATCCCGGTACGCACGAAATTGGGTTCGATTCTGCCGCGGACTCGATCACGCTGCGGCACACGGCGCGGAGCCGCGAAGGGTTTGCGCGCGGCGCGCTGCAGGCGGCGCGATGGACTAGCGGCAAGCGCGGGGTGTTCGAATTCCGCGAGATTCTCGGAGAGCTGGGATGAAGGAATCTTGCTGGGGCGATGTTGATCCCCACGCAGGCGGGACGCGCTCATTTCGGATTTGGGCAGTTGATGTATAAGCAAGGAGAAAACAATGTTTACTGGCACGGGCACGGCGCTTGCCACTCCGTTTCGAAGGGACGGCTCGCTCGACGAGCCAACTCTGCGCCGATTAGTCCAAAGACAGATCGACGCGGGCATCGATTTTCTGGTTCCCTGCGGGACGACTGGAGAGAGTCCGACGCTCAGTCATGAGGAGCATGTTCGGGTTGTGGAGATTACCGTAGACATTGCGAAGGGAAAGGTTCCCATCCTTGGCGGGGCGGGTGGGTACAATACCGCCGAAGTCATCGCGCTCGCGCGCGAGCTCGCGGAGACCGGAGTCGATGGAATTCTGTCTGTCACGCCCTATTACAACAAGCCCACGCAGGAAGGGCTGTTCCAGCACTACCGCGCGATTGCAGGGGCAGTTCCACTTCCCATCATTGTGTACAGCGTGCAGGGCCGCACGGGTGTGAACATCGAGCCCGCGACGGTGAAGCGGCTGGCGCAGATCGAAAACATTGTTGGGATCAAGGAAGCGTCCGGCAATGTTTCGCAGATGGCTGCGATTCTCAACGTGGTTCCGAATGATTTCATCGTGCTCTCGGGCGACGACGCGATCACGCTGCCGGTCATTTCGCTGGGCGGGCGCGGAGTCATCTCGGTTGTTTCGAACGAGATTCCCAGGGAGATGTCGCGGCTTACGCGTGCGGCGTTGCAGGGAGATTTCGAGACCGCGCGTGAAATTCATCGGCGGTTTCATCCGCTGATGGAAATCAATTTTGTGGAGTCGAATCCGATCCCCGTGAAAGCCGCCATGGCGGAGATGGACCTGCTTGAACCGGTGTGGCGCTTGCCGCTGGTGGCGCCGAAAGCGGAAAATCAGGCGCGCATCCGGACGGTTCTGGAATCGCTGGAACTGGTGCAGAGGGTTCATGCTGCCATCGCAAATTGAGCGGTTGTTTGATGAAGCACCGGCTCACTACGAAGAAGAACATTTCTGGCTTTTCCGCGATTTCAAGGCGGGACTGAACCGCGGAGAAATTCGAGCGGCGGAGCCGGATGCCACGATGAAGTCTGGCTGGCGCGCGAATGCCTGGGTGAAGAAGGGAATTCTGCTGGGCTTTCGAATGGGCGCGATCGCGGACATGTCCGTCGATGCAACGAAGCAGCCTTTTTTCGACAAATCCACATTCCCTGTTCACACGTTCACGGCGGGGGATGGCGTTCGAATCGTTCCGGGCGGTTCGAGCATTCGTGATGGGAGCCACATCGGACGAGGCGTGATCTGCATGCCGCCGATGTTTGTAAATGTTGGAGCTTACGTTGGCGAAGGCACGATGATCGATTCGCACGCGCTGGTCGGGAGCTGCGCGCAAGTCGGGGGCAACTGCCATATCTCTGCGGGAGCGCAGATTGGGGGCGTTCTGGAGCCGGTCGGCGCGCTTCCGGTCATCATTGAAGACGAAGTTTTGGTGGGCGGGAATTCAGGCGTGTATGAGGGGACTGTCGTGAAGCGCCGCGCTGTGCTGGGGACGGGGACGATACTCAATCGTTCCATACCGGTTTACGATTTGGTTCGCGACATGGTTTACAACGCCACGGATGCCGAGCCATTGGTCATTCCGGAAGATGCGATTGTGGTGCCTGGCTCACGGGCTGTTAGCCATGCTTCCGGCGCAAAATGGGGACTTTCGCTGCAGGCGGCGGTAATCGTGAAGTATCGCGATGCAAAGACAGATGCGCGCGTACAGCTCGAAGATCTCTTGCGCTAGCGGATTACTGCGTCAATACTTTTTCGAAAAAGTCGAGCGCTCGCGGATCGTTCGATTGGCCGAGCCAGAACATGGCCTGCTTTCGAACTTCGGGGTTGCGATTGGTTTGGACGACTTCGATCAGTTTCGGGACACCTTCTTCTCGCGGGAGCTGGCTCAGCGCAAAGACAGCCTTCTTTTTCACTTCGGTGTCCGGATCGTTTTCGATGGCCCCGGTAATTGTGCCGACGGCTTTTTGCCCGGCCTTTTGGGCCAGCCAAAAGAGCGTCTGGCCGCGCACGTGGGAGCTCGCGTCATCGTGCGCCATTCGAATCATTTCGTTGATGGCTCCAGGTTCGTGGCTGACGTAGAGCGCGAAGGCCACTTGCGCGCGCACGTCGGAGCTGGGGTCGGACTTCGCCATTCGCAGCAAGGTGTTCAATCCTGCTTTGCCGCGCGCCACACCCATCCAGAATGCAGCCTGCCGCCGCAGCGCGTCTTTCTGCTCCGGAGCGACGAAAGATTCGAGCGCGCGGTCAGCCGATGCGTCGGCGTGCAGCGCGATCGCCGTCAACGCCCCGTTGCCGAGCCCGTGATCACCGTGGCCCTCGAAGGATGCCCCACGCACATAAGTCTCGAGTAGTGCTACGCTTTCGGCGGGTTTTACACCGGTGAGCCAGACCAGCGGCAATCCGCCTGCGTCGAGCGTGCAATTTTGCGAGGCGACTCGAATCTTCACTACCTGCTTTGCTTCGAGGCGGAGGAGCACGACGAGCTGCCGCGCGCCTTCGAGTTTTACGGTGCCGCTCTTTTGCGTCGTGCCGCTTACTCCGTCACGGTCATTTTCGAGCTTGCAGGTTCCGCAGCTTCCGTCATCGTGATAATTGCCGCAGCACGCGTTGTGCTCGCTGGGAATTTGATCGACGCTGTAGCCAATCCATTCCTGCTTGTCGGCTTTTGCGGCGAGTTCGCGGAAAGTTGCATCGAGGCTGCCCGTTACGGAGCGCGTTTCGAGATTCGCGTTATCGATGCGCGGCATATCGGCTGCCTGCTGTGCGCTCTGCGCGGTGACGGCCAGCATCACTCCAAGCACAAACTGCCCAATCAGGATTGTTCGCAGGGTTCGCATGTTGCGCCTCACTTTTGCAGAAGTTCCATCAAATAGTCGGTTGCTTCTTTCGAATGCATGAGCGACAGTTTCTGCACCGCGATCTTCTTCAGGTCGGGGTCCTTCTCATTGCGGGCGATGGCCACAAGCGCAGCGGCGTTGCCTTGAATAAAGAAGGCGTTCAGGACTTCTTCGCGCACGCCGCGGTCCGGGTCTTTCAAATAAATGGACTGCAACGCTTTACCGGAATCGTCGGAGTGGATGAGTCCCAGGTTGCGAACGGCGGCGCGGCGGAGTTCCGGATCTTTTTCCGATTGGGCGGCCTGCATGAGCCTGGCCGAGTCGCCCGCAAGGAAGAAGGCCTGCAGAATCTCCCGCCGGACTTCTAAGGATGTCTCGGTCTGGTACAACTGTTCGAGTTCACTGGTGCCGTGGACGAGGCCGAGCTGGCGGATGGCTTCGCGGCGCAACGATTCGTCCTTCTCACTTTTCGCCGCGGCGAAAATGCGCTCGCGATCGCCGCCGATCATGTAGCTGCGAAGAATCGCGCGTTTCACGGAAGCGTCGCTGGTCGAAGCGTAGACATCAGCCAGGGTTTTCCGCGATTCCGCGCCGCCGAAAATACCTAGATATTCCACAGCTTTTCGCTGGAGTTCGGGGTTGCTCTGCCCGCGCGCTATCTTTGCGAGAATCTCGCGCGCTTCAGGTCTGCCGCTCTGCGCTGCCATGAAGAGAGCGTGCGATTTCAGCTTGGGCGTCCCCGATCCATTGAGAATATTTTCTAGGATGGACATGCCTCGCTGCGGATCGCTGTTCATGATTCCTTGCAGCGCGAGCACTTTTAGTTCTTCGTCACTCTGGTTCTCTGGATGTGCGGGATTCCCCGTAGATTGACGCACTTCGATTTCCAGTGCGCTGACATCTTTTTGCCAGCGGCTTTGCGGAAAGCGCTTCTTCAGGTCAGTGATGGTCGCAAGCGCGGTGTCGCGCTTGCCTAGTTTGTTTTCCGCGTAGGCCTTCCAATAAAGCGCCGCGTCGGTCTGCGGGCCGTTCATTTCAGCGAGTTGCTTGAACTTGGATTCAGCCTGGTCGTAGCGGTCCTCGTCGAGGTCCTCGCGGCCGTCGTCGTACAATTCCTGCAAGCGGTCAGCCCGGTCCTGTGCGCGGTCACGTGCTTCTTGTTCACGATCCCGTTTTTCTTCTTCTTTGTCGCGCTTCTCTTGCGCTTTGTCCTGGGCCTCCTGCGGGTCCTGCAGATATTCCGCGGGCTGCAACCGCGCTGCTGCGAGCCGATGGGCGCGCACGCCTGCCGGCGCCATCAGGACCGCCACGATTGCAATGCAGGCGATGTTCGTCATTCGAACGGGATTTCCGATGGTCATACCTTGTTCCTTTCCTTCTTCTTGGAGTCGTTTTGCGCTGGCGCAGGCTGCGAGGCCTCTTGCCGTTGTTGCAATTCCTTACCGACCACCCGGACTTTGAACAGAATTCCTCGCGCATCGATCTTCCGGCGAATGGCTTCGAGCTGTTTCGGGGTGACCTCCGAAGGGCTGTGGGCTACGTCCAGGAGCACGCGCTCGAGATCGTCCAGCACGCTGGCGAGGCCGGCGTCACCCTCTTGCAGCGCGGTCTGCCGGTACATGCGATTTTCTTCGAGCAAATCCTCAGCGCGCCGCTGTTCCGCAGAGATGTTCACTTGTTTCTGCGCGGGATCGCTAGGCCCGGCGTTTGAAAGCTCGACGAGCATTCGCTCCGAATGGCCCAGGTGTTCGCCGACGGCAACGATCAGCACTCGTTCGCGGACCTGTTCTCTGCTCGCGCTGTTGTCAACACCGTGGTCTCTCCTGCTCATGCGCCCGGCAACAAATGCTGCGATGATCAGCGTCACCACGGCTCCCGCTGCTGCCAGACGCCGCGGGGCCAACCACATCTGCCACCAACGTCCACGTTTTTCCGGCAAGCGCGGCGCGATTTGCTGCCACACCCGCCGGCCATAATCGGCGCCGGGGTCGGGCATCGGGAGCGTATCCAACGCGGCCAGAACCGCTTCGATTCGCTCCAGCTCCGCGCGGCACTCTTCGCAGGCTGCGAGATGATCTGAAATCGCAGCGCGCTGCTCCGCGATTCCCTCGCGATATGCAATCAACTGTTCTTCGGTCATGTGATTCATGATTCCGTTCCCATGGCTTGCGCCTGCGTTCTTGTTCCGACAATTGGCTGCAGCGCGATCCGTAACTTCTGCACGGCGCGAAACACCGTGTTTTTCGCTGCGCCGGAATTCGATTTCAAGACTGCGGCGATCTCCTCGATGCCGCAGCCCTCCCAATGGCGCATCACGAAAGCGGTCCTTTCCGCATACGAAAGTGCGGCAAGCGCCTGTTCCATCTGTTTGCGCAGCTCGAGGCTTTGCGTCAGTCGTTCGGGGTTTGGCGCATCGTCCGCAACACGATTCATGGGATCGTCTTCCACTCCGTCCGCGCTTCCGGCGCGGGGCGGTTCTCGCCGCGCGTCTTCTTTCTGCTTCTGGCGCATGCGGTCAATGGCGTAGTTGGCCGCGATGCGATAGACCCAAGTTCCGAAGTTTGCGCGCGCTTCGAATTGACCGAGTTTTTGATACGCTCGCAGAAACGCCTCCTGGACAATTTCTTCCGCATCTTGCTGGTTCCCGGTCATGCGGTAGGCCAGCCGAAAAACATTTTGGCTGTGCCGCTCGACGAGAACGCGAAAGGCATCGCGCTCGCCCGCGAGGGTGCGCTCGACGGCGAGGGCGTCGCTTGTGGCGATGGCCTGGGCATTCTCGATGCTCTGTTGCATCCGATTCATTAGACAGGATTCGAGGGTTGCGGTTAGGTCTGGGTTACGGCCTTATCTGGCAACAAGATAGCGCAGATGATGGATTCGACGAGGAAGAAGGATGAGACGTGGTGAGGCGAGAGAAGCGGTGCGCCTCAGTAGGCGGACTGTGCAAAGGCGAGGTCAAAGGAAAGAGGGCACGCTGGATGGCGCCCTACTCGTAGCGCAGGGCGACAATTGGATCGACTTGCATGGCACGACGTGCTGGGACGTAGCAGGCGACGAGTGCGACGGCGACTAAGATAAGGGCTAAAACGGCGAAGGTGAGGGGGTCGGTGGCCTTTACTCCGAATAACATGTTGGCCATCAGACGGGTCAAGCCCAGGGAAGCGATCAGGCCGACGCCTACACCGATTACCGCCATCTTCATGCCTTCGCCCAAGACCATGCGCAACATATCGCCACGCTTTGCCCCAAGCGCTATGCGGATTCCGATTTCGCGCGTGCGCTGGCCGACGAGATAGGAGATCACGCCGTAGATTCCCATGCTTGCCAACCCCAGCGCGAGCGCCGCGAAAACTCCGAGCACAATCATGGAAAAGCGGCGTTCGGCCAGCGTGTCCGCGATGACTTCTTCCATGGTCTGGACTTCATACATCACTTGGTCGCTGCTCATGTTTCGCAGGCTAGAGCGGATGGCTGTCGTGACTGCCTGGGGATCTCCTGCGAAGCGCACCAGCACCCCGGTGCCGCTCCAGGTGGACGGCTGCATGGCAGCTTCTGGTAGCTGCATGAAAGGAAAATACAGCTGGGCGCGAAGCGATTGCTTGTCGTCCGAATCGAGTCCCCACTGCTTGACGTGGCCTACCACGCCGACGATCTCCGCTGCGCCGCCCTTGCTACTTAGAATCACGCGCTTCCCGATGGGGTCGTGATCGTGGAAGAATTTGCGGGCGAAGAAGTCATCCACCACGATGACATGCGGAGAGCGTTCATTGTCCTGTGCGGTAAGGAATCGCCCGCGCTGGAGGGGGATCCCCATTACCTTCAGGTAGTCCTCTTGCACGACATAACTGAGCGCCCAGCTCATGTCGTTCTCGCTTGATGGTTTGGGTTGGCCTTCGAGGTAGAACAGATCTTCATCGTCAACCGAGAGTGGCACCGCTCCCCAGGAAAGCGAAGCGGCTTTCACTCCCGGAGTTGCTGCCAGCGTGCTTTGGAGCTGGCGGAGTTTCGCGCGAACGGAGTCGGGGCTTGCGTCTTTCGGAGAAGGGGCAAGGGCTACGCCAAACGACAAGACGTTGTGAGAGTCAAAGCCGGGGTTCACGCCCCAGAGAGCACTGAGGCTGCGGATCATCAATCCCGCGGCGATGAGAAGCACCAAGGCCATGGCCATTTCCGCAACGACAAAAATTCCTTGTGCGCGATGCCTAGCTCCACCTGAGCCGCGGCCTCCTTCTTTCAGCGTTTCCTGCAAGTTTGGTCTGGAGATTCTCAACGCAGGCGTTAAACCAAAAAGAATTCCGCAGAGCAGAGCCACCGTTATGGTAAACACCAAGACGCGGGCATCCAAGCCGACTTCAACGGCGCGCGGCAACGCGGAGGGCAGATGGCGGAGGGCGACCTTAGTGCCCCAGGCCGCAAAAAGCAAACCTAGGAATCCGCCGGCTAAGGCGAGAATGAGGCTCTCCGTCAGAAGCTGGCGAACGATTCGCAGTCGCCCGGCGCCAAGCGCGGCGCGGACTGCGAATTCGCGCGCGCGTCCGGTCGAACGAGCCATGAGCAGGTTTGCCACATTCACGCAAGCAATCAAGAGCACGAACCCCACTGCCGCGAGCAGGACGAGCAGAATCGGGCGCAAGTAGCCGACCATTTCTTCTTTGAGAGGCATGAGTGTCGCGCCGATTCCCGTATCGGCGTCGGGATAGGCGGCGGTCAAATCCGCCGTGACGCGCTTCATGTCGGCTCGCGCCTGCTGAATGAACACACCCGGCTTTAGGCGGGCAATGCCATGGAAGCCAAGTCCTGCCGCGCGGAGAGGAAGCAGCGGATTCGTCCACTGGCCGACGGGAGCATACACGTCGCTGGCGCGGAAGCTCACGACTTGCAGCTTAAAACTTGCCGGAACGACGCCAACGATGGTGAACGTTCGCCCGTCGAGAGTGAGCCCTTGGCCGACGATATCCGGCGCGCCGCCAAACTTGTGATTCCATAGTCCTTCACTGATCAGGACGATGGGACTTGCGCCGATCTCGTCTTCGCCCTCTGCGAACAGGCGCCCAATCACCGGCTTGACGCCGAGCAGCGTCAGGTAGTCTGACGATACGAATTCCGCCCTGACTTGTTCCGCATCGCCCTTGCCGGTCAAGTTGTACGAGTAGCTCCGGGAAACGCCCATCATGGAAAACGTGCGGTTATCCCTGCGCCAGTCGCGAAAATTCGGGAAGGAGATGGAACCACTGTCAAAATTGGGTTTGCTCTCAGCCAAGGTCACGAGCTGGTCTGGGTCCGGATAGGGCAAAGGGTTTAACAGGACTCCATTCACTACGGAGAACAGAGCGGTGTTTGCGCCAATTCCCAGCGCGAGGGTCAGAATTGCGACGGCTGCAAAGCCCGGCGACTTCGCCATCATGCGCAATCCAAAACGCAAGTCCTGCGTCAGACGCTCGACTGAACCCCAGTTCCACACGTCACGCGTCACTTCCTTGACGAGACTAACATTTCCAAACTCACGCCGCGCCGCGCACTCTGCTTCCCGGCGATCTTCGCCTCGCTCCGCACGGTCCTGCGCGGCCATCTCCAGATGGCTCCGCACTTCTTCTTCAAGTTCCGTTTCTTGCTTCCGCCTGCGGAAAAGTCGACTCAGCCAGCTCATCGCGACTCCTTGCATTTTTCATAGTTCCAATTTCTGATTGCCATTTTCTACTCGTATCTCAGCGCCACGATGGGATCGACCTTCATGGCCCTGCGCGCGGGGATGTAACACGCGGTCAGCGCCACAACAGCGACGAGGATCGCCACGCCGCAAAACGTCAGCGGGTCCGTCGCACTCACGCCATACAATTCACCCGACAAGACCCGCATGATCGCGAATGCGCCCGCCATTCCTAACGCGATTCCAGCCAGCGACAGCTTTGCCCCTTCTCTCATCACGGACCGCAGCACGTCCCCCCGTTGTGCGCCGAGCGCCATGCGAACGCCGATCTCGCGGGTGCGATTCGAAACGAGGAAGGAGAGAACACCATAGATGCCGATGCTACCCAGGCCCAGCGCCAAAGCAGCAAAGACGGCCATAAGCGTGGTTGTGGATGCGGGCGTGGATACAGCTTCCGAGATCACGGCACGCATGTTTTTCACTTCACTGACGGGCACTTCCTGGTTTATGGCGGCAACGGTATTGCGAAGCATCATCGCAATTTGCGAGTCATCCGAGGCAGTGCGGATAGCTATGGTCATCTCCGTAGGAATCCGGCGGTCTTCGAGCGTAGCCAACCGGTTATAAGGCACATAGGCGGTGCCGCCAATCCAGTCTGGCGCGTTTCGCTGGAGATCGTACGCGCGCACATCGGGAATGACACCAACGACGGTGCGCCAGTCCTTGTCGTCGAGCAGTCGGATGTGTTTCCCGACGGCGCTCTGATGGGGCCAGAATCGCCGAGCCGTCTCTTCGGTGATGACCGCCACCGCAGCCCCGGTGACATCCGAATCGGCAAACGCTCTGCCCGAGAGGAGAGGAATCCCCATCACTCGAAAGTATTCGGGAGTCACGATATTCAGCCAGAAAAGAGGAACGTCCTCACCTGCGGGAACGTCGTAGTTCTGAACATCGAGAGAGCGTTTGCTCACCCTTCCTCCAAGAGGGAGCGTGTTTATGAGTGCGACCCCGCTTGTACCAGGAAAACCCTGAACTTGATCTTGCACGTTGCGATAGAACGCCAGGCAACGTGCGGCGTCGCTACAGAATGATTCGTTAGGCGTGATGCGCGCGGTCAAAAGGTGTTCAGGATGAAAGCCCGGATTCACGTGTGATATCGCCCAGAAGCTTCGGATCATGAGTCCAGCGGCGATTACCAGCAGCACGGCGAATGCAACTTCGGCAACCACCAAGCTGCTCCGCAAGCGCTGGGGCGCCGGCGCAGCCGTGCCGCGGCCTCCGGAGTTTAACCCCTGCGTGAGCACCGCGCGAGCAGAGTGAAGAGTCGGCGCAAGTCCGAAAACAACGCCGGTCAGTATGGCCAGCACTGCCGTAAATAGGAGTACATGCCAATCGATTTGAGTTTCGGCCAGGCGTGGCGTGTCCGAGGGGAGCACGGACTTGAGCAGTGCGAGTCCCTCCTTGGCAAATGCTAGTCCGAGCAGTCCCCCGAACAACGCCTGCAAAACGCTCTCGGTGAGAAGCTGCCGGGTAATTCGCTGCCGTCCCGCGCCCAGTGCCGAACGGATGCTGATTTCTTTCTCGCGTGTCGCTGCACGTGAGAGCGTCAAGTTGGCGACGTTTGAACATGCGATCAGCAAGACCAATACGACAGCTCCGAGCAGAATCAGGAGTCGTGCGCGCACGTCGGAAACCATTCCGTTTTGTAGAGCTACGACACTGACACTGGCGTTCCAGCTCGCAGGCATTGGCCAGGGAAACAACGCTCCCACGTGCGACTGAAACATTCGAATCTCGGTGCGCGCCTGCTCAATCGTCGATCCCGGATGAAGCCGGCCGGCGATGGGCATGAAGGCGCCTGCCCATGAATTCACTGTGTCTCGCGGATCGTTGTGCAGGGGAATCCAGACTTGTGTTTTGTTGGAAGGGAAACGAAAATCAGCTGGCATCACGCCAATTACCTGTCGGCTTATGCCTCCCAGTTCGATCGATCGGCCAAGGATGCTCGCATCGCCTTCGAAGCGTTGCTGCCAAAGCGCGCGGCTCAGAATCACGACATTGTCCCGGCCCGGTATGTCCTCGCCCTGATAAAACGTTCGCCCGAACTCTGTCCGAGCACCGAGGATCGAAAACAATTCAGCGGATACGGAAGTTCCCGTTAGCCGAACAGGCTCTCCGAAGCCGGTCAAGTTGAGTTCCTGACCCTCAACGTAAGCCCCCACGTCCATCGTGCGCATCTGCTCGCGCATGGCAACAAACGCGCCTTGCGGATACGTGCCTGTTACGCTGACAAGACGTTCCGGTCTGGGGTACGGCAGGGAAACGAGCAGAATGCCGTTCACCAGGCTGAAGATTGCAGTGTTGGCTCCAATGCCCAACGCCAGTGTCAGCACCGCAATCGCCGTAAAACCGGGAGACCTCCGCATCCTTCTCAGCCCGTACCGCGCGTCCTCGACAAGATCCTCCAGCCATCGCCATCCGTTCATGTCACGCGTGACCTCCTTCACTAATTCCACATTCCCGAATTCCCGCCGCGCCGCGTGCTCCGCCTCCCGCCGATCTATACCGCGATCTGTGCATTCCTGCGCGGCCATCTCCAGATGGCTCCGCATTTCCTCCTCAAGTTCCGTCTCTCGCTTCCGTCTGCGGAAAAGTCCGCTCAGCCAGCTCATTGCGACTCCTTGCATTTTTCACAGTTCCAATTTCTGATTGCCATTTTCTACTCGTACCTCAGCGCCACGATTGGATCCACCGACGACGCTCTTCGTGCGGGGATGAGACATGACAAGCCGGAAGTGGCGACCAGCAGCAGAATCACACCCGCGAGGGTCAGCGCATCGAGGGAGCTGCCGTGAATCCAGCGTGCGAGCAGGCGATTGAGCGTGATCGTCAGCAGCACACCAGTCAGAACGCCGCCGGCCACGCTCATCGCCGCCGAACGAAATACCATCAGCAGGACATCCCCGCGCCCGGCCCCGAGCGCCATGCGGATGCCGAATTCCCCTGTTCGCTGAGCAACAGTGTAGGAAATGACGCTGTATAGCCCGGTTGCGGCGAGCGCGAGCGCCAGGATGGCAAATCCCGCGAACAAGGTTGCTACCAGATGTCCCTGCTCCCATTCCGGCTGCCTGGCGATCCAGCCGTCGAGGTCGCGAACGTTGCGCTCCGCCTGCTGGTCGGGATCAATTGTGTGAATCTGCTCGCGGATGGCGTGAAGCGTCCTCAGCGGTGGGACCTGGGTTCGCACGAGGATTTGGGTAAAGACCGGCATCATGATGGTGTAGGGGATATACAGGCCGGGCTTGATCGGTTTCTGCAGGCCGTCATCGCGAGCATCGCTGACGACGCCGATCACCTGGAACCAACCGTCGCTCCCCGGCACGGCCAATTGAAATGGAGGCTCGCCTTTCAGTTCCGGTACGCGAAGCTCGCTGCCGATCGCATCGCCGTTCGGAAAATACTGGTGAGCCAGGGTCTGATTGATGAGCGCGAGCTTGTCGCCGCGCATCGTTTCGGTTTGATCCCAGATTCTTCCGTGCAGCAAGGGGATGTGAAGCACGGCAAAGTATTCGGGACTGATGAAGTTGATACGCGCGCGCTGCTGCTCTGCTGAAGGTTTGCCGGAAATCTCGAAGCGCTGCTCCCAGCCGTTGTCCGGCGGAGTGGCATTAGTGGAAAGCCCGGCGGAAACAACCTCCGGCATCGCGCTGACTTTCTGGAGGAGCTGATTGAAAAACGTTCTTCTCGCCTCCCATGTCGTGTAGGTGTTGTCGTGCACGGGGATGCCCACGGACATGGCGTTGTGCGGGTCGTAGCCGAGGTTCACTCGCATCATGCGCACGAAGCCTTGCATCGCAACGCCCGCCGCGGCCAGCAACAGAAGCGTCAGGGCAATCTGGCCCGCGATGAGGAGGCTGTGAGTCCGGCGGCCATGAAGGCCGGTCGTCATTTTGCGCGTGGTCGATTGCATGACCTGGGCAACGTCCGGACGCGCGGATTGAAGAGCCGGTGAGATACCGAACACAATGCCGGTCAGCAACGCGAGGCCCACGCTGAACCACAAAACAGGCAAATTGATGCTAATAGCCGCTTCGTGAGGGAAAGAGAATTCCGGAAGCCAATTGACGATGAACTTCACCAGGCCATTTGCCAGCGCCACGCCAATGACCGCGCCAGTGAACGAGAGCATCAGAGCTTCCGTAAGCAGCTGCCGCAGGATCCGGGAACGCTCGGCGCCGATGGCCGAGCGAACCGCCATCTCGTGCTGGCGCCCTGTGGCACGGGCCAGGAGCAGAATCGAAACGTTACCGCAGCCAATCAATAACAACAGAGCGACCGCAGAGAGCAGCAGGAACAATGTTCCACCAATGTCCTCTACAAAGTGGTCGTTCAATCCTTCAAGAGTTAAATGGAAATGTTCCGGGAAATGGCTCGGCGTTTGCTTTGCGAATTGTTCGAGCAACGACTGGAACTCCGCATTTGCCGCGGCGCGCGTGACTCCGGGCTTGAGCCGAAGCATAGGGAAGAAAGTTCGCGCCGGATCGGCGGTGAGTTTGAGCGGCAGATAGACTTCGCCGTCGCCCCAGGTGAAGCGAGGGCGTACCACGCCAACAATTTCGTAGTTCTTGTGGACCAACTGGATCTTCTTGCCCACAATGTCGAGATCACCGTTGTAATGACGCTGCCAGAACTGATAACCCAGTACGGCCACATTCTCGGGATTCTGACCATCGGGTCCATCCGATGGCAGCAATCCACGCCCCAGGAGCATCGGTACGCCAAAATAGTTGAAGGCATTCGAGGTGAGATATATACCCTGGACGTCTTCGGGAAGATCGCCCCCGGTCGTACTGAGGTTCCATCCGTCCATGGCGGCAACGCTCTCGACCGAGCTGGCCTGCCGAAGCTGTTGCAATTGCGGTCCGTTGAGGTTTACAAAACGGCGGTTGCCGGCCGCGTCGTGGACGACCAGGTGCACCATACGGTCTGAGTTGGCGTACGGATACGGGTTTACGAGGACGCCGTAGACCACGCTAAACACAGCGGTAGTGGCGCCGATGCCAAGCGCCAGCGAGAGGATGGCAACGCAGGTGAAGCCCGGATTTTTCAGCAGCATCCGCAATCCGTAACGCGCATCATTGCCGATGTCACTCAGCCAGCGCCATCCCCAGATGTCGCGTGTCACTTCTTTGACCAGGCTGGGATTGCCAAATTCCCGGCGGGCGGCGCGCTCCGCATCTTTACGATCCTCGCCCCGCTCGGCGCGTTCCCGCGCTGCCATCGCCAGATGGTTTCGCAATTCTTCGTCAAGCTCAGCTTCCCGTTTCTTTCGCCGCCAGAAACTCACGGGCCACCTCTCGTCACTCCGCTGTTTTCTTCGTCATCTCTCTTCCGGATACAGCACTCCCGCAATCGCGTCCGACAGCTGAGACCACTTTGAGCGTTCCTTTGTAAGTTGCTTCTTGCCGGTGGCTGACAGGCGGTAATACTTTGCTCGCTGATTGTTCTCAGAAATCTTCCACGCTGCCGCGATCCACTTTTGTTTCTCAAGGCGGTGCAGGGCGGGATAGAGTGAACCGGTATCCACCTGCAGCAACTCGCCGGAACGGTTCCGGATGGCTACGCTAATGCCGTAACCGTGCTGCGGGCCCCATTGCAGCGTTTGAAGAATCAGCATGTCCAGCGTCCCTTGGAGCAGCTCAATGCGGTTCTGGTATCGTTCCCGCTTTTCAGCCATCGTCAGTCCCCTCGCCCGTGTGCACGGTCCTGTTCTTAGTTTGACGTTGCGACCCCGTCAGAGGTCTTGTCCAGGCTGTCGGCATTCTACCCCCAGCCTGTAGGCGTTCTACATCCTTGCCTCATGCAACTTCTGTGCCCGTCTCCATGACTGCCCAACCCTTTTTTTCACAGCACTTTATCCAGGCTCCCCGGGTGGATCTCCCCCGTACCGCCGCCCGTTTCCGCTCAGCGCCATCCCAAATCCGAACACTCCCGCCCCGATCGTCCTCCGCGCACCGGAGTTGCCTTCTGCGGTATTATGGAACTGTCAGCGATCTGGAAGTCTCTGGCTGTTTGTCCCTTTGGTCCGAGGAGAAGGCAGTGATTCAACGCTACACGCGCGAAGAGATGGGCCGGATCTGGAGCGACGCCAGCAAGTTCGCCAAGTGGCTGGAAGTCGAACTGGCAGCTACGGAAACTCTGGCCGAGGCGGGGCAAATTCCCAAGGAAGCCGCGGCCAAGATTCGCGCCCGAGCGAAAGTCGACGTCGTCCGGATCCACGAGCTGGAAGCGCGCGTTAAGCACGACGTCATCGCGTTCACTATGACGGTAGGTGAATCGATTGGCGATCCCGACGCGGCGCGCTGGCTGCATTATGGCATGACGTCGAACGACGTCGTGGATACCGCGCAGGCATTGCAAATTCGTGATGCTTCGAAACTGATCGAACGCAGCCTTGTGCTTTTCGGCGAAATTCTTGACCTGCGGGCCCATGAATTCCGCAATACACCGCAGATCGGGCGCACTCACGGCATTCACGCCGAGCCCATCACCTTTGGGCTGAAGATCGCCAACTGGTTTGCGGAGAATCAGCGAAATATCGGCCGCTTCCGCGAAGCCGGTGCCGAGATGGCGGTGGGAAAAATCTCTGGCGCTGTCGGCAATGCTTCGCACCTGGGTCCGGAGATGGAAGAGCGCATCTGCAAGCGGCTCGGGCTGAAGGCTGCGCCGGTCGCATCCCAGGTGATTCAGCGTGACCGCCACGCGAACTATCTGAGCGCACTGGCGTTGATCGCCGCCACGCTCGAAAAAATCGCGCTCGAAATTCGACACCTGCAACGCACGGAAGTTCGTGAAGCCGAAGAGCCCTTCAGTGGCGAACAGCGCGGCAGTTCCGCGATGCCTCACAAGCGCAATCCCGTTACCTGCGAACAAATCTGCGGGCTGGCGCGCCTGGTGCGTTCGAACATGCTCGCCGGATTCGAAAACATCGCGCTGTGGCACGAACGCGACATTTCTCATAGTTCGGTCGAGCGCGTCATTCTTCCTGATTCCACAATTCTTGTGGACTACATGCTCGCCAAGATGACTACTGTCGTCGGTGACATGCGCGTTTTCCCGGAGCGCATGCTGCGCAACCTGGAATCCACGCACGGCCTGGTTTATTCCGGCCAGCTGCTGCAGGATCTGGTGGAGAAGGGCATGCCGCACGACGATGCCTACAAAGCAGTGCAGGAAAACGCAATGGCCGCCTGGGAAACGGACAGCAGTTTCCGCGACCGCGTCGCCGCCGATGCGCGCATCACGAAATACCTCGATGCGAAAGCGCTCGCCAACACTTTTGATTTACACCGGCAACTGCGTTACGTGGATGCCATCTTCGACCGAGTATTTGGAGCGCATCCTGCCGGCGAGAAATCCGTGGCGGGCTCCGCAGGAACCCACTGACAAAAGATCAGGACGCTTGACCTGGCGCGGTTCTCCACAAAAACAAAAGGCGCCCCGGTTTGCCCCAGGACGCCGTCCTGCCTCTTCTAATTCCGGCTTGCGCTGAAATTAGCTGCGGAGGCGGAAAGTCAACTGTACCTCAAGAACTCAATCAAGAATACATGCCCTACTCGACGCGCTGGACGTAACGTGCTTCCGAAGTGTCCACCTTGATGCGGTCGCCTTCGTTCACAAAGGGCGGCACCTGAACGACCAGTCCGGTCTCCAGTGTTGCGGGTTTCATCACCGCGCTGGCCGTAGCCTTCTGCAGCGTAGGTTCCGTCTGGATCACTTTCATGTCCATGGTGTCGGGCAAATCCACTCCGATGGCTTTTTCTTCGAAAAATTCCACCTTCACCAGCGTGCTGGGAATGAGGTAGTACACGGTTTCGCCCAGCTCTTCGCGGCTCATCTGCATCTGTTCGTAATTCTTCGTATTCATGAAGTGAAAATCGTCGCCTTCGCTGTAGAGATATTCGAACTCGACTTCATCGAGGATGGCGCGGTCCACGAATTCCTCAGCGCGAAAACGGTAATCGATGATCGAACCCGTGCGCAGGTTTCGCATGCGCGTCTGCATCGAGCCGCGCTTGTTACCCGGTGTGCGGTGATCGACGCTGAAAATGGAGTAGAGCTGGCCCTCATGCTGGATCACCATGCCGGGGCGGAGTTGCGTGGCTTTAACGTTACTCATGATTTTGTGTGACCCCGGCCAGACCGGGGTCAAAAGCTCCGTAGATTGATATCAATTTTCGGAAATTCCGGCTGGCCTGCAACGAAGCCGCATCCAGAATGACTCGAGGCACGCGGGAGAGAATTTCATTCCCAGCGCGAAACTACAGTATAAAGGGGCTGAATCCGCTGGGTCAATCGTCACCCTTCTTGGCATCCTTGGCGCGCTGTTTCGCGGCGGCGGCCATGATCTTTTCGATTTCATCGGGATCGCGGGGAAGGCGCTCGCTGAGAAACTTGTAGCCAGTATCGGTGATCAACACATCGTCTTCGATACGCACGCCGAGATTTTCTTCCGGAATATAGATGCCTGGCTCCATGGTGACTACCTGGCCCGGGACAAGGGTTTTGCAGGACTCGCCTGGATCGTGCACATCGAGCCCAATGTTGTGGCCCAGACCGTGGATGTAATATTGGCCGAGCGACTTTCCGTGTAAATCCCTGCCATGCGTGTTGATGTAGTCGTAAGAAATTTTGTAGACGCTCTTGTCGCCTTTCTGGCACATATCCATCCCGGGTTTCAGAGCAGCCAGAGCCGCGTTTTGCGCCCCGAGGACGATGTCGTAAATTTCGCGCTGGCGCGGCGTGAACTTGCCGGTGGCGGGCAGGGTGCGTGTGATATCCGCGGAGTAGCCAGCGAATTGCGCACCAACGTCCAGGACGACGATATCGCCATCCTCGATCTTGCGCGCGAGCTTGTCGTAATGCAGCGCCGTGGAGTTTGGCCCAGCGCCTACGATGGGGGCGTAGCCTTCGGCTTCAGAGCCGCCCCAGGCGTGAACTTCCACCATTTTCGCGGCGATCTGATATTCGTACAAGCCCGGCCGCATTAATTTCATCGCTTCGAGTTGTGCATCGAGGGAGAGATCGATGGCCTCTTTCAGGAATGCGACTTCGCCGGTTGACTTGACCTGGCGCAGCGCGCCAATCTGCGCGCGAATGTCTTTCAGCTTGGCTTGCGGCGCACCGAGCTGCAGCCACTCCATCACAGCCTTCTCATGCGGATAGCCGCCGTTTTCCTTTTCGTAAGGAAGAATCGTCCAAATGGAAGGATAGATTTTCGCGAGCCTCTCGACGTTCGCGCGCATTTCGCCAAAAGGCTTCACTGTGGGAAAACCGGTGCGCGCTTCGATCCCCGGATCGGAGGGAGACATGCGCAGGCCGTTCCATTTTTCCCTGGCAGGATTTTTTGCGGGCAGGAAGAGAAGCTCGCGCGGCCCATCCCAACCGTCACTTGCTGCGCCATTCTTGAGAGAGGGGAGAACGATGATTCCAGCGCCTTCCTCGTTGTGGCCGGTGAGGTAATAAAAGTGGTCTTCCTGCGCGAAGATGTAGGCTTGCGAATGTTCTTCGCGTCCGGTAAACCCCCACAAAATGACGGGTCCGTCCGCTTGCGCGGCGAGTTTGGCGCGGCGTTCGGCGTAGACACTATTGGGCTCGCGTTCGCGGCGCTCTTGGGCGCTGAGCGAAGGACCAAGGCACGCGATCCACAGCAATCCGAGCACAGCAAGTGCTTGTAAACGCCAAAAGCATCGCGAACCTACCCGTCTCGGGCGACCTCTCATTGATACACCTCAAATCCACCGGTTGATTGTTGCACCCCCAGGGCATGCGGGTTTGCAGCGCCATGCGCAGACACGCGATTGTACCCGAAACAGCTGGCTGGCCGAAATTGTCACCAAACAGTGCCGCCGCGCCTGTTACCCAGATCGTAGACTCCCGTTAGCGCACGGGAATACCCTTTCCAGGACCAGATGAATCCAATAATAAATGCGCATAAGAACGGGACTTATAGGCTTCATCGCGGTTTTTCAGTCTGTATTGATTCTGATTCATTTTTTCCTGTACGAGACGTGGACGTTTTCCTTGGCTGGCGACGATCCCCCGCTGGCGTTCTGGCTTAAGGCCGCCATGGGCTTACTCTCCGTCAGCTTTTTAGTGACATCGCTTCTGGCCTTTCGCTATACCAATGCCCTGTTGCGGGCAGTTTATCGCGTCGCTGCCGCTTGGCTGGGCTGCTTGAGTTTCCTGTTTTTTGCAGCGTGCGTGTCCTGGATGGTTTTCGGAATAGTTCGGCTGGGGGGAATGAACGTCAATTTCCATCGAATCGTGGAGGTGTTGTTCGGAGGGGCGGTGGTGTTGGGCTTCTCCGGCTTCGTGAATGCCGGCTGGACGCGGGTTCGGCGGATCACTGTTCGATTGGAGAATCTGCCGCAAGTCTGGCGCGGACGGACGGCCGCGTTGGTCAGCGACCTGCACCTGGGGCACGTTCGAAACGGCAGCTTTTTGCGGCGCATCGTGGCGAAAACGATGCGAGAAAAGCCGGACGTGGTTTTTGTTGCCGGCGATTTGTTCGATGGCACGGCGATCGATGCCGCGCGGGCCGCCGAGCCATTGCGCGAGCTGCGTGCACCGCAGGGCGCCTACTTTGTTGCCGGGAATCACGAACAGTTCGGCGACGATTCCAAATACTTGAGGGCTGTCGCGGGCGCTGGAGTTCGCGTGCTCGAGAACGAAAAAGTGGAAGCCGACGGACTGCAAATCGTCGGCGTGCCCTACAAACACGCCACTCACGACGATCATCTGCGTTCTATTCTGCAGAAGATTGGCGTGGACCGGAACCGAGCCAGCATTCTGCTGACGCACGCCCCGGATCGCCCGCATATCCCCGCCGAGGCCGGGTTTTCACTCCAACTCTCCGGGCATACACACCTCGGCCAGTTTTTCCCGTGGACTTGGATGGCCAGAAGGATTTACCGGCAGTTTGCCTATGGGCTGAGCCGTATCGGAAACATGCAGGTCTACACTTCCAGCGGTGCGGGGACTTGGGGCCCGCCGCTGCGCCTGGGTTCCAGTCCGGAGATCGTAATGCTCAGCTTTGAGTGAGAATCGTCTTGCGGCATCCCGCTTTGCCGTTCGGTCACTAGTACATTCATATTATTCCCATCCCCGCTCCACGTGACTACAGTTGCGCGGTCCTCGGGCTTCAGATTCGCATTTCGCACCGCTCAGGAGGCGTACTATGTCCATGCCGTCTAGCGCCATCAGTTTCGAACTTCCCTCCATTCGAACGAATGTGTGGCGCAGCCGCATCATCGCCATCTTCCTGTTAGCCCTTATCGGCGGCATTTTCTGGGTGGATTCCCGCTATCCGTCTCTAATGAAGAAATATCACTCGGGCACGCACGTCAAAGTTGTGGGCGCAATTACGTTTGATGCGGTGTACCAGGTCGACCGCACCATGCCTCTCCCGCAAAGGGTGTGGCGCACATCCGTCAATTGGCTCAACGCCAACCGGATCGGGATGACCTTTGCCTTTCTCTTTGGCCCTGCGGCACTTACGTTTCTTGGCACGCTGCCGCGGCGCCGCACAAAATCCCGCCACCTCAACGCGCTGCTCGGCACTCTTGCAGGAATGCCTCTCGGGGTCTGCGCCAATTGCGTCGCGCCTATCGGGCGTGGCCTCTACGCTTCGGGGATGAGCACCGAATCCGTCCTCGCGGCCATGTTCAGCTCCCCGGCCTTGAACGTTGTGGTGCTGGCGATGACCTTCGCGCTATTCCCGCTGCAAATTGCGCTCATAAAACTCGCCAGCGTGTTGTTGCTGATCTTTGTTTTTGCGCCCTACGTGGCGTCGCGCCAAACGCAGCCGGCAAACACGGAAATGGATCGCCCCGTAGAGTGGGCGGCTTCAGAGACCTGGCCGCAGGCTCTGGTCAGCACCTTTAAGGGTTACGCGAAAAGCTTTTGGATCGTGTTTCGTGCGGGGTTCCCGTTGATGCTATTGGCAGCATTTCTGGGAGCTCTGCTCATCGAGCTCGTGCCGCCGCAGGCCATCAACGCGCCGGTCTCGCTCGTTGGCATCCTTCTGCTTGCTTTGATCGGCGCATTCCTCCCCGTCCCCATGGCCTTTGACGTCGTCATTGCGTACATTGCCATGACCCAAGGCGTTCCACTCCCTTACGTGGTTGTGCTGCTTTGTACGCTCGGCATCTACAGCGTCTACTCGGTTGCCGTCGTCGGAAAGACAATCTCCTGGAAGGTGGCCACCGCTAGTTATGCCGCCGTCGCCGCACTCGGCATTGCGGCGGGAATAGTGACGCGCCTTTTCGCCTAAGGCCGCGCTTTTTATTCTCAGCTGCGGTTGGCTGCTATCTCCTGAAGAAATCAATTAAGAGTTCAGAGACGCGTGCGTGCTCCTCGTGCTGGAGCCAGTGTGAGGCGCCGGCGAAAGTGAAAAGCTCGGCGCTGTCGCAGTAGCGCAGGCTCTCCTTCGCCATTTCCGACAGCAGGAAAGCATCTCGCTCGCCCCAGAGGATGCGCGTCGGGACGTGTACAGTGCGATCCACAAACTTCGTACGATGCCGAAAGAGTGCGCGGTACCAGTTGATCATGCCTGTCAGCGCGCCCGGCTGCGACCACGCCGCGCGATATCTGATGAGATCTTCGGAAGAGAACGTGCCAGGGCGGCTGGAACGGACCAGCGATCTTGCCGCGATACGATAATTGAAGACGGACAGGAACGCCTCAGGTAACCAGGGCAGTTGAAAAAAAAAGATGTACCAGCTCCGTAGGAGTTGCCGCGTGCGCGTGTTTAGAAACTTAAGCATCACCGAAGGGTGAGGAACGTTGATGACCACGAGTTTGGCGACACGCTGTGGATTCAGAATCGCCGTTCCCCAGGCGACGGCCGCGCCCCAGTCGTGTCCCGCGAGAAAGATTCTTTGTTGCCCGAGCTGATCGGCAATCGCAATCACATCAGAGACAAGTTCCGTGAGCGCATAGGACGCGACGCCGGAAGGTTTGCTGCTCAGATTGTACCCGCGCTGGTCCGGCGCAACGACACGAAAGCCGGCGGCTGCCAGCGGCTCGATCTGTTCACGCCACCCATACCAGAACTCAGGAAAGCCGTGGAGAAGCACTACGACCGGGCCGTCTCTCGGTCCCGCAATGACAGCGTGAAGTTTCACGCCACCGTTTTGAAAGGTCACGGACTCAGTAGAAACGCTCACGAGGGGAGAGTCTACACGCAGATGCAAGCTCCGGCGTATCACCACCTGGCAAGGTGAATCGAGTTATGGAGCAAGTCACCCGGCCACCAGGAAGTGAAGTCACAAAAAAAACTGAGGGCAGACCCATTGGATGGCAAGGGTTTGCCCTCAGTCGGGGGGCACTCAGTGGAAGATCTAGTTTCCAACAGCAGAAACCAGGACCCGCTCAGTGCTCACAGGCCCCTTGGCAAGAAGCTCCTCTTTCGGAACTTTGGGCACGGTATAGTTGAAGTGCACGCCGAGAGGAGCGAGGTAGAGCTCGCGCACGTAACCGGAGTCGCCGCGCCGCTCAATCGTCAAGAAGCTCTGGTCGATCTTGTTGTCTATGGAAAGTCCGGCGGTCATGAGGACATCGACGCCGCTTGGACCGCGGAGCTCAATAAGGGCCGGCAGGGAGGCCGATTTCAGGACAAAGGAATAGTCGCCCGCTGGCAATACCCTGCCCTGCCAGTGTACTTCCTGCGGTAGCGTGAAGTTTCCTTTGCACGGGCCGCTGATCTGGGCCGCGGCTGGATTTGCGCATGCGCTGGTGGCCAGCAATGCAAGTGAAGCCATAACCAGGATACGAATTCGATTTGTTTTCATGGTGAGACTCCTTTCTCAATCACACTGTCTTTTCATCCCCGAAGCGTTGCCCCTATGACACACGCGATAGAGGGAGCATTTTCTGTGCCACCCGGCAGGCGATTCGCCGCCGTTTGCACTTGCATCTGGATGCAGTTGAGAAAAGAGGAGATAGCGTCGAACCAAGACCAGCGAAAAGAAATTCAGGGTTGCTGAAAACGAACAGAACGCTATCCGAATGGATAGCAGCGCTATCGCTTCGGATACTTCCTCACGAAGGGGAAAAAAGGAAGTGCGCTAGGCTCTGGCATTTTTCTTGAGAGCCACACGCAAATCCAGATTGCGGATCAGCCGATGCAGATAGTTCGGGTGGACGCCCAGGATTTTGGCGGCCTCCGTAAAGCTGTCGCCGGATTGTTCCCAGGCGCTCAGAATCAGCTGCTTTTTCAGATCGCGGATGGCGCCGTGATAATTTGCCGGACCCGCCTCGGAGGAAGGCGCCGTCTCGAGCACAGCTTCCGGCAAATCCTCGGGAAGAATGAACTCCGAGGAACCAATGACCACGGCTCGTTCCATGGCGTTTTCCAGCTCGCGGATATTGCCAGGCCAGTCGTATCGCATCAGGCAGGCGCGCGCTTGCGGCGAGATTCCCTTGATGTTGCGATTGCATTTTTTGGCATTGCGGACAACGAAGAGTTCGGCCAGCAGCGGAATATCTTCCGCATGCTCGCGGAGGGCGGGCAGCGTTAGCGAGATGACATTGAGCCTGTGGAATAGATCTCCGCGGAACTTCTCTTCACGGACGGCTTTTTGCAGGTCCTTGTTCGTGGCCGCAACGAAGCGGACGTCAATCTTGATGGAGCGAGTCCCGCCAACGCGGACGAGCTCGCGTTCCTGGAGCACGCGCAGCAATTTTGCCTGGAGTGTCAGCGGCAGCTCGCCCACTTCATCCAGGAAAACCGTGCCGCCCTCGGCAACTTCCAGCAGGCCTTTCTTTTGGCAGATGGCACTGGTAAACGCACCCTTTTCATGGCCAAACAGCTCGCTTTCAAGAAGCGTCTCCGTCAGCGCGGCGCAGTTCAGCGCCATAAAGGGCTGGTCCTTGCGCGGACTGTTTTTGTGCATCGCGCGGGCTGCGAGCTCTTTGCCAGTGCCGCTTTCCCCGCAAATCAGCACCGTGGATTCGCTGGGAGCCACGCGCTCGATGAATTGGTAGACCTCGCGCATCCGCGGGCTTTGGCCCGCCATATCATGCTGCAGGCTGACCTCCGTCCGCAGTTGCTGGTTTTCGATGCCCAGTCGCTCGAACTGCCGCGCGTTCTCGATGGCGATGGCCGCCAGGCCCGCGATGGCCGCCAGGAGTTGGAGATCGTCTTTCGAAAAGGTTGTATCGGGATTGCTGGAGTCCAGATAAATGACTCCGAGGACCTGGCCACCCGCAATCAGGGGCACGCAAAGAAGTGAATGCGCGAGCTTGCTCCTTGAGAGAATGGCAGAATCAGTAGCAGCGAGTTTAAGTCCTTCGTTCTCGAGGACAGAGATGCCTTCATTGATCACGCGGCGCGCCAACGCCCGGCTGACATGCACGGGATGATCGGGTCCGGCGACGCGATCCCATGCGACGGGAGATGGAGCGTCTTCCCCTGGGTCTTCAACAAGCAGAACCGCGCCGCGCTCGGCCGGAATAACGTCGAAGATCATCCCGAGCAATTGCCACTGCAAGGATTCCACATCGCGGATGGAGCCGATGGCCGTGCTGATTTTCAGCAGCGTGCTCAGCGCTCGGGCAAGGCGCTCCGACTGCGGTAAAGCTGCCAAGGAATCAGGATGCAGATAAAGCAGTTCGTCGGGGCGCAGCTGCTCCACCTGCGCACCGTCTGCGGAATCTTCATCGAGTTGGACTGCACTGCGCGCAGGAGACGGAGACCGTTCCACCTCGAAAACAAATAAGGATGCTCCGATCGCAATTTGATCTCCCGGGGCCAGCACGCGCTGTTTCACCGGGATGCCGTTTACAAATGTCCCGGAAGCGCTGTCCATATCGGTCAGGAGAAAGCGATCGTTGTCGCTGGCGATGCGGCAGTGACTGGGCGAAACGGATGCGTCCTCGAGACAAATTGAATTCGAAGCGTTGCGGCCGATGGACAGAACTCCGGCAACTGGAAATTCCGACTTTCTTAGTGGTCCGCTCAGCACTGCAAGTTTGGGCTGCACGGTTAGAGGCTTTCCAGCGGAAATTCTCCCCGGCCAACCCGCCTGAGGGAAGGGCGGTATTCTAACGCCAACTTTGAATCCTAGCCATAAGTAGTGTCTCTCCGAATGGATAGTGCGACTATCCACATGGTTCGTTTCATTCCTGGCTGCTTGGTTTTTCCAGTCGACTGCATGGGATTCACGTCTATCTGCTTTATTTTCTTTTATTTACAAATAGAAGGATGGTCGGAACACGAGCCACAGACGCTTTGGGCATGCTGGCATCGCATCCCCTGCGCCCGTGCCTCTACTTACTTGGATAGTTCCAGCTTGCGAAAGCCTGGATCTCCTTCCGCCGTATTCCCGCCGGGTGCAACTGCCAACTCTATTCCTGGCAATGGGATCCGCCTCGTTTGTGGAAAAAATCTCGATCCCCTGAACTCTGGCACGGGGTTTGCATTCTCTTCAGGCATCGCAGCAATTTTCGAAGCTCGATCGTGGAGGTGGTTTATGAAATTCCAAAAGATGATTCGAATTCAGCTGATGCTGGTGGGACTCGGAGCGGGGCTCTTGGTGGCCAAGCCGGTATTCGCGCAGCAGGAAACCGATCCCACTCTGTTCGAAGTTGCATCTGACCCGTCCCAGCCGGATCAGGGTTCCTTCAACGTCGCCCCACCTCCTGCAGCTGTCGCACAAGCGGCGCCGGATTCAACAGTGCCGTCAGCCGTGCAGGAAGCCGATGCGGCGGGAATGACAGCCTTGGATGTGAAAACGATTCTGGCCCTGATGGTTGGTATCGGGTCCATCGTTCTGCTGGGAATGGCGGAAGCAGTGCGCGGAAGCCGCCGCCGTACTTGGAAAGAAAAAGCATCGGATGGTTTCCCGGCCGGTGTTGCAGCGAGCTGAAGAGTTCCACAAAAAGGTGAAATAGATCTCCGGGAGTGACGGCCCAGCCGAGCTCCCGGAGTTTTTTTGCGGGCGTGCGGTCGAGCTATAAATCGGCGGATGCTTAGTTAGAAACCCGGCGCGCCGGACGTGGCCGGACGCATTTCGGGAGCGTTGACGCCAAAGCGCAGGCGTGCGAAATACGTTTGGCCGAGCGACATGCACCCCGTGTAGAGATAGCCCCAGACGAACAGCAGCAGGAACGGCACGGTGGCGTAGTTTTCGTTGATGATGGCGTAGACGACGGTCATAGAGAAATAGAGGCCGAGAAGAATTTCCGCGTACGGCATCCAGCCCGCTTTGTTTTTGTACGATTTTTTTGCGAACGTGCCCTGCTTGCCTTCAATGTTAAATTTTGGCGTTCGCGCGAATTCGCTCTTCTTTCCAACAATCGCTTCCAGGACAGCCTGCGCATTGCGCACGGAAATCCCGATGCCCGTGGCCATGACGAACGGCAAATAGAGGAAAGTGCGTCTCCAGGTCTTGGGGCGAAGCTCCCTCTGCGCCACTAGATAAAAACTGGAGATCGAGCAAGTGGATGCTAGGAAGAGCGGCAGGTCGATGAGCAACATCTGGAACCACCCCTGCTGAAAGCGCACGATCATGACCGGCAAAAGCATCGTCGAAAGCAGAACCATGAGCGGATAGCTGATATTCGCCGTCAAGTGGAAGAACGCCTCCGCTTTGACGTGCCACGGCGCATCCGACTTCAACACTCTGGGAAGAATTTTCTTCGCCGTTTGCATCAAGCCCTTGGCCCAGCGCGCCTGCTGCGCCTTGAACCCGTTCATGTCCACGGGAAGCTCGGAAGCGCATTCGATCTGAGGGAGATAAAGAAATTTCCAGCCCTTGAGCTGCGAGCGATAGGAAAGGTCCGTATCTTCCGTCAGGGTATCGTGTTCCCAGCCGCCGGCGTCATCAATGGCTTTGCGCCGCCACACGCCGGCAGTGCCGTTGAAATTGAAAAACGTGCCGCGGCGGGAGCGCGCCCCGTGCTCCACCACAAAATGCCCATCGAGGAGGATCGTTTCCACGTTGGTCAGCAGTGAATAGTCGCTGTTGAGGTACGTCCAGCGCGTCTGCACCATCCCGATCTTGTCGCCGCCATCGGGATTCATAAAATAAGGAATCGTGCGCCGCAGGAAATCCGGTTCGGGCAGGAAATCGGCGTCGAAAATTGCAACGAATTCACCCTTCGCCGTTTTCAAGCCATTCTCGAGAGCCCCTGCTTTGTAGCCTTCGCGGTTGGTCCGGTGAATGTACACGATGGGCATGCCCTGGGCGGCGTGGCGTTCGACGCACGCGTTTGCCGCCTGCTGGGTTTCGTCCGTGGAATCGTCGAGGACCTGCACGTCCAGCAACTCGCGAGGATAGTCGAACCGGGAAACCGCTTCGACAAGCCGTTCGATGACGTAGCGCTCATTGAAAATCGGCAACTGGATGGTGACCCGCGGCCATTCTTGGACTTCGGGCGGCGCCGCCGGGACATTTTTCGAATACATGAAATAGTCGTAGACCAGCCAATAACGGTGCAGCCCGTAAACTGCAAGGATAAACAAGACGATGAAGTAAGGAGTCATCATCGCCAGATCAAAGCCATTCGCGTGGTAAATGCCTGAAAACGTTTTATCCGTTATGCGGTGCCAGTAATGGCTGACGGAATTCTGCACTGCGAAAGAGGCCGTGAGTAGGATTGTAGTGTACACGTCGCTCGGTTGATCCACAGACCGCGCAATAATTCACGTCGGCATGGGGAGACAACGATTATAAGGCGCGCTTGCGGACAGTCAATGCGCCGGGACCAGCCTCACGCCGCGATTCCTCCTACGGTACGAGAACGATTTTCCCTGCCGCTCCCGACTGGAGAATTTCGACGTGCGCGCGCGCGGCCTCGGCAAGCGGCATTTCCTTGCCGACGACGGGACGCAGCGTTCCGTTCTCGAGCCCGGCGATCAGCCCGGCGTGAATTCCATTTTCCTCCGCCGGAGTGATGCCCCACAGCGTGAAGCCCCGGGCTGAGGCGCGGCGCAGCATGAGCTCGCGCGGATTAATAGTGATTTCGCCGCGGTTACCGATGATGATCACACGGCCATTCGTTGCGAGAAGCTTGAAATCAGTCGCGAGGTTCACGTTGGCCAGCATTTCCAGGACAATGTCCACGCCGCGCCCGCCCGTGGCCTTCAAGATCTCTTCCTGATATCCCGCTTTGCTGTGATCGAAAACCTGGTGTGCTCCTTCGCGCTTTGCAAGGTCCATTCCTTTTTGCGTGCCGGCCGTGCCGAAAACCGTCAGGCCTGTGGCGCGCGCCATTTGTACCGCGGCGGTGCCGACTCCGCCGCTCGCGCCGTGCACCAGAACCGTTTCCGAGGCCCGCGCTTCCGCCGAGTGGTGAAGTCCGTGATAGGCGGTACCGTATGGAACCCACACGCCGGCGCCCTGGCCAAAACTGATCTTTTCCGGAAGATTGTGCACTTGCTCTTCGAGCGCGAGGGCATACTCTGCGTACGCTCCGGTGAGTGTCCTGGCGGTATAGACGCGGTCGCCCGGTTTCACTTTTTTCACGCCGTCGCCGACGGCTTCGATGACTCCCGCGGCGTCGGAGCCCGGCGTGTAGGGAAGTGGCGGCTTTATCGCATAGGTTCCGGCGCGCATGTACGTGTCGTAGGGATTTACCCCGACGCCGTGGATACGGACGAGAACTTGTCCCGCGGCGGGCTTCGGTGTGGGCACCTCTTCAAGTTTTAGAACTTCGGGCCCACCGAATTCATGAACGAGAATGGCTTTCATTGTTTTTCTCCCGCGAAAATGTCATTGATCCGAAAAGGTGGCGGAAAAAAACCGTACTCCGAATACCTCAGAAATGATCATCCGCAATAGTTGTAAACGTGTCCTTTTCCAGCACCCCGGCGGTCTGCGCCCACGCCGTGGTCTGCCAGTTATCTTTGCCCTTCTTCAGCGGAATCCATGGCGGCAGTGTCTGATTCAGATAAGTCGCCAGTGCAAAAATGTAGGGCTCATACATTTTGCGAAGCCCTGCGAGTTTGCGGTCGGCTTCCTCGTCGTCGCGGAGCTTCAAACCATGTTGCGCAAGGACCTTACGAATGCGGCGCAATTCGTCCGCAGGCAGCCGGTCTTGTGGCAATTCCTTCGGCTGCGTCCCGAAAACTTGTGAGAGATCCACGATGGCATGTCGCGCAATCGCGAAGGTGAGTTCGGCTTGTTTTGCACAAGCTCCTTCGACACCCACCAATACCAGTGCACAGGTATCTAGAATTGCGGTCAACGATGCGATCCATGATTGGTTATCGTGCTGCGAGCGGAAATAGGCAAGCACCGGATAGGACAGGTGGCTTTCCATCAGCTCGGCGGACCAACGTTCCCAATCTTTCAGGAGCTCGGCCAACGCGTCCTGACCGTGCTCGTAGCTGTGGCGGCGAAGAAGTTCACCGGCGGTCGGCGGCGTGCCGGCGCGGGAATCGAGCAGCGAAATGTCGACTTCGCGCTTTGAAAATGAGCCGTAGATAAACGGCAAGTAGCCTATGACCGCCGCTAGAAAACCGAACCCAAACCCGGCTTCGATAACCACTAGCGCTCGCGAAAAAGTGGAGTGAGGTATAACATCACCGAGGCCCAGGGTGAAAAATGTTGTGCCGCTCAAATACAGGTCCGTCACGAAGCTGGGAAGCCCTCCCGTTACCACCACCGCCGATCCGGCGCCGTATTGCATGAGTCCGAATCCAAACACAAGCCCGGTGGCCCAGACACCAACGAGAACGAGTAGAGAAAGCGGACCATAGAAGCCGAGCATGGTCTCGCGAGCTTTTCGTGAGGGTAACAGACACATAACGAATTTCCAGGTGATCCAGGTAGAACGGTAGAATAGGCGGGTGAGGCGGAATTTTCTCGTAACGCGGCGAGGCAGGATGATAGCTTCGAACGCTTCCCAAAGCACGCTCAGAAAGATCGCGACACCCGCAACGAATGCTCCGGGAACTGGAATCATGTGCGGCATTGTACCTGTTTGGACCGCTCGATGAGAACGTGGAGATCAGACCGCTTGCTGGTCAGGATTCAAGCCGTGCGCTGACGCTGATTTCTGCTTTGAAAAGCTTCGAGACCGGACATCCGGTTTCCGCGGCCTTGACGGCTGCATCGAACTTGGCCTTGTCCGCTCCCGGCACGTGCGCGACGAGGTCCAGATGGCTCTTTGTAATCGCAAATCCATCGGCAAGTTTCTCCAGCGAAATCGTAGCTGTAGTTTCGACTTTGCTGGCCGTCAATCCCGCTCCTCCAAGCTGCGCCGAAAGTGCCATGGTAAAGCATCCGGCGTGCGCTGCGGCGAGTAGCTCTTCGGGATTGGTACCCACTCCGTTTTCAAACCGCGTACTAAAGGAGTATTGCGTCTGCTTCAACGTGCCACTCTCCGTCGAAATAGTTCCCTTGCCGTCTTTCAAACCACCCTGCCAGACCGCGGACGCTTTGCGCTGCATTTTTTGTCTCCTTTTGTTTTTTCATTCCGTTTGAATATACAGAATTCGATTCGCGGATGCCGTGAAAAGGTATATTCAGAAAATGACCAAGTCCAGATTCCTTTGTGAACCTTCGTGAGCCGGCTTCTGGACCAAACCGCGCATCGCCCGTGGCCTCTGCCTCCTGGTCACTGGATTATGAAGCAGAAATGGCACGACCTGCTTTTCGCCCATTGGCCCGTGTCCATTGAACTGTTGCGCCCGCATATTCCAGCGCAATTGGAAATTGATACCTTTGACGGGCAAGCCTGGCTTGCGGTCGTTCCATTTCGCATGTCCGACGTGCGCTTGCGCGGAATTCCCGCGCTTCCCTGGCTTTCGGCGTTTCCCGAGTTGAATGTGCGTACCTATGTTACTTACGGAGCAAAACCCGGCGTGTGGTTTTTCAGCCTGGATGCGGGCAATGCATTGGCGGTAGAGATTGCGCGCGCTTGGTTCCATCTACCCTACTACCGCGCGCGGATGCGCTGTGAGGAACGCCGTAGCTGGATTGAGTATGCCAGCCATCGTGCCCACTCCGGTGCTGCCGCGGCCACATTACATGGACGCTATCGCGCGGTCGGTCCATCGTTTTTCTCTCGCACAGGCACGCTCGAACATTTCCTGACGGAACGCTATTGCCTCTATGCGCTCGCTGGCCAGGGCCATCTCCTTCGTGGCGAAATCCATCACCCGCCTTGGCCGCTGCAAGGCGCTGAAGCGGAATTCGAACGCAACACCATGGCGCAATCTCTGGGGATCACGCTGGAGTCATTGCCGGTCCTGCATTTTTCGCGCAGGCAAGATGTCGTCGTGTGGCCGCCAAGAAAGATGGTGTGACCGCGAGTGCGACCGCCTACCACTTGTGAAAAATAAAAAATGATCCCGCGACGATGCAAGCGAAGCCCGCGGCGTAGTTCCATTTGAACTTGTCGCCCAGATACAGCACGGAAAACAAGGAAAAAACGGTCAGCGTAATGGTCATGAAAATGTTGGACGTCGTGAGCAGTAAAATCGTTCGCATTTCAGTCTGCAGCTCCTCGCTGTAGGTCCCGATCCACTCCTGAGACGGCAGAGCATTCTCCGAAGTTGCAGTTTCGTCAAATCCTCGGTCTCGGGTGGTGGGCAAAAGTATTCCAGTCTTTCACCCTCGCGCACTCTCTCACCGGCTGCTCTGTAGGGACATCACGGTATACGCGCCGGCCAAAGGCCCCGAATGTAGACGATATTGTCCACGACCCGGTAGTAGACCAGCCATTTTCGGGTGAAGAAACAACGATGCCGTCGGAAGCGCCTGCTTTTCGAACGAACAGGATACATGTGGGGAAAATAAGCCAATAGCGCGACCTTGCTGTAAATCTCCTGCTGGTCCTTCAGGGGAAGTGCAAGGGCCAGGTCCCGGACCGGATCGGCCCAGACGATGCGCGATTTCACTTCCGTTTCTTGCTCTTCTTCGAGAGCGCTCGCGACATTCGGACAACTTCACTGTGCGGAGTCACCCGGCCCTCGCGAATCGCTTTGTCCGATTCAGCCATCATCTTTTGAAATGCCGGGTCAGCTTCGATCTTATCGAGGCGCTCTTCCATGTCGGCGTAGAGCTGGATGGCTTCCCGGACAATCACACTTCGATTCCCATCCCGATAGGATGCAAGTTCCTCGAGCAATTTGTTCGTACGTTTGTCGAGAACGAATTGATGCCGCATGACAGAGACCTTCCATGTCCACGATAAAGCGATAGTGTAGAGCAGTCAACACCATTCATGAATGGTGTTGACTGCTCTCTAGGAGTGGCCCGCGCTAGACGTTCAAAGTCAGGGTGACGAGGTCGGAGCGCGTTGGCGGAGTGAGCGGTGGCAGTTTCGAACGATCCACCGGATGATACAGCGTATCGCGCTCGACGGGCACGCGGCCAGCAGCGCGGATCAATCGCTCGAGTTCGCTGCGCGGCGTGAATTCCGACGTTTTCGCGCCGGCATCGTGATAGATCTTTTCTTCCACCACCGTACCGTCGAGGTCATTCGCCCCGAACCGCAGCGCAATCTGCGCGATGCTTGGCGTGAGCATGATCCAATACGCCTTGATGTGTTCGAAATTATCCAGCATCAGCCGCGACACCGCGATGTTGCGCAAATCGGCATAACCCGTCGTCTTCGGAATGTGCGCGAGTGCCGTGTTATCCGGATGAAACGCCAGCGGTATGAACGCCACGAACCCGTGCGTCTCGTCCTGCAATTCGCGCAGCCTGATCAAGTGATCCACGCGCTCTTCTTCCGTCTCCACGTGGCCGTAGAGCATCGTCGCATTCGAATGCAGTCCAATTTCATGCGCCTGCCGCGCAATGTTCAGCCACATCTGCCCGCTGACTTTGTGGTCGCAAATGATTCTTCGCACCCGCGGATGAAAAATCTCCGCGCCGCCCCCGGGAAGCGAGTCCACCCCTGCTTCCTTCAACTTCAGCAGCGTCTCTTTGGTGGACAATTTCGCGATGCGCGCAAAATAACCCACTTCGACCATCGTGAACGCCTTCAGGTGCACGCTTGGACAGCGCTGCTTCAGCCCGCGAATCATCGCCAGAAAATATTCGAACGGCAGATCCGGATGCAGGCCGCCGACAATGTGGAATTCCAGCGCGCCTTCACGCGCGCCTTGTTCCGCGCGCGCGTAAATCTCTTCCAGCGAAAAATTGTAAGCGCCCGGAGCGCTCGGGTCGCGTCCAAACGCGCACAGCTTGCAGTGCGCCACGCAAATATTCGTCGGATTGATGTGCCGGTTGACGTTGTAATACGTCACGTTCCCGTGCTTTTTCTCGCGCACGTGATTCGCCAGCCATCCCACCGCCAGCAAATCCGGCGAACGGTAAAGCGTGATGCCCTCATCCGCGGACAGCCGTTCGCCCGCCAGCACTCTCTCCGCAATCGGCTTCAACCGCTGATCCGTGATCGTCAGTTCGCTCATTTCGAATCCATCGAAAAATTCAAACCCGCCAAAACGCTGCCGCCGCGCCCCAGAACAACAGGAACAAGATACTAATATAGCCGTTCACGGCGAAAAACGCAGCGTCCAGCTTGCTCAAGTCATCCGCTTTGACAAGGGAATGTTCGTAAGCAAGCAGCGCAGCCACTACGGCAATCCCCGCCCACGCCGGCCATGGCAAGCCAAAGCTCAACGCCAGCCACGCGAGAAGCGCGATCACGCCGATGTGCATCACACGCGCAATCAGGAGCGCTTTGGCGATCCCAAATTTCTTCGGCACCGAAAAAAGACCGGCGCGTTGGTCGTAATCCACATCTTGACACGCGTACAGCACGTCAAAGCCGCCCACCCACAGCGTAACCGCCGCGCAAAGAATGAGCATCCGCAAATCAAGACCGCCGGTAATGGCAATCCACGCCGCCGCCGGAGAAATGCCCAGCGCAAAGCCGAGAAAAAGGTGCGACCAGTTGGTGAAGCGCTTGGTGAAGGAATAGAAAAAGAGAATCGCAATCGCCAGCGGCGCAAGCTTCAGCGCCAGCGAATTGAGCCGCCACGCCGCAAGAAAGAATATCGCAACCGCTACCACTGTGAACAACCAGGCAAACTCCAGCGACAGTGCTCCGGTGGCCAGCGCGCGCTGTTGTGTTCGCGGATTTTCGCGGTCGTAACGCAAATCCGCGATGCGGTTCATGGTCATCGCCGCGGAGCGCGCCGCCACCATCGCGACGACGATCCACAAAATCTGTCGCAGGGAAGGCCAGCCATGCCGTGTGGCGCGCGCAGCGAGCAGCGCACCCGTGAGCGCAAACGGCAGCGCAAACACAGAGTGCTCGAACTTGATCATCTCGAGCACGGTTTTGATGCGGTTGGCCATTGCTTCTGTGCGCTACTTCACGCCTCCGCTTTTCTCGCCGATGGAGTTCCTGCCCACCGGTACATTTTTTCTTGCTGCAAGTTTACCTGCGCAAGCACCCGGCAAACATATTGCGTGACGAGGTCGTCGATCGTTTTCGGATGATGGTAAAAGGCCGGAACCGCCGGCATGATCGTCGCTCCCGCCAGTTGCGCGCGCAGCATATTTTCCAGGTGCACGCGATTGAACGGCGTATCACGCACACAGAGGACCAGCTTGCGGCCTTCCTTCAGCATCACGTCCGCCGCGCGTGCCACCAGATCTTCGCTGACGCCGTTGGCGATCGCCCCGAGCGTGTTCATCGAACAGGGAATCACGATCATCGCATCAACGGCGTAGCTGCCGGAAGCGATGGAAGCGCCGACGTCTTTGTTCGGCAGAATTTCAATTTTCATAGCTGGGCGGCCAAGAATGCGAGCGGGAAGCTGTTTCAAATCGCCGGAAGTTATACCCAGTTCCTCCGTCAGCAGCCGCTGCCCCGCTTCCGTAACCACCAGATGCACCCGCGCCACGCGCGGATCTTCTTCCAGCAGCAGCAGCGTTTTTTGTGCGAGGATGGCCCCGCTCGCGCCGGTCACACCTACGGTAACAATCTGTTTTTGCGTTTCAACCATGTTTTCCGCGAGGATGAATTCAGTCTCTCAACGCCCCTGCGCCAAGTCAAGGTAAGGTAATTGTACCGCGCAATGATAGAATTCGCGGCGGTCGGAAAATATGAACCAGCTTGAACTGCTGAAAATTCTGGAATCCGTGAAGGTCGGTAGCCTCGCCCCAGCAAAGGCCATCGAGCGGCTGAAGCATTTGCCCTTCGAGGACTTGGGCTTCGCGAAAGTGGATCACCACCGCGCCCTGCGCCAGGGATTCGCCGAAGTTATTTTCGGCAAGGGAAAAACGCCGCAGCAGGTTGCCGAAATCGTCAAGGCCATGCTGCGCCAGAAAGATTCACGGCAAAACATTTTGGTGACGCGCGCCGACGCGAAAAAGTTCACGGTCGTAAAGAAGTTGCATCGCGCCGCTAAATTTCACGCACTTTCCGGAGTGATTACCATCGAACGCAGCACCGAACTTACCGGAAAGGGAACGATTCTCCTCGTTTCCGCCGGAACCAGCGACATGCCCGTCGCCGAAGAAGCGCTCCTTACTGCCCGCATGATGGGCAATCGCACCGAGCATCTCTACGATGTCGGCGTCGCCGGGATTCACCGTCTCCTCGAGCATCGCGAAAAACTGACCCAGGCTCGCGTGATTATTTGTGTCGCCGGAATGGAAGGCGCGCTGCCCAGCGTCGTGGGTGGCCTCGTCGCCGTGCCGGTGATCGCTGTTCCCACCAGCGTCGGCTACGGCGCCAGCTTCGGCGGCATCGCCGCGCTCCTCGGCATGCTCAACAGTTGCGCCTCCAACGTCACCGTCGTCAACATCGACAACGGTTTCGGCGCCGCCTGCGTTGCCTCCTGCATCAACCGCCTGTAACCCTGTAGCTCACCCTTTCAGGGGCGAGGCTCTCATCCGTGGACGCCGCCCACCCTCTCGCGGGATGAACCTCAGGCTTAAAGGCTTGAACTACACCGGCGACGACTTCAGCAGAACTTTCATGACACCGGAAAGTTGTGCAAAAGCAATAGCTTTATGTGCTTCCGCTAGCGGGAACGTTCGCGTGATGAGCGGTGTCGGATCCACTCTAGACGAGTGGAGAAGCGCAATCGCTTTGGAGAACGGACCGCAGCGCGAGCCAACCACCGTCAGTTCCTTTACGACAATCGGCCAGGTTTCCACCGGCGCGGCGCCGTGAAAGGTGGATTTCAGTACCAGCGTTCCGCGAGGCTCGGTCATCTGCTGCGCAAGGGCGAAGCCCGTGGACGATCCGGTTGCTTCCACGAGAAGTGGAAATTGTTCTTTGCTGCGCTTCAAATCCGAGGCGTCGCCGCGGACTTTTCTGATTGCGATACCAGCGCGTCGCGCCAAGGCTAACTTCTTCTCGTGCTTCCCGTACATCACCACGCTCGGAATGGCCGTGCGAAGCACTCGCGCGATAAGCTGAGCGAGCTTGCCGTCGCCCAGGACTGCGACAGACCTGCATTTCCTGGCAATGACCTGCTCGAGAATCTCGCAAGCCGCAGCCAGCGGCTCCACGAAAACAGCTTGCTCATCGGTCACCTGCGCTGGAACAACATGCAAGTTTTCCAGCGGCAGCGCCAGATACTCCGCAAACGCGCCGTCGTGGTTCACGATCCCGAGCACCGTCCGCCGCGCACAATGCATCTTCAGCCACCGCCCGCAGAAATCACAAACCGGTTTGTAACCGTACGCACCGCAACTCACATTGATTTCCCCGCAAACGCGCTTCCCAATCCATTTTTTCTTCGTTGACGCTGATACGTCGTGAACGTCGGCGACTTCACCCACAAATTCATGCCCCGGCGTTCCATTAAACGCGTGATAACCCCGGAGAATCTCAATGTCCGTGTTGCAGATTCCCGCCAGCCGCACGCGAATGAGGGCCCAGCCGGGCCTTAGCTTCGGCAATGGTCGCGACCTCGCTCGCAATTTTCTGTTAGCGACGCGGAAGGAAAGCACCTGCGGTCCTATTCGGATTTCCGTGGATCTTTTTGGCGTTGTGATCTTGCTGGCAGTCGCGGCGCCTCGCCGCGCCCATCTTTTCAATCAATTCAAACTTGGCTTCGATCCTCACCAGCCTGCGGTCAATATCCGTATAACTTTCCGCGAGAGTTTTTACTTGCGCCGTCAGTGTTTCCATCCGGTCTTCAATCAGCACGATCTTGCGGATGGCGGCAACCGCATCCCGCGCCCAACTCACCGGCCATTCCTCTTGTGTTTCAGAACGCGGCCGACATACGCGATGGTTTCATCCAGGTTCTTGATCATGCGGTCCGCCGCATGATTCGCTGTTTTCGCCAGCGCGCGCAGCTCCGCTTCATTCTCCACTGGCACGTCCAGGTACATTTCCACGGCGTCTCGGACTTCCTGCGAGAAGGACTTGCCGCGCAATTTCGCCCGCTGCGTCAGCCGGTGCTTCTGCTTGGGATCCATGTGAATCAGCGCTGTCGCCATAATCCACTCCTATATCGCGCCTATATCATAACACGATGGATCTAGGCTCCGCCCACAACTCTTCACTCGTAACGCAGCGCCACGAGCGGATCGACGCGTACAGCCCGCCGCGCCGGCACATACGCCGCCGCGATCGCCACGGCCGCCAGCAGAAGCGGTACGCCAATAAAGGTCACCACATCGTAAGCGCCCACTCCGAAAAGCAGGCTTCTCAGGAATCGCACCAGCGCGAAAGCACCAGCCAGCCCAAGCCCCACTCCAATCACCGTCAGCTTGAACGAATGTCCCAGAATCATGCCCTGCACGTCCCGGGGCTGCGCCCCCAGCGCCATGCGAATTCCTATCTCGTGAGTGCGCAGGCTCACCGTATAGCTCATCACTCCATAGATCCCCACAGCAGCCAGTATGAGCGCAAGAACCGCGAATGCTCCGATCAGCAGCGCCGAAAAGCGCCGTGGCGATACCGAATCCGAAAGCAAAGCATCCATGCTCATGACGTGGGTCACGGGCAGGGTCGGGTCCGCTTTGTGAATCACGTCCGTTACTGCCGCCGCCACTCCGGCCGGGTCCGACACCGTTCGAATGATGAGGTAGGGCGTCCATCCCCCTGCGAAGTACACGTCATAGGTCGGCTCGCCTTCCAACCCAAACTGATGCACGTTTCCAACAATTCCGACGATGGTTAGCCAACACGATTTTTTATCCAGGGAACAAAAATCGATCCTCTTGCCCAGCGCATCTCCGCCCGGCCAGTACCGCCGCGCCATCGTTTCGTTGATCAGAATGTTCGTCAGGTTCCAGTCCGCTTGATTAAACGCGCGCCCCGCCAGTAACGGAATTTGCAGGGTGGAGAAATAGCTCAGGCTGACCGTGCGAAATTGCGCCAGCGGTCGCGCCCCCGCGGCAACCGCCGGCTGGCCTTCGATTACGAACCGCGACGCCTGCCGCAACTCCGTGCCCAGCGGCAGCTCGTCGATTCCGCCCACTTCTTTCACGCCTGGCAACTCGCGGATTTGCTCCGCAATCTGCTCGAATTGCAGCGACTGCTTCTGCCCCAGCTTGAGTTGCTCTTCCTGCGAGAGTTGGCTGGATTCCAGAAAAGGAACCGTCGCCTGCTGAACCTCCATCGTCAGGATGCGCTCCGTTTGAAAGCCCGGAGCCACTTGCAACAGTTGCTGGAAACTTCTCAGCAACAGGCCTGCTCCAATGAGCGGAACCAGCGCCATCGCCACTTCACAGATGACCAGGAGGCTGTGCGTTCGGTGATGACCGGCAACGCTTGCGCCCTTGCTTCCTTGCTTCAGAACCCCCGCAAGATTGGTTCTTAGCGTCCGTAGCGCAGGCAGTAAGCCACACGCCAGGCCCGCCAGAAGACAAACTGCCAGTGTGAATCCCAGCACCCAGCCGTTCAATCCCGCATCGTGCAACACCGCGAGATCGCCGGGAACCAACGACTTCAAAACTTTCAATCCCGCCACGGCAAGTATCAGTCCCAGCCCGCCTCCCAAAAACGATAGCAGCACGCTTTCCGTGAGCAGCTGCCGGATCAGCCGCCACTGGTTCGCACCCAGCGCCGTTCGCACCGCCACTTCCCGTTCGCGCGCCGCATTGCGCACCAGCAGCAGGTTCACAATATTCGCGCACGCAATCAGCAATACCAGTCCCACCGCCCCGAACATCACCAGCAGCGTGCTTCGCAGCTTCTCCGCGGCTGGGTCTTGCATCTTCTCGACCAGCACGCCGAGATTCTTATGCTCGATCGGATACGCGATCGCCGATTGTTCGTTGAGCTGACGGATTTCCTCTCTCGCTTGCGAAATCGTCACCCCGGGCTTCAGCCGCGCAATCGCCGCGAACGCATGGTGTACGTGTTCCGTCAAATCGTCGTCGAACTGGCCGAGTGGCATCCAGACATCAGCCCAGCGCAAAAACTGAAATCCTGCAGGCAGAATCCCCGCAATCGTGTAGCGATGATTGTCGAGCGTGACCGCCCGCCCGACAACCCGTGGATCACCACCAAAACGGCCCTCCCATAAACGGTGGCTTAGCAGCACCACCGGGGCGCTGCCCGCTCGGTCTTCTTCTGGAACAAACGAACGGCCGGCAACTACTTGAGCCCCAAGCATCGGAAATAGGGAGGAACTCGCATAACCAACCAAAACGCGTTGCGGTTCGCCGTCACCCGTGAGATTGAATCCGTGGGACACGTTCGCGTAGGCGCCCATTTCCGAAAAGCTCTTCGCTTCCCGCCGCCAGTCCCCGTAATCTCCTGGCGACAATCCCCCCCGGGGAACTTGTGGCAGGTATGTGTTCCAGATTTCCACCAAACTCTCCGGTTGTGGATAGGGGAGTGGCCGAAGCAGCAGGTTTTGCACCACGCTGAAGATCGCCGTGTTTGCGCCAATGCCTAGCGCCAGCGTAAGCACCGCGACTATCGCAAAACCCCGATTCTTTGCCAGCGTCCGCAAACCGTAGCGGATGTCCAGCAGGAGGTTTTCCATCCTGGGATTCTCCCTGTTCTAATGCCCGTATGCGCTCAATCTCCGCGACGCAGAACGCACTCTTCCTGTACACTCTTTGACCGAATATCTGTTTATACGATAGACCGAAGTTATACGCTAGTGCAGTACGGCGGCGAGCGTTTTCACCAGCAGAGGTTCCTGTTCGGGAAACACCGTGCGGAGGTCGAGGATCAGGCGTTCCTCTTCCACCCGGGCGATCACGGAAGTCCCTGATGGCGCACGGCGCAGCCGCTGCTCAAGTTTCGCGGCGGAATAACGCGCGCTGGCAATTCGAATGATCTTCGTAGGGAGAGACTGCGCGGGAGTGGAGCCGCCGCCCGCGAGAGATACTCCGTCCGCGATCTCTATCTCCACTTCGTCAAGAGGTAATTCGGGTCGCAGTTCGCGAATAAAGTTTTCCGCACGGCGCTTTATTTCCTGCGGCGTCATTCGAATCATCCGCATTGCCGGAATTTCATCCCACGCCGCGCGCAAATACGCACTCAGCGTGGCTTCCAGCGCAGCAATGGTAAGTTTGTCCACGCGCAACGCGCGAAAGAGCGGATGGCGCCGGACTTTTGCGATGAGTTCTTTCTTTCCCGCAATGATCCCCGCCTGCGGCCCGCCAAAAAGTTTGTCTCCGCTGAAGGTGACGATGCCCACCGCAGCCTCCACGCTCTCTCGCACTGTGGGCTCGGCGATGCCATGCTCGGAAAGATTAACGAGGCACCCGGAGCCGAGATCTTCAACCAGCGGCAATCCGATGCGCTGGCTGAGAGCAACGAGCTCCTCAAGCGAAGGCTTGTCCGTGAAACCCGTCACCTTGAAATTCGAAGGATGCACCCGCAGCAATAGCCGCGTTTTTTCGCTAATAGCGTTTTCATAGTCGCCGACGTGCGTCCGATTCGTCGTTCCCACTTCGCGCAGAATCGCCCCGCTCTGCTCCATGATTTCCGGGATTCGAAAGCCGTCGCCAATCTCAATCAGCTCGCCCCGCGACACGATCACTTCGCCGCCGCGCGCCAGCGCCGCAAGTGTCACAAGCACGGCAGCCGCACAATTGTTCACCACGATTGCGGCTTCGGCGCCGGTGAGGCGAGTCAGCAATTCAGCGGTATGCACATCGCGCTTGCCGCGCGCACCGGCTTCCAAATCGTATTCCAGATTCGAATACTGCGTGGCCGTGCGGCGAAACTCCTCGACAACCGCCGCGGAGAGCGGCGCCCGTCCGAGATTCGTGTGCAGAATCACCCCCGTCGCGTTAATCACCGGCTGCAGCGAACGTGAAAGAATCCGCTCTACCTCTGCGGCGACGAGTTCTTCAACCGATTCCAAGTTGGCAGCGAGCGCCGTCCCCTTCGAATCCCCGGCGATGCGCGCGCGAAGCCCAGAGAGGATCGCGCGTGCCACTTCGACTACCAGGTTGCGGTCCACGCGGCTCGAAAGAGCCACCAGCCGCGGCTGAAGCAGCAATTCGTCAACCGAGGGAATCTGCCGCAGGAGCTCAGCCTGTTCGTTCGAAACAGTGCGTTTGGCCCGTGCATCCATGCGGACATTTCAGCACAGAGCGCAGTCCCGGGCAATGCCAATGGCCTCTTCCCTCGACGGGATCCGGATTCGAACGGGAGCCGTGCCGGATGCGCATCGCCTCGCGCTCATCCGGTTGACGCCACTCCTTACTCCTCTTAGCATGGAGGTTTGGGGGTTTCCTCCGCGCATGGCGACCATCGACGAAGAGCTGGGCACTCTCGAACGGGACATCCGCCAGCTCAAAATCGAATACGATCAGTATTTCGGCGGCGGCAGGAAGCGTCCGCCCACCGAAATCGAGTGGCGCATTGATCAGCTGGTGAAGCGCTACGCGGAACGCGGCGGCGAACTGAAGTTTGCGCAGCGGTTCCGCTTCAATAATCTTTCGCAGACCTACGCGAAGTACAAAGATATTTTCCGGAAGAAAGTCGCGCTGAAGGAAGAAGGGAAAATTCAGCGGCACTTTGGCGCAGCGGCGAAGGAAATCGAAGCCGCGCGCGTGAAAAAAGAAGCCGAAGAGTCAGCCGCGCATCCCAGCGCGTTTCGCATGACCTGTTCCGAGCCGGAGCGCGAGCCCGAGAAGGTGGAGCTGCTGTACGAGGCGTTTCTGCAGGCGAAGCAACTGGCGGGCGAGCATACCGGAAAACTTTCGCGGTCGAGCTTCAACGAATTCGTGCTGAAAAAAACCAAGGAACTCAAGAAGCAGAAAAACTGCAAAGATGTTGAGTACGTCGTCGAAACCGTCGAGGGCCAGGTCAAGCTGAAAGCCCTCGTCAAATCGTAGTTCTCTTCCGAAGATTCCCACAGGGCAGGCACTTTCCCAATTCCCGCTAGACTCGTACACTGATGTGCTTTTCCTTTTGCGGAGGGATCGATGGCGGTGGAGCGCGCGCTGATCAGCGTGTTTGACAAGACGGGAATCGTGGAATTTGCGAAGCGGCTGGCGGCCCTGAAGATTGAAATTCTTTCTACGGGCGGAACGGCGAAACTGTTGCGCGAGGCCGGAGTGGCGGTGCGCGACGTTTCCCATTTTACGGGCTGGCCGGAGATGCTCGGCGGGCGCGTGAAGACGCTGCATCCGAAAGTTCACGGCGGGCTGCTGCTTCGCCGGAAGAATACGGAGGACCAGAAACAGGCGGCGGAGCATGGAATCGCGCCAATCGATCTGGTGGTGGTGAATCTGTATCCGTTTGAGGCGACGGCGGCGAAGGCCGGGCTGACGGCGGAGGAGCTGATCGAGAACATTGATATCGGCGGGCCGACGATGCTGCGATCGGCGGCGAAAAATTTCGAGAGCGTGACGGTGGTGACGTACCCAGCGGATTTCGAGCGCGTGGCGAAGGAACTGGAGAGTACGGGAGATACTTCGCCGGCGACGCGGCTGGAGCTGGCGCGAAAAGTTTTTGCCACAACTTCGCGATACGACGGGATGATTACCACGGAATTGGAGCGATTGACGGCGGCTTCCGGCCACGTCGCGTTGGAAGCGAAGCCGGTGTTGCCCGAACGCGTGCATATCGCGCTGCGGCGACAGCAGGAATTGCGGTACGGAGAAAATCCGCACCAGGCGGCGGCACTGTATGTGCCGGCGGGACGCGCAGCGGAAGGACTCGCCGGAGCGAAGCAGCTCCAGGGCAAGGAACTTTCGTACAACAATTTTGTGGACCTGGAAGCGGCGCGAAGCCTGGCGGCAGAATTTTCCAATTCAGCGGCGGTGATTATCAAGCACAACAATCCTTGCGGGACGGCGGAGCAAGGAACGCTGCTGGAAGCGTATTTGAAAGCGCTGGCGTGCGATCCGGTTTCGGCGTTCGGCGGCGTGCTGGCGTTCAACCGCAAGGTGGATGCGGCGACCGCGGAAGAGGTCGCGAAACTTTTCGTGGAGTGCATCGCCGCGCCAGGCTTTGATGAAAAATCCAAAGCTATTTTCGCCGCGAAGAAAAATCTGCGTTTGCTCGAATTGCCGCCGGGCGGCCTGGAGCCGGAACGCGAACTGCAGCTCAAACGCATCTTGGGCGGGATGCTGGTGCAACAGCCGGACCTCGGTGAAATCAAGGAAAGCGAACTGCGCACGGTAACGAAGCGCGCGCCCACGGCGGAAGAGATGCACACGATGCGGTTCGCGTGGAAAGTTTCCAAGCACGTGAAGTCGAATGCCATCGTGTTCGCCAAAGACGGAGCGACGCTGGGCGTCGGCGCCGGACAGATGAGCCGCGTCGATTCCGTCAAACTCGCGGTAATGAAAGCGCAATCCTCGCTGGCGGGAAGCGTGGTGGCCTCCGACGCGTTTTTTCCGTTCCCCGACGGCGTCGAGGCCGCCGCAGCGGCGGGCGCGACGGCGGTCATCCAGCCGGGCGGATCGGTGAAGGATCCCGATGTGATTGCGACGGCGGACCGGTTGAACCTGGCGATGGTATTCACCGGCATGAGGCACTTCCTGCACTGAGAGACAACGAAGGAATGAGATAACGAGGTAATGAGGTAACGAAGAAGCGCGGAGTGGAAGTTTCCGAGCGGCACTGGAGCTGCGATTGACAGTTGAAGGTCCAAGAGTCCAAGAGCGGGGCCTGAAAGTTCCAGAATGGGAATCGGGGAGGGGGGTGACGACACCCCGGCATTTTTCAGAAAGAGTGCGGATCTCTTTGATTGCAAAAGAATTGTGAAACGCTCTTGCTGCAAAGAGCGACAAAAGAGCGACGGTCGGAACGTCGGAACGTGGTGAGGCGAGAAAGCCGTTTGAAGGTTGGAAGGTTCGCAGGTTTGAAGGTTGGGACCCTCCGCTGATGAAGGCTTGGCGGGCCGAGGCGAGGCGGGTTCCGAGCCCCACCCCCTGTTATTTGTAAGTGTTGCATCTAAAGGGTGTAGCGATTGTGTAAGTCTTTTGTTTGTAATACTTGCGGGGAAGGCCATAAGTGTTGTAGCCGAAGGACTTAGGGTAGCGGACCGCGGGCGAGAAAGTAACGTCCTTGGATGAGAAGAGTTTGGAGGAGTTAGAAGGACTACCTGGCGGGCATGGGGGCGGGGCACCTTCTTTCGCCAAGGCTGCGGCGGACAGGCGGGAGTGCGGTGCCAACTACAGTAAGGAGTATACCTGATTGGCGCAATTAGTCACGGATTACTTTAAGTGGTTTGGGTGGAGAGAGATAGCCCTTCGAGGCTCCCTTCGCGGCTCAGGGCAAGCAGGGCAAACGGGGTCTGGTTGAATTTGGGTTGGGGAAAGTCAAAGGCCCCAGGTGCAAAAACCGACCCGGGGCACCCGGCAAGAGAAAAGAGCCGACCTGAAGGTCGGCCACTACGGAGGCAAAAGCACCTGAAGGACGGCCACTATAAAGGCAATCGAAAAGAAAGATGCCGGGCTGAAGGCGCGACGCTACATTTGGCTACTTCACGCGGTGGTAGGTGATTTCGATGGATTTGGGTTTGCCGTCGGGGTCGGTGATGTCGCCGTGGGAGATGTAGGTATCGTTGTCGACGCGGGTGAGGATGGCGTCTTTCAATTGATTGACGACGGGATTGTCGAAGCGGAAGACGCCGCCTTCCGATTTGCTGAGAGTGAGGTGGTAGGCTTCCTTCTCTTCCAGGGGCTTCAATTCGGGCGAAAAATGGCGGAAGTAAAAGTCGATGCCGGTGGGTGTTTCGCGGATGGTGAAAAGCTCGATGACGATGGTTTTTTCGTTGTCGGTGAGGCGGAAGAAGCCTTGCATGGTGCCGTTCCTGGGAGCCATCCATTCCTGCTCGGCGGTCAGGGGGCCGAGCTTGCCTTCCCAGCGGCCGGCGAGCCAGGAAAAATCGTCGAGCTTGGCGGCTTTTTGTGGAGAGGGAGAAGTGGTCTGAGGCGGATGCGCGGCGGTGAGGAGCGGCAAGCTGAGAAACACAGAGCAAAGAGCGGCAAGAACGAAAGCACAGGAACTGCGCGGCTGGGTCATGGATCCTCCATGCGTTCTATACAACATTTTGTTTGATTCGTTTACCAGATTCGGCGGAGGCCATAAGCGTCAAAGAGAGATTCATTACTGAGGATGGGGAGGTTTTCGGCCTGGGCTTGGGCGATGAGCATGCGGTCGAAGGGATCTTTGTGGGAGCCGGGAAGAAGGCCGGCGCGGATACCATGATCGGCGGAGATGGAGAGCAGTTGAAATCCTTCGCGGTCGAGGTGTCCGGTGAAATCGGCGGCCAAGCTGGCCGCGGATGGGAGTTTGCCGAGGCGGACCTTGGTGGCAATCTCCCAGGCGGAAGCCGAGCTTGCAACTATGGTGTTCTTGACATCGGCAATGACTTTGCGTGCGGGGCGCGTCAATGCCGAATCATCGGAGAGCCACCAAAGTAATGTGTGCGTGTCCAGCAGCGCGCGCACGGATCATGATTCCCAGACTGAAAGTTCTTCGGGCGGAAGCGGTTCAAAGAACTCCGGCCCGACTTGCAACTTGCCTTTCAGAGAGCCGGGCTGACGCTTTCCTTTGGACTCGCCGACGGGGACGAGGCGAGCCACGGGCTTCGATCCACGAGCGATAATCACTTCCTCGCCATCGGCGGCTTTTTTGATGAGCCGGGAGAGGTTGGTTTTGGCCTGGTGGACGGTGACGACAGTCATCGAAGCTCCTTAGCTAAGTAAACTTAGCTCACTCTTGACCTCCATGCAAGGCTCCTCCGAGAACCTCCAAGGCCCGCCGTAAGCCCCGCAATGCGAAGCCAAGGGAAAGCTGGCGAGATGGATTCGCCGCTGCGCCGGTCAAACATGCCGAGAAGAAGCCAAGACGCCGGGCTGAGAAGCTGCTGCGGTACAAGACCCAAAGAGAAAAGAACGCCTGCGTTCCTGTCCTTGGGGAAAGTTACCGACACGCATTGAGAGAGAAGAAAAGGCCGCCTGGAGACGCGCGCAGGGGGATGATGCGAATAGAGAGGGTGGGAAGAAAGGCGGGCCACAATGGACGATGTGAAACGAAGAGAAGGGGCGAAGGCCGCGGAGCCGTCGGGGTCACACGACGAGATGAAGATCATGCGGTTAGGCGACGACACAAGAGAAGCACGGACCTCACAGCCGGGGGAGTCTAGCGACGCCATGGAAATCACAAGGTTAGGCGAGGACATTGGAGAGCCGGGGACCTCACAGCCAGCAGATTCTCCGGAACTGGCGGAAAGTAAGGAGCCGGCAGGGTCAGTGGCGTCTGCGGGAGCAAGGAAGACTGCGAAGTTTCCTTTCGAGTTGAAGATTACTCAGCAGACCCGGCTGATTGCAGCAATGTTGTTTATAGGGCTGGTGGCGGTTCTGATTTTCAGCCGGGTGACAGGGAGGAATAAGGCCGCGGGAGAGGGACGCGAAGAACGGACCGTCGCATCCTTGACGCCAGAGAGCTTGATTGCCAAGTGCGGGCAGGCGGCAGAGGACGTGACCAAAGATCTGTATCCCATGATCAAGCGGACAATGAGCTACAAGTCCGGCGGGAAAGGGACACTGGCGCTCGAATTCAGCAGAACGGCGGAAGAAAAAAGCGAGTGGGTGTTCTTGTCGATGAGCGATGAAAACGGTGCGACGTACGGCACGCCGGAGAAGCAGATGGCGGCAATGCCGTGCCTGAAATAGGGGAATGGGGGGCGAACGGGATCTTTATTGCCGGCTGATGCGGCGGTAGAGGGCTGCAAAGGCGTTTTTTTTCGTCGAAACACTTTCCCTTCGGTTTGCATCTTATGTAGTGCCTTCCGAGCTCTGGAAACGCCGGCGTTTTGGGTTTTGACCGCGTTTGAGCCGCATGGGATACTTTTTGTTTCCGGGGCTGACATGAACATTCACAGGATGACTCTTGCCGCGGTACTGACCGGCGTGACCGGGGTGGCCAGCTTTGCGCAGGCCACACAGGACTCCGTTCCCGCGAAGAAGAGCGAACCTCCCGTAGCAGTGGGCCAACTTGTTGAGCCAAACGCCGCAACTTCCACCGCGGAATCGGCGCGCAGCGACGCCTACTACGACTTCACGATGGGGCACATCTACGAGCAGCAGTACGAAGCGACCAGCAAGGCGGAATACGCGACAAAAGCGATTGAGGCTTACAAGAAGGCTTATGCGCTGGATCCGAAGTCGCCGGTGATCGGCGAGCGGCTGGCGGAGATGTACTGGAAGGCGCAGCGGATTAAAGAGGCGGTGGCCGAGGCGCAAGAGATTTTGAAGCGCGACCCGGACGATGTGCAATCGCGGCGGCTGCTGGGAAGGATCTATCTGCGAAGCCTGGGCGACTTGAGCGCGGGGAGCAGCCAATCGCAGGCGGTGAACAAAGCGATCGAACAGTATCGCGAAATTTACCGGCTCGATCCTTCGGATACGGAATCGGCGCTATGGCTGGCGCGGCTTTACCGGCTGAAGAACGAGCACGATAAAGCGGAACAGGTGCTGCGCACGATCCTCAAGAACGATCCGGAAAACGAGCTGTCGGTGGAGCAACTGACACAATTGTTGATGGATGAGGGGAAATCCGCGGAAGCGGTGACGCTGCTCGTGGGGATTACCGCGCATTCGCCATCGCCGGTGCTGCTGGACCTGCTGGGGGATGCCTACACGCAGGCGCATGATCTGGCGAAGGCGGAGCAGGCGTACCGCCAGGCGCAGGAACTCGATCCATCCGAACTGAGCCACCAGCGCGGGCTGGGGCAGACGCTACTCGCAGAAGAAAAATATGCGGAGGCCCTGACGGTCTACCAGAAAATTTCGGACTTGATGCCGGATGATTCGGACATATACCTGCGAATCGCGCAGATTTACCGCGAGCTGCACCAGCTGAACAAAGCGGAAGAGAATCTGGTGAAGGCGCGGCAGTACGCGCCGGGCAGCCTCGAGGTGATGTACAACGAGGCGATGCTGTACCAGGCGCAGGGGCGCTACGAAGATGCCATCCGGGTATTGTCGGACGCGGTGACGGGGATTAAATCGCAATCGCCGGTGCAGCCGACGCGGCGCAGGTCGCTGGCGATTCTCTATCAACAATTGGGGCAACTGTACCGGGACACGCAGAATTATCAGGCGGCCATTTTCACTTACGAAGAGCTGGGACACCTGGGAGAAGAAGAAGACCGCCGGGCACGCATGATGATCATGGACACCTACCGCGCGGCCAAGGATTTACCGAAGGCGCTGCAAGCGGGGAAGGATGCGCTGACGAAGTATCCGGCCGACCCCGCGATTCGCGACAGCCAGGCGCTGTTGCTTGGCGAAAACGGGCAAACGGAGGAAGCGGTCAAGATTCTGCGCGCACAGCTTCGCGGCCATGAAGGTGACCGCGAAACGTATCTGAACATCGCGCAAGTGTACGAACGCGGGCGGCGCTACAAGGAAGCAGAAGAGGCGGCGCACGCGGCCGAAGTGTTGCCGGGGCAGCCGCGGGACAATGAAATGGTGTGGTTCCTGCTTGGCGCGATTTACGAGCGGCAGAAATTCTTCGACAAGGCGGAAGAGCAGTTCAAGAAAGTGCTTGCGGTGGACGCGAAGAACGCACCGGTGCTGAATTATTACGGATACATGCTGGGCGACCTGGGAATCCGGCTGGATGAAGCGGAGGCGCTGCTGCAGCGCGCGTTGCAGGAAGAGCCCTACAACGGCGCATATCTGGACAGCCTCGGGTGGATTTATTTCAAACAGGGCAATTACGTCGCCTCGGAAGCGACGTTGCGGAAGGCCCTGGAGCGTGAAACCCACGACGCGACGATTCACTCGCACCTCGGCGATCTCTATGCGAAGACCGGGCGGAACGATCTGGCCGCGGCCGAATGGGAAAAATCGCTGAACGAGTGGCGGCACGCGCTGCCGGCGGATGTCGAATCCGAGAAAGTGGCGGAGCTGGAAAAGAAAGTTTCGCAATCCAAGCATCGCGTGGCGCAAAAATCCACGTCGAGAGACCCCAAGCCGTAGTCGGCCGCATGCCCGAAGTGCGCATTCCCGCGTTCGCTAAAATCAATCTCCGCCTGGATATATTGGGGAAACGCACGGACGGATTCCACGAGTTGCGCACCATTTTTCAGACTATTTCGTTGCACGACGAATTACGGCTGCGTTCTTCACGGCGGCCGGGGATCACGCTGAGTATCCGGGGCAATGAAACGCTTTCGCAGGAGCCCTCACGAAAAAATCTCGTGTATCGCGCGGTCGAGGCGTTGCGGAGCGAATTGAAAATTCGCGGCGGCGTGGAAATCGAGCTGACGAAAAAGATTCCGGCGGGACGGGGCCTCGGCGGGGGTTCGAGCGATGCAGCGGCTGCGCTCTTGGGGTACTTGCGACTTACACGAAAAAAGTTGTCGGCGGCGCGGTTGATGGAAATTGCGGCGTCGCTGGGCGCGGATGTACCGTTTTTTCTCCTGGGTGGTCGGGCGCTGGGAGGAAACAAGGGCGATGAAATTTATCCACTTTCGGATATCCCGCGGCAAGCGATCCTCGTTGTTTCACCAAAAGAGATTCACGTGCCAACCCCGGACGCGTATCGCTGGCTGAAGGCCAAGCCGCTGCGATTGACAAAACCGGGCGCAAACCATAAACTCTTTGAGTTCTGCGCTTTGTGCTGGAGCGCGCAGGGAAGCGGCCTTTCGAATGATTTCGAGAGGGCGGTTTTCAGGCGGCATCCGCGGCTTGGAAAGATCAAGCGGGATTTGCTCCAACGAGGAGCTGCAGAAGCCTCGCTGGCGGGTAGCGGTTCGGCGGTGTTTGGAGTTTTCCCGAACCCAGCGATGGCGCGCCGAGCCGCTGTAGGGTTTCAGGGCGACCAGACCTTCGTTTGCGAAACAGTCTCGCGCGACAGGTACATTCGATTGGTGAATGGCACGCGGTAACAAGTGTGTGCGTCGTTTCTCAGGCCGCAGCGTCTCTTTGTGTCCATCTTAATTCTTAGAACCAACCGCTGGCAGCGGAGCTTGTACGTGTGCGATTGCTGAGCGATTGCACGGAGCGCGAGCGTCGTGAACGACGACCGGTTTAAGATTTTTTCTGGGACCGCGAATCCTATCCTGGCGGAGAGTATCTGCCGGCATCTGGACGTGCCGCTGGGCAAGGCACTGCTGGGTAGATTCAGCGACGGCGAGATTTATTTCCAGATCCTGGAAAACGTGCGCGGCGCGGATGTTTTTGTCGTACAGCCGTGCCATGCTCCGGTGGACAACCACCTGCTGGAGCTGTTGCTGATGATTGACGCGTTCAAGCGCGCGTCCGCGTGGCGGATTACGGCGGTGCTGCCGTACTACTGCTATGCGCGGCAAGACCGCAAAGACAAGCCGCGCGTTCCGATCTCCGCAAAGCTGGTGGCGGACTTGCTGGAAACCGCGGGAGCGAGCCGGGCGCTGACATTGGATTTACACGCGCCACAGATTCAGGGCTATTTCGACGTGCCTGTGGATCATTTGTATGGTTCGCCGGTGCTGGTGGAACACTTCCGGCACCTGAATTTGCCGAATTTGACGGTGGTTTCGCCGGACGCGGGCGGCGTGGAGCGGGCGCGGTTTTTCGCGAAGAAGCTGGATGCGCCGCTCGCCATCGTGGACAAGCGCCGCGTGGACGTGGACGTGAGCGAAGTGATGCACCTGATCGGAGACGTGCGCGGACGCAGCACGCTGATCGTGGATGACATCATTGATACGGCGGGGACGCTGGTGAAAACGGCGGAGGCGCTGCTGCGCGAAGGGGCCACGCAGGTGTATGCGGCGTGCACTCACGCGGTGCTCTCCGGCCCCGCCATCGAGCGGCTGGAAAAGTCCCGGATCACGGAAGTGGTGGCGACAGACTCCGTGCCGCTGAGCGAAGCGGCGAAGAAGATGGGGAAGATTACGGTGTTGAGCGTGGCGGATCTGCTGGCGCGGGGAATTCGATCGATTCACGAAGAGACGTCGATCAGCGAACTTTTTATTTGAAGTTGTAGGACAGGCAGGAATGCCTGTCCTACTGGGAATTCAAGAAGGGAAGAAGGCCATGGCAGAAAAGATTGTAGTCGAGGGATCGCCCCGAACCGATCGGGGAAAGAACAAGGCGCGGCGGCTGCGTCAAGCGGGCCAGTTGCCTGCGGTGTTGTACGGCGGCAAGGGTGAAGCGATCACGCTGACGGTGAACGCCAAGCAAGTGGGCGCGATTCTGCGTTCCGAGAGTGGGCATAACACGCTCTTCCAGGTAGACCTGGGCGGAAAGCACGAGCCGGCGATTTTGAAGGATTGGCTAGTCGATCCGGTAAGCGGAAAATTGCTGCACGTGGATCTGCTGCGCGTGGCGATGGACGTGCGCATGAAGGTGAAAGTTCCCGTGCATACGTTTGGCGAGCCTTCCGGCGTGAAGGTGCAGGGCGGGGTATTCGAAGTGGTCACACGCGAAGTGGAAATCGAATGCTTGCCCGCGGACATCCCGACCGAGTTCCGAGTGGACGTGAGCGGACTGGCGCTGAACGCACAGCTTCGCGCGAGCGAATTGCCGCTCGACAAGGCCAAGATGAAATTGCTCACGGAACCCGAGCGCGTGCTGGCGCACGTAGTCACTCTCAAGGTGGAAGAAGAGAAGCCCGCGGAGGCCGTGGCAGCGGAAGCGACAACGCCAGCCGAGCCAGAAGTCATCAAGAAGGGCAAGAAGGAAGTGGAAGGCGAAGAAGGCGCCGAGGGCGAAGCCAAGCCCAAGGCGGAGAAGAGCGACAAACCCGAGAAGGGCGAGAAGAAAAAGTAACGCGCGGTTGGGTAACAAGAGGCCCGGGAGTAAAGGGCCTCTGGATAAAGGTCTATGCGGCTCATTGTCGGACTTGGGAATCCCGATCCGGAGTATCAGTGGACGCCACATAACCTGGGTTTCATGGCGGTGGATGAACTGGCGAACCGCCATGGGATTCGCGTGGAGCGGCCGGAAGGCAAGGCGCTGGCAGGCCGCGGAAAGATCGCCGGGGAAGAAGTGATCCTGGCAAAGCCGCAAACGTACATGAATCTCAGCGGCATTTCCGTGAGGGAGCTGCTGGGAAAGTACGAGCTGGATGTGAAGGATCTGCTGGTGATGTGGGATGAGGCGCAACTGCCGCTGGGAACGATCCGGATTCATCCCGAGGGCAGTGCGGGCAGCCACAACGGCGCGAAATCCGTCATCGGAGCTGTGGGGACGGAAGAATTTGCAAGGCTCCGTCTGGGTTGTGGACCTGATCATGAGGTGAGCAGCCGCAAAGAGTATGTGCTGCGGCCGATGAAGAAGGCGGAGCTGGAAGTAGCGGCGGAGATGCTCGGCGAAGCCGGAGATGCCGTGGAGATGATCCTGAGCCAGGGGATCGATGCGGCGATGAATAAGTACAACCGGCGAAAACTTCCGCCACCGGAAGAGCCGGAGCAAAAGTAGGAACGGTTTTTGCCGGGCACGGTCCCGGGACTTGATTTGAAGCGGCCCCACGAGGGCCGACAGGGAAAGAGGTCATCATGGAAGAGCGATTGTACGATTTGGTTTTCATTGTGCGGCCGGCGACACCGGAAGACGAAATCAAGAAGGTTCTGACGGTCATCGAGCACGCTTGCGCGGAAAAGGGCGGCAAGATCGAGAAGACCGAGCACTGGGGAACGCGGAAGCTGGCGTATCGCGTGGCCAAACACCGCGAAGGAATCTACGTCCACCAGGAGATTCGCACGACGCACGGCGAATTGATTGCGGAACTGGAGCGGCGTTTGCGTGTGCAGGACAACGTGATCAAGTACCAGACCGTGCGGCTTGATGAAGACTTGAAGCGGCAGAAGAAGCTCACGCAGAAGCGCGAGAAGCGTGCCGCGCGACGTCCGCGCCGGACGGTGGCACCCGCTCCCGCAGCGCCACCGGCAGCGGGGCCGGAGCAAACCGCCGCGGCAAGCTGAGCGCGCGTGAAACGAGAATTGGCGAATTGAACACTTCGCCACTCGGTTTTGATAAGCGTCTGATGAGCATCGATCCTGGCACGGCTAGGATCACTTTTGAAAGGTAGGCAGGTATGGCAGAGGAACAGAAATCAGCACCAGCGCCAGGCGGAATGCCACGGCGTGAAAGCGGCTCCGGTGGCCACAGCGGCCACGGACCCGGCGGAGGACACGGAGGTCCGCGGCGCGAAGGCGGGCCGGGTGGCGGAGGACCAGGCGGCCCTGGTGGCCGGCCACGGGGCAAGCGCCAGTATTTCCGCAAGAAGAAAGTTTGCAAGTTCTGCGTCGAGAAGATGGACTTCATCGACTACAAGCGCGCGGATATCCTGTCGCAGTTTGTTCAGGAGCGCGGAAAGATTCTGCCGCGGCGCATGACCGGCGTGTGCTCACGCCACCAGCGCTGGCTGGGCGTGGCGATCAAGCGGGCGCGCAACATCGCTCTGCTGCCGTTTGCAGGCAGCGCAGCGGGCACACAGGCGCCGCGCGTGGTTGTACCAGGTGCCGCTGCTGGACATCCAGCACAGGCCGCGGTTACACCTGCTGCAGTTGCACCAACTGCGGTTGCACCAGCCACTAATGCACCGGTTGCGGGCGCCGAAGCGCCAAAGGCATAGGGACAAGGAGCCAAGAGAATACTCATGCAAATTATTCTTCAGGAAGACATTGAAAAGTTGGGCCACCGCGGCGACGTGGTCACCGTGAAGCCGGGCTATGCACGTAATTTTCTTTTGCCGCAGAAGCTCGCGGTTGAAGCTACCGCGGGCAACTTGAAAGCCATCGAGCGCATTCGCACCTCGCTGGCCAAGAAAACCGCCACGGAGATCGAGGCGGCGCACAAGCAGGCCGAGTTGCTCAACGGCGCTTCGCTGAAGTTCACGCGCAAGACGGGCGAGAACGATCAGATGTTCGGCTCGGTCACGACCGCCGATATCGCGGAAGGACTGGCCGCGCAAGGATTCAAGATCGACAAGCGCCAGGCGCAGCTCGGCGAGCCGCTCAAGACCATCGGCGAATTTCCCGTGACCATCAAAGTGTTCCGCGATGTCACGGCGCAGATCAAAGTGAGCGTGGAGAAAGAAGCGTAGTCGCGATCCAACTTCGCAGAAGTTTTGCAACCGGAGGGGCACGATATATCGTGCCCTACTTTTTTGTAACACGAAAAAGTTTTGCAGAGATTTCCGACGCGATGCACAGGCAGTTGGATTGACGCGCGCGTGAGTTCCACTCACAATGGCGCATCGCTTGAACAGGGAAGAGTCCGAACGGGGAATGAAAAAATCTGCGCTTGCCCTCTAGCGCGGATCGTGGTACAAAAGCGAAGAAAAGGCGAATACTGAACAACCTCTCATGCCTGTTGATACCACGCTCGAAAAGCCACTGCCGAATAACCTGGATGCCGAGCGCTCTGTGCTGGGTGCGATTCTGCTGGATAACAATGCGCTGAATGCTGCGATCGAGAGTTTGCGTCCCGAAGATTTTTTCATGGACCAGCACCGGCGCGTGTTCACGCAGATGATCGCGCTGGCTGAGAGTCAGCAGGCCATTGACCTGATTACACTGACGGAAGAGCTGCACCGCAAGGGGGATCTGGAAGCGTCCGGCGGCGCGCCGTATCTGGCGTCGCTGGCCGATGGGATGCCCAAGGTTTCGAACATCGAGCACTACGCGCGCATCGTCAAAGAAAAGGCGATGCTGCGGAATCTGATTCACACGACGCACAACATCCAGCAGCGCGCGTTCGAAGGAGAAGACGGCGCCGATACGATTTTGGATAACGCCGAGTCCTCGATTTTTGCGCTGGCAGAAGACCGCGTGAAAGCCGGTCTCGTCCCGATTAAAGACATCGTCCGCGACAATTTCGAACGGCTGGAAAAAATCTTCCGTGAAGGGAAGAGCATCACCGGGATTCCCACAGGCTACACCGAACTCGACAAGCTCACGTCGGGATTGCAGTCCTCGGAATTGCTGATTCTGGCGGCGCGTCCTTCGCAGGGGAAGACGGCGCTGGCGCTGAATTTGATGGAGAACATCGCGATCCGCGGCGGGCACCCGGTGGCCATGTTCAGCCTGGAAATGTCCAAGGAATCGCTGCTGCAGCGCCTTGTTGCGTCCGTGGCACAGATTGACGCGCACAAGTTCCGCACCGGACATCTAAGCAAAGAAGACTGGCGGCGCATGACGGAATCGCTCGGAACGATCTCATCCGCGCCGCTGTGGCTGGATGACGCGGGCTCCATCAGCGTGCTGGAAATCGGCGCCAAAGCGCGGCGGCTGAAGAGCGACAAAGGGCTTTCGATGCTGATTGTGGATTATCTGCAGTTGATTACAGGACGCGGGCGCTTCGGCAACCGGCAGGAAGAGGTGTCCAGCATTTCGCGCGCTCTGAAAGGGCTGGCGAAAGAATTGCAAATTCCCGTGCTGGTGCTGAGCCAGCTTTCGCGCGCGCCGGAACGCGATGAACGCGGGCCGCAACTTTCCGACTTGCGCGAATCGGGCGCCATCGAACAGGACGCCGACGTGGTGATGTTCATCTACCGGCCGCACTTTTTCAAACAAGGCGCGACTCCCGAAGAGCGGGAAGAGACCGAGCTGAAAATCGCCAAGCAGCGCAACGGGCCGGTGGACAGCGTGAAGTTTGTGTTTCGAAGCCGCTTCACCCGATTCGAAGAGGCGGCGCCAGACGCGTTCTCGCAATTCAATCCGGATTACATGTAATTGCTGCCACAGCGCGGAAGAACGGCCACAGAGTGCCGCAACCGAATCGGGAAGCAGTACAGATTCAGAAAGCCGATTTGCTCTGTAACTTCATGTGGCTAAGCGCTTTAGACGATGGCGCGTCACCCCTAACAACTCTCCACGATGGCCGCATTTCATGGCTCTTCAAATGCATTCGAATGAGGTGTTGTCTATCACGCGGCAGCCAAAGTGGCCGTCGGCTCGCGACGCGCCGATGTCGTACACTATTTTTTGGGAGAACGATGGCACGCACGCAGAAGAGTCCCCACAAAGAAGTAAGACGCCCGGTTTGGGCCGATGTGTCGCTCTCCGCCCTGACCCACAATCTTCAGGCCATTCGAAAGTACGTGAATCCTCAGGAAGAAAAGCGCAAGACGCCGCGCAAAATACTATCGATTGTGAAGGGCAATGGTTACGGACACGGCGGGCCCGAGGTGGCCAAGGCGCTGGAAAAGGACGGCTCTGACTGGTTCGGCGTAACGTGTACGGATGAAGGCATTGCTGTTCGAAAGGCCGGCGTTCGAAAGCCGGTGCTCATCCTGACGAGCTTTGTACCCGGTGAAGAATCCCGGTTGGTGGAGCACGATCTTACCGCAGTGATCCATCGCTGCGAGCAACTGGAGTTGCTGGATCGCGCGGCGGCGCGCCAGGGTAAGAAGCGCGTGCCGTTTCATTTGAAAATCGATACGGGCATGAACCGGCTGGGCATCGCGACGTCCGACGTGGAATGTTTTGCGCGGCAACTGGCAAAGTGCAAGCATCTGCAACTCACCGGAGTTTTTTCGCATTTTGCTTCGTCGGAGGTTTTCACCAATACCGCCGTGGGCCAGCAGACCTGCGAACAAGAAGAGCGTTTTTACGCTGCGCTTGATCGTCTGCGCGGGCTGGGCATTGATCCCGGAATCGTGCATCTTGCGAACAGCGCCGCCATCGTTACGCGCCCGGAAACCTGGGCGGACATGGTGCGGCCGGGCGCGATTTTGTACGGCTACCACCCGGGCTACGATCCCATGGAAAAACGCGAAGAGGCGGAAAAGAGGCTGGTGGTTAAGCCGGTGATGAGCCTGCGTTCGCGGATCATCAGCTTGCGGAGCGTGCCGGCGGGTGCAGGAGTGGGGTACAACGCGACGTTTGTGTCGAAGAGGCCATCGCGCATCGGAGTGCTTGCGGCGGGCTACGGCGATGGCATCCATCGTTCATTGGGGAATCGCGGCAGTGTGCTGCTGCGGGGAAAGCTCGCGCCAATCGTCGGAATTGTCTCCATGGACGTGACGATGATCGACGTCACGGATGTCGCGGGCGTGGAGATCGGTGATGTGGCCACAATCTACGGCACCGATGGTGCTCATAGCCACATGGCGAGCCTGGTGGCGCGCAGCGTTGGAACGGTCACATCCGATCTGCTTTGTGCGGTGAGCCAACGCGTACCGCGTGTCTACCTCCGATAATCCGAAGTCCCGGTCCTCTTCTATTTTTGTTCCGTCAGACTTCCGGCAACAACTTGACGTCATCCCATTGAGAGAGTATATACACGACGGGAACGCGCGTTGGCGTTCCGCATCCCGCATGGGCCCCGTGTCTACCGCTTCTGCGGGCTGGCTGTACTGATTTTGCAGTGAAAGCCGAAAACTGTGAGGTCGTATGAGCCGGAACACTCCTGAAGTGCCGCGTCGTTCGAACTCTCCGGATTCCAAAGCTACCGCCGCAATTGAAGATAAGAGCATCCATTGGCCTGCCGGGCGGGCCTCACGTATTGCCTGGGACTATTGGGCGGTGCGCGCGTTCTTGATTGCATGCACCGCAGCCGTCAGCTATACGCTGGGGCCGTTTGGCCTGCACGGTCTGCCGGCGGCGGGGGTGGGGTTTCTGATTGCAATGTTGGTGCTGCTTGCAGAACTGCGGCTTAGGCGCGCAGCGTTGAGCGGGCTTCTAGGCGGGGCGTTTGGCGCGGTCCTGGGAATCTTCGCGGCCCTCCTCGTTACCCTCGTAATTTCCCGCACGAATGAGCCGGAACCTACCAAGTCCTTCCTCGAATTTGCTTCCCTCTTCGCCTTTGGCTATCTCGGACTGGTGGTGGGGTCCGGACGAAGTGAAAAACTGCGAGCCGGCTCGTTCAGCCACTTTTTTGAAAAGCAGTCTGCACCCGAGCAATCCATGAAGCTGCTGGACACCAGCGTGCTGATTGACGGACGCATCGCGGAAATTTGCGACGCGCAGTTTCTCGATGGTGTGTTAAGCGTGCCGCAATTCGTGCTGCGCGAGCTGCAGATGGTGGCGGATTCCTCGGACGGATTGAAACGGCAGCGCGGGAGGCGCGGGCTGGAGGTGCTGCAGCGTATGCAGAAAATGCCCGGCGTGGACGTGCGCATCCTGGAGGATTCTGCGCAAGTCGGCGATGTGGATCACAAGCTGGTGGAGTTGGCTCGACGGCTAGGCGCAAAGATTGTTACCAACGATTTCAACCTGAACAAAGTGGCTACGGTGCAGGGAATGGCGGTGCTGAATGTGAATCAATTGGCGAATGCGCTGAAGACCGCGGTGCTGCCCGGAGAGCCGTTGCGCGTTTTGATCACGCGCGAAGGAAAAGAAGCGAGCCAGGGCGTGGCGTACCTGGATGACGGAACGATGGTAGTGGTGGACGGCGCGCGGCGGATGATCAATAAGAACGTGGACGTGACGGTCACTTCGGTGCACCAGACGACGGCAGGCAAAATGATTTTTGGACGGCTGGAAGAGCGCGCGGAACAAGCTGCTCCCATGCTGCGGCAGGCTGCAGCTGCCGGCAGTGGCGATGGAGGTGGCGGGACGCGCGCGGGTGCGTCAGGCCGGGCGGAGAATGGCGGACGCCTGCCGGAGCGGTCCCCTCAGGAACGCCAGCAAGATCCGATTTTTCCTCCACCGGACAGGAACTAGCGAACTTTTTGTCTGCTTGAGCGGCGGTCGTCGTAGGTCATCGTCTTTTCAGAGTAAGTAAGATCCACGATTTGAGCGATTGCTGTAGGCGCGCTGGCCTATTTCACGCCGCACGCTTGCTTGATGTACACTCTGAAGTTTGCGGGTCCGCCGATGGGGCATTCCGGGCCGGGGCCGCTTCCGATATGAGCCGAATTGCCGCCATTCTTCCCGCCGCCGGCATGGGAACGCGCATGGGCGCGGAAACCCCCAAGCAGTTTCTGGAGCTGGCCGGAACGCCACTCGTGATTCACAGCCTCAGGCGGATCGCTTCCTGCGCGCAGGTTACGGACATTATCGTGGCCACGCGGGCGGACGAAGTGGCGCGCCTCGAAGAGCGCATCGCGCGGGAAAAATTCAAGCAAACGGTGCGCGTGGTAAAGGGCGGGGATTCGCGGCAGGAATCCGTGGCGGCGGCGCTGCGGGCAGTGCCGGAGGATACCAAGATTGTGCTGGTACATGACGCGGTGCGGCCGTTCGTCACGGCCGAGCAGATTGCACGGGTCATCGAAGAAGCGCGGCGTTGCGAGGCCGCGATTCTGGGCATTCCGGCGATGGATACGGTGAAAGAAGTGAAGCGCGCGAGCTTGCCGGAAGATGTGGCGTTGATCGTAGGAACGATGCCGCGGGAACGCGTGGTGCTGGCGCAGACCCCGCAGGCTTTTGCGACGAAGCTTTTGAAGGAGGCGTTTGCGCGGGCGGAAGCGGACGGAGTGAATGCTTCGGATGAGGCTGGCCTTGTCGAACGCATGGGGCACGACGTGCACGTGGTGCTGGGGTCCGAGCGCAATATGAAGATCACCAAGCCGGCGGATATGGAGCTGGCGCGTTTCTACCTTGAGAGCGAGCGGAACAAAGTATGAGCGTGCGCTGCGGGCTTGGCTACGACCTGCATCGGCTGGAGGCGGGGCGGAAACTTATCATAGGCGGAATTGAAGTACCGTTCGATAAGGGGCCGGCGGGGCACTCAGATGGGGATGTGCTGGCGCACGCGCTTTGCGATGCCCTGCTGGGCGCTGCGGGGCTGGGGGATATCGGCACGCATTTTCCGGACAGCGATCCGAAGTGGAAGGGCGCGAACAGCCTGCTCTTTCTGGAACACGCAAAGAAGCTGCTGGAACAAAAACAGTTTGGAATCGAGCATGTCGACGCCGTGGTGATCCTGGAAAGGCCGAAACTTGGCCCGCACTTTCCGAGGATGCGAGAAGCTCTGGCGAAGTCGCTCGGCGTCCCAGCTGAAAAAATTCATTTGAAGGCGAAGACCAACGAAGGCGTGGACGCGGTTGGGCGCGGAGAGGCTATTGCTGCGCATGTTGTGGCAACCATCGTTTCCCGCTGAGCTCGCAATGCTTTCCGAAGATCATTCCGAGGCACCCGGCGCAACTACTAATCCGTTCACATCGAGCGACATCGTCGCGATTCTTCGTGAGCGCGGGTGGCTTGCGGGTGAGCCCACCACGGAGCAAATCTCCTGGTGCGAGCGTGCGGCTTCGATGCTTGGCGGACACGCCACAGAAAGCACGGCGCTGGCTGAGCTTCTGGGACTAATTTTTCAATATGATGCGCGGGAAATTATCTCCAGGGTGGAAAGTCATGTGGTGCTTTCGCGCTACGCCGCGCGGGATGTGTTGCGGGAATTGGCGTTGTTTCTGTTGGACGGCGCGCCCCTCGATTCAGAAAGATTCAAGGTAATCATCACGAAATTGAAAGAGGAAATGGATTTGCGCTGGCGGGAGTTGTTTCATCCGATTCGATTAGCGCTGGCGGGGCGCGCGGGAGAAGGGGCGTTGGATCGAGTGATTCTGTTGCTGGATGAAGCGGCGGGGATTTCGTTTGCCGTGCCGGTAAAATCGGCGCGAACGAGGATTGTGGATTTTTGTGCGGCGCTGGATTGAACTTGATGTTTCGGTAGCCTAACGCAGGGCGAGTTCGGAGGACAGGCAGGAATGCCTGTCCTGCCTGCAGCTTTCAACGGGGGACGCTCGCCTGTACACTGTCACGGCCATGGATTGTTTGACGGGGATTCACGCGGTGAAGGAGGCGCTGGAAGCGCAGCGGCCGATTGACCGGATTGCGATTGCGAAAGGGCGCCAGGACACGCGCGTGGAAGAGATCGTGCAATTGGCGCGGAAGCAGGGCGTGCCCGTGCGGTTCGAAGACCGCGGGCAGCTGGACCGGTTAGCCAATTCGAAAGACCATCAGGGAGTGGTAGCGCTGGCTGCGGCGCGCGCGCCGGCCACGCTTGAAGATGTACTGGCACTGGCCAGCAAGAGCCACGGAGGCATGGGACTGCTGGTTTTGCTGGATGGCGTTGAGGATCCGCACAATCTGGGGGCGATTATTCGAACGGCGCTTGCAGCGGGGGCTCACGGCGTGATTATTCCGGTGCGGCGTGCGGCAGGACTTACGGATACGGTGGCACGCGCTTCAGCGGGGGCGCTGGCGCATTTGCCGGTGGCAAAGGTAACCAACCTGGTGCGCGCGATGGAAGAGTTGAAGGAAGCGGGTTACTGGCTGGTGGGGCTGGATGAGGACGGGGACAAGAGCTACACGGAAGTGGATTACACCTCACCCACGGGCGTTGTTCTGGGAGGCGAAGGCAAGGGCTTGCACGAGTTGACACGCAAGCGATGCGATTTTGTTGTGAAGCTGCCAACGACCGGTCCGGTGAAATCTCTCAATGTTTCTGTCGCTGCCGGCGTGGTGCTGTTTGAAGCCGTTCGCCAGCGACACCGGAAGTGAAGTTCATTCCTCCTGCACCTCTGCGCTCCAGGTCACTTCGAAGCCTTTCTTGATACTCATGTGAACCGGGCAGTAGTTCTCATGGTGGGCCAGGGCGCGATCCGCCTCGACGCGCTTTCCTTTGGGAATTTTGAATTTGTACCGCAGACTGACGGCAGCGATGCGAAAAAAGTTATCATCGCCTTCGATGCGGCCTTCGACTTCCGCTTCCAAATTGTTTGCTGCAGTGATTCCACGCGCTTCCAGCGCGCCGGCAAGTGTGCCGGTCAGTCAACCGGCGAGCGCAGAAATGACGTGATCGACGGTGGTGGGGAGCGGTGCGGCGTCCTTAACGCCGTAATATTGCGCGTAACCCCCATGCACTCCGAAATGAAGGGGATCCGTGAATCCCTCGATATAGGCGTCCCGAAAAGGCCTGTTTTTCTGAACCAAACGGATTTTAGCAGTATGGACAAGCTCACCCATAAGTACCTCCCTGAAAGAGATGCCTGCGACCGGGAAAAGTTACAGGGAGGTTCAACAAGCAACTATTTGTCGTACTGAATGAGGGAGAAGACGTCGACGCCACCGAGTTTTTTGCGGCCGTTGAGGAAGGTGAGCTCGACGGCGAAGGCGGCGCCTTCGACGGTGCCGCCGAGCTGCTGGACGAGCTTGACGGTGGCGGCGGCGGTGCCTCCAGTGGCTAGCAGGTCGTCGCAAATGATGACGCGTTGGCCAGTCTTAACTGCATCTTCATGAATCTCGAGAGTGTCCGTGCCGTACTCGAGCGCGTAAGAGACGCTGGCGGTTTTGGCGGGGAGTTTTTTCGGCTTTCGAACGGGGACGAAGCCGGCGCCGAGACGATAGGCCAGAGCCGGAGCGAAAATGAAGCCGCGCGCTTCGATGCCTGCGACAACGTCGATGGTGTGACCTTTGTAGTGTTCGCAGAGACGGTCGATCAGCAAGTGAAAACCGTGCTTGTCCTTGAGAAGCGTAGTCAAGTCATAAAAAAGAATTCCCGGCTTGGGATAGTCGGGGACCTCACGGATCAACTTTTTCAGATCGTCCATTCGAACGGCTCCTTCTGGCTTGTTTCCGCGCAATTTGCGCACTTCAATCGCTGGGATTAATGAAAAAATCGCCTTCGTATTGCCGATCAGGTACTGCGGGTTCTTCCAAAACTTCCGTGACGCTGGAGAAGCGCGGACCGCGTTCGAGCACGGCACGCAATTCCAGATGCTGCTGCGGTGTGGCAATGGCAAAGACCTCGACGCGGCCGTCACGCAGGTTTTTGACAAATCCGCCGATATGCAGTTTTTCCGCGGCTGCCTGAGTAAAGTAACGGAAGCCCACGCCCTGGACCATTCCGGAGACGAGATACCGCTTCGCTTGTTTTGTGTCGCTCACGAATCCCCAAAATTGTAGCAGAGAGTTCTATTTTCTTCTTCGTCCGCCAGGTGGCAAAAAAAGTAGAGGTGTTCAGCAGGCACCTGGCCAAAGGATGAGGATGGGGCAATTTCCGTTCGGTGCAGGCGAGCGGCTTGGGATGCACGCGGCCGGTACGATAGACTCTTGAATTGACGCGAAGACAGGCTGCCCGGGAAGGAAGTGGGCGCATCCAAATTCGTATGAACCAGAGCTATTCATTTCCGGACTGCAGCCGGGTTTTTCTCATTCGTAGTGCTGTTGTATTTCTTGGCGTAATACTTTTTCAAGGATTGCTGGTTTCCGCGGACGGTGCGCAGCAGGGGCCGATCGCGCAACCTCCGGAGCATCGCGTGACGCGCGTCGGGAATGATCCGACGCCGGAAGCACCACCTTCCCTTCCCGAAGCCGAAATCATCAGGCACTTCGCGCAGAAAGAGGACGAGTATCTGGTCGCGCGGACGCATTTCACATACAGGAGGACGGTGCGCATCGAGGAGTTTGGCCCCGATGGGCAGCCGGCGGGAGAGTACGTGATGGTGACCGAACCAGCCCGGGACGTGGACGGAAAATATTTCGAGAAAGTGATCGAACGGCCGCATTCCACGCTGTTGCATCTCTACCTCAAGGCGGAGGATCTGGAAAGCCTGGACAGGGTACCGCTGTTCCCGCTGACGTCAGGCCAGCTTGCGAAATACGACCTGAAATTCCTTGGCAGGGAGCTGGTGGACGAAGTCGATTGCTACATTTTTCAGGTGAAGCCCAAGGGCGTCGAACGCGCAAAGGCCTATTTTGACGGCATCGTGTGGGTGGATGCGAAGTATCTCGAGGTGGTGAAAACCTACGGGAAGTGGGTGACGGACCTCGGCGAAATGCACAGCCTTTCCGGGAAGACGTTCAGCCTGTTCGAGACGTATCGCGAAAATGTTGCCGGAAAATACTGGTTCCCGGACTATGCGCGCTCGGATGACACGCTGCGGCAGAAAGATGTGTTGATACCTGTGCGCGTGGTGATCAAGTGGACGGACTTCAAGCCTGTGGGTGCAGCGCCGGCTGCTCCAACAGCGCCCGCGGCGGCAATCTCTTCCGCCGGCGCTCCGGCAAAACCTTAGGCAGGATTGCCTCGGCTAGCGGTGCAAGAGTTTCAAAACACCGGGCAATTCGTCTATGGATTCGAGCAGGAAGTCCGGCCGGGTGGCGCGCAGGGGCTTTTCCGTGGGAAACGGACCGAGCACGCCGATGGCACGCACACCCGCGCGTCGTGCCATCTCCACGTCCTGGGGAGCGTCGCCGACGTACACGCACGCCGAGGAAGCAATCTCCATTTGACGAAGGGCGAGCCGGAGCGGCTCAGGATGAGGCTTCTTGCGCACCGTATCGCCGCTGCAGACGCGGGCGGCGAAGAGAGTCGTTAATCGGAATTCGCGCAGCTGGCGATGGACGCGGTCACGATCGCCGCTGGTGACGAGCCCTAGGTGATGCGTGTCGCCCAAGCTTGCGAGAACCCGCCGTGCGCCGGAAATGAGCTTTGGCTTGTGCTTCGCGTAGTGCATGCGCCAACAGCGGTCGGCGTCGTCCCAGTGTTTGCGGGGCAGCCCGGCGGCATGATAGACCTGATACCAGTTTGGGGAGTAGTTCTTCTCGAGTTCTTCGAGGCCCCAGGAGATACCCATTTCCTTGAACATGGCCAGGTACGCGGAGGCATCGGCATGATAGGAGTCGATGAGCGTGCCATCCCAGTCGAAGAGGACGGCTTCCACGGAACGATTGTGGTTCTTGACCATCGGCCATCAGGGTAGCAGAAAGCGCCGGTGGGGAAGCACCGACAAGCCTCGCAGGCAGGGTTGTAGAACAGACGAATGGGGACGTTCTAGCTACCGGAAGAGAGAATCCTATTGCTTCAGAAAACGCGTGGGAAGGCCGTCGTCGCGGTCAAATTCGACGTCGTCGAATGCAGCAGCGACACCGTACCAGCCGGGCACCGAGGCAGCTTCGATGCGCCGTACGTGGGCCTTTGTGGCCAAGACTACACTTCCAAGGCCGAGGGGCTTGCTGACCAGGACGATTTCAATCTCAATGGGAGTTCCAGCCGCGAGCTGCTTGGGGCAGAGGAAATAGACGCCCGTGGAGCTGATATCCCTTGTGACGAGAGTGATGGGATGATGTTCAGCCGCGCCGTCTGCGGACCGAAGACGGAGCGGTAGGTTGAGCGTGGCGCGGGGATATTCACGGTGCTCGGGAAAAACACCTACGGCATGGGTTGGAACACGAGCAAAACGGCGAGGTTGCGCGGGAACGAGGAGCGGCTTCAGTCGCAGCGCCGGCGCACGCGGAGTTTCCGGCCCAAAACTCGGTAGATCCTTGCCTGCGCAAACGTCCGCAGTAAGTTCATCCGGCCATTTTTCCAATGGAAGTGCGCGCTTCGACGCGTTCAATGTGCCCTCAGAGACGCCAATTCACTGTCGCTGGCTTCGGCCCAACAAGCTTAACTTTCAGACTGTCTTTCTGGAATTGCCCCGTCCGCACCCACGCGGTGCGGAGCGATACGATGTCACTAGAAGGACGCTACGTCAACCTGTGGAAAACGTGCGAAGTGTCCTAACCTGAAACACTTAGTCATAGTACTCGACTAAGGCCACAAGATGCTGTGGATTTCCAAGAAAAGGACTCTACCAATATGGTGCTCGACAGCGACGGCTCTGGACGCTACTTATGGTCTGTTAGGCCACCGCTCATGACCACGACGCCTCTTGAAGCACCGGGCCCCAGAGAACCTTCAGTTCCTCTGGCTCCAGGCCATGCTCGTGCGACGACATTGGTACTCATTGCCTTCGCGGGCGTATACATCGTGTGGGGCTCCACGTATCTGGCGATTCGTTTAGGTATTGAATCGTTTCCCCCGTTCATCCTTGCGGGCTTGCGCCATTTGTGCGCCGGGCTCATCTTGTATCCGATTTTTCGCCAAAAGACCGGGATCCGGCCCAGTGCGGGGCACTGGCGAACAGCTCTTGTCACCGGCTTTCTGTTGCTCTGCGTGGGCAACGGCGGGGTTAGTTGGGCGGAGCAAACTGTGCCCTCGGGAGTTACCGCGCTGCTGGTCGCCACGGTGTCGCTCTGGTTGGTGATCCTGGACTGGTTGCGTCCGGACGGCGTTCGACCAGTGTTCAGGGTGGTAGTTGGACTGGTGATGGGCTTTGGCGGCTTGGTGCTGCTGGTCGGTCCTGCGCACTTGGGAGGCTCGGGGCGCGTCGATCCCGGGGGTGCGGGCATTCTGGTCTTTGCATCGCTGGCTTGGGCTTGTGGCTCTCTATACTCGAAACACGGCGGGATGCCTAGCTCTCCGATGCTGACTGTCGCAATGCAGTGCTTGGCGGGCGGCACCACTCTTCTGCTGGTGGCCCTGTTTACGGGAGAATTTCGCGCGTTCCATTTTGCTGCGATCAGCGCAAGGTCATGGCTGGCGTTGGGCTATCTGATCGTGTTTGGATCGGGCATTGGGTTCAGCGCGTATATCTATATCCTGCAGAAGAGCACCGCAGCGCGGGTGGGGACGTATGCCTTTGTGAATCCCGTTGTGGCGCTGTTCCTGGGATGGCTGCTTGCCGGCGAGGCCATCTCTTTGCGGACCATGTTTGCCGCGGGAGTCATCGTCACGGCCGTGATTCTGGTGATCACCGCGCCGCATCCGGCGCCGGCCCGCGCCGTCAAGGATGCGCTCCCCGCTGCCAACGAAGGCTGACAGACCGGCTCACCTGCTCGACGCTGACTTTTCACTTTGCCGTTCGTTTGCGGATAGATTTGTTTTTGCAGCTGCGCTACTTTTGGCATGTTCAACATGAGCCACACACAAACAAGAAGCGAACAAGGAATCTCAGCGCACGCCGCCGCGCGATACTGGCGGGCGACGCTGGCGCGAGATTCGCGGGCGGACGGGACCTTTGTGCTGGCGGTGCGCTCGACGCATATCTACTGTCGCCCATCGTGCCCGGCGCGGCGGCCCCTGCGGCGTAACGTCGTTTTCTACCGCACGCGCGAAGAGGCTGAGAAGCAAGGTTACCGGCCCTGCCTTCGCTGCCGTCCCAACGAAATTTCCGGAGCCGTGGCGCTGGTGCAGCGTGCGACGCGGCATCTTGGGGAATCCGCCGAAGAGAGCGTCCGCCTCGCGGCTCTCGCCCGGACACTGGGAACGACGCAAGCCACGCTGCGGCGAGCGTTTCAGCGGGTGACTGGACTTGCGCCGCGCGAGCTTGCGGAGGCCTTGCGGATCAAGAGATTCAAGGTGCTGCTGCGGTCGGGCAAGAGCATTACCGAAGCGTTGTACGAGACCGGCTATGGATCTTCAAGCCGCGTGTACGAGCGGAGCAATGCGCAGCTCGGGATGACGCCGGCGACATATCGAAAGGGAGGCAAGAATATGAAGATCGGATACACAGTTGCGAAGTCCCCGTTGGGAAAAGTTCTCGTGGCGGCCACGGAACGGGGCGTTTCGGCCGTTTATCTGGGCGATGCAGAAAGCAAACTGATCGCGGAATTGCGGGAAGAATACCCGCGCGCGGAAATTGCTCCGGCAACGGATTCATTTCAGCGTTGGGTCCGAGAAATCGTCCAACGCATCGAAGGAAAACAGCCACGGCTGGAGCTGCCGCTGGATTTGCAGGCGACAGCGTTTCAGCGGCGGGTATGGCAGGAATTGCAGCGCATACCGCGTGGGCGGACGCGAACATATTCACAGGTGGCGCGGTCCCTGGGACGGCCGAAAGCGGTGCGAGCCGTGGCGCGCGCTTGCGCGACGAATCCGGTTTCGATTGTCGTGCCGTGTCACCGGGTGATCCGCGAGGACGGAACGCTGGCCGGATACCGCTGGGGGTTATCACGGAAGGAACAACTGCTCGCGCAGGAACGCGCCGCGACCCAGTAAGCAAGACATGAGGCCGGGAAACTTGCCTATGAAGTATCTGAAGTTCTGAAAGCTAGGCGGTCGGTTTCACGCGGAGGACGCCCTTCGGCCAATCCTGCTTGAATTTCCCATCGCCGATTTTCAGATTTTCCAGCATGTTGCTGTAGTGGAAGAGGACGTAATCTCCGGAGCTCGCCTCGAAGAATTTCTGTTCGACCGGCAGCCAGGACGCTTCATCAATCCACATCTGGATTTTGCTGATCTGGCCGCGAGTCTGGTCCGATTTGGGGGTCAGTTCGAGTACCGCTGTTTTCTTTTGATCGAGATCTTCCTCGCCCAGGAAGGTGATCAAATAGCTCTTTTTCATCTCTTCGGTTTTGGTGCCGAACCCCAGGCGCACGTATTGATCGATCAACGCGCGGTTCTTGCCGAGGTCAAATTCTTCCACACGGTTGATTTTGGGAGTGTAGACGAACAGGGAGTCGCCGCTCCTCAGAATGGTGCGCGGATCAGGCTGCAGGATTTCGATGCGCATCTTGTCATCGCGGCGCACAAAAATATGGCCGGATTCTTTGGAAGTGTCTTTCACGACCGCGGTGTACTTGAGGTGCTCGATGTCGGCGGTCAGCGTGCGAAAATTCTGCGCGCCGTGGTCCATCATGGTCAAGACGTTTTCGATGGTCAGGCGTGAATTGGCCTGCGCGGCACGCATTCGAAACGCGCCGGGCGTACAAGCCAGAGTTAACATTGCAAGAAGTAGAAGTAGGCGTTTCAATCGTTGCCCCTATCGAATGGCGGAGTCGCGGCTCATTCAGCCTTTCAGAATCGTAGCATAGAGAGAGACGCGTGGACACGCGCGGGCGTTACCGTCGAATGCGTTTTAGGGCCCGTTTCGAAGGGAGTTAGTGGCGGATCTCCACCTGGTAGGCAATCACCACGCCTTGCTCGTCGCGCAGCGGTTCGATCTTGGCAATCAGGAAATTTCCGTTGTGCAGCTCCGGCAGCGCCTCTTGCAACGCAGTGTGCAGATCGCTTTGCAAGGCAAGCCTTGTAGGAGGAGCAAGAACACGCGCGTCCACGCGGTACGTCAACCGGCTGCCTTCCTGGGAGATCAACTGGACTTGACCCGGCGTGACGGGCGCTCCACCGACCGGCTTGTCCTTGAACCATTCCCGCGGCGTCAGCAGAACAAAAACGAGAATCAGGATGACAGCGGCGTCGTACTGCCAGGTGCCGCGCTCGTAAGACCAGAAAAATGTCTTCGAGAGGATTTGTCCGAGGCTGGCCATGTCAGTCCGCAGGCACTCCGTCGACGATGATCCCGTCGCGCATGTGCACGACGCGGTCGAAATAGGTGGTGGCTTCGGGATTGTGCGTGATCATGACGATGGTCTGGCCAAGATCCTTATTGAGCTGGCGGAGCATCTGCAGAACCACTTCCGAATTTTTCGAATCCAGATTTCCGGTGGGCTCGTCGGCAAGGAGGATTTTCGGTTCATTGATGATGGCCCGGGCGATCGCGACGCGCTGCTGCTCGCCGCCTGAGAGTTCCGAAGGTTTGTGATGCATACGCCCCGCAAGGCCCAATAGTTGCGTGACGACATCGAAGCGGTGCGGGTCAAAGCCATCGCCATGAATAAACTGTGCGATGGCGATGTTGCCCTTGGCCGTGAGCGTCGGGAGCAGATTGAAGCGTTGGAAGACAAAGCCGATTTTGTGGCGCCGCAACCTGGTGCGGGCGGCGTCGCTCAGGGAAGTGAGATCGTTGCCGTCAACAAACACTTTGCCGCGGGAGGCTTGCGCAAGCCCGCCAATCACATACAGGAGCGAAGACTTGCCGCAACCCGAAGGGCCCATGACGGCAACGGATTCGCCGGGCTGTACTGCGAAATTCACACCGCGGAGGGCGGGCACGTCCACCTTCCCAGCGCGGTAGAGTTTCCACAGATTTTCTGTCTTAAGTATCGGCTCCACGCTCTTTTTTCCCTGGAAAAGCGGCCCTTCGGCAGGTGTCGGTATTGTAGCTGCGATTGCCATCCCTGCCTAGCCATCCCGCGAGTTTCGCGGCCCTTTCTTGCGTTTTTGATGCCCGCCGCAATCGCGGCAAACCCAGCTTCGAATCCTTTGGTCTAGTCGTAGGACAGTGCTTCCACGGCGTCTTTGCGGCTGGCAAGCCACGCCGGATAACTGGCGCCGAATACCGCGCCGATGAGCGCAATCCCCGCGGCGCGCAGAATCCATCCCGGTGTAATGAGAATGGACAACGTCGGGAATCCCGCGAGAAACGCAGCGCGGACGGCATAACTCAAGCCCACGCCGGCGAAAATGCCGACGCAACAAAGCGCTGCCGCTTCCGTCAAGAGCGACCGAATAATAAAGGACCTGTCTGCTCCCAGTGACTTCAACACGCCGATGTCGCGCGTTCGTTCGATCACAGTCGTATACATCGTCAGAAAAATGACCAGCAGCCCGATGCAAACCGCGAGAGCGATCATGGCATTTATGAATGATTGAAGCCCCGGAATATTGGTTGAGGTCATCAGCGAAAGAAATTCCTTCAACGGGCGCACGGTGTAACCTGGCAATACATGCCGCATTTCTTCCATCACATCTGCGGCGTGTTCCGGCCTCGTGCATTTGATCAGGAAAATCGAGGCTTTGTCATGCGCGCCGACGAGATCTTGCAGGGTCGTCAACGGGACGAAAAGACGCGCCCCTTTTCCGTGTTCCACGATGGCCGCAACGTGCCAGTCATGGTTCAATACATTGAAAGTGTCACCGACTTTGATATGCTTGGCCTTCGCAGCCCAGTCGTCCATCAACAGGTCATTGGGTCCTTCCATGTCATGCCCTTGGAGGAAGACGAAACCACCGGAAACTTCTCGAAAGCTATCTTTATCGATTCCCCAGATCGTCTCGACGGCACCCGTTGAGTTGAACTGAAGCAACGCTGGCGCGACCGTTTGCACATACTTCAGTTCAGCAAGTTTCTCCCCGATCTTGACGGGCATCGGAGCACCGCTAAAGTTAATCAAAATCGATGCGGCCGGAGGCTGGAGCATGATGTCAGCGCCGATGCCTTCGATGCGCTTCGCGGTTTCCGTGAGCAAGCCGCTGGTGAGCCCTACGATCAGGACCACCAGCGCGACTTCCACTGCAACGGCCATCACGCCGATGAGGGTGCGCAGGGGACGATGCAGCAAGTTGCGCGCGATCAGCTCCCCCATCATGGCTGCTTGTTCTCCGTGGCGTCGCCGACGAGCACAAGTTCTGAACCAGCGGGCTGTTCCAGCTTGAAGCGATCCGCGGGAACCTCTTCGTTCAAGCTAATCTTCGTGACTTGCAGATTGAGCTGATAATCATCGTGCGGACGATCGATGCGAATGGTGCGCGGAAACGAGAGCGCACCATTTGCGGGCGTTGCCTGCGTGTTCTGACCTCCAGGACTCTCCACAGGCTGCCAGCCGGAGAAGTGAACGTCGGAAAGCAAGATTCCTTTTGAGCCGAATGTCTGCAACCGGGCAACCTGCAGGTCGGCGCGGTCAAACCAGATTTCGCGCAGAACTTCGGTTTGATAGCCGCCGCGCAAAACCGTCAGCACGTAGTAGCGGGCATTCTCGTCATTGAATTCTCTCAGGTACGAAGCTTCTTCTTTTCGAATCTCCGGCCACAGCAGAGCATCGAGCAGGTGCTGCGGACGGAGATTTTCGATGGGCTTGCTGCTGTGCCGCTCCGCGGCTACTGGGCCGACCAGAAATTTGTGTTTCGAAGGAATCGAGACCTCGAATGTTTCCCCATTACTGACCATGTCGAAAACCGTGGTTCCAATGACCGGCGCCTGCCCAATCATGCGAATGTCCGCTGGCCGCGCCGCCAGAAGAAACGCTTTCACTTCGTGATATTCGTCGATCACTCCGCTGTATTTCGAGCCGGCGATGGGTTTCAACTCCACCGTGACGTTGAGCGTCTTGATACTCCGTGCGAACTGGTTGTATCGATCGAGGAGCTCTTCGCGCGAAGCGTCCCTGGCGACGGGTTTCTGCGTTTGCGGCACAACGGTCGTGCTTTGCACGCCATTGTTGCCCGCGCAGCCGCAGGAAATTGCCGCCAGTGTCGCCAGGACCATGCATGTTTTCACGCGCCGAATCAATCCATTCCGTCCTTGCCAAGACACGAGGAGCAATCTAACAACCACTTGGATGCCTGTCCATCTACGTGGGTCGCAGCCGCGGGAGCACTCAATTGGGCCGCGCAATGTGTACATCAAACGGTTCAACCGCCGGGCGCACCCGCCGGATGATTTCGCTGGACCACAAGGATTCACTCAGGATCGTCACCCAGCCATCTTCCGGTTCGCAGATGGCGCAAAATGTGTATCGGGCATAAGCGGGCTGGTAGGCATCCAGACCGCGCTTGGAGAGATCGCCCTCGATGGGCGCATCGGCCGATTGGGCCGTAGCACCCGCCCGGATCCCAAAGGTTTCCCCTTCAAAACGCTCGAAGACTTGGCGCAGTTGTTCCTGATCGGGCTGTGGTAACACCACGCAGCGTTCTGCGGCTTCGCGCAGGGCAATTCCGCGCGCTGTGCAAAATTCCCTGACACGATCAATGTGGCTGAAAAAATCCACCACGTAAGGATCGCCTCCGACGAGAGCAGGGAATACTGCCGACCAAATCTTTGCGGCATCCTTGCCGCGCACCGGCTCGCGATTTTCCGTTTCCACCAGTTCAAGGCCCACAGCTTTCACGCCGGGCCCCAGATCGAGCGCCTGGACGTCCAGAGAAAAGGGAGGTAGTTCCAGCGCGTTGCCGCTCGGGATCGGATTGCCTGTCGCGCTCATTGCTCGATCTCGGCTTCCGGAAACTTAGCGCGGAATTCCGCCGATTTCTTACGTACATCCAGCCAGTCGAAGAAAGCATCCGGCGTTTCCAGCCAGATGCGGAACCAATTGGCAATCTCGACCTTTTCGTCGCGCTTTTGCGGCTCGACCTTGTGATTCCGCGCGATCATTTCCGCCCGGCGCTTCCCGAGACGCGCTACGTTCAGAACGCGCTCCACGGCGGCGTGCTCGCCCTGTTCGCGGAATTTCAGCATCAGCTCATCGAGCCTCATGATACTGACCTCCGCATCTTCGAGCGTCTTGAAGTGCAGCAGATCTTCGAACTCTTCCTCGTATTGCTCTTCGGCTTCTTCCTGCAAAGTCAGCAGCACCCGGTGCCCGGCGTCTTTCAGGACTTCCGCGATGTAATCCGTGCCGGTTTTGCCGGCTTCACCGTGTTCGGCGATCAGCCGCCGGCGCAGCTGGTCGATTTCCGCTGGCGTCCACTTCTCCACTTTAATCTCGCGCGCCGTATCGAGAATCAGGGCTTTTTTCGTTTTTGCGTCTTCGGTCATCGAGCTGCGCCTCGGCGTTGCTTGGCGTGTTTTTTCTTCGCACTGGGTGGAGGAGGCGGCGGTGGCGGTGGATCGGCCGGCAACCCCGCCAACAGCCGGCGATACTTCACCACATTCTTGTTATGTTCCTCCAGGGTAGCGCTGAAAAAATGGCCTCCGTGCGTGTTGGCCACAAAATAGAGATAATTCGTCTGCGCGGGTTGCAACGCGGCGCGAAGCGAAGCTTCGCCGGGATTTCCAATCGGCCCCGGCGGAAGTCCCGCGTGCTCGTAAGTGTTGTAGATCGAATCGAAGCTCAAGTCCTTACCCGTCAGCGTTCCATTGTACTTTCCAAAGCGCTCCATTCCATAGATCACCGTCGGGTCGCATTGCAGGCGCATGCCCTGTCGTAGCCGGTTCTCAAACGCGCCCGCGACCAGCGGCCTTTCTTCTGGCTTGGGCGTTTCCCTCTCGACGAGAGACGCCAGCGTCACGATGCGGAGTACTGATTGTGGGTCGGCCTGATCCTGCTGGATGCTCAGCGTCGCTGGGGCTATGCGCTTCCACTCTTCTTTGAACTTGTGCACCATTTCGGCGGTCAATTCGCTGGCCGAAGGATGCCGCGGGAGTTCATAGGTCGCGGGGAAGAGAAAGCCTTCGAGAGTTTGCGCGCCCGGCGCGAAATCGCGGATCAGCGACGCGTCGCCGGCGGCGAAAAGAAAATCGCCCGCGGGCATGAACTTGCCGGCATCGAGCTCGCGGGCGATATCAAACATGGTTTCGCCTTCTCTCACTGTGAAGGGCTGCTGGTAGACGGCTCCTTTGGCGAGCTTCCAGAAGACGTCCTTGCCGGTGGCCGCGTGGTCGAAGAAGTATTCTCCGGCCTGCAGCGTATGCTTGGGGTTCCGGCGGGAATAAATCTCAAACGCCATGGCGCTTCGAATGACTCCATTTTTTTTCAACAGGAACGCGACGTACCGGCTCGAAGCCCCGTGTGGTATATCGACGAACACACCTTCCCCCGGGAAATCCTGGTACGGCTTCGTCATGCCATACCACATCCACGCGGCGGTGGCGCCGGCGATCAGCACGATCAGGAGAATGATGGCGAGTAGAAACTTCAAGTTAGCCCCACGGATCTAGCTTACCGTTTCTTTCATGCTTTCTCGTGCTCCCGTGCTTGCCCTTGCCGTTCCAGGTATTCTTTCAGAATTACGGCCGCCGCGACGGCATCCACCGTCATTTTTGCCTGAACCTTTTTCGATTTTCTGCCGCCGGGCAGCTTATCGTCGCGGATAAATCTGCCCTGAAGTTCTTCCAATAAACGTTCTGCTTCCCAGCTCGTCAGCCGCTCATCCAGCATTTCCACGGGCACGCCGATCTGTTTCCGCAAGCGCTGGGCAAACCCTTCCACTTCTTCGGCCATTTCGCCGCGCGTGCCATCCAGCCGCAGCGGCAGACCGACGACGATCTGTTTGACGCCGTGCTCGTGCACCAGCTCGCGCAACCGCCGTATGTCTTCATTGCGGTTGATGCGCTCCAAAGTGCTCAGCGGTTGCGGCATGCGCGTTTCGGAATCGGCCAGCGCTAGGCCGATTCTCGCGCGCCCGTAATCGATCGCGAGGATCGAGCTGTGCAGGCCTGAACTCAGGTCAGTCGGGCTTCTTGTCACACCTCTAGTATACCGGGAAGCTCGTCGGCGAATACGGCGTGGTTCGCGTGGAACAGCGATCACGCAGACGAATTCTGCCTCCGCTCTGCGAAGGGCTAGGGTTTGCGGCCGCGCTGGCCGGATTGCCAAGCGGGCCAGTAGCCGAGCAGCTTCAGTTGCTGGTCGAGGCCGGTTTCTTTGACGAGCACGTCGAGTTCGGCGCGCGAAAGGCGCTTTCCCAGCGGCTCGACGCGATCGGCGATGCCCCAGGCGGTCAACGCCGCCAGAACCGTATTCAGCTTCAATTCGCGGATGTCCACTTTATCGAGCGTGTCCGAAGCAGCGTGATAGTTTGGCAGGTAGTTGGCTTCTTCCTGGTTGGCGACGAGGGTTGGAACGCCTTCGAGCAGGAAATCGAAATTGTCCGTGCCGAACGAGGCGTCATAGGTATCCCTATTGGCGCCCCAGGATTCCAGGGGCTTCAGCGCTTCGCGAACACCGGGTTCAATGTCGTGTCGGCCACCTAGGGAGTAACCGGTTGCGCGGCCGATTCCGGAGTCGTAAGTAATCATGGCGCGGATTTTGTCGAGCTCGGCGCGGTGCGCCTTCACGTATTCGAATGAGCCGATGGTGCCTTGTTCCTCGCCGCTGAAGAGCACGAAGCGGATGGTGCGTCGGGGGAGCAGCCCCGTGGCTTTGATCGCGCGCGCCGCTTCAATCACCAGCGCCGCGTTGCAGCCATTGTCCAGCGCGCCGGTGCCCAGCTCCCAGGAATCGAGATGCGCGCCGAGGATGACAACTTCGTCCGGCTTTTCATAACCGCGGATTTCACCGACCACGTTCTCCTGCTCGATGGACCCGCCAATCTTGTTGGGCATCTCCAGCTTTACGCGGACTTTTCCCGGGTAGGCCGCGACGGTCCGTGCCAGACGTAAACCGTCTTCACGCGCCAGGACAGCTTGAGGAATCCTGTCAATCTCCCCGTCAAGAGAATTGGTGTGGCGATAGAGCAGAAGCCTCTCTCGTGCTCCGATCCAGAGAATGGCCACTGCACTTTGCTGCAGGGCTTTCTCAATAATTGTCGGCGGGCGGAGATACTCGTTGAACAAGTGCGCCCAGGTCGTGCCGATGTCGGTGTGCACCAGCAGGATCGCGCCTTTCAGGGAAGCTCCCGGCTTTGCGAAATCATCATCGGTGCCGTACCCTACATCGACGACGCTCGCTTCAATCCCTCCCGCAGGCGTTGCCGGAGACCACCCCTCCGATTTCAGCCGCACAGGGAATTTCACGGGGCCGAACAGCTCAAGCCGGCTGTCGCCTTCGCTCCACGTTACGGGAAGCGTGTACTTTTCTGTATGAACATCCACGCCCGCGGCTCGGAATGCAGCAATCCCCCACGCAACGGCCTTAGCCATCTCCGGCGTGCCGGTGACGCGCCCGCCGATTTCGTCCGTTAACCGGCGCAGATTTTCTGCTATCGGCGAGGAGCCCATCACGATCGGGAGAATCTTCGCTGCTGCTTGTGCGCAGGAAGAAGCCTCGGTTGTGGAGCAGGCCGCTGTTTGGCTGCCTTGTGCTGGGCTTAGCGTATCTTTTTTTGGCGGCGGCAATTGGGCTGAGGCTGGAAGCAAGGAAGCAAAGAGATAAAGAAATAAGGATGTAATGAAGATCGCGCAGCGCGGCATCGGTTCTCTCTTCTCCAGGAAATATGGCGTGACGAACGCGTTTCCCGATTTCCGAGCGGATTATACCGGATGCAACGCAAGACATGCAGTTGACCGCCAGATTGTCGCTGCGGCACCGTGCTCAGTTCTTGGGCGCAAGCGAGGTATCCAGAACACAATCCGCAACGCGAGCTACTTGGGCCATTTCCTCGACGTCATGGACGCGCACGATGTGCGCGCCGTTCAGAATGCTGGCTGTGACCGTCGCGGCGGTGCCCCAGATGCGCTCTTCGGGAGAAGCAGGCTTGCCGTCCCGGACGAGCGTGGCGCCAAGAAAGCCCTTGCGCGACGTGCCTATGAGCAGTGGAAAACCGAGTTTCGCCACTTGCGGGAGCCTCTGGAGCACCTCGTAGTTCTGCGCGAAGCTCTTGCCGAAGCCGATGCCCGGATCGAGAACGATCTGCGATTTTGCGACGCCGGATTTGCGGGCGATGGCGGCGGATCGCCGCAGGCCTTGCAGAATATCTTTCATCGCGTCGCGCGCAAACGATCCTTTTTGCATGGTTCGCGGTTCTCCGCGCATGTGCATCAGTATCAGCGGGACGCGGTGGCGTGCGGCGACTTCGGCAATGCGCGAATCACTCTTCAGCCCGGAAATATCGTTGATGATTTCCGCGCCGGCATCGAGAGCGGTCTCTGCGACCTCCGCTTTTTGCGTATCAATGGAGATTGGAATTTTCAGGAGCCTGCGCAGGCCGCCCAGCACCGGCATAAGTCTTTTCCATTCTTCCTCGGCCGAAATGCCTTCGGAACCGGGCCTGGTCGACTCGGCGCCGATGTCGATCAGGTCGGCGCCAGCACGTTCCATCCGCAGGGCATGCGCGATCGCGTGTTCCTCATTGTAAAACTTGCTGCCGTCCGAAAAACTATCCGGCGTCACGTTCAGGACGCCCATGATCAATGTGCGCTTGCCCAGAACCAATCTGCGGGACGGGAGTTTGAGGCGGAACAGTTTGCGGCGGACCATGTTAGGGAATTAGTTTAGCGCGGGAAGAAAGAAAGGGATAACACTGAGACGCAGGGATCCCAGAGCCCGCGCGGAGAACACCATGCACTGAAGGAATCCGAGGAAAGGAATCTGCTAGTCGAGGTCGAAGTCGCGAATCGGTTTGCCCACCGGCGCATCCTTGGCTTTCTTCATCGCTTCTTCAAATTTCTTCGCCAGGATGTCTTCCTTGTTGGTTTCCTGGAACCAGGAGTCCGCAAACTTGTCTTCGCGCTGCCGGTTCTGCTCGGCAAGAATCTTCTGCGCGTCGGTCAGGTCAACGTTCGGCCCTGCTTTTACAGGCGCTTCGTGCGATAACACCGCGCCAAAGACCGCATCCACCACCAGCTTGGCCTGGCAGCACGGGCAGGTGACATGCAGGTTGTCGTTACTCTGCTTCGCCATATCCCAATTCTACGCCTTTCATGGAAGGGAAGTAAGTGTGGGAGGAAGTAAGCAGGGCAATAGGGCGAAATGCAAGCCAGTGGCCATACTGCCGAAAACTGTTACCGACACGGTTGGATCATTTCTCCGCACTCGGCCATCTGTTCGTAGAGGAACTGCTCTTTCTCCACGTCGACAATGAAGTCGGTCGAATAAATCCTTCCCCACCAGACGCGTCCAAAGAGAAGTTTCTCGTTGAGCCATTGAACGCTGGTTCCTCCGCTCGCGTGGTTCTGAAATGCGAGTTGCAAGACCTTTGACCCGACAGGAGTGGCAGTCACGACGGTTGTGCTCCATGGTTTCGGTTGTGAGTAATCCGGCGAGCTCTGTGACACCCAGGCAGTATGCTGGGGCGAATATACTTTGTTTCCTTCTGGTTCGGATGTCCCGAAATTGGCGGCCTCTCTCAGAATGATTCTTTGCGAATAATTTTCATCAAAGGGCGTGTATTGGACTCTGAGTTCGCTGCACTTCTGTAGAGAGCCTCCCCTCTCTTGAGAGAGCGTGATCGCGGACGATAGAGAAAGGAGGAAGGGCATCAAGATCGTGAGCCACTTGGCTGAGTTCATGCCGGCACCTCGTAGTACCAGGAACGGTATTTGGAAATCTGGGGGAGGCCTTTCCCAATTGTTGGAGCGCGCTACGCCGCATGGAAAAAAACAAGGGGCACTTTTAATCGTGCCCCTCAGGTCAAATATCTATTCCGAAGTGAGAACTGACCACTGATTACCGATCACAGCGCTCTAGCTAGGCCTTCGCCGGGTGTTCCCCACGTGTGAATCCGGGCGCTGGACGAAGTTCCGGGCGAACCACCTTCGGGTCCGTGCTGGGCGCGGCCTGTGTCGGCGGCGGAGGAGGAGGAACTTTTTCCGGCAACGGTTTGCCTTCCATCAACAGCTTCACTTCGTTGGCGTCGATCACTTCGCGTTCGAGGAGAGCCAGCGCGATGCGTTCTAGCGTTTCACGGTTGTTGGAGAGAAGATTCTTCGCTGCCTCATAGCCGCCGTTGACGATACGCTTCACTTCCTTGTCAATTTGAATAGCGGTGTCTTCGGAGTAGTCGCGATGTTGCGTGATTTCGCGGCCCAGGAAGATGGCTTCATCTTTCTTGCCGTAAGCCAGTGGTCCAAGTTCACTCATGCCCCATTCGCACACCATGTTGCGAGCGATGTCCGTGGCGCGCTCGATGTCGTTGCCTGCGCCGGTGGTGATGTGGCCGAGGAAAATCTCTTCGGCGGAGCGTCCACCCATCAGCACGGCGAGCATAGTTTCAAGGTACTCACGCGTGTAGGTGTGCTTGTCATCTTCCGGCAGCTGCATGGTCAGACCCAGCGCCATGCCGCGCGGAATGATCGTTACCTTGTGGACGGGATCGGCGCCCGGCGTCATTGCTGCGACCAGCGCGTGGCCCGCCTCGTGATACGCCGTGTTCTTCTTCTCTTCGTCCGAAAGAATCATGGATTTGCGCTCGACGCCCATCAGGACTTTGTCCTTGGACATCTCGAAGTCCACCATCATGACGAACTTGCGGTTCTGCCGCGCGGCCCACAGAGCCGCTTCGTTCACCAGGTTGGCAAGGTCCGCGCCGGAGAAGCCCGGAGTGCCGCGCGCGATGATAGACAAATCAACGTCATCGCCGATGGGAACTTTGCGGGTGTGCACGCGGAGGATTTCTTCGCGGCCCTTGACGTCAGGACGTGCCACGACCACGCGTCGATCGAAACGGCCCGGGCGGAGAAGCGCGGGATCCAACACATCCGGCCGGTTGGTAGCCGCAATCAGGATCACGCCTTCGTTCGATTCGAATCCATCCATTTCGACGAGCAGCGCGTTCAGGGTCTGTTCGCGCTCGTCATGCCCGCCGCCAAGACCGGCGCCACGATGGCGGCCGACGGCATCAATTTCGTCGATAAAAATAATGCAAGGAGCATTCTTCTTGCCCTGTTCGAAGAGGTCACGCACGCGGCTCGCGCCAACGCCAACGAACATTTCGACGAAGTCTGAACCGGAGATGGAAAAAAATGGAACGTTTGCTTCGCCCGCAATCGCGCGCGCCAGCAAGGTTTTGCCCGTGCCTGGGGGCCCGACGAGCAGAACGCCTTTGGGGATTCGTCCGCCAAGCTTCTGGAACTTTTGCGGATCCTTGAGGAACTCGATGATCTCCTGTAACTCTTCTTTCGCTTCATCGGTTCCCGCCACATCTTTGAAGGTGGCCTTTTTCTGCTGCGCGGAGAGCAGCCGCGCGCGGGACTTTCCGAAACTCAATGCTTTATTTCCGCCCGCTTGCATCTGCCGCATCAGGAACAGGCAGAAACCGACCAGCAAAATAAGCGGCGCGGCGTTCAAAAGGATCAGCACCCAGTCCCCGCTGCGAACTTCCTTCACCTTGATCTGCACAGCCTTGTCGCGCAGCGCCTTGGTGACTTCCGGCGCATTCTCCTTGGCGATGATCAGGCGGAATTTCTGGTGCGCGGGCTTCGCGTATTCTCCCTGGAGCTCATAGCTGTTCGGAGAGAGATACATGGTCACTTCGTTGATCTCTCCAGCATCGACCTTCTGCATGAACATGCTGTAGCTGGGCTCGTCATCGTGCGGCTGCGCGCCATTGGCGGAGACCAGCTTCCAGAGCATCACGCCCAGGAGCACGATCGAAAGCCAGAAGAGAATTGTTTTTAATGTTGAACCAGAATTCACGTTGTCCTCACAAATCCTGAAAACTACCGGAAGAAATTTGGCCCTGCCTATTTCTTCCGCGCTTTGCCCTTTTTTCCGGGAGCTGCCTTTACTCCCGACGAAAGCTGGCTAAGGTTGCGTCCCGTTCCGTTGGCGGCGGCCAGGCCGTAGCCAACCCATACTTGCTTAGATGCAGTCCGGAAGCCAAAGTAATCGGGCTCCAGGGCTACACGGCGGCTTTCCGGCTTATCCAAAAGCACCGCCAGGCGGATCGAACGCGGCTTGCTCTCCCCTAAACGTCGCAGCAGAAAATCCTGCGTGACGCCGCTTTCCAGAACTGCATCCACCACCAGGACATCCCGCCCGCTTAATTCCGGATGGGAGCCGAAAAAAACTTCGCGCCGCGCATGCCCGCCATGGTCGACGTCCCGCACATCCTCACGCACGAAGTGACAAACAATCGGCGCCTCAATCTTCCGCACAAGATCGGCGGCAAAAATAAATCCACGGTCCAGCGTGACCACCACATCCAGCCGCCGGTCCTGGCATTCCTGTGAAATCTCTTTTCCCAGCGTCGCAACGCGGGCGGCAATGCGTTCAGCGGAATATGTTGTTGCTTTCCGCGCGCTGTGGTCCGCTGCTCTGCGGACGCCGCTTACCATGATTCCTCGGCGATCACCATTCCTGCCCGGGTCCTTTCATCCACTGCGAATTCTGCGGCCACAGGAAATCCGCGGGCCCACGCAAGAACGCCGCCGCTCGTCAGCACCGGCCAGCCGTCACGTTCCCATCGGCTGATGCGTTTTTCATTCAACAAGCGTTTCAACTTGTGCGCGCTCCGATGACCCAGAGGACGCATGCGGTCCCCGGGACGCCAGTTGCGCAGTACAAGAGGGAAACGCAGCCGGTAGCGGTCCAGGACCGCCCCATCCTTAATAGTTTCTACTCTCTTGGAGGGCCAGTCAATCACCCTGAGGCGGAATACGCACCTGAGTTCGCTTAAGCGGACTTCCGCCGCACCGCTTCGAATATCGATGTTGTACTCAAATTCGCGTGCGCCTGCGCCTGCCCTTGCATTTCGAGCGTCTTCTTGAGCGCGAAACAACAACGCCGAGCGCTCCCTGCGCACCTCGAGGCCCCCCGGCAAAGGAAGTGCGCTGCTGCTTTCCGCGCTGCGCGCGAGTTTCAGCACCGCTTCCACATGCGACGCGCTAACCTGCCCCTCGCGTGGCTTCATTTCTTCCACGATCCATCGAACCAGGCGCTTGCTTGGCGCAGGAGCCTCTTCTTTCTTGAGTGGCTCGAGCAAATCTCTGATTTCGATTCGCGCTCCCTCTGCGCTCCGCTGTACAAGCGCCGCCGCCCGCTCTCCCACTACCGCATCGAAAAATAATTCATCCTCCCGCGCGAGATCCGCAAGGGTCGCCAAATGTTTAACGATCGCAGGCTGGAACTGTTTCTCGATCAAGGGCAGGAGTTTTTTTCGAATGCGCGCGCGCATTTTTTTGGTATCGCGGTTCGTGAGGTCTTCCCGCCAATTTTGTTTGCGAGCGCGCAGAAATTCGCGAAGCTCGTGACGCCGAACGCCGAGCAAAGGCCGGAAGACGGGTCCCACCACTGGATGGATGCCGCCAAGCCCGGTGATTCCGGTCCCGCGCATCAGGTGCGCAAGCACAGTCTCCGCTTGATCGTCCGCGGTATGAGCGACAGCGATGCGCGTAACCTTGCCGGACTCCACCAGTGACCGGAAATAATCGTAGCGCGCGCGCCGCGCCGCGTCCTCGAGATTGGCGCGCTCCGTCTTGGCTTTTTTCGCAACGTGAAGAAAAGCAGTGTGGAATTCGAGCTCGAGTTTAGCCGCGAGCCGAGCGACGAATTTTTCGTCCCCTTCGGAAGCCTTGCCGCGCAGCTTGTGGTTGAAGTGCACCACACTGAGCACTACGCCGAGTTTTTTCCGCAACTCCAGGAGTAAAAGAAGCAACGCCACGGAGTCCGCCCCACCCGAGACCGCCGCACCCACGCGGTCTCCCGCATGGATCAGCGCAAGTTTTTGGATCGAGCCTAAAACTTGCCGCAGGAGTGCTCCGCTATCGTATTGGCGGCCGCTGCTTACCTTGCCCACCGTACCTGCCGTTCGCCCATTTCAAGCAAACCAAACCCACGCATGCCGCGCATCGTACCATGTCATAAGGGCTTAGGAGCTTGTCTGAGGAAGTCTGTGGAAATCGTTAATCTGGTGTTGACAATCCTTGTGCCCTCTGAGATACTCCTTGGGCTGTGGAAGTGCTTTCCTGCAAGACAGGGGGGCTTTGCTCTTTGACAACCGATACGATGTGCCAGAATCTGTTCGAAGCCATTCGAGTTTTCGAGCGCGAATGGTCTGAGTAAATTCGAGCGACAATAATTTGCTTGGTAGGCTGGCTCCGATGCAAATCGGAGCATTTTTTTTCGCCAAGCTACCAGTTTCAAACGAGAGTTTGATCCTGGCTCAGAACGAACGCTGGCGGCGTGCTTAACACATGCAAGTCGAGTGCGCGGTTGTAGCAATACAACTGGCGCACGGCGCACGGGTGCGTAACACGTGGGCAATCTGCCCTTCGATGGGGAATAACTCCGGGAAACCGAAGCTAATTCCGCATAACATTCCTTGGACTTCGGTTCGAGGATTCAAAGCCGTAAGGCGTCGAAGGAGGAGCCCGCGCACGATTAGCTAGTTGGTAGGGTAACGGCCTACCAAGGCTTTGATCGTTAGCTGGTCTGAGAGGATGGCCAGCCACACTGG
>Ga0210409_10000208_pt1 | contig 120144 bp, 86 predicted proteins | sample IncBWH17MmetaG_FD_161649 | JGI IMG/M metagenome (GOLD analysis project Ga0210409, IMG submission 161649) | Forest soil microbial communities from Barre Woods Harvard Forest LTER site, Petersham, Massachusetts, United States - Inc-BW-H-17-M | ecosystem: Environmental > Terrestrial > Soil >...
GAGCCAGAGTATGCGCAGGTGGGGTGGGATATCGATGAGCCTGCGGTTGTGGTGCATCGGCTGGCGGTCGATCCGGCGTTTCGGGGGGCGGGGGTTGCGGGAGCTTTAATGGGGAAGGCTGAGGAGGTTGCTGTGGAGTGGGGGATTCGCGTGTTGAGGGTGGATACGAATACGCAGAATGAGGCTACGCAGAGGCTGCTTCCTAAGCTTGGGTATGGGTTGGCGGGGGAGATTGGGTTGGGGTTTCGGCCGGGGTTAAGGTTTCTTTGTTATGAGAAGCGGTTGGGTGGTTGATTCGTGTATTTACGTGAAGCATTTGGCTGAGAGGGAGAAAGCGGTTCGCGCGTAGCGCGAAATACCCCACCCTTCACGATGAGACCGTGAAGGATGAGGCACCCGGTTTTTTCGCTTCTTCCAGTTTGGTGCGGAGGCGTTTGTTTTCGGCTTCGAGGTCGGTGATGCGTTGGCGCATGGGTGAGGTGAGCTGGATGATTTGTTCTTCGGTGTAGCGGGGGGTGATGTGTTGGGGGCAGTTCCAGTCGAAGGCTTCGATGTGGATGACTATGGCTCGTTCGATTGGGGTTTTGTCGGCGGGAGGGCTGAGCTGCTTGATGAGGGCGGCGGCTTCGGAACCCTCCTGGATGGTGGCTCGGCCCAGGATTTTGAGGCGGGTTTGGGCGGGGTAGTCCATGAAGATGAGGGCTACGCGGTCGTTGTGCTGCAGGTTGCCGGTTGTGATGTACTGCTTGTTGCCGCGGAAGTCGGCGAAGGCGATGGTGTGGTCGTCGAGGATGTGGACGAAGCCGAGAGGGCCGCCGCGGTGCTGGATGTAGGGCCAGCCGGTTTCGCTGGTGGAGGCCATGTAGAAGGAGTCGCGGGCGGGGATGAAGTAGCGTTCGGCTTCGGTGAGGCGGTCGCCGGGATCGCCGGTCTGTTCGACGCGGTCGTAGGCGGAACGGCTGCCATGGAGGGTTTGTTGTTGTTTTACGAGGGGGGTGAAGGCTATTTTGGCGAAGCTCTTGCCCATTTGGGTCGCCTTGGCTGTGCGGAGGTGGAGGGCCGCAGTGCGCCGGGGTGTTCTTTTAGTCAGATTCGTTTAGGGCTGGTTGGTTGCGGAATTTGCGGAGTATGATTCGGTGTGCCCTCAGTTTGGATATTTTGTGGGCTTTGTCTTTGCGAAAATGTAACCAATTACATCGAAAGGTTGATCTTCTACCAATGAATAGAATCTTCGCTTTGCCGGTTCGCCTGTTTGTTATGGCGTGTGCGTTTGTTGCTGTATTGTTTGCTCCGAGTGCGGGGCTGGCGCTGGATAACGGGCTGGCGAGGACTCCGCCGATGGGGTGGAACAGCTGGAACAAGTATGCGTGCAAGGGGATCAACGAGAAGGTCGTGCGCGAGACGGCGGATGCGATGGCGACGAATGGAATGAAGGACGCCGGGTATGTGTATGTCGTGATCGATGACTGCTGGCAGACGGGGCGGGATGCGCAGGGCAACATTGTGGCGGATGTGGAGAGATTTCCTTCGGGAATTAAGGCGCTGGCGGATTATGTGCATGGGAAGGGATTGAAGCTTGGGATCTATACGGATGCGGGGACGATGACCTGCGCGAAGCGGCCGGGGAGCATCGGGCATGAATACCAGGATGCAAGGCAGTATGCGAACTGGGGTATCGATTATCTGAAGGAAGATTGGTGCAATACGCTGCCGGGGCAGAATACGGAGTCGTCGTATACGTTGATGCGCGACGCACTGAAGGCTTCGGGGCGGCCGATTCTGTTTAGTATTTGTGAGTGGGGGTCGACGAAGCCGTGGCTGTGGGCGGGCGGGATCGGAAATATGTGGCGGTCTACTGGCGATATTCAGGATTGCTGGGATTGCAAGAAGACCTGGGGTGGCAATGGCGTGGTTCAGATTATGGATCTGATGGATGGGATTGAGGGCTATTCGGGACCGGGCGGGTGGAACGATCCGGACATGCTGGAAGTGGGTAATGGTGGGATGAATAAAGAGGAGTCTCGCACGCACTTCAGCATGTGGGCGATGTGGTCGGCGCCGCTGCTGGCGGGCAATGATATTGCGAATATGTCGGCGGATACGAAGGAGATCCTGATGAATAAAGAGGTGATCGCGATTGATCAGGATGCTCTTGGGCAGCAGGCTCGGAGAGTGCGGAAGGTAGGCGATCTGGAGCTGTGGTCGAAGCAATTGGCCGATGGCGGACGGGCTGTGGCTCTGGTGAATCGTGGAGCTGCGGCTGCGAAGATTTCGGCAGCCTGGCGGGAGATTGGGTATCCGGATGCGCTTTCGGCTTCGGTGAGGGATCTATGGGCGAAGAAGGATCTGGGGAAGATGAGCGGGGAGTTTTCGGCTGAGGTGCCTAGCCATGGGGTGGTGATGGTGACGGTGAAGCCTTAGCTGGGTATTCAGGAATACGAGAGCCGCCTGCTATTGCGGACGGCTTTTGTGTTTTAAGAAGATCACCATGAACATCCTCAAAAGAAGAACAAAACAACGACAAATACAGGGATCCTTCCCCATTCGACTTCGCTCAGGGTCAGGATGACGACCTGGAGTAGTACGTGTGTCCTTCGTCTGTGCTTAAGGGGCTTGTGGGGGGCCTAGGAGTGGGGTTTTGACGGGGGTGGCGAGGCCGACGAATTCGGTGAGGGTGTCGTCGCCGAAATTGGTGACCCAGAGGTTGCCGCTGGCGTCGATGGCGAGGGCGAAGGCTTCGAGCATGTTGGAGTCAGGGCCCCAGCCGGCAGTGGGGGAGATGGGTTGGCCGGGGTTGCTGGAGGCGGAGCCGGCTAGTTGGGTAAGTGAGGAACCACGGTAGTTGGCGATCCAGACGTTGCCTGATCCGTCGATGGCGAGGCCTTGCGGATGGTGGATGCCGCCACCGGTGTAGCCGCTGGAGATGACGGCGCCGGTAGAGGAGATCTCGCTGATGCTGTCGCCGAAGTAGTTGGCGGCCCAGACATTGCCGTGTTGATCGATGGCGAGGCCGTTGGGACCGTTGCAGCAGGAGACGCGGAGGGACTGAGTGCCGTCGGGGGAGATGCGGGTGATGGCGTCGTCGTTCTGATCGCCGATCCAGGCGTTGTGGCTGGCGTCGATTGCGATGCTGGTAGGGAAGGCAAAGGACGCGGCAGTGTAGCCAGTAGCGGATGAGAGGGGTTGACCAGTGCTGGAGAGCGTGGTGAGGGTGGCGTTGCCGTAGTTAACGATCCAGGCTGTGCCGTTGGGGTCGATGGCGGCGGCGATGGGGAAGTTGAGGCCTCCGCTGGCGAATCCGGTGCCGGAGATGGACTGTCCGCTGGAGTTGTACACGGCTACGGCACCCAGGCCTTTGTTGATGGCGGAGGGGCTTTTCTCGTATGGAATCCAGACGTTGTCGCTGGCGTCGATGGCGAGGCCGTAGGAGTTGTTGAGGCCGGGGGTGCTGACACCAGAGACGAGCTGAGGCGCGCCTGTGGGAGAGAATTTGGAGGCGATGCCGAGGGTTCCGGTGGGGTTGGTGTAGCTGGAGACCCAGATATTGCCGGTGGAGTCGATGCCGATGGCGTCGGGCTCGAACATGCCTCCGCCGGTGTAGCGGATGAAGAGTGTCCAGTCGGCTGGTGCGGTGGTGAGAGCGGGTGAGAACGCGGTGCTGGTGGTGGATTGGGTATAGAGATTTGATGTATTGAGGGCCGGGTTGTGAATGATGTTGAGAGCGACGTCGAGGGTGTTGGTGGGAGCAGTGGCTCCGCTGGGCGTGGCGAGGGTAAAGAGATTGGCGCAGGTGGTGGCAGCGGAGGTGCAGGTGTTGAGGAGATTGGCGAGGGTATTTACCTTTGCTGCAGGCGATGCGCCGGTGGAAGGAAAGGCTGCTCCGGGGGAGACGCCGGTGGCGAGGTTGACGAGGTTGGCCACGGTTGCGAATGCGTTGGAGAGGCCTTGGGTGTTGGTGGCGGAGGCTCCCAGACTGACTGCGGTGGTGAAGAATTGAGCGAGTCCCCAGGCTGTGGTAGCGGTGGTGACCTCGTTGATCACGACGGGAGTCGACGCAGCGACTTGATTGCACAGGCCGAGGACTGTGGCCAGGGTGATGGCTGAGTTGTCGGTGGTGGTTGGGCTTAGCTCGCCGCCGCGGGCGATGAGGTAAAGCTGCGAGGTTGCGGCGGGGCATGGATAGGCTGCGGTAACGGTGAACGATCCGGTGGAGTCTGTTGTGAGCGTAGCGGTGAGGAGAGGTGTGGCTGCGGAGCCGTTGCCGGTGGTGCCTGCGGCGTAGATCTGAATCTCTGCGCCCTGTAGTGGGGTGGAGCCGGAGAGTACTTTGCCTTTGAAGCTTGTGCCGGAATAGGTGTTGGCGGGCGGTGTTGGAACGGGTGTGGGGTTCGGGTCGGATGAGGCCGATCCGTTTCCGCAGCCGGTGAGCGGGAGGAAGAGGATGCTGAGGATTGTTGCAGCCAGTAGGGTTTTGTAGTGGTGGGCAAGAGAAGGCCCGGGGCTAAAGCCCCTTGTGTTTGCGATGATTCTTCGCAGGGCTAAAGCCCTGCGCTCCCACCCAAAGACACAAGCAGGAACTTTTTGGGTCGTGGGAACGAAGGGATAGATGCGCGAGATTGAATTCACTGAGGATCGTCCAAAACTAGGCTTAGCACTGGGTTTCACGGATGAGTTTCAAGAACAGACAAAAGCAAGAACAACAACGAAATACAGGGATCCTTCACTACGTTCAGGATGACGACGTAAAACAAAACTTTCGGGATGACGGAGGAAACAAACCTCTCGGGATGATGGTGAAAGAAACGTTTAGGAATGACGGTGTGAAAAACGTTTAGGAATGAGGTGAAAAACAGAAAGAGTTATGGGCGGCGATAGGGCCGAGTGAGAGTGTCGAGGTTGACTGAGGAAATGAAGGTGCTGATGGAGGCGGTTAGTTGTTTACGTGCTACATCTGGAGGCAGCGTGGTGTCGGTGGTTTCGGTGCGGAAGAGGATAGGGATGGGACGTAGGGGGTTTTGGGTGAGGAGGGATTGGGGATCGGGCTTGCTATAGACGAAGCCGAAGTGAGTACGGTTGCTCGAGTATTCGCCACAGTTGGAGCCGTTGCAGACGGTGGTGGCTTCGAGGTACTGGATAGTGCTGTCGGCGAAGAAGGCGGCGCTGAAACCGATCGAAGAACCGGTGGCGGTGGGGACAGTGAGCTGGTCGTGCCAGAGGGGCTCGTCGCCACGGGCGGAGTGGCAGATGAGAGTGTCGTGAGAGCCGAGAAGAGGAGCGACTCCGAGGAGGATGTGAGCGCCGCCATCGATGGGGGCGTAGTCGGCCCAGTGATAGAGGAGGGCTCCGGTGAAGAGATGGTCGTCCCAGGTACGGGAGAGTTTGTAGGTGCCGATCTGAGCGGGAAACTGGCCGGGGTTGGTTTGGCCATGCTGCGCACGGACGAGGGATGAAGCAGCACGAGTGTTGGCGACGGCGTGAGCGAATCCGTAGCAGCCGAAGATGGCGATGAAAGCCATCGCGGTCATGCGGAGGCGCAGCAGGTTTGGAGTTGCGAAGGAGGACGAAGATCGATTGAGAGTTGGCGGCTTGATGCGGCCAGAGGTTTCACCGAGACGACGGACAACGGTCAGGAGAAGGATGGTAGCGGTGAGAAAGAGACAGCCGCCGATGATGTAGTCGCTCATCTCGCCGTGGTGCTGCAGCCATGTGATGTGGAGTGCGACGATGTAGTACACGACAAGGAGGCAGAGGCGGACGAAGTTGAAGAGGTATCCGAGCAGGACTGCACCGGAGATGACAGCGACGTGCGCGTACAGGCGAAAACGGTAAACGTATCCGGCGATGAGTGCAATGAAGCCCATGGTAACGGCGCCGCGAATTCCATTGCAGCCGGGAGCGATGAACATGCCGAAGTTGGGCGTGAACATGAGGCTGAGCTGATCGTGACTGAGGGGCTGGCCGAGTGCGATGGCGAAGGAGCGCGCTACGTGAGCGGAGACGCGCTGCAGAGGGAGATCGACGTAGACGTTGAAGATGTGGGGAATGGGGTTGACGAACCAGATGAGGATGATGGGGAAGAGAGCGGCGCGATAGAGGCGGGTTCCGCCGAAGAGCAGGACGACGCCGGAGACATACGCAAATGCAACGAGCGAGTGCGGTGGAAAGTAGACGGCCCACTGCGGAGAGACGACGAAGACGAGGATAGCCTGATCGCGAATGTGGACTGCGGCGATGGTGATGGTAAGGATTGCGAGGCCCCATAGGCTGCCCTGCATCTGCCATTGCTGCCCGCGCCAGACGCGGAGGATGAGCACGGCGCTGACGAGCGGGATCATCATGCCGATGGACTTGAGCGCGTCCATGGTCCATAGCTGCCAGAGAAGGCCAACCGTGGACCAGATGGAGCAGAGGCCAAGGACACTAAAGATCGTCGCCAGACCTGCCGTCTGTTGCGGCGTTAGACTGGCGACGTGCATGATGTGGCGCGGGCGTACATCAGCCGCGGGAAGAGTAGACATGAGGAATCCGTTTTTGATGAGTTGGAGAGAGGCGGAGGTAAGTCGTCGATCCGCTTATTTGGAATCGCGGCGCGCTTTGATGCGGGCGCGAGCCGAGACGCAGAAGGCGCCAGCGGAGCCCAGGAGGGCGAGGATTGCTGTTGGGTTTTCGGGTGATTCGGCGCAATCGCCGCCCGATTCTGCTACACCGCCTTGTGCATGGAGTGGGAGGGCAGCAGAAAGAACAAGGAGAGTGAACCCGAGAATCAAGAACCGAAAGTGTTTCATTAATGTTCCTCAGTTGCGAAGGTATGGGTGCCAAAGTGGGAAGTCAACGCACGAACGGGCAGGTCGGCTAACACTTTTGGGGAGTATGAGAGATTTCTAATCTGTACTTCCGACAAGAAAAAAGACGGGTGATCGAGCTCTTAGAAAGAACCTGCGATTGCAGCGTGATTACTGGGTTTTCTTGCTCTGCAAGGGAGGATCCTGGGAAAGAATCTTCCACAAAAGAGTGCCGACCGGTGGCAGGAAGGCGACGATCCAGAAGGTGAAGTTGTATCGGCCCTGGTCGAAGAAGTGGCCGAGGATGGGCATTAAAATGCCTGTGGTGAGAGCCCAGGCTGAGATAGAAATACCGGCAAGAAAGGCAGAGTGCTGCCGGGGCAGGGTCGCCATGCCGTCGGAGAGGGCGAAGACGACGAAGCCTCCGGCGATGAACATCTGCAGGAAGAAGAGAAGCATGGTGGCGGCGACTGGGTACGGGCTACGAGCGGCGGCGGGTGCGAGGGTTATGAGGAAGCCAGCGATTGAGAAGAGGACGAAGAGTGGGCCGGGACGGTTGTCGGGGTTGCGACGGCGGCGGCGGTCGGCGATGTGGCCGAAGAAGAGGTAGCCGGCCTCCCAGCCTGCGGGCGGAAGCCAGAGAAGATGGCCGAGATTGATCTGGCTGAGATGAAGAACTCGCGTGAGGTAGAGTGGCGCGGCGTAGAGGCCGAAGGCTAATGGTGCCGCTCCGAGACCGTAGACGGAGATGACGGCGAAGAGGTTGCGGCTCCATCTGGATGCAGCTGGAGATTTGAAGGTCTCAAGTTCGGGCTCGGTTGTGGCAGGTGAGGTGTACCAGCCGGAGGCGCGGAGGAAGAGCCAGAGGATGATCCAGACGAGGCCAAAGATGGCTGTGAGAGCGAAGGCGTAGCGCCAGCCGTAACGGATGGCGATGGGCGTGATGAGCAGCGGTGTGAGGGCGGCTCCGAGTGAGCCGCCGCTGTAGGAGACGCCGAGGCCGAAGGAACGTTTGCTGAGGGGGAGGGTTTCGGTGACGGTCTTGAGGCTCGCGGGGAAGGTGGCGCCTTCGCCAAAGCCCAGGACTCCGCGTGCGATTGCAAGACTGACAAAGCCGAGCATGAGGCCGTGGCTGCCGGAGGCGATGGACCAGATCAAGACGGCAACAAGCGTGGTGAGCCAGAGGCCGGCTCGGTCCATGAGGAAGCCCCATATGGGATTGGCGAGCATGTAGCAGAGGCTGAATACGAGGATGGCGTAGCCGTACTGTGTGGCGGAGAGATGGAGTGCGGCAAGGATGGTGGGGCTGAGGATGGCTAGGACGCTGCGGTCGACGTAGCTGAGGAAGCCGAGGAGGAGCATCGCTATGCAAGGAGCCCATTGGCGTAGCGCGGATGGGGATTGGATGGCGAGTTTCTGCTCGGCTGTGGTTTGCATGGATGAGGTTACGACTCTAGTGTGGCATTAAATAGAGAAACCGCCGCCGCACCGAATTGGCGCGGCGGCGGTGAGGAGGGTTGGGTTATTGCCCTGGCTGCTGTGTCTCAAGCCACTGGTGCAGATTGGGCTGCTGCGTGGTCTTGAGTTGGATGCAGTCGTTGATGCTGTCGATTGACTTGCTGAGCGTGCGCTCGGAGGCGTCGACCTTGTGAGTGCTGAAGAAGCTGGTTACGTCGTCGCGCTGTGGGACGCTGCAGAAGGAGCCAGCGGCTGCAACGACGCGGACGCCGGAGTTGGTGGTGAACTGCGCGTGGACCTTATCCCAGTTGTCGCGGATGTAGTCCCAGGTCTGGACGCGGGTGTTGGGGTTTTGCAGGAGGATCGAGAGGAGGATCCAGCTGTCCTGATTGCGAACCTGGCCGGAGACGGTGTAGTCGAGAGTACGCGTGACGAGAGCGGGCTGCTCGAAGCGCGCGAGAGTGAACAGGGCCTGGGTTTGCTCCTCGGGCTTGTTCAGGGTCTTGCTGGCTTCGAGGACCTTGTCGTAGAGCGCGGCGTCGCCGTTGGTGGCTGCTATGGCGATGGCGGCGTCCTGGAAGGCTGCATCGAGGTTGGTGTCGCGGCCCTCGGTGGGTGAGTAGATTTTGTCGGCGATCTCACGGGCCTGGGCGAGGATCGCTGGGTCTTTCGCTCCGCTGAGGAGTTGGAAGAGAGTGGCACGGAGGGCTTGCTTGTCGGGCGAGTCGGATTTTGCGGGCTTGCCGAGAGCAGCGTAGACAGGGGCGAACTGAGCGTGGAAGACGGCTTCCATGCGGTCGTGATCCTCTTTGGTGGCGATGCGGGCTAGGATGGTGCTGGACTTTTGCAATGCGCTCTGGATTACGGCTGCGTTGGGATCGTTCTTGAGTGCGAATACGAGGTTGAGGAAGTCGCCTACAGAGCCTTGACCGGAGCGAACGAGAGCCCAGCGATCGCCGATGAGAGCGATGCGCTCTGCGGGGGTCAGGGTGGTTTCTGCCTTGGCGAGGATGGCGTTGTACTGCTCCGGCGTGTAGGCGGTGCGGTAGTAGCCTTTGCCGTTGGCGTTGGCGTAGAAGAATGGCGTGGGTGCATCCGCAGGGATGGGCAGGGTTGAGTTTTCAGGAGTGAGGACGCGGCAGATTGGCTTGCCAGCGGTCTTGAGGCAGACCGGCAGCGTCCAGCTTTGCGACTTGCCATTATCGTTTGCTGAGGAGAGGAAGAAGCGCTTTTGAGCAACGGGAGCGCCGTTGGCCGAGACGTTGCTGAATGTGAGCAGTGGAACGCCGGGCTGGGTGACGAAGCTCTGCATGATCTTGTCTACGGGTTGGTGGCTGTTGGCGGTCTGGGCGTTCCAGAAGTCTTCTGCGGTGGCGTTGGCGTAGAGATGGGCGGCGAGGTAGTTGTGGACGCCCTGGCGGAAGGTCTCTTCGCCGAGGTAGTTTTCGACCATGCCGAGGACTGCTCCGGCTTTGCCATAGGCGATGCCGTCGAACATCTCGTTGATCTCGCCGGGGGTTTCAGCCTTGGCGCGGATGGTACGGGTGGTCTTGCCGGAGTCGTAGTTGAGGGTGGAGTCGAGGCCCTGGGCGGTGTCCTGCGGGATGTTCCACTCGGGGTGCCATTTGGCGACGGGCTTGTCTTCCATCCAGGTGGCGAAGCCCTCGTTAAGCCAGAGGTTGTCCCACCATTGCATGGTGACCATGTCGCCGAACCACTGGTGTGCCATCTCGTGGGCGACTACGCTGGCTACTCGTTTGCGAGCGTCGGTTGAGGCGGTCTTCGCGTCGACGAGGAGGTCGGTCTCGCGATAGGTGATGCAGCCGAAGTTCTCCATGGCACCAGCCTCGAAGTCAGGGAGAGCCACCATGTCGAGCTTGGGCATGGGGTACTTAATACCGAAGTAGGTGTTGTAGTAGTGGAGGATGTACTTGGCCGACTCGACGGCGAAGGGCGTGAGCGCTACCTTGTCGGGAGTGGAGCAGGCGCGGATGGGAACGCCGTCGGAGCTGCCAGTGGTGCACTTGAAGTCGCCTACGAGGAAGGCCACGAGGTAGGTGGACATCTTAGGCGTGGTGGCGAATTTGAGGGTGTGCTTGCCGGGTGTGGCTGGTGTGTCGGCGATCTGGTTGGTGTTGGAGATGACGGTGTCGGCAGCGTCTACGGTGAGCGCGATGTCGAAGGTGGCCTTGTAGGCGGGCTCGTCGAGGCTGGGGAAGGCGCGGCGGGCGTCGGTTGGCTCGAACTGAGTGACGGCGTAGTTGCGGGCCTTGGTCTTGGAGAGATAGAAGCCGCGGAGCTTGTCGTTGAGGATGCCGGTGTAGCTGATGGCGAGGGTTACTTTGCCGGCGGGGAGTGGGTTGGGGAAGGTGAAGGTCGCCAGCTCTTTGGCTTCGTCGAGGGTGACGGCCGCAGGCTGAGATTGCGGGACAGACCCGCCGACGGTGGCGATGACGGACTGAAATTTGATTTCGGCGGAATTGAGCGTTATGGAGGTGCTGGGCGTGTCGAGGCTGAGATCGATGTATTCAGTACCGGTAAAGGTCGCGGCTTTGAGATCAGGGGTGAGCGTGAGGGCGTAATGCTCCGGGTGGACGCCGCCAGGCAGACGCTGGGCGTGGGCTACGGTGGCGGTGAAGGCTGTTGTGGCTAGAAGGATGAGGGTGTTGCGGAGGGCCGCTTTCAAAGACATACCTTAAAGATACGCAATGACGCGCGTTTTTCTAAATTTGGGAGGAGAAAATGCTGGATTTTGTGACCGATTTTCCCAATCTTATTAGGCTGGGACCGCGTGTTCCCGCTTCATGCAGGAGAAAGACAACCGCAGATCCTTCGACTCCGTAACTCGCAAAACACGAGTTACTCCGCTCAGGATGACACTTCCATGCTGACCGCCCCCAGTATGTTCAGGAACAGCTCTGTCCAGCTATACGGGCTGGATAGAAGCCGCGCGTTCGGAGCGGGCGCCTAGTTCGACGGCGCGGGCTTCGGCGTAGGCTGCAGCTCCAAGGAGGGCGCAGGTGTCGTCGAGGATGACGCGGACCGGGATGGATTGGAGGAGGGGGGAGAGGCGGCCCTTGTCGAGGAACGCCTGGGTGAAGAAGCCGTTCTGGAGGGTTTTGAGGATCTTGGGGGCGATGCCTCCGCCGAGGTACATGCCTCCGGTGGCGAGGACCTTGAGGGCGATGTTGCCTGCTTCGGCTCCGTAGGCCGAGACGAAGATCTTCATGGTCTCGAAGCAGAGGAAGCTGGAGCCGTCTTCGGCGCACTGTCCTATGACTGCGTTGGGGTCTTCGGCCTTCATGCGGTCGCGGAGCCACTGGGGTTCGTTGATCTTCTCGACGTCTCGGAGGAAGGTGTAGATGTTCTTGATGCCAAGGCCGGAGACGACACGCTCCCAGGAGACGCGGCCGTTGAGTTCGGCACGGAGGTACTCGAGGAGGGCGATCTCACGGGTGGAGCGGGCAGCGAAGTCGCAGTGGCCGCCCTCGGAGGCGATGGGGCGGTGGTGGTTGCCGTCCCAGATGAGGAGGGCCTGGCCGAGGCCTGTTCCGGCGGCGATGAGGCCGCGGTGGCCGATGGCGGATTCGTCGCCGGCGTGGAGAGTAAAGATCTTGTCAGGGGCCAGCTCTGGAATGCCGTAGCCATTGGCTTCAAGGTCGTTGATGAGAAAGACGTGCTGAATACCGAGGGACTTGGAGAGCTCTTTGCAGTCGAGGACCCAGGGAAGGTTGGTGAGCTTGAGGCGGCCTTCGCGGACGGGGCCGGGGACGCCGAAGCAGGTGGCGAGGATCTCAGCATGGTGGATTTTGGGGCAGGTGTCGTCGCCGGCGAGGAATTTGGTGACGACTTCGTCGAGCGAGGCGAACTCGTGCGCAGGAAACTTCTGGTCGCGGACGGGATGGAGCTGGCCGCTTGAGAAATCGTAAAGAGCGAGGTGTACCTTTGTGCCGCCTACATCACCAGCGAGAATCATTTAGCGAAGCTCCAGGGTACCGGTATGGTCTGCACCTGCCGGTTCTGGCAGCTTAGACGCTGCAGCGGAATCGAGCAAGAAAGTAAGTTTGCCGCTGGCCGGGCGGATGATCTGGGAGGGGTAAGTATCAGGTTGGAATGGGCCTCGCAGCACCTCGTTGAGGACCTGAGCTTTGGCTGCGCCCTCGATGAGGAAGGCCACTTCCCTGCCCTGATTGATGACCGGCGAGGTGAGTGTGATCCGCCACGTGTCCTTTTGGGGAACGTGATTGGCGATGACGATGTGAGTGAGGTCGTTGAGGCCTTCAGTGTGGGGGAAGAGTGAGGCGGTGTGGCCGTCGTCGCCCATGCCGAGGAGGATGAGGTCGAAGGTTGGGGTCTCGGCGCCCTCGAGCTTGAAGGAGTTGCGGATGGTGGATTCGTAGCGGGCGGCGGCTACTTCGGGGTCGAGCTCGCCTTCCATGCGGTGGATGCGCTCGGCTGGTAGAGGCACTTTGGAGAGCAGGGCCTCGTTGGTCATGCGGTAGTTGGAGTCGGTGTGGTCGGGGGGAACGCAGCGCTCATCGACCCAGTAGAGATCGAGCTTGTCCCAGGGAACTTGTTTGATGAAAGGCTGTGCGGGATCGGCGAGGAGGGCGAACATCGCCTTGGGAGTGGTTCCACCGGAGATGGCGATGCGAGCGAGGCCGCGGGTCTCGGCTGCCTTAATGGCGGCGGAGGTGAAGAGCTCTGCAGCGGCCTTGGCTACCTCGGCAGGAGTGGAGGAGATGCGATAGGTGACAGTGACCGGACGGGGCATGAGATCTCGCTGGATGGAAGTGATGAAGGCAGGAATGCGGGACAGGCGCCCCGCATTCCTGATGATAAGGGTTTAGAGATCGCGCCACGTGCGACCTTCTCTTGCGAGAAGCTCGTCGGCGCAGTCGGGCCCGATGGATCCAGCGGAGTAGTTGGGGAACTTCGGCGCCTTGGCCTTGGCCCACGCCTCAAGGATCGGCGTGAAGAGCGCCCAGGTGGCTTCGACTCCATCGCGGTGGGCGAAGAGCGTGGCGTCACCGAGCATGGCGTCGAGCAGGAGGCGTTCGTAGCCGTTGGCCGAAGACTTGCCGAAGGCGTCGGCGTAGCTGAAGGCCATGTTGACCTGTGCGAGGTTGGTGGTAGGGCCAGGAATCTTCGCGCCGAAGCGAAGGGATATTCCCTCGTCGGGCTGGATGCGCATGGTGATGACGTTCGGCTCGACCCTGTCGTCGCTGCTGTTGGACTTGAAGAGGTGCAGCGGCGGCTGTTTGAATACGATGGTGACTTCGGTGACGCGCTTCGCGAGGCGCTTGCCGGCGCGGAGATAGAACGGAACGCCAGCCCAGCGCCAGTTTTCGATTTCGACGCGGATGGCCGCGAAGGTCTCGGTGCTGGAGGTGGGAGAGACGCGATCTTCCTCGCGGTAGCCAGCTACGATCTTGCCATCGATCTCGCCCGGGCCGTACTGGCCGCGAACGGTGTTCTCGACAGGGATGCCTTCGATGGCGCGCCAAACTTTGAGCTTCTCGGTGCGGACGGCATCGGCCTGGAAGGAGTCGGGTGGTTCCATGGCGACGAAGGAGAGGACTTCCATGACGTGGTTCTGGAGAACGTCGCGGACTGCGCCGGCCTTCTCGTAGAACGGGCCGCGGCCTTCGATACCGATGGACTCAGCGGCGGTGATCTCGACGTGGTCGATGTAGTTGCGGTTCCAGACGGGCTCAAAGATACCATTGCCGAAGCGGAAGACGAGGATGTTCTGAACGGTCTCTTTGCCTAGGTAGTGATCGATGCGGAAGATCTGGTCTTCGGAGAGGACGGCGTTGATCTCGTCGTTGAGCTGGCGGGCAGATTCGAGATCGGTGCCGAAGGGCTTCTCGATGATGACGCGAACCCAGTGCTCGTCGCCGGGCTCAGGCTTGGCCATGCCGTGCTTGCCGAGGCGATGCGTGATGTCTGCGAAGAACTCTGGCGCCACGGCGAGGTAGAAGAGGCGGTTGCCGCGAGTGTTGAATTTATCGTCCAGATCGGCGAGGTGTGCCTTGAGTTTGTCGAAGCCTGCGTCGTCGTCGAACTCGGTGGCGAAGTAGGAGACGCGATCCATGAAGGGCTTGAGCTTGGGATCGTTGTCTTCGACACCGCCGCCCTTGATGATGCCGTCCTGCATGTCGGGGCCGAAGGTGGCGCTGAGGTCGCGGCGGGCGACGCCGACAACGGCAAACTCTTCAGGAAGCAGGCCTGCCTGTTCGAGGTGATAGAGCGCAGGCAGAAGCTTGCGCTTGGTGAGGTCGCCTGAGGCGCCAAAGATAACGACGATGCACGGCTCGGGGATGCGCTCACCCTTCTTTGTTTCGTCGGCCTGTGCTGCTGCGATGTCTACGGGTACGATGCTCATGGTGTTGCTCCTTGCATATGCTTTTTGATGCTCCTCCGGGAGGATGGTCGCGCCCGGCTAGTGAGAGCTTGGCCGTGTGCGAGTTGCATCGCCCACGGCCAGAAGAGACTAGGCCTTCTTGACGTCATGACCGCCGAAGGCTCCGCGCATGATCGAGATCATACGGTCGGTGAAGTTGTTCTCTTCGCGCGAACGGAGGCGGCGGATCAGCGACTCCGTGATGACAGGAGCGGAGATGTTGAGGTCAATAGCTTCTGTGACGGTCCAACGGCCTTCGCCGGAGTCGGGGACCCAGGCTTCAAGGCCAGCGAGTGTGGGATTCTTGTCGAGCGCGCTTGACGTGAGGTCCAGAAGCCACGAGCGAACGACGGAGCCCTTCTGCCAGATGTGCGCGATCTGGGTGAGATCGAGATTGAGGGGCTTTTTGGCGTTCATGATGGAGAAGCCTTCAGCGTAGGCCTGCATGAGGCCGTACTCGATGCCGTTGTGGACCATCTTGACGAAGTGGCCGGCGCCGCTGGGGCCGACGTGTCCCCAACCTTCTGTGGGCGAGGGGGCGAGTGCCTGGAAGATGGGGGTGAGGCGCTCGACGGGAGCCTTGTCGCCGCCGATCATGAGGCTGTAGCCCTCTTTGAGGCCCCAGACTCCGCCTGAGGTTCCGCAGTCAACGTACTCGAGGCCAGTCGGCGTGACCTGCGCGTGGCGACGCTGCGTGTCCTTGTAGTTCGAGTTGCCGCCATCGATGATGGTGTCGCCCTGGGAGAGCAATCCTTCGAGGCTCGCGATGGTATGGTCGACGGGATCGCCCGAGGGAACCATGATCCAGACGGCGCGGGGAGCGGAGAGATTAGCGACGAGGTCTTCGAGCGAGTTGACCCCGAGAGAACCGGAGGCGGTGAGCTTCGCGGTGGCGTCTTTGCTGAAGTCGAAGCCGACGACTTTGTGTCCGGCGAGGCGCAGACGCTCCGCCATGTTGAAGCCCATCTTTCCAAGACCAATAATTCCGAGTTCCATGATGTTTTTCCTTTTTATGTTGCCGAAATGCCGAGTTGTGCGAGCTCTTGCGTGAGCTGGGCGGGTGATTCGAAACGAATGGCCTTCATGTCGAGAGCGACGGCGGCCTCGCAGTTTTCCGGCTTGTCATCAATGAAGAGCGCTGTCTCGGGCGGAAAGCCGGAGATATCGATGGCTGCCTGATAGATGTCCGCGTGCGGCTTCATCTCGTGGACGTAGCCGGAGCAGATGAAGTAATCGAAGTACGGACGGAGATGAAAGGTGTCCAGACGGTAGGCGTTGAGCTCGCGGCTCTCGTTATTGAGAGTGGCGAGCTTGCAATCGCGTGAAGACTGGAGTTTGCCAAGGATGTCGAAACACTCCTTGTGGAGGACGTGGTTTTCGGCGCAGAGCTGGGCCCATAGATCTTCGAAGGTGAAGTTATACTTTGGCGCTTCGGCGTGAAAGACCGTTTTGTTGAAGAAGGTGCGGGCGTCGGAGAGGCCGCGCTCCCAGAAGTAGTTTGCGGCATCGTGGCGGGACTCGTAGTCGGAGAGATCGACGCCGAGGCGAGTGAGCACGCGGGTCTGCTGGCCTTTGTCCCAACCGTTAGTGAGCAGGACACCGCCGAGGTCCCAGAAGATCGTCTTGATGGAGGTGGTGCTCACTGTCCCTCCGGGAAATCTGCGCCGAGCGTGGTGGACTCCCACGCTGCAAGCTCCTGATTCCATTGGTCGAGCTTGGTGCGGAAGCGCTTGAGAGCGATGGCGCCGAGGATCAGGTGAAGCGGTGGGTTGGGGGAATCGACGACGGTCATCATGGCGTGCACGGCTCGCAGCGGATCGCCAGCCTGCTTGCCGTTTTGCGTGTTGAGATACTCGCGGGCTTTGCCGGCTGTGGTGTTGTAGTCGGCTATGCGTTGCGCGGCCTCTACACCGGAGCGTCCGAGAAAGTCGGTGCGGAATGGACCGGGCTCGATGATGGTGACGTGAATGCCGAGAGGAGCGAGTTCGGCGGCGAGTGCTTCGGAGAAGCCTTCGACTGCGAACTTGGTGGTGTTGTAGAAGCCCCAGCCGGGACCGCCAGCTAGTCCCGCGATGGACGAGAGATTGAGAATGTGTCCGCTGCGCTGCTTGCGAAGGTAAGGAAGAAAGGCGCGGGTGACACGGATGAGGCCGAAGACGTTGGTCTCGAAGACGGGCATGAACTCGACTTCGGTGGCTTCTTCAAGAGCGCCCGCGATGCCGTAGCCAGCGTTGTTGACGAGCACATCGATGTGGCCGAACTGCGCGAAGGCCTGGGTTACGGCTGAGTCGACTTGCGCTGCATCGGTTACATCAAGAGCGAGAGCTTTTGCGGAGCCGGGATATTGGCGCTCGAGATCGGCGATCTGCTCCGGCTTGCGCGCGGTGGCGACAACTTTGCCTCCGGCTTTGAGGACTTCTTCGGCAAGCAGGCGGCCAAAGCCAGTGGAGGCTCCGGTGATGAACCAAGTACGAGGTGTTGTCGATTCAGGCATAGTCGCTGTGATTTCTCTATGGGCCCTTATCAAGGCCTGACTTTAGGTTAAGTGGTCAGGGTAGTCGCCGCAGCCTCGGGCATATATTGCTTTTCGATGGCTTTGACTTTGTTGAGACGGCGAACGAAACGCTCTTCTGTCGCGATGAATTTGGCGTTGAGGTACGAATCGACACACTCGAGGGCGAGAGCGGTGCCGATGATGCGTGCTCCCATGACGAGCACATTCATCTCGTCGTGTTCGACGCCTTGATGCGCGGAGTAGGTGTCGTGGCACATGCCTGCGCGGACGCCGGGCATCTTGTTGGCGGCGATGCAGACGCCCACGCCGGAGCCGCAGATGAGGATGCCACGCTCCGCGGTACCTGAGATGAGCGCCTTGCCTACAAGAACGGCAAAATCGGCGTAGTCGGATGGATCGGTCTTGTAGGCGCCGAGATCCTCGATCTCGTGGCCGAGCTTCCTGACGTAGTCGCGGACCTCCTCCTTCAGAGGAAAACCAGCGTGGTCGGAAGCAATCGCAATCTTCATGGTGACAGAACCTTAGATGTCTGAGCTTGTTATTTGGGCGCTCATGCTAGCCCGAAGTAACGAATTCGGGGTGAAACAACGGGCGAGACCTTGCTGTCTCGCCCGCGTGAACTACTTCTTGACCAGCTTCTTTGCCTGCTCGACGACGTGCGCGACACTGATGCCGAGCTTTTCGAGAGCAATAGGCCCGGGAGCTGAGGCGCCGAAGCGGTCGATACCGATGACGGCTCCGTTGTGGCCGATGTACTTGTACCAGCCCATGGTGGCTCCTGCTTCGACAGCGATCTTCGGCGTTGCTTCGGGAAGCAGGCTCGCCTTGTAAGCCGCGTCCTGCTCGTCAAAGATCTTGAAGCTGGGCATCGAGACTACGGAAGCGTTGATTCCGGCGGCCTTCAGCTCCTCGGCAGCCTTGAGGATGAGAGAAACCTCGGAGCCGGTAGCGATGAGGATGAGGTCCTTGCCTGAGTTATCGAGCGCGTATGCACCCTTCTTCGTTCCCTCGTGCACCTTGTACTTGTCGTTGTCGAGGACTGGAAGATCCTGACGCGAGAGAGCCATGAAGCTGGCGCTCTTGCGCTCGAGAGCAAGCTGCCAGCAGGCGGCGGTCTCGTTGGCATCCGCAGGACGGAAGTCGGTGAGGTGCGGAATGGCGCGCAGGCTCATCAGGTGCTCGATGGGCTGGTGCGTGGGACCATCTTCGCCAAGACCGACGGAGTCGTGGGTGAAGATGAAGAGCGAGTGAACATTCATCAGCGCTGCCATGCGAAGAGCAGAGCGGCAGTAGTCGGAGAAGGTAAAGAAGGTGGAACCGAAGGGAATGAGACCGCCGTGGGCCGCCATGCCGTTGACCATCGCGCACATGCCGAACTCGCGGACGCCGAAGAAGACGTTGCGGCCGGTGGGATCGACGTGGAAGCTGGGCGAGTCCTTGAAGATGGTCTTGGTGGAAGCGGTGAGATCGGCAGCGCCGCCGAAGAGCTCGGGAACGGCCTTCTCAATCGCGTTCATGACTACCTGGCCGGCGTTGCGGGTGGCGACAGGCTTGTCGATCGGGAAGACGGGAATCTTCTTCTCCCAGTCCTTCGCAAGAACTGCTTTGACCGTGCGATCGAACTCTGCAGCCGGCTCTGGATATGCCTTGGCGTACTCTGCGAATTCGGCCTTCCACTCGTTGTGAGCGTCCTTGCCACGCAGCTTGATGGTGTCCCAGTTGGCGCGGGCTTCGTCGGGAACGTAGAAGGTCTTGTCCTCGGGCCAGTTGAGGTTCTTCTTGGTGGCCTTGACTGCCTCTGCGCCGAGGGCCTCGCCGTGAACCTTGTTTGTGCCGGCCTTGGGGCTGCCGTAGCCGATGACGGTGTGAACGCGGATGAGCGAGGGCTTTGTCGTCTCAGCCTTGGCTGCAAGGATTGCGTCTTCGAGTCCCTGGAGATCGTTGCCGTCGGCGACCGACTGCACGTGCCAGTGATAGGCCTCGAAGCGCTTGGTGACGTCCTCTGTGTAGCTGAGCTCGGTGGGGCCGTCGAGGGAGATCAGGTTGTCATCGTAGAGAACGATGAGCTTGCCGAGGCCGAGTGTGCCGGCCAGCGAAGCCACCTCGTGAGAGATGCCTTCCATCAGGTCGCCATCGCCGCAGAGAACGTAGGTGTAGTGGTCGACGATGTTGTAGGTGTCGCGGTTATAAACGGCGGCGAGGTGCTTCTCTGCCGTTGCGATGCCGACGGCCATGCCGAGGCCCTGACCGAGAGGGCCAGTGGTGACTTCGACGCCTGGGGCCTCACCGTACTCGGGGTGGCCGGGGGTGTGCGATCCCCACTGACGGAACTGCTCGAGTTGGGCCATGGGCAGGTTGTAGCCCGAGAGATGCAGCGCGCCGTAGAGCAGCGCGGAGGCGTGTCCGTTCGAGAGGATGAAGCGGTCGCGGTCGATCCACTTGGGATCGGAAGGATCGTGCTTCATGAGCTTGTGGTAGAGCAGATAGGCGATGGGGGCACAGCCTAGGGGTGCGCCAGGGTGTCCGGACTTGGCTTTTTCAACAGCGTCGACGGCGAGAAAGCGGAGGGCGTTGATAGAAAGCTGGTCTAATTCGTGCTGCTGATCGCTCATTACTTTTCCTTTTTTATGGCGTGGAGTAGCGCGAGGCTACGAATCCGTAGTTTTGTGTTTTGGGCCTATCTCAAACAGTGTACAAGCGAGATGCGGGTCCCTGCATCCTTATGGTGTTACAGGCGCCGGTGGAGGCGTAATGGCGACTTCTATATTCCGGTTGAGCCAGTGGTCCGGCTGGCCTTGTCCCGGCCAATCCAGAGTGAAGATAACAGTCCCTTCCTGGGTGGAACTGATGGGGATATCTGCGAAGGAGCCCGGATAGCCGACAGCGGTGGAATCGAGCGTAAGGGTTGTGGCCCAATTGTCGAAGGTGTAGACCACTTTGAAGCGGTTGGGGTCCACGATGCGGAGAGTGTGTCCGGCCTCGATGGTCGAGAGCGGGCGGCCAGTCTGGAATATTTCAACGTGATTGGTAAAGGTGCGCTTGCCTTTTGGGACGGCATAGCGCTCCTCGACGGCGGAGATGCGGTCGAAGACGCGGTCGTCGGTGACCGAGCGGAGGAGCTTGAGATATTCGGAGTGAGCCCAGACTAACGGTTGCGCCGAGCCTGCGGAGCGGCCAAGGAAGAGCCTCTCGGAAGGTATGTCGGGGGTGTCCCATATCTGTTCGGGCAACATTCCGCCGCGAGAGCTGAAGCGTTCGAGTGCGGTGATGTGCTGGGTGACGTTGCCGCCCGCGGCGAGCTCGTAGTGGCCGCGTTCGCCCGCCAACAGGGGCCATGCTCGTCCCTGACCCCAGCCGTCGTATGGTCCTCCGTCCTTCTTCTGGCCGTAGCCGTCGTGGTTGTACCGACGCCAGCAGGCTCCGAACGGTGTGTCGATCTTGAGAACGTGGTCTACGACCTTCAAGGAGTCGACGATAAGGGGGTCGTCGGCGCGACGGATGCCGTAGCGGACAAGCTCCAGGAAGCCGGCATCGATGATCTCGCGGGCTTCGAAGTCGTATTTCTCACCGGGGCCTCGATTGGCGATATGGACCATTCCGGCTGGGATATCGGGGTTGTAGAAGGGCTCGCCGGGCGCGGGTGGATGAATGCGCATGTAGTGATACTTGATGTCGGGGTGGAGAACGCCTTCGGTAGTGGTGGTCCATTCGTCGAGATGGGACTCAATCCAGTCGGCGTAAGTCTCCAGGAAGTCGGCTAGTTCAAAGCCCTGGCGGCTGCGTGCTATATCAGCGGCGCATATGAGGCCAGCGATGACAGCAGCAAGAGTCGAGGGTGAGTAGCCGGCCATCTCCTCCCAGCGTTCCTGCTGGGTGACAGGGGCGTAGCGGACGAGGAAGGCAGCGGCGCGTTCGGCGAAGGGAAATACGTCGAAGTTCTCGAGGCCGTCGAGTTTCCAGAGGCGCCAGGCGAGGATGATGGGGAAGGCGACCTCGTCGAGTTGGATGCCGGACCAGTAGGGGGTTCCGTCAATCCAGAAGTTCTGGGCGAAGCTGCCGTCAGGTTTTTGGGTGCAGGCCAGATAGACAAGGGCGCGGAGGGCGGTCTCGACGCGTCCGCAGGCGAGCAGGGCGGTGGCGGTTTGGACCATGTCTCGCGTCCAGACTAGGTGGTAGCCGCCAAGATCGGAGTCTCCCTTGGATGCTCCCCAGGGAATGGAGGCCGAGGCGATGAAGGCTCCGGAGTAGGTCTTGTCCTCGTGGGTGAGCAGGATGTTGTGGCTGATGCGCATCAGCTTGCCGCCGTCGGTGGAGGCGGGAGCTAGCTCTTTGGGTGAGGCGGCGCGTCCCCACTGGACCAGAAAGCGGCGGAGATGCTCCGTGTACGGCGTGGCAAGGCTTTGCATCATGCGGGAAATGGCTGAGTGATGGCCCGCACCGAAGGCGATGGCGATGGTGAACTCTCGGTGGGCTGCGACGTCGATCTCGCCTGTGATAGCGATGTTGCCGTCAAGGGCTTCGCCGAACTGCTGACTGAGGGTCATTGTCCTGCAGAGGTCCTGGAAGCCGTCGCTGGTGCCGACGTAACCGCAGGAGGTTCGCGTGAAGCCGCAACTGGCTCCCATGGCAAGGGAGGTGTCGCCTTTCCAGGCGGCCAGACAGCGCTTGCCAGCGACATCGACGGATCGGGCTGAGTTGCCAGCTCCTCCGCCGTTGAGATGCGGTGCGAGAAGGGCGTAGCACTTGAGCCGCGAAAGGACGGACTCTTCGCCTGTGACTTTGACGTTTACCAGGACGACAGGATGATGCGGGTCGGTGATGAACTCCTTTGTGACCGAGTAGCGGCCGTTGACGTCGGTGGCAGAGACGCGGACTGCAAGGGCGTCGGAGTCGATGTACTGGAAGTCGTACTCGAGGTCGCGTTTCTCTTCGCGACAGAAGCTTTCACCGTCGGTGAAGAGCAGTTCCATGTCGCGGGTCTGCGGGCGGTCGATGGTGGGGAAGTAAATTTCGTTGAGCGTTCCGTGCGATACGGTGAACCAGACGCGGCTGGAGGCGGCGTAGGCAGTAGAGACAGCGTCTTTGCGGCTGGAGGTCCAGCGCGGTTCAAGGCCGGGAGCTCCAAAGGCTGGACCATCATCTACGAGCCAGCGATAGGTGGCGACTAGTTCACTCATTCCGCTTATTAGAAACCAAAATCGACTCAAACGGGTGCAAACCAAAGTGAATCAGCGATGAATGCGAGCAGTGCGCTATGATTTCCAAGGCTGCACGGGCCGGCGAATTGCATCGCTACGAGCGCGGATGGCATCGAAGAGAGTGAACGCGGTCGGCCTGCAGAACGCCTGACTAAATAAGAAAAACGCAAGACGACAGGAGAATATCGTGGCCTACGAACTACCCCCTTTGCCCTATGACTATGCGGCGCTTGAGCCAACCATCGACGAAGCGACGATGAAGCTGCACCATGACAAGCATCACCAGACCTATGTGACGAACCTGAATGGTGCGGTGGAGAAACATCCTGAGCTTGGCAGCAAATCTCCGGAGGACCTGGTGAAGGACCTGGCCAGCATTCCTGAAGACGTCCGCAAGATTGTACAGAACAATGGTGGCGGACACGTTAACCACACGATGTTCTGGCAGATCATGAAGCCGAACGGCGGCGGCGCTCCGACGGGCGCGATTGCCGATCAGATCACCAAGGACTTTGGCTCGTTTGAGGACTTCAAGAAGCTATTTAATGAGACTACGGCGAAGCAGTTCGGCTCCGGCTGGGGCTGGCTGGTGTTCGACGGTGGCAAGCTGAAGGTGGTCACGACGGCGAATCAGGATAATCCGCTTTCTCAGGGGCTGTATCCGATTCTCGGCAACGATGTCTGGGAGCATGCCTACTATCTGAAGTACAACAATCGGCGGCCGGATTATCTGGCGGCCTGGTGGAACGTTGTGAACTGGGACGAGGTTAATAAGCGGTTCGCTACGGCTAAGAAGTAGTTTTTTATTGGTTGATGGGGGCTGCCCTTTGGGCGGCCCTTGTTTTTTTGCCCCTCCCCCTCCATGTCGGGGCTAAAATATTGATAGAAGTTCACTTAGCCTAATTTTGGTTGCGCAAAATATAGATTCTAAAAGGGTTAAGCATCAAAATATAGATTCTAAAAGGCTTATATCCCTGAAAGCGAAAAGCCCCGGTTTTGGCCGGGGCTTTTTTACTTCTAATTTAATTATAGGGGTTTGAGTGAAACTCCTTCGCAATGCTTATGTTGCTTGTTTTGTTTGGTTTATGGGGTTTTTGGGCTTGACATCGGATTTTCTTGGGGAAACTGAAGGAAAAAACCTCTAAGTAGCTGATTCCGTGGATTCACTATTGTGAGTGTGGGTGCAGGTGTAATGGCGCGCATGATTCCCGCTGTGACTCGCATTTCGCATCTTCCGCTTTGTTCGCTGGCACTAGGAGCTCATTATTCGCGCTGTGCTTTGTTGAAGAGAGGAACAAACAACAGCAAGAGTTGGCGATTTGAAGGTATACATTCCCACCTTAGGCGCGATAGAGCCGCGCCGAAGATGGGGCACCCGTTCTTTTGTGGCTGGTTGAAGAGAACAACGGCAACGACAGAAGCAGATCCCTACGGGATGACAAACAAGAAAAGCAACGACAAGTGCAAAAAAAACGGCTGGAACATTGAATTTTGTTCCAGCCGTTTCTTCGATGCGTTGAGTGTGGGTTAGTCGCTGGAGCCCTTGCGGGGGCGGCGGTTGGCTTGCAGGACCTTCTTGCGCAGGCGGAGGGACTTGGGGGTGACCTCTACGAGTTCGTCGTCGGCGATGAACTCGATGCACTGCTCGAGGGTTTGCTGTTTGTAGGGGACGAGACGGACGGCGTCGTCGGAGCCTGAGGCGCGCATGTTCGAGAGCTTCTTCTCGCGGACGCAGTTGACGTCGAGGTCGTTGTCGCGCGAGTGCTCGCCGACGACCATGCCCTCGTAGACTTCAACACCGTCACCGACAAAGAGAACGCCACGGTCCTGGAGGCCTTCGAGCGCGTAGGCGGTCGTGGTGCCCTGGCGGTCGGAGATGAGGGCGCCGGAGAGACGCTGCGGAATCTCGCCCTGGTAGGCGATGTAGCCGTCGAGGATGGAGTTCATGATGATGGTTCCGCGGGTCTCCGTCAGCATTTCAGAGCGGAGGCCGATGAGGCCACGGCTGGGGATGCGGAACTCCATGCGGACGCGGCCGGAGCCGTGGTTGGTCATCTTGGTCATCTCGCCTTTTCTCGGTCCGAGGCGCTCGATGACTGTGCCGACGAAGTTTTCCGGCACGTCGATGTAGAGCTGCTCGACGGGCTCCATGACGGCGTCGTCGATCTTCTTGGTGACGATCTCGGGACGGCTGACCATCATCTCGAAGCCTTCGCGGCGCATCATTTCGATGAGGATGCCGAGCTGGAGTTCGCCGCGGCCGAGGACCTTGAAGGAGTCGGGGGAGCCTGTCTCCTGCATCTTGAGGGAGACGTTGGTGAGGAGCTCCTTGTCGAGACGGTCGCGGAGATTGCGCGAGGTGACAAACTTGCCTTCTCGGCCGGCGAAGGGCGAGTTGTTGACGTTGAACTGGATCGCGATGGTCGGCTCATCGATGGTGATGGGCGGCAGGGGCTTGGGGTCCTCGACGTCGCAGAAGCTTTCGCCGATGGTGATGCCGGGGATGCCGGCGATGGCGACGATGTCGCCGATCTGGGTCTCTTCGATGTCGGTGCGCTTGAGGCCGGAGAAGCTGAAGAGCTTGGTGATCTTGTGCTTGGTGAAGGTGCCGTCGATCTTGGCGACCGAGTACTCCTGGCCGGTGCGCATGGTGCCGTTGAAGACGCGGCCAATGGCGAGACGACCGAGGTAATCGGAGTAGTCGAGGTTGGTGACGAGGATCTGGACTGCGCCCTCGGGATCGCCCTTGGCAACGGGGATGGTGGTGATGATCTGCTCGAAGAGGGGCTGGAGATCGGTGCCGGGGACGTTGGGGTCGGTGGTGGCGGTGCCGAGCTTGCCGTTGGTGTAGAGGACGGGGAAGTCGAGGACGGACTCGTCGGCGTCGAGGTCGATGAAGAGGTCGTAGACCTCGTTGAGGACTTCCTGGGCGCGGGCGTCAGGGCGGTCGATCTTGTTGATGACAACCATGGGGGTGAGGCCTGCTTCGAGGGCCTTGGAGAGAACGTAGCGGGTCTGGGGCAGAGGGCCTTCGGACGCGTCAACGAGGAGGACTACGCCGTCGACCATCTTGAGGGCGCGCTCGACTTCGCCGCCGAAGTCGGCGTGGCCTGGGGTGTCGACGATGTTGATCTTGTTGTCGTGGTAGTAGAGAGCGGTGTTCTTGGCAAGAATCGTAATGCCGCGCTCTTTTTCGAGGTCGTTGGAGTCCATGACTCGCTCGGCTACGGCTTCGTTTGAACGGAAGGTGCCGGATTGACGCAGCATGGCGTCGACGAGGGTGGTCTTGCCATGGTCGACGTGCGCGATGATGGCGATGTTGAAGATGGGCTTAACGGCGATTGCGGTTGAGTTGCTCACTGCGATTTTGTCCTGTCTGTGCGCTTAGGGGTGGTATTTCGGGGGAAGTGCGCGTCATTACTAGTTTAGCCTATTCAGGGGTGACAATGCCTGAATTTCGCTGCGGATTGAAGAAGATCCGGTAAATTGGGCGGTTCTGACGGGGCTGGCTGTCGAGAAACCGAAGCGACCGCGGATAGGAGCTGATGAGACGGATTTAAGAACAGACAACGGCAATATACGAGGGCACTGCTTCTGTGTCGTCTTTGATTCCGCAACTGTCTATGATGTTAATGTTGCGTTTATGGCTACTGGCACTCAATTCGAGGCTTCGGTAAAGCTTTCTGCAAAGCAGATGAAGATGATTAATCGCGCGCTGGCTGATCCGCGGCGGTTTGAGATTTTGCAGAAGATTGCGGGGCAACGATGTTCGGCGTGTTCGGACTTGAAGGAGTGTTTTCCGATTACGGCGGCGACGATGTCGCACCATATGAAAGAGTTGCAGAACGCGGGGCTGATCGAGACAGAGAAGCGTGGGAAGTTTGTGGATATCACCTTCGCCCGAGACGTATGGGATGCTTATCTGACTGAATTGAATAAGCTGTAATTCTTGCCGCGGTATGAATCGTTCTCGGGATCCCCACATCAATTAGATGGTCATCAAAGTGATGCATATAGGAGATTGAAAGTCATGAGCAAGCTCGCAGGAAAAGTAGCGGTTGTCACTGGCGCATCGAAGGGCATTGGAGCATCCATCGCGGAATACCTTGGCGCCGCTGGCGCGTCAGTTGTTGTGAACTACAGCAGCAGCAAGGCCGGCGCGGATGCCGTGGTCGCGAAGATTACCGCTAAGGGCGGCAAGGCGATTGCGGTGCAGGGTGATGTTTCGAAGCAGGCGGACATCGTCCGGTTGTTCAAGGAGACGATTGCGGCTTATGGCAAGGTCGATATTCTGGTGAATAATGCTGGGATATTTGATTTCAAGCCACTTGAGGCAGTTACGCCGGAGCACTTCCACTCGCAGTTTGATTTGAATGTGCTTGGCTTGCTGCTGACGACGCAAGAGGCGGTGAAGCATATCAAAGAGGGTGGATCGATCATCAACATCAGCTCGATTGTGGGGCAGATGCCTGTGGCTAGTGCGTCGGTTTACAGTGCGACCAAGGCTGCGGTGGATGCGATTACGATTTCTCTCTCGCAGGAGCTTGGGCCAAAGAAGATTCGCGTGAACTCGTTGAATCCGGGCATGGTTGAGACCGAGGGCCTGCATGCTGTGGGGTTTGCCGAGAGCGACTTCCGTAAGCATGTTGAGTCGATTACTCCGCTTGGTCGAATCGCTCAGCCGGATGATATTGCCAAAGCTGCGGTTTATTTTGCCTCGGATGACGCGGGTTGGGTTACCGGGCAGACGCTTCTGCTGACCGGTGGTCAGCGTCAGTAAGAATTGCCGATTTGCGTGAGAGGGCTGCCATTGCTGGCGGCCCTTTTCTTTTTGGGGCTTTGAGAATAGCGGTAGATAATAAGAGAGAGAGATGCCTGACGAGGGCGGAGATTGCTTATGACGACTGCTGCATTGGCAGGTTGTACCCACCCGCTGCGGACTAGCGTACCGGATTTTATTGCCGGGCTTCGCGAGCTGGAGCGGGATTTGATTACGAAGGACAGGATTGCGGAGTATATGGCGGCGATGACGCTGCGGCCGGAGGCTCTGCATGATTATGTGTGGTGGCGGGATAGTTTTTATACGCGGAATCTGATCTATCGGGATGAGCTGTTTGAGGTGATGACGATTTGCTGGTCGCCGGGACAGAAGACCGCGATTCATACACATAATGGACAGCTTGGGTGGATGACGGTGTCGCAGGGTGAGGTGAAGACACATGAGTTTCACCATACGAGCTGCAATGCGCCGGAGAACCAGAACGTGGTGAACATCGACTGCCTGGGTGGGGCTACGGAGCTGCAGATCGATAAGGTTCGGACGGTGACCTGCGCCGAGGGAACGGGCATGGTGACGGTGGATAAGCTGCAGACGATCCACCAGATTGAGAATTCGGGAACGGTGGGGTGCATCAGCCTGCATGTTTACTCGAAGCCGTTTGACTCGTGCATTGCGTTCGATCTGGAACACCAGCGGTGCTACCGGCGGCAGTTGAGCTATTTCAGCAAGGATGGTCATCAGCTGGCTAAGTAGCTGCAGATTTGCATTTGGTTACGGGTGGATGTATCGCTATACTCAAGGCTCCCAATGCAAACAAGCCAGGCCAGAACCTTCGCGGACGCTGCACTGAAGAACTATCTGCTGGACCATGCCTACGATGAGATGTTCCTGCCAAATGGGGAGCTGCATCCTCATACGGAGCCACTGCTGGAGCATCTCTCTTCCCTGCCTGCGGCAGAGTTGCAGCGGCGTAAACAGGCGGCGGATCTCAGCTTTCTAAACCAGGGCATTACGTTTACGGTGTATGGGCGGCAGGAAGGGACGGAGAAGATCTTTCCCTATGACCTGCTGCCACGCATTATTACCGCGGCGGAGTGGGCTGTCGTCGAACGCGGACTGACACAACGGATTACGGCGCTGAATCTGTTTCTGCGAGACATCTATAACGAGGGGCGCATTCTGAAGGATGGAATTGTGCCGCGCGAAGTTGTGTATAGCTGCAAGCAGTACCGGCGGCAGATGGTGGGTCTGCAGGTGCCGCGGAATGTCTACATTGCGGTGTGCGGGACGGATTTGATCCGGCTGGAGAACGGCGAGTTTGTTGTGCTGGAAGACAATTTGCGCGTGCCGAGTGGCGTGAGTTACATGCTGACGAATCGGCGCGTGATGAAGCGGATTTTTCCGCAGTTGTTCAGCAGCTATAACGTGCGGCCGATTGAGCAGTACACGCAGTTGCTGCTGGGGACACTGCGATCGCTGGCTCCTGAAGGGCGGCCGGAGCCGAATATTGTGCTGCTGTCGCCGGGGGTTTTCAACTCGGCTTACTTTGAACATGCCTATCTGGCACGGCAGATGGGGATTGAGCTAGTAGAAGGGCGCGACCTTGTGACGCATGACAACGTCGTTTACATGCGGACTACGAATGGATTGCGGCGCGTGGATGTGATCTACCGGCGCGTCGATGATGACTTTATCGATCCGCTGGCGTTTCGCGGGGACTCGATGCTTGGGGTGGCGGGGCTGTTCAATGCGTATCGCGCGGGAAATGTGACGCTGGCGAATGCGTTTGGAACAGGGGTCGCGGATGATAAGGCGCTGTATGCGTATGTGCCGGAAATCATCAAGTACTACCTGACAGAAGAGCCGGTGCTGAAGAATGTGGAGACGTATCTGCTGACTCGGCCTAAGGAGCGGCAGCATGTGCTCGCGAATCTGGACAAGCTGGTGGTAAAGGCTGTGGGTGAGAGCGGCGGGTATGGGATGCTGATTGGGCCGCAGTCTTCGAAGGCGCAGCAGGAAGAGTTTGCGGCGAAGATTGAGGCCGATCCGCGGAACTATATTGCGCAGCCGACGATCTCGTTTTCGCGCGCTCCTTGTTTGATTGACGATGCGCTGGAGCCGCGGCATGTGGATCTGCGGCCTTATGTGCTGTATGGGGATAAGGTGACGGTGGTGCCCGGTGGGCTGACTCGGGTGGCGTTGACGCGGGGGTCGCTGGTGGTGAATTCGTCGCAGGGTGGCGGGAGTAAAGATACGTGGGTGCTGAGCCAGTAGTATCATTTTTGTAGTTACAGGAGTGTAGGTGCAACGTTTTGAATGGGACCTACGTAAAGAACGTATCAACAAGAAGAAACATGGTTTTGGATTTGAATTAGCAGCAAGCGCATTCGATGATCCCTATTTGTTACTTGAAGATGATAGAGAAGTTGATGGAGAAGAACGAACACGAGCTATAGGGGTTGCGGGAGATGCGGTATTGCTGCTGGTTGCACATACGGTGAGATATGAAGACAACGAAGAAGCGGTTATCCGAATCATCTCGGCAAGAAAAGCAGACAAGAGGGAGCGCCAGCGGTATGGTGAGTCACTATCGCGTTCAAGGTAGTCCTTTGTCCGAAAAGGCCAAGAAGCAGCTTGCGGCACTAAAGACGATGCCTGATGAAGCTATCGATTATTCCGATATTCCGCCCTCATCGGACGATTTCTGGAAGAATGCGGTTCGCAACCCTTACTACAAACCTGTAAAGCAACAGGTGACGGTACGACTGGATTCGGATGTGGTCGCCTGGGCGAAACGGGATGGTCGCGGATATCAAACGAGAATCAATGCCGCGTTGCGCAAGATCATGATCGCCGAAATAAGAAAACAAGAAGTAGGCGCGACGCAAAAGAAAGCAGGCTAAGATGCTGAGCCGTGTTGCGGATAGTTTGTATTGGATGAGCCGGTATCTGGAGCGTGCCGAGCATACGACGCGTCTGCTGGATGTGAACCTGAATCTGATGCTGGATGAGAGCTCGACCAGCGCGGAGCATCGGTGGCATAGGGTTTTGAAGGCACTGGGTAATCCGAAGGACACGGAGTGGACTGGCGATCCCTATGCGCTGACGTGGGCGCTTACGTTCGATACAACGAATAAGGCTTCGATTGTGTCGTGCATTATTGCGGCGCGGGAAAACTCGAGACATGTTCGAGAGCAGATCTCGACGGAGCAGTGGCATCGGCTGAATAGCTTGTATCTGCAGGTGACGAGGCCTGAGATGCAGAGCGATCTGCACGCTGAAGCACTGCTGGCTGATAAAGAACAGCCGATGGAGTTTCTTCAGAGTGTGATGGAGGCTGTGCATCAGTTCCAAGGGGTGACGGACTCCACGATGAGTCACGGTGAGGGGTGGCAGTTTATCCAGGTGGGACGGTATATTGAACGAGCCTCTGCTACGGCGATGTTGCTGGAGGCTTATCACGATGACCTGTGGGGGCATCCGGAGCGAATTCCAGAGGGTACGGAGTATCTGGAATGGATGGGACTGCTGCGGTCGGCGACGGCGTTTGAGGCTTACTGCAAGGTTTACACCGCAGATCTGACGCCCGAGTGGATTCTGGAGTTTCTGCTGTTGAACGAACAGTTTCCTCACTCGCTGCGTTTCTCGATCGACAGTCTGCAGTGTGCGCTGGAGGCGATTCAGGATGAGACGGCGAAGAAGAGAGCTGAGGCGCTGATTCGGCTGGCCGGGCGGTTGCAGGCGTTGTTGAGCTACAGCAGCGTGGATGAGATTTTGAACCAGGATGTGGTGGCCTATCTGCGAAACATACAGGTGCAATGCAGAGCCATCCACGAGACGATCTACGAGTTGTATGTGGACTATTCGATTCAGACGGCGCTTGCTGGGTAGGTAAAGGAGAAGCTGGATGTACTATTCGATTCGCCATTTGACGAAGTTTCTCTACAGCAATCCCGTGAGCGAGAGCATGATGGAGACGCGGATGCATCCGCGGAGCGACGCTACCCAGCGCTGCCTGTCGTTTCATCTTTCGGTGAGTCCGCGGTGCAGGGTCTTTAGCTATCGCGATCATCTGCAGAATAATGTGCACCATTTCGATATCCCGGGGATGCATCCGCAACTGGTGATTGTGGCGGAGTCATTGGTGGAGGTGCATCCGGCGGCGCAGGTGCCGGCGTTTCTTGCGCCGGATGCGTGGGCTGACCTGGATGCGATGGTGGAGCAGGGCGACTATTGGGAGATGCTGCTGCCGAGTGAGTTCACAGAACCTACGCGAGCGCTCGATCATCTCGCTACACATCTTGATGTGCGTCGCCGGGACGATCCTCTGATGGTGCTGCATCAGTTGAATCAGCAGATGTTTGAATACTTCGATTACAAACCGCAGTCGACGAAGGTGGATTCACCGATTGATCTTGCGCTGGGTACGCGGACGGGTGTGTGCCAGGACTTTGCTCACATCATGATTACGCTGGTGCGTTCGAAGCTGCGGATTCCCTGTCGCTATGTGAGCGGATATTTGTTCCATGGCGAGAGTGATATGGATCGCTCGGTGCGGTCGGCTACGCATGCTTGGATCGAGGCTTTTATTCCGCACCTGGGATGGGTGGGGTTCGATCCGACAAACTGGCTGGTGACAGGCGATAGGCATATCCGCACGGCGATTGGACGGGACTATGCGGATGTTCCGCCGACGCATGGGATATTTCGCGGGCGGGCCGGTAGTGAACTGACTGTTGCGGTGCGCGTTACGCCGAGTGAAGGAATACTCTCGATGGATCAGGAGCTGCCGGTGCCTGAAGACTGGTCGACGCTGGTGGAGAGGGCTACACAGATGCCGGAGCAGCCTCCGGCGCCTACCCGGCAGCAGCAGATGGCTCAGCAACAGCAGACGGTGGGGAGTGCTGGGCTGAACCATCCACTGGATCGGATCAAAGATTTAATTTCTTGAAGACGCGTTCCGGGATGTTGCGGATGACGAACATGATGGGCTGCCACTGGAATGGAACGTAGAGCGAATCCTTTTTTGCGTCTATGGCGCTGACGATGGATTTGGCTACCGCGTTTACGTCGGCAAACTTTTCGCTGCCCTTCATGCTGGCGGTCATCGCGGTCTTGACTGGACCGGGCTTGATGGAGAGGACGGTGACTCCTTCGCGGTCTACGCGGTTGCGCAGGCCTCCGAGGAAGGCGGAGAGGCCGGCCTTCGAGGAGCCGTAGACGTAGTTGGATTTGCGGCCGCGGTCTCCGGCTACTGAGGAGATGACGGCGAGGACGCCGGAGTGGCGCTGGACGCAGAAGTTGGCGAGCCAGGTGAGGAGCGAGACGGGCGCCATGAAGTTGGTGTGCAGGATATGGGCGGCGGTGTTGAAGTCATGCTCGGCTTTGGTCTGGTCACCGAGGATGCCGTGGGCGAGGTAGGCGACGTCGAGACCGGTGAGCGAGTTGATGGCGTGGGTGAGAAGCGCGGGGTGCTGGTCGGTGTCGTCGAGGTCGGCTACAGCGGTGTCGACGTAGCTGGCTCCGCGTGTGCGGAGGTCGGTGGCTACGGCGTCGAGCTTGGCCTGATTGCGGGCTACGAGGAAGAGGCTTGCGCCCTGGGCGGCCCAGATGCGGCAGGTGGCTTCGGCGATGCCGGAGGTGGCTCCGAGGACGAGGATCTTCTTGGGTGTTTGGCTCATAGGTTTGATCTGTCCAGTCTACAAATTGGAGGTGACTCGCTCCCAGAAGCTTGAGGTCAGGAGCGGGTCGCGGTAACGCGCGAACTGCTGCCACTGCGGATAGAACGCCTGAAACTGGGCGGCGGTCATGGCCGCGTCCTTGGCGGGGTAGAGACGGCCGCCGTACTCGAGGACCATGTCGGCGAGGCGGTTGAAGAGCGGGAAGCTCTTGTCGGGCTTGATGGGGAAGTCGAGCGCGAGGGTGATGCCGGGCTTGGGGAAGCTCATAAGGCCGGGCGAGGGGACGTCGCCGAAGGCTTTGAGCACGGCGAGGAAGCTAGCTAGGCCGGACTTGGCTACTTCTTTGAGGATCGCTACTGTGCCTTCGCGTGCGTGCTCCCAGGGGATGGCGTACTGGAACTGGAGGAGACCGCTCTTGCCGTACATGCGGTTCCAGTGGAGGACCTTGTCGAGTGGGTAGAAGAAGGGCTCGTAGTCCTGCAGGGCTACGACGCGCTTGTGGATCTGCTTATGGAAGAAGGCGGTGTTGAAGAGGCTGACGCTGAGGGAGTTGAGGGCGAAGCCGGGAGCTTCAAAGGGGAAGACTAGCTTGGGCTCGGGCGAAGGTTTGAGTTCGTCCTTCTTCGTCGAGTGATCACCCTGCATGAAGATGCCGCGGCAGAAGTTGCGGCCGGTGGAGGTGACGTCGACCCAACTTACGGTGTACTCGATGTCCTTGCTCTGGTTAGTGAGGTCGAGGAACTCGTCGATGCCGTGGAACTGGATGCCCTCGTAGTCGATCATGCGGGAGGCGATGGGCTTGAGGCGCAATGTTGCCCAGGAGATGAAGCCGGTGAGGCCAAGGCCTCCGATGGTTGCGGCGTAGAAATCGGCATTTTCCGTGGGTGAGCAGAGTTTGTGGGTGCCGTCGGAGCGGACGAGCTCGAACTGGGTGATGTGGCAGCCGAAGGTTCCGGCGACGTGGTGGTTTTTGCCGTGGATGTCGTTGGCGATAGCTCCGCCGAGAGTGACGTATTTTGTGCCGGGCGAAACTGGCAGGAAAAAACCGCGGGGGACGGCGAAGTCGAGGATCTGCGCGAGGGTGATTCCGGCTTCGGCGGTGAGGAGGCCGGTCTCGGGGTCGAAGGCGATGAGGCGGTTCATGCCGGTGGTGACGAGGAGATTGCCGTCCTTGAGGAGGCAGACGTCGCCGTAGCTGCGGCCCATCCCCACGGGCAGGACTCCGTTGTGGAGGCCGCTGGTGACGGCGGGAAAGTCGCTTTGCCAGTGGAGCGGGATGATGTTCGCGCCGTAGGTTGGGTAGCGTCCCCAGGACTCGAACGGGGCTTTACCTACGGGTTTGTCGGGCTCATAGTTGAGGCTTTGCTGCTGGATTGGCTGTATCTCGGCAGTCGACATGAGTACAGGATACCGGCTTTCTGTGTTGAGCTATGAGTTTTGAATGAAAACAATGTCTCTTAGAGCAAAAGAAGAGGCACGGCGGTTGCCGTGCCTCTTCCTTGCAATACAGTAATTGCTGACTAAGCTGCTGCCCTTGCGGACTTGGCGGCCTCTAGGGCTGCCTTAGCCTGCACGGTGAGGGCGGTGAAGCCGGCGGCGTCGTTGGCGGCGATGTCGGCGAGGACCTTGCGGTCGAGCTGATTGCCAGCCTTCTTGAGGCCGTCGATGAAGGTCGAGTAGCTCATGCCGTTCAGCTTGGCTGCGGCGCCGATACGGACGATCCAGAGGGAGCGGAACTGACGCTTCTTCTGCTTACGGCCGGTGTAGGCGAACATGAGGCCGCGCTCGACGGCTTCCTGGGCTGCCTGGTAGAGCTTGGATTTAGTGAGGAAGTAACCACTCGCGCGCTTGAGGATCTTTTTGCGGCGATCGCTGCGTTTTGTACTCCGTTTTACACGGGGCATCGTGCTTCTCCTTTTGCGTACATCGTTTAAGCGGCTGGAGGTAAGGGTCGCATTCTCGTCTCAATCAAGAACTAGTGTCTGTTCCGAAAGAGCCTCGTGAGAACGACGATGTGGCCTCTTCACTCGCTATGCAACTTCAAGTCTCGGTGGAGTTCGCTTTCGCTGATTCCAGGGGCCTGGACGCTTTTGATCGACCCGTTGCCCCGTTTTTGCTTTTTAGCTTACGCGGAGCGGCTTGACTTGAAAAACTCGGCGATTCCCTGCCTGAAAACTCAGGCGTAGGGGATCATGCGTGCGACTTTGGGCGAATCCGCCACGGAGACCAGAACGATACCGCCAAGCTTGCGCTTGGTCTTGGTGGCCTTCGAGGTGAGGATGTGGCGCATCTTGGACTGGCCACGCTTGAACTTGCCGGTGCCGGTCTTCTTGAAGCGCTTGGCCGCGCCGCTGTGTGTCTTCAACTTTGGCATTGAGATTCCTAACGAATTGCTGCTTTAGACAACCTTCTGAGTATATACCAGTTCTGGGGTTTTCCCTGCGGCTCTCCTAAAGAGGCCTCCCCCCCCCCCGCTATCTTTTCTATAAGCTGTTTATTTTCAATAACATAAAAAGGTTCCTGATTGCAAATTCGTCATTCTAAATGGGTTATAGGCAAATTCGTCTTTCTAAAAGGGTTATGGGTTTTAATGTGAAATCCCCGGTTTTTTGGCCGGGGATTTTTTATCTCTAGTTTTAATTATAGCGGGCTGGGGATAACTCCTACGCAATGGGGATCTGTATTGTTTTCTGGCGTTTATGGGGTTTGGGGACTTGACATTCGATTTTGCTGAGGAATTTCGGGAATTTATTTATAAATGGTTCACTTTATTGGGATTGAGACGACGGTTAGTACATGAGTTTTGAGCCGGGGCTGGAAGAAAGCGGTCGTGCTGCTTGCCCCAGCCAGCAAGCTGGCCGGGGACCCCATTCGCACGGGTGCCCCACCCTTCGCAAAAGACGCGAAGGATGGGGCACCCGTATTTATGGCAATGTGGCAGAAAACAGGGGGGTTGGGAGGGGTACCGAGGTGGGATCGGGGGCGCTCTGCGAGGGCTCTTTCGTGCTATACTTAAGCTACTGAAAACCCCGGTCGAACCAGTGCAAAGTGCTTGATTGACGCGGTCTTTCGCGAGCTTCGAGTCGCAGGGTGCCCGGGGGTTTTCAAGGACTTTCAGGAGCTACATGGCAACTACGGCAATCCCCACCGAAACCGACCTTTTGGAACAGCAGCCTAATGCAACCAGCGACGCCCCGAAGAAGGAAGGCGGCGGATACTCTGCGGAGAACATTACGGTTCTCGAAGGACTGGCTGCGGTTCGTTTGCGCCCGGCGATGTATATCGGCTCGACGGGTGAGCAGGGATTGCACCACCTGGTGTATGAGGTGGTGGACAATTCGGTGGACGAGGCGTTGGGTGGCCACGCGACGCGGATCGATGTGACGATCCACGTGGATAACTCGATTACCGTGGTCGATGACGGGCGAGGAATTCCGGTTGATGACAAGGTGATCAACGGCGAGAAGATGCCGGCGGTGCAGGTGGTTTTGACCATGTTGCATGCGGGCGGCAAGTTCGATGCTTCGAACTACAAGGTTTCGGGTGGACTGCACGGCGTGGGTGTGAGCTGCGTGAACGCTCTGTCGGAGGAGTTCGACGTCGAGATTTGGCGCGATGAGCACGCCTGGACGCAGGACTATTCGAAGGGCGCTCCGATCAGCAAGCTGCGCAAGATGGGCCCGAGCAAGCGCAAGGGAACGAAGATTCACTTTTTGCCGGACAAGTCGATCTTTACGGTGACCGAGTTCAACTACGACACGCTGGCGCAGCGGTTGCGTGAGCTGGCCTTCCTGAACAAGGGGCTTGAGATTCACCTGACCGATGAGCGCACGACGGATGCGAAGACGGGCGAGAGCAAGCACCAGGAGTTCAAGTACGCGGGCGGGATTGCGGAGTTTATCAAGCACATCAACAAGGGCAAGCAGGTGCTGCACGATAAGCCGATCTACATGGAGGCTGAGCGGGACAACGTGGCCATGGAGATTGCGCTGCAGTATAACGACGCTTACTCCGAGACGGTGTTCACGTTTGCGAACAACATCAACACGGTCGATGGCGGAACGCATCTTTCGGGCTTCAAGACGGCGTTGACGCGCACGATCAATGCGGCGGGGCAGTCGCTGGGCTTGTTCAAGGATGTGAAGGAGAACCTTAGCGGCGATGACGTTCGCGAAGGGCTTGTGGTCGTTATCAGTGTGAAGCTTTCGCAGCCGCAGTTTGAAGGGCAGACGAAGGGCAAGCTGAACTCGGATATCGCCGGGACGGTGCAGGCGTTTGTAAATGAGCGGCTTGGCGCGTTTCTGGAGCAGAATCCTTCGGTCGCAAAGAAGATCATCAATAAGGCGATCGATGCGGCGAGGGCTCGTGAGGCTGCGCGTAAGGCTCGCGACCTGACTCGGCGTAAAGGCGCGCTGGATGGCGGTGGATTGCCGGGTAAGCTGGCGGACTGCTCTGAGCGGCAGCCTGACCGTTGCGAACTGTATCTGGTCGAGGGTGAGAGCGCAGGTGGCACGGCGAAGCAGGGACGCGACCGTAAGTTCCAGGCGATTCTGCCGTTGAAGGGTAAGATTCTCAACGTTGAGAAGGCCCGGTACGACAAGATGCTGGGGCACGAAGAAATTCGCGCCATGATTACGGCGCTAGGCTGCGGCATCGGCAAGGACGACTTTGACGCGACGAAGCTACGGTACGGCAAGCTGATTCTGATGACCGATGCCGACGTCGACGGATCGCACATTCGTACGCTGCTGCTGACGTTCTTCTTCCGTCATATGACGGAGTTGATCAAGCGTGGGCATGTTTATATTGCACAACCGCCGTTGTATCGCATCAAGAAGGGCAAGTTTGAGCAGTACATCAAGGATGACCGCGAGTATGTGTCCGTGATGGTGAAGCGTGCCTCCGATGGCATGGTGATTCGGTACGGCGAAGGCGGGTCGAGGCTGGAAGGCGCGGCGCTGACGAAGTTCATGGGGCAGTTGAATGACTACCTCGGGTTCTTCGACAAAGTGCAGAAGCGGTTGCGGAACGAAGAGGTTACGCAGGCGTTTGCGGAGCTGTTCTCGCACGAGGGCAAGGAGCCGGCCAAGCGGGCGGACTTTGAGACTCCCGTGAAGCTGGAAGAGATGCGGACGCGACTGGAGACGCTGCGGAAGACGTACCAGTTCAAACATGTTGGCGATGTGGAGCTGGATGAAGAGCACAGGGTTTACTCGGTGAACTTTACGGATGCGCAGGGTGCCGTTCGGACGATTGACTGGACGCTGGCTTCGACGGCAGAGAGCCGGCAGATGCTGGGCAAGCATGCGCAGATTCGCGAGCAACTGGTTGGGCCGTTCCTGATTGAGTATGCGGTGAAGGCATCGAAGGCCGATGCTGCGGATGAGGCTGAGGAGGCTGCGTCGGAAGAGGGCGTGGCGGAGACGGCTGCGGCTCCTGGGACTGCGCTTGAAGCGAAGCCGGGCAAGCGGGCTGGTAAGGCCGGGCAGGATCCGGTGGAGAAGAAGACCGCTCGCGAGGTGTTCGAGTATGTGATCGAGCAGGGCCGCAAGGAGTATCAGGTACAGCGGTATAAGGGCTTGGGCGAGATGACGGCTCCGCAGCTTTGGGAGACGACGATGGATCCTGAGCGGCGGACGCTGCTGCAGGTGAAGCTCGAAGACATTGCAGCCTGCGAGGAGATCTTTACGACTCTGATGGGCGAGGATGTGGAGAGCAGACGTAAGTTCATTGAAGAGAATGCTCTGGATGTGAAGAACCTGGACATATAAGACCAAGGACCTATTTCGCAATATAAAAAGATGGCCATCGCCTAGGACGATGGCCATCTTTTTTCACATTTCTTAACCACTTAGGTGTCAGCTACACGAAAATGCGCGCCGGAGAGCGTCATCGTTGGTGCCGAATAGGTGATTCCAATTTATTGCCGTGTAACTTATGACGGGATCTAGACGTTCTCGTGACAAATAAATTGCAATCGACGGCTAAGCTGGATTTATAGGATGAACATTCTCTCGTGTCTCTAGCAAATCTCCGCGGATTGGGAGTAAAGTATTCCCGCTGGGCTAATAGCTATCGACATAGCCTAATTTGAGGGTGCAGCGATGAAGACTTCCCTTCGTCCGTTCGCCGTTGTTGGACCGTCCCTTCTTGGCCTATGTCTTTGCGCTGCCGTCTCGTGCAGTGGGGTGGCCTGGGCAGTATCGTCCGCTGATCAACCGAATACCGCGAAGACGCCGACGGAGCCTCCGATAGTTCAAATGGTGTCCATTCCCGGGCCATTGCGGTCATTTATGCGCATGGCTGCCATCAGTCAAAAAGTGTCTGCAGACGATGTATTGCCGTTGCTGGCTCGCAACGTTTACATGCAGGGCTATCAGCAAGGCAATGCAACCGAGTACCTGATTCTGCTGGAACGGTATGTACAGCAGGCGAGAGAGCTACAAATACTGGCGGGGTCGAGCAAAACGATTCGCGTGAGGAATTGTGACGATGCAGGCACGCTGGTTCGGATTCTCGGATACCGAATACAGGGATGCGGCGAGAAGACGGTCTATCTGGAGACCGCGAATCCAGAGAGAGCCTTTCTTACGATTGACTCGGGATTCCCTCTTACGGAGCTCGAGACGGCGCTGCAGGACGGGACGCCGTTCACTTATGCGTATCCGGTTACCCGCGTTCCAGTGCTGTTTGACGAAAACGATTGGATCGGCCTGAACCCGGGGAAAAAACACGGCGCCGGAGATATGGTCGAGGTGCTGATCAACGATTCAGAGGTGTCGCGCCTCTATTGGGCGTTGTCCAAGCAGGATGCTGAGACACGGGAGGCATTGCATCAGTCACCTGGTCTGAAGGCGCTGTTTCCGCATGCAGCTACTCTTGATTTTTACGGCGGTCAGATTTCTATTCGGTCGGGACGCGTGGTGGTTCCGGGCGGAGCAAGCGCTGAGCCGGTCTGGAAGGAGATGGTGGGCGCGAGTCCGAGCGCACCAGCAGAGTTCGTTCCACGATTGCTCTCGAAGGATGAGGGTTGGCTGGCGGTGTACTTCGATGTTCTGTCACGGATCAGCGTGGAGCAACAGAAACACTTTACCGAAGCACCGCGGATGAAGCGTTTGTACGAGGCGTTTCGATCGCCTGAAATTAAACGGAAGCCGACGAGAGGCGTATTTCGGCAGGCGCCAGACCTGCTGGTTCTGTTTACCCGTTTGGAATGGGAGCCTGATGGTGGACCACACATTCCCGGGAACCTTGTGGTTTGGAAACAGATCTTCCGTCAGAAATCTTCTTCCGACGCCGTTCACGAACTGAGTAAGTCTCTCAACAACTGGGACAAACCTGAGCAGTTTCTAGAAGCGATGACGGCCTTGTCCCGGAGGGACAACGATGTCGGGCCATTGCAGATCTATCTGATGCTGAGTGAACTGGACAACAAACGGCCCAGCGATCGGCGTCTCTCGCCGGAAACGGTTACGTTGATGGCGAACCGATTTGAACAATACGGCACATGGTATCTGATCTTTTCTGAATTTCCGGATTTGAGTGATGCGTCCATTGAGCGCTTTCTGACGGTTGCAAGTGCGATTGACGGAATTTCAAACCAGACGCTGCGCGGTAATACATTGGGGGCTTTCCAAGCCAACGTTGGGCTATGGCAGATTCTTGCGCGGCAGGGAGAGATTCCAAGCAGCGTGCAGGATGCATCCTGGCAGAAGATGATTGATCCTTTCGCCAAAGTTACTTCGCCGACTCAGCTCTTCGATGCCGCGCATCGCTCGTTGGGAGAGGTGCTGGTTGCGGCAGGCGCCAAGGCAGACAGCACACAGGATGAGCTCGTCGAGTTGCTGGCGGGCCCGAGACAGGAGAGCGCGGAAGGCCAGCGTGTTCATGCTGAACTGGCCGAGAGGATTCGGGCAGTACTGGCCGATCAACGACTGGTATCGCTCGATACGCTCTTCGCGCTTGGCGATGGCTTCAATGAGATGGCACAGGGGCATCCGGGAGATGCAAAGATGCTCGCGCTGGCTGGAGAGCTGCGCGAGTTCGAGATGCCTCGCGCGATCTTTACCAAGAATGAGAAGATCGACTGGGCGCCGAGAGTCTACAGCACACACCACGCGGAGCTGCAGGTACAGACCGACCTTTCGAAGGTGATTAAAAATCCCGGTTCGCGCGCACAACTGGATGCGGCTCGAGGCCAGCTCGCGCCGTTCCTGAGAGATACGCTGGTGGGCTTGAACTACGCCTACTATGAGCCACCGGGTGCCCAGATTCTTCATAACCACCCGCTATTTGTGCGGGCGCACGACTTCTCTGGTGTATCGATGGTTAACCCGGAACGAACATGGCGTGCTCCGGTGCTGCTGGGGGTGGGTACGCCTGCCGGTGGCGGCGCGTATCTGATGGGCTCGTTGACTGACATGTCTTATGCGCTGGCAATGACGGAACAGGATTTTATTGCACCAGAGAACATTCAGGCACTGGTCTGGAAGGAACTGGTGCCGGACCTTATTGTGAGCGCAACCCTTCCACGCTGGTGGACAGTAAGCCCCAACGAACTTCATGCGGTCGCGCTTTATCAGCGGGCGGGTGAAGAGATTTTGACTGTATCGGAGAAGGACGCTGCGGTGCGAGGCAAGGTGATCGAGATTTTGTCGGACCGCATGGCGCCGCGTCGAGCGGAACAGACGGAACAGGCACTGGCACAAGGGGAGGCACCCGCAACGATGATGGCGCGGATGATGCCTGCGGAGACTTTTTATCTGGCTGCAGAGTTTAGAAGAAGATATCCCGCAGAGGCGGTGAGCATGGGGCCGGCGGGGCAACAACTCGACGTTCTTTTACGTCAGGCTCCGGCAGAAACCAGCTCTGAACGTATAGCGAAGGACTTTGGGGTTCCACATCCGACACTGGCTCGAACGAACACGCTCGAGTTGCTAAACGTAAAACCGTTTCCCTTTTTTGGAGGCTATTCGAGCCGGTTGTTCGCTGAGTCGTGGGAGTCGGGCAATCTGTACTGGGCCAGACTGGCGGATGAGATGGGCTATTCGCCGGTGATGCTGAATCGCCTTGTCCCTGAACTGACGCGGCGGATGACAGCAAAGATTTTTGCTACTGAGTTGGAAGATTGGCCGGCTATGCTGCGCGCCATGCAGGAGACCGGAGATGAACTTCGGCGGGGAAAAACAGTACCTCCAGCAGGAGTGAACACCACATCGTTAGAGCGGACGGTGAGAGATGGCAACACACAATAGGGGATCTATGACAAAGCGATGCTTTCTATTGTTCTGGTTAGCTGCGTTTCCCTTCTCCGGAGGTGGGGGTGCCGTAGCGCAGGAGGATGCATCACGGATTCACGTGAACGTCGTTCTGGTGCAGCTTAGCGTAGCCGTAACAGACCGCAAGGGAAATTATGTTAGTGGCCTTCGTCCCGAAGATTTCACAATCGTCGAGGACAAGATTCCAGAGAAGATTGCAACCTTCGAGGAAGGCAACGAACCCACCCGCAGACTGATCAACGTCAGTCCATCGAACAGCCGATCCATGGTTCCTGCCGCCCCCACCGAGACGGCGAGTTCCGGAGGAGACGCGACGATCGCTGCCCCGCAAGTAGCCGGATCAAATGTTTTCATTCTTTTCGATACGAGCAACTACATGTATCGCGGATTCGTGTTCGCGCAGGATGCTATCGCAGACTTCATTCGTTCTCTGGAAGGCGTGAGTAAAGTCGCGTTGTACTCGTATAGCCGCGATCTCTCGCGCGTAGCTACGCTTACATCGGACCGTTATCAGGTTTTGCGGGGCGTTCGGAACACGGTCGCGGGAGATGACGCAGCGCTGTACAACTCCCTCCTGATGACCGTCAAAGATGCAGCTCCGCTGACGGGACGCAAAGCAATCGTGGTGTTTTCCAATGGTCCTGACAACGCGAGCCTGGTTCCACCGGAAGATGTCGCGGAGTTGGCGCAGTCAACGGGGACGATCATTTACATGATCAGTACGCGAGAGGCAGAGACTGAGCCGGTTTCGGCTGCTGTCTTTGAGCGCATGAGCAAAGCGACAGGAGGCAAGGCTTACTTCTCCAAAGATTGGAGAGATGAGAAGCAAGCGTTCAATTCGATCCGTGAAGACTTGGCGCACCTCTATGCGATCAGCTACTACCCGCAGCCGAACGCCAACCACGGCTGGCGCGCGATTACGGTGAAACTTGCCGGCAAGGAGATGCAGAAATACCACATCCGGACTCGAGATGGATATCGGTTGCTGCAACAGACGCAGACATCTGGAGGTCTTGCGTCATTAGGACCGGAGCCTGCCTCGAAATAAATCTCTCGCCAAGCGACGCCTGTTAGTGATATTTCGTAATCCGCACAGGGCTTAGCCCAACCGGTTTCTCTACAAGCCGGGCCTGTTCGAGCATGCAATAATGCGGGGATGAGTGAACAGATTTCTTCTATGACGGCCTCGCGCCGGCGGTTTCTTGGCGTGTGCTCGGCGGTAGGACTGGGTCCAACACTGCTGCCTGGAGTTTTGTTTGGTATGGCGGCACAGACGCAGAGCTCGGCTACGCCTGGTGCGGAAGCACATGAGATGGCAAAGATTACGCCTGAGATGATCGATGCTGCTGCTGCCATTGCCGGAGTTTCTCTCACGACTGAACAGAAGACGATGATGCTGGAGGGGCTGACGAAGCAGCGGGATTCTGTGGCTGTGATTCGTACTATGAAGATTCCAAATAATGTGGCTCCTGCTTTTGTGTTCGATCCGGTTCCGGCGGGGATAGTGCTGGAGAAAGAACGGAAGCCGATGCGGATGAGTGCGGCTCCGGATGTTACGGCGCTAGCTTCTGCTGGCTCGGAGAGCCTGGCGTTTGCTTCGGTGCGTGAATTGGCGGAGTTGGTAAAGACGCAGAAGGTGACTTCCGTTTCGCTGACGAAGATGTATCTGGAGCGATTGAAAAAGTACGACCCACGGTTACATTTTGTGATTACGCTGACTGAGGAGCGGGCTCTCGCGAGTGCAGCGACAGCGGATAGAGAGATCGCAACTGGGAAGTATCGTGGGCCACTGCATGGGATTCCATGGGGAGCGAAGGATTTGCTGGCGGTGAAGGGATACCCGACTACGTGGGGCGCAGGGGGATTTGAGACGCAGAGCTTTGACTATGATGCGACCGTGGTGGAACGACTGGATGCTGCGGGAGCGGTGTTGGTGGCGAAGCTGACGATGGGCGCGTTAGCTCAGGGGGATTTGTGGTTTGGAGCGCGGACGCGGAATCCGTGGAATTCGCGCCAGGGATCGAGTGGGTCTTCGGCGGGCAGCGCGAGTGCGGTAGCGGCTGGGTGTGTGGGGTTCGGGATTGGTACGGAGACACTGGGTTCTATCTCTTCGCCGAGTACGCGGTGCGGTGTGACCGGACTAAGGCCCACATTTGGCTTTGTACCGCGGACGGGTGCGATGGCATTGACGTGGACAATGGATAAGATTGGGCCGATCTGCCGTAGCGTTGAAGACTGTGCATTGGTGATGAGTGCGATCTATGGGCCGGATGGGCACGATCGGAGCGTGAAGGATGCAGCCTTCAACTGGGATGCGGAGTTCGATTGGAAGAAGCTGCGGATGGGGTATCTGAATAGTGAGTTCGAGATGCCGACGCTTGCGAAGGATGCGAAAGATGCGCAGAAGAGAGATTTTGCAAGGCAGAGCTACGATGCGAAGTATGGGCAGGCTTCCTTAGCTGCACTACGGAAGATGGGAGTAACGTTGATTCCCGTGGCAATGCCGAAGGGTTACCACTTTGGGGATATTACGCCGGTGCTTGGAGCCGAGGCTGCTGCGGCTTTTGATGAGCTGACGTTGAGCGGTAGGGATACGCTGCTGACGGGACAGAAGAATGGTGACTGGCCTAATCAATTTCGGATTGCACGGCTTTATTCGGCGGTGGATTATGTGCAGGCACAACGTGCTCGGATGCTGGCGATTGAGGCGATGGAGAAGCTATTCGCCGAGGTCGATGTGATTGTGACACCGAGCGGCGGCGCGCAGCTTTCGGGGACGAACCTGACGGGGCATCCGGCGGTGATTGTGCCGAATGGAGTTCGCGGAGAGGACGCTCCAAAGCCGGAGAGCGATGAGGATGGGGGGCGGGAGAATGTGGGTGGGCCTGGGATGCCGGTATCGATTACGTTTTTAGGAGGGTTGTACTCGGATGCTCGTTTGGCGGCGTTTGCGCGGGCTTATCAGGAGGCTACAGGGTTTCATCGGATGCATCCAAAGATGGACTGAAGCTGTTAGCCCATGTGCCGGACGGTCATTTGTGGGATACGGATATTCGGTGGCTGGAGGCAGGCGAAGACGATGGCTTCTGCTACTTCTGCGGGATCCATCATCCTGGAGTTGCGGATGCCTTCTTCGGTGCGGCCGTGGCCTATCGCGAACTCGGTTTTGACACCGCCGGAGAAGATGGTGCCTACCTTGATGTTGTGTTTGCGAAGCTCGGCGTCGAGCGACTGCGCGAATCCGGATTGGGCAAACTTGGTGGCGCAATAGACGGATTCGCCGGGCGCTCCCTGGAGCCCCGCAACCGATGAGATGAAGAGGATGGTGCCGCTCTTCTGCTCGACCATGTGCGGGACGGCGTAACGAGAGAAAAGGAAGCCGGAACGCATGTTTGCGTTCATGAGAGCGTCGTAGTCTTCTGCTGAGGTGTCGACGAGGTTCTTGTAGTTCCCTGCTCCGGCGTTGTTGATGAGGATGTCGAGATGTCCGAATGCTTTGATGGCGAGAGCGATGGTTTGTTGTGCTGTTGATTCTTCAGCAGCATCGCCTGCATGAAAGATTGCGTGGGAGCCGAAGGATTTGGTCTCTTCGCATAGTTGACGCAGGCGATCTTCTCGGCGGGCGGTGACGACGAGGTTGGCTCCGTGGCGGGCGAGGGCCTTGGCTGTGGCCCAACCTATGCCGGCGCTGGCCCCAGTAACGAGAGCGGTTTTACCAGCGAGGTTTGAAGCGGGTTGGGTCGACAAGATCTGCTCCTGTTTCAGGATGGTAGCATCCGGCTATGGGGATGGATTTGTTGGTGGAAGCGCGGGGACTGGTAAAGGAGTATGGCGCGGGGGCGCGTGTTGTCGACGACGTGTCGTTTGAGATTCGGCGCGGAGAGACGATGGGGCTGGTGGGCGAGTCGGGCTCCGGCAAGAGTACGGTGGCGCGGATGCTGCTGCGCCTGATTGAGCCTACGGCGGGAGAGGTGCGGTATGGAGGGGTGGATCTGCTGGCCGCCAGTTCGAGCAAGATGAGAGAGATGCGGCGGAAGATGCAGATTGTGTTTCAGGATCCATTCGCTGCTCTGAATCCAAGGATGCGAGTGAGGGAGATTCTGGCGGAGCCGTTTGCTATTCATGGTTTGGGGAGTCAGGTTTCGAAAGAACGGCTTGTGGAGATGCTGGTTGAGGTAGGTCTTGATGATTCGGCGTTGGAGCGATATCCGCATGAGTTCAGTGGAGGGCAGCGGCAACGGATTAATATTGCGCGGGCGCTGGCGTTGAGACCGGAGTTTCTGGTGCTGGATGAGCCAGTGAGTGCGCTGGATGTGAGCGTGGGGGCGCAGGTGGTGAATCTGCTGCGGGACCTGCAACGCAGTTATGGGCTGACCTATTTGTTTATCTCGCACTCGATGCCACTGGTTCGGTATCTGTGTAACCGGGTGGCTGTTATGCAGCGGGGACAGTTGGTGGAGTTGGGTGAGTGTGAGCAGGTTTGCGATGCTCCGGTGCATGAATACACGCGGAAGTTGGTTGAGGCAACGCCGACGATGCCGGTTTAGGAATGCCGACCGCGGATATCACGGATAAAACGGATTTTAGGGACTTGAGTATTCACTATTTGCCTCCGCTCCTTGGATTCGCTTGGATTGTGATACGCGCTGATTCGTGCGCTCGATGAGCGTGAGCGGAAGTCGATAGAATGGAAGATGGTTCTGGCGGCTTGTCTGTGTGTCGTGGTGATTGGCCTCGTTACGGCCGCGTGTTTTTTCTGGAGGAACGGATGGTAGGGCAGGACACGATCGACTTTATCGGCTACATAGCAGCTACATGCACTACGGTGGCTTTTCTGCCGCAGTTGATTCGTGTGGTAAGGCTGCGCTCGGCGAGGGAGATCTCGCTGGGGATGTTTTCCGTTTTCTCCACGGGGACAGCGTTGTGGTTGACATATGGTCTGCTTACGCACTCAAAGCCGGTTACGGCGGCCAATGCGGTGACGTTTGTGCTGTCGATCAGCATTCTTGTGCTGAAGCTTCGCTATGACCGCGAGGCGATGAAGGAGGTTAGGCAGATATGAGTCACGAAGGTATCAGAATCGTGAATGCGGAACAGGCACATCGTGAGATGGCGGAAGAAGAGCGGCTGCCAATCGATGCGGTGACGCCAAAGAAGGTCCGAGTGATGAAGACCGAGGGTACGGGGGTTGAGATCGACTGGAAGGATGGGCATCACAGTGGGTGGAATTTCGCATGGTTACGGAACGCGTGTCCGTGCGCGACGTGCCATGAGGAGCGTGATAAAACTGGGCGCCCGGTGGGAGCAGCGAAGCCTAAGCCTAAGACACTGCTAGTGATGTACGAGCCTCCGGTGCGGCCGCTGGAGGTGATTCCTGTGGGCAAGTATGCGCTGAAGTTCAAGTGGACGGATGGGCATGAGAGTGGGATCTACTCGTGGGAGTATTTGCGGCGGGTTTGCCAATGTGATGTGTGTGTCGAGAAGGTGAAAGGGTTATGACGGGAACAAGACAGAGTGAAGAGTTGCAGATGCTCTCCGAGCGGCTGCGGCCTTTATACGCAAAGCTGGCGGGACATCGACTGTATGCGGCGATGGAGACGATTGACGATCTGCATGTCTTTATGGAGTCGCATGTGTTTGCGGTCTGGGACTTCATGTCACTGCTCAAAGCGCTGCAAAGAGGAGTAACGTGCATCGATGTGCCGTGGACACCGAGTAAATTTCCGGAGAGCCGGCGACTCGTGAATGAGATTGTTCTAGGAGAAGAGAGCGACCTGTATCGAGGACGGGCAGTGAGCCACTTCGAACTTTACCGGCTTGCGATGCAGGAGTGTGGAGCGGATACGTTTGCCATCGATAACCTGGTACGCGGACTCGAAGATGGAAAGGGATGGGCGAGTGCGCTGACTCGCAGCGGCGCGCCTGCCGCGGCACAGCAGTTCGTACAAGGCACATTCGAGTGCATTGAACGCGGGAAGCTGCATGAAATTGCAGCGGCGTTTACCTTCGGTCGCGAGGACCTTATTCCGGATATGTTTCGTTGGTTTATTCGCGATCAGGACGAGAGATTGTCAGGACGGCTACAGACGCTGCGGTGGTATTTGGAGCGGCATATCGAGGTAGATGGCGACGAACATGGGCCGATGGCGCTAAGGATGATCAGCGAACTCTGCGGGACAGATGGCGTGAAGTGGCAGGAGGCCGCAGAAGCAGCGCAGACTGCGTTGCGCGTGCGGCTGGTGCTTTGGGATGGGATCGCACAGAGTCTGCACCAGACAGCCTTGATTGCTTAGGCCATCTATGGCCACTGGACAACATCAGGCGCACAGCTGTGCGAGCGCTTCTTCAACAGTGTCCGCCACGAGGAGAATTTCGCGGTTTTTTTGTTTGAGCATGCCTTCGACGACGCAGTGATCGAGGAAGGCCAGGAGCGGGTCGTAGAAGCCGTTGATGTTGAGCAGAACGATGGGTTTCTGGTGAAGCTTGAGAGTCTGCCAAGCGAGGACTTCGAACATCTCTTCGAAGGTTCCAAAACCACCTGGAAGGATGAGGAAGGCGTCGGCCTTTTCGCCCATGAGGGCCTTGCGGGTGTGCATGGTGTCGGTGATGTGGAGCTCGGTGATGCCATGGTGGGCAACCTCGAGATCGACCAAAACCTCTGGGATGACGCCTACGACGCGACCTCCAGCGGTGAGACAAGACTCTGCTACAGCAGACATGAGGCCCACGGTAGCTCCGCCATAGATAAGCCCGATGTTTTTTTCGGCGAGAGTGCGGCCGAGTTTTTCGGCTGCTTCGCGGTAGATAGGATTGTTTCCGTTGGCCGAGGCGCAGAAGACGGCTATGTTGTGAATCATCTGTGATGAGGATACCAAGACGCCTTTACAAGGTGTAAACGCGTCCTGGTATCACCACCCGGCCAGCGAAACTTGCGTGGGACTACTTGAGAGTAACGACTGATCCGCTCAGTTCTTTCGAGACCTGTGCGATGAGCGTGCCTGCTTTTACTGTGGCGGTATCCGTGTTGGCAACAATGCGGGTTCCGACTGGCACATTGAGATTAACGGCCTGACCGGCGGTCAACGTCATGACTTCTTCGCCGACCTTCACTTCGACAGAAGAACCAGAGCCGTTCTTAAGGCTGAGCTTCACCGTCTTTTCTTTCGCGAACATCGCATTCAGAGGTGAATGAAAGTTCACGGGCGTTGCATAAACGATGTGTGGCGTTACCATAGCTGCGACAACAGCGGCAGTGATGACAAAGTTGCGAGATTTCATGACAGCTCCTGAGGTTTTTATTGCGACCGAAGATAGCGACCGCTGTTCCGTGAGCGCGGTCGAGGAGTTGGAAGCATGCCAGTCGCTGCAATTGATGTCAGCGGCCAACAAGGACGGTTATTTGACGTGGACAATAGCTCCGTTCAGTGAATCTGTTACCTCGGCGATGACGGAACCAGACTCATGAAGCGGAGTCGCGGTGCTACAGAGAACGCGTGCACCAACGGGGAGATTGACGATGAGTGATTTGCCGGCGTCGAGCTTCACGACGTTATCGCCGACTTTAAATTCCATGGCAGAGCTTGAGTCGTTGAGAAGCTTGAAATGAATTGTCTTCGTCTTCGCGAACATTGCGTTTGCCGCGACATTCATGCTGGCTGGTGCCGCGAAGGCAACCGATGGCGCAAGCACAGAGATAGCGACGACGATAGCAGCGAGTGAGTTGAGACGTTTCATGGATAACTCCCAGCGTTAGCAGATTTCAACGAGGGGCTCTCTGCCATGGTTCAGAGATCTCAGCGTTGATATGCAGTACGAGACTTAGACGAAGAAGGTTCCATAGAAACGTTGATGTTGCGTGAATTACGGTCGTCAATGTGACGGAGAGAATAAAGATGGGATGAGAGGCTGAGGATCTGGGACGAGAGACTGTGCGATTAGGAGGCTCACAGGATCGACGCTTAAGATAGTTAATGGAGTGTGTATCGAGTTGAGTCAACTTTTAGAAAATATGAATCCTCAGCAGCAGGACGGCATCCGCTCGGTAGACGGACCGGTGCTTCTGCTGGCTGGAGCCGGCAGCGGCAAGACACGGGTGATTACGCATCGCATCGCTTACCTGATACAGGAGCGTGGGGTTCCTGCGGACTCTATTCTTGCGGTGACGTTTACAAATAAAGCGGCAAAAGAGATGGCCGAGCGCGTCGATAAGATTTTGGGGCACAGCTCGCTCGCTAAGCCGATGCTGTCTACGTTTCACAGCTTTTGTGTGCGTGTACTGCGACGAGATATTGAAGCTCTGCGTGTGAACGGCGTGGGGCTGACGAAGACATTTGCAATCTATGACGAGACCGATCAACAGGCCGTGGTGAAGGCAGCCTTGAAGCGGTTGGCGATTGATGACAAGAGTCTGAAGCCGAGGGTCGCACTGGGTCGAATCTCATGGGCGAAGAACCACATGATCGATCCGCAGGAGTATTTTCTCGCTTCGACGAATCCCATGGAGGAGAAGATTGCGCACATCTTCGAGATCTACAAGAAGGAATTGTTCAAGGCGAATGCACTGGACTTCGACGATCTGCTGCTGGAGACGGTTCGGCTGTTGAAGTCGAGCGCCGAGGTAAGAGAAAGATACAACCGCCGTTACCAATACGTGATGATCGATGAGTATCAGGATACGAATCGTCCGCAATATGAGTTGATGAAGCTGCTGGCTGGGTCGCATAAGAATATCTGCGTGGTGGGTGATGAAGACCAGTCGATCTATAGCTGGCGCGGCGCCGATATCAAGAACATTCTCGATTTTGAGAAAGACTTTCCGGATGTGAAGACGATTCGCCTGGAGCAGAATTATCGATCGACGCAGGTGATTCTGGAGGGCGCTGGTGCTGTTGTCTCGCAGAATACGCAGCGCAAGGGCAAGAATCTTTGGACCGCGCGTGAGGGCGGAAGCCTGATTGGATACTATGAGGCTCCCGATGGCGAGAATGAGGCGCTGTTTGTGGCGGACCGAATTCGGAAGTATCTGCGTGAGGCAGGAGCGCAGGAAGATACACCGCGATGCGCTGTGCTGTACCGGACGAACTCTCAGTCGCGATTGGTGGAAGAGTCGTTGCGACGGTATGGAATTCAGTACCACATGGTTGGGGGCTTCAGCTTCTATGACCGCGCTGAGGTAAAGGACATTCTTAGCTATCTGAAGCTGGTGCAGAATCTGCATGACTCGATTGCACTGAATCGGGTTGTCAATTCGCCGCCGCGTGGGATCGGCAAGACTACGATGGAGACGCTGGAGCGGATGGCGCTTGCTTCAGGGATGAGCACGTGGGATGCGATCGGCAAAGCGATTGAAGACAAGCTGTTGCCTCCGCGGGCGTTGTCTGCGTTGGGGAGCTTCCGGCGGTTGATTGAAGATGCGCGGGCGATGCTGGGGCCGGAGTTTGCGGAGAAGTTGAGCGCGGATGTTGCGGATGCATCTTCTGATTTGGATGCTTCGTTTGATGTTGGAGCGTTTGGCGATGATTCGTCGGAAGAGCCGCTTGAAGAAGCCGCTGAAGCGGATACTTCGTTCGATACGAGCTTTAATTTTGGGTTTGATTTTGGCCCCACTGAAGAGATTTCGACGATTGCTGCGGAGAACTCCACTGACTCCGATGCCTTGCATGGGATCGATGCGGCCAGCTTCAATCCGTTTGCTCCGGTGGTGTTGAAAGAGAGTCGCGGCGGCAAACCCACCTTAGCGGCCAAAAGCGGCCGCGAAGATGGGGCACCCAGTTCCATAGGTGACGAGAAGCCGTCGTTTCGCAAGCCTGGTGACCCGGCTACTCTGCCCGAGTTGATTAAGTTTTTGAATGATCGGAGTGGATATATCCGGTCGCTGGAAGAAGAGGCTACGCCGGAGAGTTTTTCGCGAATTGAGAATCTGAAGGAATTGGCGAATGCTGCTCAGGATGCACAGGAGCGTGGAGAAACGCTACATGAGTTTCTCGACCATGCTGCGCTGGTGAGCGATGCGGACAGTTATAGCGAAGAGGCGCGAGTGACGCTGATGACGCTTCATGCGGCTAAGGGTCTGGAGTTTCCGCTGGTGTTCCTGACGGGGATGGAGGAAGGACTGTTTCCAAGTGGGCGGACGATTATGGAGCCGGCTGGCCTGGAAGAGGAGCGGCGGCTCTGCTACGTGGGAATGACGCGTGCTATGGATACGCTGGTGATGACGAGGGCTCGGTATCGGAGGCGGTACGGAAACGATATGCCGGAACAGAGCATCGCTTCGCGGTTTCTGGAGGAGGTGCCGAGCCGATTGGTTGAGGACCTTGGAAGTCCGGCGGCGCGGCCTCAGTTTTCCGGGTCAGAATATGGTTACGGGTCCGGGCGTGGAGGGCTTTATTCGACTCCTTATCCGAAGGCAAACCGGTTTGGCGGGGGAGCAAATGCTGAGGCCGGTGAGAGGCACTATAGCTACGAGGATGAGGATCAGAGTGCGGCGTCTGGAGGCGTGAGCAGCCAGGGTAAGTTTGGCGGGAAGGTGGGCGGAAGCGGGGCTAGGAGCGGGGCTGGGAGCGGCTCAATCGACAATATTGCGAGCTTCTTTGCGGGGCGTGGACAGAAGGTTTCGCGGCCAAAGCTGGATATTCCGGAACCCACAGGTAAGACCGGGCTGAAGCAGGGTTCGCGGGTTCGGCACCCGAAGTACGGGGAAGGAATCGTGTTTCGTCGCGAAGGGGATGGGGATGACGCGAAGATTACAGTACAATTTCAACAGCATGGCGTGAAGAAGCTGGTGGAGAAGTTTGCCCAGTTGGAGCGCCTCTAAGTTCCGAAAATCGCAGATAAAGAAAGATTGGCAAAAGTAAATGGCAAATACAAAGAGCATTGCAGATAAAGAAGAGCGCAAGAAGGTAAAGCGGGCGGCACGCAAGAAGGCAGCTCCCAAGGCACCCCGTACAGGCGCTCGCGGTGAGAATAAGGCGAAGATCAAGAAGGCTTCTCGCGGTCAGAGCAAGCGGTAACCGGTAACGCACGACGCTCTCTGAGCGGAGAAGAGAACTAATGCGGCTCCCGCTGCATTGGTACTCCAAAATACTCCGCTCAGGGAGTAAGCTCCTCCTATCTAGATTTCAATCTCAAGATGTTTTGTGACGCGGACAACCGCACCAATTCTGTTTGAGGAGCGTACGCGCTGGCCAGGCAAATCTTTGCAACGAAGTCGATCGACAAACTGATCTCTGAATCGGAACGGCCGGAGCACGCGCTGAAGAAGACGCTGGGGCCGGTATCGCTGACGGCGCTAGGAGTCGGCGCGGTCATCGGGTCGGGAATCTTTACCGTTATTGGCGTCGCTATCGGCGGAAACCAGGCGGCGATGGCATCGCTTGCAGACTCGCCGGTGATCGACCTGATCCTGCATCATGGTGCGGTGGCGGGACGTCCGGGAGCTGGGCCCGCGCTGGCGATTTCGCTGATCCTGGTGGCGATCGTGTGTGCGCTGACCGGGCTCTGTTACGCAGAACTGGCAAGCATGATTCCGATCGCGGGTTCGGCCTATACCTATACGTATGCGACGCTGGGTGAACTGATTGCCTGGATTATCGGGTGGGACCTGATCCTGGAGTATGCGTTCAGTAATATGAGCGTCAGTGTAGGGTTTGCGGCGCATGTGGTGGACCTGTTGGACTGGCTGGGGATAAAGATGTCGCCGAAGTGGCTTTCGCCGGCGTATTTGCCGCTGGGGCTGCAGGATCTGCAAGGGCGCGATATCTACCAGCCGGGGTGGCACTCGGGATTCAATATTCCGGCGTTTCTGATTGTGCTGCTGTTGACCGTAGTGTTGGTGCGCGGTATCCGGGAATCGGCCGAGACGAACAACATTATGGTGCTGGTGAAGATTGCGGCAATTCTGGTCTTCATCTTCTTCGGTATCAGCTTTATTCATCCGGGGAACTACGTGCCTTTCTCACCGAATGGATGGAGCGGTGTGCTGGCGGGCGGCTCGATTATTTTCTTCACGTATATCGGCTTCGATTCAGTGTCGACGGCGAGTGAGGAGTGCAAGAATCCACAGAAAAACGTGCCGATAGGGATTTTGGCAACGTTGGTGGTGTGCACGATCCTGTATATCGGCGTGGCAGTAGTGCTAACGGGAATGGTGCCTTGGCATACGGTGGCTGGTGACGCGGCCCCGGTTGTGAATGCACTGAAGCGTGTGTCCCAGACGCCGGGGGGACATAGCCTCCACTGGGTACGGTTGGCGGTGCTGCTGGGCGCAATCGTGGGAATGATCTCGTCGATCCTGGTGTTTCAGCTGGGGCAGGCGCGGGTCTGGTTTGCGATGTCTCGTGATAGGTTGCTGCCGAGTGCGTTCAGTAAGGTACATCCGCGGTTCAGGACACCGGCGTTTGCGACTTGGGTTGCTGGGATACTGGTGGCGATTCCGGCGGGGTTGTTCGACGTGGGTACGTTTGCAGAGATGTCGAACATCGGGACGCTGTTTGCGTTTGTGCTGGTGTCGATTGGGGTGATCGTGCTGCGGGTGAAGCAGCCGGAGAGAGTGCGCGGATTCAGGGTGCCTTTTGGGCCGGTGATTCCGACGCTGAGTGTCTTCTTTTGTGTTCTGCTGATGGCTGGATTACCGGCGAAGACCTGGGTGCGGTTCTTTGTGTGGCTGATTATAGGGCTGGTTGTCTATGTGTTCTATAGCCGGAAGCGAAGTGAGTTTTACGCTGGGTAATTAGATATGCAGTGAAGAAGGACCATGGCTAAGACTTTCCTCACGGCCGAGTGGCGCAAGCTAATAATGGCAAACTACGTAGTGCCTGAGAGTTTGCTGCGCCCTTATCTGCCATGCGGTACAGAGCTCGATACCTACAATGGTCAATGCTACGTGAGCCTCGTGGGTTTCCTCTTTCAAGAGACCCGATTAAAGGGGCTTCGCGTTCCTTTTCATGTGGAGTTTGAAGAGGTCAATCTCCGGTTTTATGTGCGCCGTATCGACCGGACGGGATTGCAAAAACGAGGTGTCGTATTTATCAAGGAGCTTGTGCCTCGTTTTGCTTTGAGTTTCGTCGCGAAGACGTTTTATGAAGAGAATTACGCAACGGTACGAATGCAGCATGAGTGGTTGCGCTCAGGCGCTGGTCTCTCGGTGGCCTATCGTTGGGGCACTAAAAGTGCATGGCATGAAATGCGGGTATCCGCTGCCTCTGAAGCGCAACCCATTGGAATTGCCAGCGAAGAAGAGTTCTTTACAGAGCATTATTGGGGTTACACCAAGCTGAGAGCCGGCGGGACATCGGAGTATGAAGTCTTGCATCCGCGTTGGCAAATCTATCCGGTTAAGCAATATGCGATCGACGTGGATTTCGGACAGGTATATGGCGCGACCTTTTCCGACTTAAGTAACCAGCAACCGGAGAGCCTACTGTTGGCAGAGGGCTCCGAAGTAGTTGTGCGCTCTGGCGCTCGCATCGATCAACTCCTTTGCAGCGTAATTTCGTGAAAGACTAGGATGATGGCTCGAAAGCAGGAAAAGCGAGAAGATATCGATGTCGTTGGGTGGCTGCGTGGGCTGCCTAAGGCAGAGCTTCATCTGCATCTTGAAGGGACGATCAAACCGGAAACGCTGGTGGAGCTTAGCAGACGGCATGATGCGGAGCCTCTGACGCTGGAGACGGCGAAGAAGCTTTACACGTATGAGGACTTTGTCGGGTTTCTGATGTCGTTCAAGGCGGTGACGGAGCGGCTGCGCGGGCCTGCCGACTATGAACTGATTACGTACAACATGATCAAAGAGCTGGCGGCGCAGGGGGTGGTGCATGCCGAGGTGTATATCTCGTTCGGGATTATTTACTTCTGGAAGAAGACCGAGGTAGAGCCTTACGTTGAGGCGATTGAGCGGGGGCGAGTTCGTGGCGAGAAAGAGTTTGGAACTACTGTGTTCTGGATTATCGATGCGGTGCGGCACTTTGGGTTAGAGGAGTGCGCGCGGGTATTTCACAAGGCGGCGGAGCTGCGGGCAGCGTATCCAAGCATTGTAGGAATAGGGATTGGCGGAGATGAGGCGCGTGGACCTGCAGACCAGTTTCGTGAACTGTATTCGGAGGCCAAGGCTGCGGGGCTACGGCTGACGGCCCATGCGGGCGAATCGTGCGGGCCCGAGAGCGTCTGGTCGGCGATCAATATCGGGGCGGAACGGATTGGGCATGCGCTTTCTGCGCAAAGTGACTCAGAGTTGCTGGACGTGCTGGCGGTGAAGCAAATTCCGCTGGAATTGAATGTGACGAGCAACCTGAAGACAGGGTGTTGCAAGGGGCTGGACGAACATCCCGTGAAGCTTTACTTCGAATCTGGCTTGATGGTCACGATTAACTCGGACGATCCGCCTATGTTCGGCAGCGACCTTTTGGGAGAGTACGTACTGGTGCAGGACCGTTTCGAGTTCTCGCTGGAGCAAATGCGAGAGTTGGCGGCGAACTCGGTTGAGGCTAGCTTTCTGCCTCCTGAGCGGAAGCTGGCGCTGTTGCAAAAGGTGGAGCAGTACTGAGCGCTAAAAATCGCCTGTTATTTTCCGTCCGGTGCGGGAACCATGACAGCGTTGGGGTCAACCTTCGGGATGCCGAAGTGACCGCTTAGGTGAATCAGATCCAGAGGGCGGAGCGCTCCAGAGACCTGGATGAGGTTCATGTCGCGAGGAGCGCGAACGAGGACGGTAACGTCGTCGATCTCTGCGCCATTGAAGTGCAGCCAGAGATCAGTGATCGCGTTATGGGGCTGAGCGCTTGAGGCCGGCGTAGGGTTGGCGTTGACGAGATGCTTCCATCCGGCAGCGTGATAGCTCGCAATGATCGAGTTCATCGCCTCTGGAGTGTAAAAGGCGCGCCGCTGATAGCGATACGTATCGACGGTAATGCTGTTCAATGCGGCCGCGGCTCGTTTGACGTCAACATCTCCGTTGTCGATGAAGCTGGTGGCATAGCTGAGCATGGAGCGATCGAAGGTAAAGGAGACATGCGTGGCGGGCTGGTCAGCAAGATCGTTCAGCGTCTGGGTAATACCCGCGGGTTGCTGCGCGGATGCGATCGGAACAACTATGGCAAACACAACTGCAAGGAGAGAAGAACGAATCATTTGCAATGCCTCTAGCGTTTAGACACCGATTCACGGCTATAGTTACTCGCCCCGTGGCGCGAAAAACAAATCCCACCCTGTGTATCGTTTAGGTGGGATTCGTTGGATTTAGATTTTTCGATTGTCTTTACTGCGGCGGCCGTGGTGCGAAGTAGCCCTTCTGGGCACGGACGTGGTAACGGGGATCAAATGCATGGAGGTAAATAGTCCGGAAGGACCCATCCTGTTTCAACTGAGCGGGCTCGTAGACGAGCAAGTACTGGCTGCGAAGCTCTTCTTCAATGTTACGGAACCCGGTAGCAACATCCTCTATGCGCGTCGGATAAAAGGGCTGCCCTCCGGTTGCCTCTGAGATCGCACGAAGGACCTCGTCACCCTTATCCCGGCTGGGGGAGATATTGGTGCTAATGGTGTAGACGATCGTATTGGCGCGCTGACACATTTTGATGGCGTCAGACTCCTGTGCGCGACTGTAGTTATCGTCACCGTCTGACACGAGGATGAGAGCGCGGCGAACTGCTTCATCTTCCTTGAGAGTCAGCATCTGGTCTTTGCAGGTCTTGTAGAGGGCGTCATACAGTGCGGTACCCCCGCCGGGCCGAAGCCGGTGAATTCCCTGATTGAGAAGATCGATGTTGTTGGTGAAGTTCTGCTCCACGTCGGTCTGGATGTCGAAACCTTCGACAAAGGCGCGGTCGTTGCGGTGGAGGATCTGCAGGAGGAACTCGATGGCGGAATCCTGCTCGAACTGGAAGCGCTGGCGGATGGAGCTTGAGGTGTCGAGCATGATACCGACGCGCAACGGGAGATTCGTCTGCTGGGTGAAGTGACGGACAGCCTCGGGAGGACGCTGGTCGTCGAGCAAGCCAAAGTTCTCGCGCTTGAGACCGGTGACGAAGTGGCCCTTCTTATCGGTCACGGTAAAGACAAGATTGACCTCGTTGACCTGAACCTTAATCGTCGTGATGGGTTCGTCTTGCAAAGGCGCTGCCTGATTCGTGGCGGGTGACTGCTGTGTTGCTGCACTCTGAGCAGCTGGTTGAGAAGCGGCAGACGCACCTTGCTGAGCCGTCGCTTGAGGCGCGGTCGCAGGTTGCTGGGTCGCTGTCTGCGCAAGCAACGGTGCGGTAAACACCAGGGCGAGTGGGAGAAGGGCCAAAGGGTACAGACGGGGCATACGGTTCGTTCGCTTAGTTGCAGTCACTTGCATCATTCTACTCAAATTGTCCGCTAATCGGCGCGAATTGCTGCGAGAAACGCCTGAAGTTGGGACGGAAGGGGTGCGTCGATGTCCATTGCTTTATTGGTTTTGGGGTGAGCAAAGGAAAGGTGGGCGGCGTGAAGAAAATTTCGGTCCAGATTGAGTTCCGAGTCGAGGCCAGGGATGACGTGGGGTGCTCCGTACAGGGTATCGCCGACCACAGGGTGGCCGAGCGATTGCATGTGGACTCGAATCTGATGGGTGCGGCCGGTCTCAATGCGGACCTCGACGAGCGTGAAGGCCCCAAATGGGGACTGAATACGCTCAAGTACTTTGACGTGTGAGATTGCGGAACGTCCGTCGGCGCGGCGGGTGGTCATGCGGGTGCGCCGGATAAGGTCGCGGGCGATGGGGAGGGTGACGGTGGTGTTGTCCTTCGCTACATTGCCGTGGACTAGAGCGATATAGGTTTTGGCGACCTGACGGCGGGAGAACATGTCGCCGAGTTTGCGGTGGGTGCTGTCGTCCTTGGCCACCAGAATGATGCCGCTGGTCTGCTTGTCGAGACGATGTACGATGCCGGGGCGCAGGTCGCCCCCAACATCGGAGAGGTGGTTGAAGTGGTAGAGAAGGGCGTTGACGAGGGTGCCGCGGTTGCGGGCATCGTCGGTCGCGCCGGAGCCGGCGTGGACCATCATGCCGGCTGGCTTGTTGATAACAGCCAGATAATCGTCTTCGTATAGGATATCGAGGGGAATGTCTTCGGCTTCGGCGTGGAGAGGAGCTGGGTGGGGCGCGCCCTCGATCTCGATGGATTCGCCGCCGTGGAGCTTCTGCTTGGGCTTCGCGGTCTGGCCTTCGACGCGGACCTGACCGTTCTCGATGAGGAGTTGGACGCGGGCGCGGCTGATATCGGGAATAGCCTGGGCGAGGTACTGGTCGAGGCGTAGGTTGGCGGCGGCGGGGTCTGCCGTAAAGGTGTGGATATGGTCTTCGGCGTCGTCGTCAAAGTCGACGTCCAGAACGGGGATTGGCGGTGGCGTGGGCTCTTCGACACCGCGGGTGGCGCGGTACTCGTGCTTTACGGTGCGGCGGCGCTGGCCCTTGGGGAGCATGTTTTTAGACGGCATGGGGGACCAGCTTTCGGGATGACATTGAGATAAGGCCGGCAGTGGCGATCATGCCAAGGGAGATCCATTGGATTGGATCGAGAACATTACCGAGGGGAACCGGGTAGGGATTGGGCTGGCGCAGGAAGGTGATGAGGAACTGAGCTACGCCCGATGCGGTGAGGGCGAAGGCGAACGTCTCTCCGGGGATGCGCCAGGGGGAAAGATAACGGAGCAGGCCCGCAGTGATGAGCAGGGCGGCGATTGCGGCGTAGAGCGAAATCGGGTGGAGGCGGGGTGCGGTGTCGGGCGGGATGGCCATTCCCCAGGGAAGCGTAGTGGGGAGACCGGGGTCGGCACCTTCGGCGAAGTGACCCAGCGCCAGGAAGGCCCATACGAGGGTGGCGCAGGGAGCCCAGGCATCCAGAGTGCGCAGAAGAGGCAGATGGCGGAGACGGAGGTAGAGCAAGGTCACGATGGCTGTCAGAAGAAGCCCTAGCTGGGTGAGGGAGGGCACGGTAAGCAGGAGAACCGGGTAAGCCCGGAAGGTTTGTAGATTCGTAAGGACCAGGAGAAACCGGGAGAGGACGAAGGCCGAGATAATGGCGAAAAGTCCTGCATTCCAGAGCTTGTCCGGGTCGAGGCCTACCTTGACGGCGGTGCGAAGGCTGAGGAAGAGCGCGGCCATAAGCCCTGCCGCGGCGAGGACGCCGAAGGTAGGGAGAAAAATGCTGCCGAAGTGGAGGATATAAGGGTGCAAGGACGGTCTGAAAATCGAAGCTAGAGCAAGAAAACCGACCCACGGGGCCGTACGACGAAGCGCTGGTGAACCCGTCCTAAGACGGCGGGACCCTGCCGTGGTTCTTTAGGCATTCCGGACTGGCGGACACTGCACACCGAACCATGTATACGAGCCAGGCCCCTGTTCAATGAATGTTGGTTCAACCAGCGTGGATCGCGTACCTGCTTAGCAGGCCGGTCTCTTAGGTTGGATGCTACCTATACAGGAGGAGCAATGCAAGTCAGCACGGCGCAGTGATTTGCCCGGAAGTCAGGGGCGTCTACCGCGGACGAGATCGCGCATGGCGAGAGCCTCTGGAGTATTGAGATCTTCGAGGCCCTGTTCAACGGCAAGACGCGTGCGTTCGGATTTGTTCTGGCTGACCTTCCACTTCCCTTCTATTCGGCTGACAGGAAGCTCGAGGCCGACGATCCCTTTGATTTGGGACGCGATGTAGTCTGCCGGCGCGTCGCTGACGTGCCATGGATGGGGAGAAGTGGCCTCGTGCTGCGTGGTGAGAGCGGTGAGGTGGGAGAGGAGCCATGCTGGGTCTTCGATAATTCTGAGAGGACCGTAAGCGTGGACGACAGCGTAGTTCCAAGTGGGGACGACTTTTCCGTCTTCGGTCTTTTCGGGATACCACGTGGGAGAGATGTAGTGGTGGTCGCCAGAGAAGATGGCAAGCGCTTCGACCGAGGGTGAGAGGTCGCGCCATTGATTATTGGCGCGAGAGAGATGGCCTCGCAGAGTACCGTAGGTGCCTTCGCCTCGATCTACAACCATGGGCAAGTGCGATGCAAACAAGCCGGAGTTGCTCATGGTGACGAGCGTAGCGAACGGCTGCGACTCGATGAGGGTGTGCATTACATCGAGCCGTGTCTCTTGATTGAACTTGGGAATGTACACTCGGCCACCGTTCGTGCTGGATTAATTACCGGTTGGTTCAAGTGTAGTAGCTGCGGCTTTGGCCGTGGGCTGCGTCGTCGAAGATGCCTCCTTGACCAGTTCCCTTACCTTTGTGCGGAGATCTTTGAGCGCGCCGGTCGTGCGGAAGCGAATGATGCCGTTGCCGTCGAGGATGAGGTAGGTGGGAATTCCGCCGACGTGAAACATATCCTTCATCGCGTCGCGGTGGTCGCGAACCTGGATGCCGACCATACGGTTCTCGTGGACATGATTTTTCCAGACATCCTCGTCCCCATCGGTGCTGATGCCGAGCAGCACGAAGTTATCCTTATCGAACTCTTTCGCGATGGATTGGACGTAGCTACGGTCACGAGCGCAAGGACCGCACCAGGTAGCCCAGAAATCGATGAGTACGACCTTGCCTGCGAGCGATTCCAGGGTAACGGGAGCACCGTCGTCACGGCTGATGGTAAAGTCCGGAGCTTCATCGTTTGCGGCAAGACTGATGTTCTGAGCATAGGCGTTGGCGCGCCGGCACTGGATAGGCGTCGCGCCTGGCGTTGCGGCACAGGCGAGAAACTGCGCCTTCGCGTCGGATTCCTGCTTCAGAGCTGTGAGAACACGGCCTTCGAGCAGGTGGACGGCTGGATCGGATGGTGCATCTTTCGCAGCTTGCTGGAGGACCTGGTCGGCACGATGAAGGAGTGCATCGCTATGCTTATCCTTGTCTTCGAGGACGAGGGCGCGGGCTTGAAGGTATTCGGCTGTGGCTTTCTCTGCGGGCGAAGTAGCGTGGGAGACCCAGGAGGCAGCGGAAGAGGCTGCATCGTGAGGGCGATCCATTTGGAACTGGAGGTCTACCACCAGCCGCTGGCATTCGTCGCAACTTCCTTTGGCAAGCTTTAAGGCTTTTCGTGCGCTGTCGAGCGCGGAGGAGAGCTGGCCGCGTTGGCGAAAATCGGTCGATTCGTGAAGAGCGGCGGTAACCGCTGGATTTTGAGTGGATTGGGCGATGAGTGATGCTGATGAGAGAACGAAGGCGAGACACGCAGAGAGAGCGGGCAGACGTCCGTAAGGGTTCATAGATTGTGAGAGTTAGCCGACTTTTCGGTCTTCGAGGATCTCGTCGAGCATGTGGGAGAGGCTGCCGGCGCGGGAGCGGATGGTGGTCTGCGAGTTTTGGATGGTGCCCGCAAGTTGCTCATAACGCTGGCGTACAGTGCATAGCTCGTCGGCGATGTTGAGCGCGGCGAGGACGGCTACGCGGAGCGAATCGACGGTGTTGCCGTGGGCGGAGACGGCGCGCATCTTGGCATCGACGACCTGGGCGAGGCGTTCGATGTAGGCGTGGTCGGTGCCGCGGAGGTTGTAGACCTGGTCGTAGATTTCGACGGCTATGGCCTGGGGTTCGGCCGGTGCTTCGAGGGTCTGTTCCATGTGCCTCCTATCTGTTGATTTTAGAGGAGATCGTCCATCTGCTGAAGCATTTTTTCGACCCGCTGACGGACGCCGTCGCGCTCCTTGTTGAGGGTGGTGATCGAGGCCTGGGCCTCGGTGGCGAGGAGGGTCTGGAACTCTAGCTGCTCGCGGAGGGAGGCGGCTTCGGCCTCGGCTTTGCCGCGGGCTTCACGCTCCTGCTTGATGATCTCTACGGCGCGGAGAACTTTTTGCTCTAGCGCCTGAAACTCGTCGACGCTGATGGTGGATGTGCTCATACTTTTGGAGTATAGACGCGGGGGTGGTGGATTTTTTAGGGGGGAATCTGGGTTGGTGCGCGATTTTGTGGCGGATTTTTTTGTACGTGGTTTTTTGAGGGGGTTTTTGCGAAATATGGGCGTTAAATGTGGTTTTTTGATGGACAGCTTGTGGTGAATTGTCTGGTAAACATGGTTTGTTGACGGGTGGTTTTTGGGGGCTGTGGATTTTGCAGTTTTTTGGGATTTATTTGGGGGAATTCGAGGTCGAATTTGAGGAGTGCGGTTCGCGCGTCGCGCGAATACCCCACCCTTCGCAAAGACGCGAAGGATGGGGCACCCGAAGTTGTTAGGCGCGTTGAGTTCCGCCCAGGGCGGTTAGGGTTTGGACGATTTGGGTGGACCAGGTGGTTAGGTCTTCGTCGCGGAGGGTGCGGTCGTGGGACTGGAAGACTGTGCGGATGAGATGGGAGTAGACGCCGGGGTACTTCTTTTCGTCGCGCCAGACTTCGATGGGCTTTAGGCTTTGCAACTCGGGGATGCTGAGGGCATGGATGGCGGAGGAGATGGTGTGCCATTGGACTGAGTTGGGGAAGACGAAGGAGAAGTCTCGCTCGACGGCCTGATAGCGGGAGAGGTCGTGGGCTGTGACCTTCTTGAGTGGGAGGTCGTATAGGGCAGCCAGGTCAAGCTCGGCGAGGTAGACGGGCTGGCGTAGCTTGCGGTGCTGGGCCTGGGTTTGGTCCAGTTCGCCGAAGTGGGCTATGGGCTTGTTGTTGAGGAGGACTGTGGCGGCGCGGCCGGGCTGGAGCCATGCGGGGGCTTCAGGGGTGAAGGTGATGGCTGCGGGGCCTCCGGTTGGGCTGAAGAGGGAGAGGATGGACTCGATGGCCCCTTTGAGCTCGAAGAACGGGGCGTCCTGGGCGATGTGGAGGGGAGGTGTGGGTTGAAGGGTTGCGGTGGTCAGGCCAAGGGAGAGGGATGGGGTTTCGTGGACGTCCTCGATGTGGGAGGCGTCGGCGGGAATGGTGCCGGTAAAGGTTTGGCCCTGCTCGAAGAGGCGGACCTCTTTTACGTCGCGGTTGAGGTTGTGGCTGAGCATGGTGAGCATGCCGGGAACCAGCGAGGGGCGAAGGAGGGAGGCTTCTTCGGAGAGGGGGTTCTCCATGGGGACTGGGGTGTTCTTCGCGGCGTTGGAGGAAAGCGGATCGCTTTCGCGATTGCCCACACATGGCGATGAAGCTGCCATGTATGGGGCACCCAGAGTATTCAGGACACCCGGAGTTGGGGTGTGGAAGAGGTCGGAGTCCTGCTGGCTGGCGAAGGTGCTGGAGATGGATTCGCTGAAGCCGAGGGCGAGGAGGCGGGTGCGGACGGCGGCTTCTTTGGCGGCGACTGGGTTGGCGATGACTGGCAGCGGGGCGGGGATGGTGTTGGCGAAGCCGTTGTAGCCGTAGACGCGGGCTACCTCTTCGATGAGGTCGATCTCACGCTCGAGGTCGAGGCGCCAGGAGGGGAGCTTGGTGAGGTAGAGGTCGATTCCGTGGAGGATGAGTTCGCAGCCTAGCGAGGAGAGGTAGCGGGCGACGATTTCGCCGGTAATGCCTGCGGGGTCGATGGTCTTGCCGAGGTGGCGCTGGACTTGTTTTACGGAGAGCTCGATGGTGGGGCGGTTGGCGGTCTTGGCGGCTACATCGGGGTCGATGACGTCGATAAGTTCGCCTTCGATCTTTCCGCCAGATCGGAGGATGAGCTGGGCGACGAGGGCGTTGGCGACGGGGGCAGCGTTGAAGTCGGCTCCGCGCTCGAAGCGGTGGGAGGCGTCGGTATGAAGAAGATGGCGGCGGGAGCTGCGGCGGACGGAGGCGGGATCGAACCAGGCGGCTTCGATGAGGATGTTTTTGGTCTCGGGGGTGATCATGGAGTCCCAACCACCCATGACTCCGGCTAGTGCCAGGGCCTTCTTTTCGTCGGCTACTACGAGGTCGTCGGCTTCGAGAGTGCGCTCGGTTCCGTCGAGGAGCTTGAGCTTTTCGCCTTTGTGGGCGAGGCGGACGACGATGCCGCCTTCGATCTTGTCGAGGTCGAAGGCGTGGGTGGGGTGGCCCATGCCGAGGAGGACGAAGTTGCTGGCGTCTACGGCATTGCTGATCTGCTTTTGGCCGAGGAGTGTGAAGTATTCCGCGATGGGGCCGTTGCTGGGAGCGATGGTGACGCCGCGGAGGACTTGCGCGGTGAAGCGGCCGCAGAGGCCTTTGGCGTCGGGGGCGATGCGGATGGGGAAGGGCGCGTCGACGAGGGTGCCCACGGGGAGCTTGGTATTGAGGGGCGCGAGCGGGAGGTTGTAGATGGTCGCGGCTTCGCGGGCTATGCCGTAGTGGTTCATGGCGTCGACGCGGTTGGTGGTGATGTCCATCTCGAAGAGGTGGCCGTTGTTGGGGCCTAGGTCGTGGACGCCTTCGACAGCAATGCCGCGCAGGGTGAGGTCGTCGGCTAGTTGCCGGTCGGTGACGGGGAGGGTGGGTAGGTAGTGGCGGAGCCAGCTTGTGAGGATCTTCATGGACGGTTATTAGTCTAAATGTCGGCTTTCTTTTCCTCGAAACTGGCTTGGCAAAGGCTAAGATTCATTGCATGGAATGGTTCGGGCCAAGCGTTCGTTTCGAGATCTTCGATCGAAAAGATGAAATGCAGATTTTATTTATGAGGGAAAAGCGCTGGACGGATTTTCTTCTGTCGGGTGCTGTTGTAATAGGGCTCGCCTTTCTCTTCTGGTCCAATCGAAGCTGGATTTCCCTTGTCATACTTGTGCTGGCTGTAGGTCATGGCGTTGTCGAGTGGGTTGGCGACGATCACGCAGAGTTACTGATTACCAAAGAGGGCATTGAGGTTATTGGTAGCCTTGGTCGAATCTCAAGCAGCAATGTGCGTCTTCAATGGTCGAGCATTTCGGGTTTGGACTATAGAGAGGGGGGCGAAGACGAGCCAAGCGGTCTGTATGCGCGACGGGGCAGCTGGAGTTCCACCCGCCTAATGACTCATGTGAACAAAGAGCAAGCGGAAGAGATTATTGCCGCGATCTACCGGAGGTTTCCCTATGTGGAGATGGCTGAAGATAGCGGGGGATGGTCGCTCTTTGGTGGTGGCAGCGAAATAACGACGCTGGGTTTGTCGAAGACAGATATGTAGCGTCTTCTAGTGAAAGAAGTAATCCGGATTTGTGAAAGCATACCCGGGAGCTGGTACTAAGAAGTCTGATCGCCGTCTGCAGAAACAAGGCCCGGGGCTAAAGCCCCTATGTCGGTGGTCGTTTTCGCAGGGCTAAAGCCCTGCGCTCCCACCGAAGAACAAAAGCAGGACTTTTTCAGCACCCTCTAAAGCAGGGGGCAATCGAAGAGAATCGAACGTCAAAATATTTTAAGGGACGGTCGTTTCTTTGATCGCTTCTTCGATCTCTTCAAACATGCCTGTGGGGTAGCCGTCGATGCTGAGGGTGTTTTTCTGGCGGCGGTAGTCTTCGAGCGCGGCTTCGCCTTTGACTTCGGCCCAGCGGGTGAGTTGGTCGCGCTTGCTGACGTAGTCGAAGAAGGGGACGTTCATGCCGCAGGAGGTTTGGACGAGGTCGATGGTGAGGTGGACGATTTGGCGGGCTCCAGGGACTTCGGTGTTGTCGAAGTGGGCGGCGAGGAGGGTGTCGTATTCGGGGCTGTGGCGGGGGACGATGCGGGCGTGGCCGTAGAGGCGGAGGATCGTCGGAGAGCCTTCGAAGGCGCAGAACATCAGGGTGAGGCGGTCGCTGAGGAGGAGATGGGCGGCGGTCTCGTTGCCGCTGCCGGTGCGGTCGAGATAGATGACGGTGTTGGGGTCGAGGATGCGGAGGGCGGCGACGTCGCGGGGTGAGACGTTGACGCGGCCTTCAGGGGCGGCGGAGGCGTTGAAGAAGATGTGCTGGCGCTCGATGAAATCGCGGTGGGTGGGTTCGATGCGCTGGAATTGCTTGCCCATTGTTGTGCGGTCTCCTGGCTTGAGTTTAATGCCGGCGAACATTCTGATGGATGTTTGCGTATTGCGGAGGGTTCTTATTTTCTGCGGAGGATGCCCTCGATGAAGAAGTTTGCAGGTTTGGTGCTGGTGGGTTTAGTGGCGGGTGGGTTGATGAGGGCGGAGGCGCAGGCGGTTCCTGCGCTGGATGCGATCAAGTCGGATGCGGAGCTGACTAGTGCGATTTCGGCGCTGGATACGCAGTTGTTTGATGCTTACAACGCTTGCGATATCGATAAGTTGGGTGCGATGGTAACGGACGATCTGGAGTTTTATCACGATAAGACCGGGCTTGCGGTGGGGAAGCAGCCGTTCTTGATCGCAATCAAAAACAATATCTGCGGGAAGGTGACGCGGCAGTTGGTGAAGGGGTCGCTGGAGGTTTATCCGCTGAAGGGGTATGGGGCGGTGGAGATTGGGGTGCATCGGTTTTATCATCCGGGGGCGCAGGACCATGATGTGGTGGGTGAGGCAAAGTTCGTTCATCTGTGGCAGTACAAGGATGGGGCGTGGAAGGTGACGCGGGTGATCAGCTACGACCATGAGGTGGCGAAGTAGTTTGTAGCCGGAAAGAAGAAAAATGCGTGGGTTGGCGAGTATCGGGTATGCTCGTGTGGCGGAAACGCTGATAGCGAATCCGGGATTTCAATTCTGTGGCTGAAGGGGACTGGCTATGGTTCGTCTGTTTCTGCACTGGATTTTGAATGCTGTGGCCCTGCTGCTGGTTTCACGTATGGTGGAAGGCTTTGTGGTCAGCGGCTTTGTGTCGGCGCTGATCGCGGTGATTGTGATCGGGCTGTTGAATGCGACGCTGGGGCTTTTTCTCAAACTGATTACGCTGCCGATAGGGATACTGACGTTTGGGCTGTTCTTTGTGTTTATCAATGCGGTGATTCTGATGTTCTCTAGCAAGTTTGTGCCGGGGTTTGCGGTGACGACCTGGAAGGCGGCGTTTCTTGGCGCGCTGGTGCTGGCTTTGCTGCATATTCTGTTTGGTTTTTTTGACAGGCCAAAGGCTACGATCGCTTAGCTGGAGCGAAAGGGTGTGGAGGCAGTGTCTTTAGGGGCGCTGCTTCGTTCTGTTGCTTGATGAAGAGTGGTGCTCTCTAAGGCTCGGTTAGGGGAGAGCGCGGGAGAGTGAGTTATGAATCTCCTGGATTATCCTGTCTTGACTCTTTTGGTTTCGTTCGGGGCGTTGTGGTTTGCGCACTGGGCGGGGACTCGACTGCGCACTCGCCGGGAGAGCATCTCCGAGGAGGAGCGGCCGGACTTCGACGTTGTGCTGGGCGCGGCGCTGACGCTGCTTGGGCTGGTGATCGGGTTCAGCTTTTCGATGGCGATCAATCGCTTTGAACTACGCAACGACTTTGAAGAGGCCGAGGCCAATGCGATTGAGACGACGTATCTTCGCGCGGAGCTTCTGCCCCAGGAGGATGCGGCTCGGGTGCGGGCGCTTCTGCGGCAGTACACGGATCTTCGCGTTCAGTTTTTTGTGAAAGGGCACCGTGAGACGGAGAGGATTGCGGCGGAGACGGCGCAGGTTCAGCAGGAGCTTTGGAGCGCTGTCACCCGGCCCGCTGAGGCTCAGCCAACAGCCATAGCGGCGCTTACGGTTGCGAGCGTGAACGAGGTGATCAAGGCCGAGGGACAGACGCGGGAGGTGTGGGATGATCGGATTCCGGCTGCTGCGTGGGGGCTGATGTTTGGAATCGCGCTGGGGTGCAATGTGCTGTTTGGCTATGGAGCGAGGCATACCTCCAGGAAGCTGTCGATCGTGCTTCCGCTGGTGGTCGCGATGTCACTGGCGTTTATTGCCGATATGAATAGCCCTCGGGGCGGATTCATTCATATACATCCGCAGAATCTGGTGAGGCTGCAGGGAACTTTTAAGTAGCGAGTTAGCGGGATTGTGCGGGGAGTATTCTCTTTCTGTTTGCTTGATGAAGAGTGGTGCCTCCAGGCTCGGTGACGGGAGAGCGCAGGAGAGTGGGTTATGGATCTGTCGGATTATCCTACTTTGATTTTTTTGGGTTCGTTCGCGATGTTGTGGTTTGCGAACTGGGTGGGGGTTCGTTTGCGCCTTCACAGGAAGGGCATCTCCGAGGAGGATCGGCCGGACTGGGATGTGGTTCTGGCGGCGGCGCTGACGTTGCTTGGGCTGGTGATCGGGTTCAGCTTTTCTATGGCAATGAGCCGGTATGATCAGCGAAAGAATTACGAGGAGGCTGAGGCCAATGCTATTGGAACGGAGTATCTTCGCGCGGACCTGCTGCCAGAAGCAGATGGAGCGCGAGTGCGTGAGCTTCTGCGGCAGTATTTAGACCTGCGGATTGAGCATTATCAGGCGCGGAACGACGATGATCTGCGGCGGATCGACGCGGACACGGCGAAGGTGCAGGGCGAGCTTTGGACTGCTGTTTCGGGTTCGGTGAAGGACCAGCAGCCGGCTCCGGTGGTGGTTCTGACGGCGGGTGGAATGAACGATGTTCTGAACTCGCAGGGTTACACGCAGGCTGCGTGGCGGTACCGGATTCCTGGAGAGGCGTGGGCGCTGCTGTTTGTGATTGCAATCTGCTGTAACGTGCTACTGGGATTTGGGGCCCGGCACATTGAGCCCACGTTGTCTATGGTGGTGCCGCTGATGGCGGCGATTGCGTTCTTTCTAATCGCGGATATTGATAGTCCGCGCAGAGGCATGATTCGTGTGCATCCACAGAACCTGGAGAGCTTGCGGGATAGCTTGAAGTAGCTAGTCAGCTCATTTTAAGGCAACGGTGCTGGCTAGCTTACTTCTGTCCCTGGCTGGCTTGTCTTTCGCTGCTCGGAGGGACGATGTTTTTTATGCGTAGATAGGTGACCATGTTGCCGTAGTGCTCATCGGTGTGCGCTGTGTTGACTGATAGGACAGTAAGCCTTGCCACATCGTAGTTCATCATTTTCACTGTCTGGCTGCCCTGCGCGTCAGTCATGCCGGCAAACACTTTGTTGCAGTAAGCTACCGCGTCCTTCAGCGCCGCGACTAAGTCTGTCTTGGAGGTCTTCGTCTTCTCGATTGCTTTCATGGGATTCGGTTCGCCGATAGCTGTCGAGCAAAAGCCGTACTGCGCATCGGCAACGTGGCCAACCAGTTGGCCAAAGCTGCGAACATCCGGTGTTGGCTTGAAAGAGTAGTTTTCTTCCGGCATCTTCTCGGCGGCAGCAATCACTTCGCCACTGACTATGGCGTAAAACCCTTTTTCACTGGCTGTGATGGGATTAGCTGGTGCGGCCGATGGCTCTTGTGCAAGTACGGTAACGGAAGCGGCGGTCAATGCGGCGAGAACAAAACAGAGTCCCTTGCTCATGTGCACCTCCTGGGAGATTATTTCAGATCTCAGGCCCGCGAGCTGCTGGACTAGTCGACAAGATGATCGTCTTTCAAAACTATTATCCGCGTATGAACAAGCTGAACATGTAAGCAAAAAGGCCGTACTCGAACACGAGCAGAAGCCAATACTGGAACGGGTTCTTGGAGAGTTCTACCTTTGAATTCTTTAACACCGCAGTTCCGGTTATTGTCCCGTATATGGCAAGAGACAACGGGATCAGCGAAATGGCCAAGGCTAGAAGCGGGTGGTTTCGTATGTCGTCATGACCCATGCCAGCTCATGCTCTCATGTCACTCGAACCGCCGCAAGATCAACCAGATAGCTCAGGCGAACTGTTCCAGAAAGCGCATGTCTCCGCTGTAGAAGTGGCCTATGTCGGAGATGCCGTGCTGGATCATGGCGATGCGCTCGACACCCATGCCGAAGGCGAAGCCGGTGATGCGCTCGGGGTTGTAGGTGTCGTCGGCAGGGTTGGTTTTGCGGCGTTCTTCGGTGACTGCGGCGAAGACGTGGGGGTCGACCATGCCACAGCCGAGGAGCTCGATCCAGCCGGAGTGCTTGCACTTGCGGCAGCCCTTGCCTCCGCAGAAGATGCAGGAGATCTGGACGTCGGCGCTGGGCTCGGTGAAGGGGAAGAAGCTGGGGAAGAAGCGGGTTTTGACGTCGCTGCCGAAGAGGGCCTTCATGGCGTGGTCGAGCGTGCCCTTGAGGTCGGAGAAGGTGATGTTGGTGTCGACGCAGAGGCCTTCGACCTGGTGGAAGATGGGGGAGTGGGTGGCGTCGGCGGCGTCGTTGCGGTGGACTTTGCCGGGGATGACGATGCGGATGGGCGGGGCTTGCGCGACCATGGTGCGGATCTGGACCGGGCTGGTGTGGGTGCGCATGAGGAGGCGGTCGCGGGATGGCTTGGCGGATTGGTGGGCGATCTGGAGGGTGTCCTGGGTGTCGCGCGCGGGGTGGTTGGGGGGGAAGTTGAGGGCTTCGAAGTTGTAGAAGTCGGTTTCGACCTGGGGGCCGAGGTTGGTGCTGTAGCCGAGGTGGTGGAAGACCTGGACGATCTCCTGCATGGTCTTGAGGAGGGGGTGGGGGATGCCGGGGGCGCGGACGGTGCCGGGGAGGGTGATGTCTATTCCCTGCACTGCTGTTTTTGCGGGTGCTGCAGGGGCTTCGAGGACCTGCTCGATCTGCTGCTTGAGCTGGTTGAAGCTGATGCCTAGGGGCTTGCGGGCTTCGGGTGGGGCGGATTTTAGCCAGGCTTCGCTGATGAGCTTGAGGCGGCCTTGCTTGCGGCCCAGCCAGTGGAGGCGGAAGGCTTCGACGTCGCTGGTGTCGGCGGTGCGGACTTCTTCAGCGAGGGTGGCGAAGGCGGCTTCGAGGGCGGACTCGTCGTAAGTGTGCAGTTGGGGGATGGCGGTGTTCATGGTGGCTAAGGTCAGGATAAATGATGGGGATGGGAAGGCGTTTCGGTGTGGCGCGAATGCCCGTGCCGATGTTCAGCCGGTTGTTTGTAGAGAACAAACAACGGCAAAGGCTGGCGGCGGGAAGTTCTGCATTCCCACTCATCGCGATAAGACTGCGATGAATGGGGCACCCGGTTTTATGGCTAGAGGGCGGAGAGGACTACTGCTATGACGAGGAGGCCGAGGAAGAGGCTTCGGCCGTCGGTGATGGCGTAGACGACTGGGTCTTCGTCGAGCTGGCCTCGGGAGGCCTGGAGCCAGAGGCGGCTTAGCCAGAGGAGGACGATGGGGACGAGGAGCCAGAGGCGGTTGATGTGGTGGTAGAGGAGAGCGGCGTCGGCATTGAGGTTGGAGATGTAGAGGGTGAGGACGACGACCGAGGCGTATCCGCTGGCGGAACCGAAGCTGCGGAGCTGCTCGATGTCGGAGACGTGGTAGCCGCGGCCTTTGGCGGTGGCTCCGCCGCGCTCGCGCAGGTTTTCGAGCTCGGCGAAGCGTTTGACGAAGGCAAGGGAGAGGAAGAAGAAGATGCTGAAGCTGCCTAACCAGGTGGAGAGAGGAATTCCGGCGGCGGCGGCTCCGGCGATGATGCGAACGGTGTAAAGACCGGAGAGGACGATGACATCGACGAGGACTGCCCGCTTCAAACGAAGCGAGTAGGCCAGGGTGGTGACGCAATAGATGGCCAGCCAGATGAGGAACTGATAAGGACGTCGCAATCTGAGGCTGGGGGAGATGTGCTGCACAACATGAGGCAACAGGATGGCGATGGCGATTGAGGCGAGAAGGAAGATGACAACGACAGCGACACCGGCGAGGGCTGAGAGGTCTCCGGAGGCGAAGGGGCGACGACGTTTGCGGGGGTGCTGGCGGTCGGCTTCGAGATCGAGGAGGTCGTTGACGATGTAGGTGGCGGAGGCACAGAGGCCGAAGCTGAGGAAGGCAAGAACGGTGCCGGCGACGCGAGCGGTGGCCCAGGCGTGGGCCAGAAGCAAAGGGACGAAGATGAGGGTGTTTTTGGCCCACTGGTGGAGGCGGAGGGCCTTGGGCCATGCCTTGAAGGGTGAGACCCGCTCCGTAAACGTTCGGACGGGGGTGATTTTGGCGCGACGAAGGGCGGAACGGAGGCCTGGCGTGGGATTCGCCACCATGGGCTCCTTGCAGTTCTGGAGCAGACAGAGGTCGGGCGTGGCGTTGCCGATGTAGGAGAAGTCGTCGCCGAAGCGCTCGCGAAATGCAGCTAACTTGTTCTTTCCAGCGAGGTTAGTGGTTCCGTCGGAGGAGAGAACGCCGGCGAAGAGGCCGAGATGGTCGGCGATGCGCTGAGCGGTGACAGCGTCGGCTGCCGTGGCGAGGTAGATGGGTCGGCCTAGGGCGTGTTGCTGCTCAAGAAATTGCAGCAGTTCGCGGTTATAAGGCAGGTGAACAACGTCTAACTGAACAGTACCTGCAATGTGGCGCTTGAGGGAGGCTTTGCCCTGAAGGAGCCAGCCGGGAAGGTTGAGGAGGTCTGAGGGGTGATAGCGGGCGAGGGCGAGCGTCGAATCGACGAGGGTGTCGGATTTGACGAGAGTACCGTCAAGGTCGACGCAGAGGGCCGGAAGAGTTGCTATCTCAGCTGGGGAGGCCGGAATGGGCAAAGGAGTATCCTTCCTATTGAGGCTGTGGGCCAAGGCTTGAGGTTTGTGCGCTTACCGAACACGGATCACGCTTCCGTCAATGGAGTTTTCTTTGTCGAGAATGTGGTTTATGACTGATTTCTTTAAGATCCCACACCTTGAGTTATACCGCAGGATGATGAGATGGAAACCTTCGAGGGCCCGTCAACGTCATTATCATTTATTCTCAGGTATCCAACCTACCTGAATTTTTAATAGGAAGTAAACGATTCTAATCATGAAAAGAATGGTGATCGCGTAATGTCGTCTGCCCCGATAAAGGAACAAGAGCCCTCTGTAGCGCTTCCCTCTGCGGAGCCGGCGAAGTTGCAGCGGTCGCCAGAATCGCCCAAGGGTGGAGCGGTGCGGAAGCTGATTGTGGTTCTGGTGATTTTGCTGGCAGTGGGAGCAGCGGTCTGGAAGATCCGCAAGAACACCGCGGAGCAAGCTGTACAGAGCCAGAAGATGCAGGCGGCGGCGGACCGGCCAGTCCCGGTGCAGACCGTCCTGGTGCAGCAGAAGACGATGCCGATTTACCTGACACAGTTGGGGACGGTGACTGCGTACAACACTGTGACGATCAAGTCGCGTGTGGATGGCCAGTTGATGTCGGTCAATGTGACCGAGGGTCAGAGGGTACGAAAGGGCGATCTTCTGGTAGAGATTGATCCAAAGCCGTATCAGGCGGCAGTGGAGCAGGCCCAAGGGCAACTGGTAAAGGACCAGGCCAATGCGGTGAATGCCCAGGCTGAGGCGGCGCGGTATACGGCCCTGCTGCAGGCGGGAGTGGTTTCGAAGGAGAGCCAGCAGGCCCAGATATCGACCGCGGGACAGGCCCAGGGAACGATTGATGCGGACAAGGCTTCGATTGAAGCAGCCAAAGTGAATCTGGGTTACACGAGGATTACATCGCCGATTGATGGCGTGGTGGGTCTGCGCCAGGTGGATGCGGGAAACATCGTCCATGCTTCGGATACAACCGGGCTTCTGGTGGTAACGCAGCTTGAGCCGATTGCGGTGATCTTCACGATTCCTGAAGACCACTTGCCGGAGGTTTTGAAACTGACGCAGGGCGGGCACAAGCTGTCGGTGGAAGCGTATGACCGCTCTGGCGCCACTCATTTGGCAAGCGGCACCCTGCTGACAGTGGACAACCAGATTGACACGACGACGGGTACGGTAAAGGCGAAGGCGATCTTCGATAACAAAGACGGAGCGTTGTTTCCGAACCAATTTGTGAATGTCCGGCTGATTCTGCACGAGAGGCCGAATGCGATTGTGATTCCGGCAGCGGCGCTGCAGACCGGATCGCTGGGACCGTTCGTATTCGTTGTGAAGCCCGGCGATCCACCGGCGAACCTGCAAGACAACGGCAGCACCGGAATGAAGCAGGCACAGCCGGCAGGACAGGGCGGTGCTGTAGCTGGAGCGGGTCAAAAAGCTCCTCACTATTTTGTGGAAGCGCGGCCAGTGAGCGTGGAGTTGACGGAAGGCGCGCAGGTGATCCTGAACGGCGGAGTTAATCCGGGCGACCCGATTGTGGTTGATGGGCAGGAGAAGCTACGCCATGGAAGCAAGGTGATACCGCGCCAGGCGAATGCAAACAGAGCACGTGGTACGGACGCGGCTGCGGGGGGGAACGGCGCAAACGGTCCCGATGGATCGCAGGGCAGCTCCAACACCGGACAGGCAGGACAGAGCGGCCAGCATGGGCCGCAAACCGGCGGTAACGGAGGTTCGCGCCAATGAGCCCATCAAGGCCATTTATTCTTCGGCCTGTGGCCACCTCGCTTTTGATGGTGGCCATTTTGCTTGCGGGCTGGGTTGCGTATCTGCAACTGCCGGTTTCGGCGTTGCCGCAGGTTGACTATCCGACGATCCAGGTACAGACGTTCTATCCGGGTGCCAGCCCGGAGGTGATGGCTTCGTCGGTGACGGCCCCGCTGGAACGTCAGTTTGGGCAGATACCCGGACTGAGCCAGATGACCTCGACCAGCTCTGGCGGCGGCAGTGTGATTACGCTGCAGTTCCAGCTTTCGGAGTCGATCGACGTGGCGCAGCAGGATGTGCAGGCGGCGATCAATGCGGCCTTCAGCTATTTGCCGAAGGACCTGCCGAATCCGCCCGTGTACAGCAAGGTGAACCCGGCTGATGCGCCGATTATGACACTGGCGCTGACGAGTGACTCGCTTCCGCTAACAAAGGTCGAAGACCTTGCGGACACGGTGCTGGCGCAGAAGATCTCGCAGCTTTCGGGCGTTGGATTGGTGTCGATTAACGGCGGGCAGAAGCCTGCAGTACGAATTCAGGCGAACCCGACTGCTCTTGCGAACTATGGCATGAGCATGGAAGACCTGCGGACGGCGCTGGGCACGACGAACGTGGACCAGGCGAAGGGCAACCTGACCGGTGCTCATCAAGCGTATGCGATCGGCGCCAACGATCAGTTGCTTACGAGCAGGGACTATAGCCAGGTCATCATCGCGTATCGCAATGGATCGCCGGTGCGGCTGTCGGATGTGGCCAATGCGATCGACAGCGCGGAGAATCTTTACCAAGCGGCGTGGATGGGCATCGCGGCTCGGCCTGCCGGCAAGGATGCTGAGGGCAAACAGCAGCCGGCGAGTGCGGCGGATCTGAAGCCTGCGGTGATTGTGAACATCCAACGGCAGCCGGGCGCGAACATCATCGGCGTTGTGGATGAGGTGCAACGGCTGCTGCCGCAACTGCGCTCGACTCTGCCGGGAAGCGTAACGCTGAAGATACTGACGGACAGGACGAACACGATCCGGGCGTCGGTGAAGGACGTGCAGTTCTCGCTAGTGCTGACCATTGCGCTGGTCGTGATGGTGATCTTCCTGTTCCTGCGGTCGATTGCTGCGACGATCATTCCTTCGGTGGCGGTGCCGCTTTCGATTGTGGGTACGTTTGGGGTGATGTATCTGCTGGGATACAGCCTGAACAACCTGAGCCTGATGGCGCTGACGATCTCTACCGGGTTCGTAGTGGATGACGCGATCGTAATGATCGAAAACATCTCGCGCTATCTGGAAGAGGGCGACAGTCCGCTGGAGGCGGCGCTGAAGGGATCCGAGCAGATCGGGTTCACCATTGTTTCACTGACGGTTTCGCTGATCGCGGTGCTGATTCCGCTGTTGTTCATGGGCGATATCGTTGGACGGCTGTTCCGCGAGTTTGCGGTGACGTTGTCGGTGACGATTCTGGTTTCGGCTGTGGTGTCGCTGACGCTGACGCCGATGATGAGCGCGAAGCTGTTGAAGCATAAGCCGGAAAGTGAGCAGAACGCGTTCTATCGCAAGAGCGAAGAGTTCTTCGATTATGTGATTGCGAAGTATGCGGTGGGCGTGCGGTGGGTGCTACGGCATCAGACACTGACGCTGCTGGTGACACTGGCTACGTTCGTGCTGACGGTGTTTCTGTACATCATTGTGCCGAAGGGATTTTTCCCGGTACAGGATACGGGCGTAATTCTGGGCATTACTGAGGCTCCGCAGACCATCAGCTTTTCGGCGATGGCTACGAGGCAGCAGGAACTGGCGAAGGTAATTCTTCAAGACAAGGATGTCGAGAGCCTGTCGTCGTTCATCGGAATCGATGCAACGAACTCCACACTAAACAGCGGACGAATCCAGATCAACCTGGTGGACCGCGAGTCGCGGTCAGACTCGGCGACGGATGTCATTCTGCGGCTTCAGAAGAGACTGGAAAAGGTAGAAGGAATTCAGATCTTCCTGCAGCCGCTACAGGACCTGACGGTGGAAGACCGTGTAAGCCGAACGCAGTATCAGTATTCGGTGCAGTCGGCGAATGCTGAGGAACTGGCGCTTTGGACGAACAAGCTGATGGATAAGCTGAAGCAGATTCCGATACTGACGGACGTGGCGAGCGACCAGCAGTTGAGCGGACTCGAGGCGCATCTTGTGATCGACCGCGATACGGCTTCGAGGCTGGGCATCACGCCGCAGAACATCGACGACACGCTGGATGATGCGTTCGGACAGCGGCAGGTATCGACGATCTTCACGCAGCAGAATCAGTACCACGTGATTCTGGAGGTGGCTCCGAAGTTCCAGCTGAATCCTTCTTCACTGGACAACATTTACGTGAAGAGCTCGAATGGAACACAGGTTCCGCTTTCAACGTTTACTCACATCGAAGAGAGACAGACCGCGCTGGCGATCAACCACCAGGACCAGTTCCCTGTTGTGACAATCTCGTTCAACCTGGCGCCGGGCAAGTCGATTGGCGATGCGGTGGATGCGGTGAACAAGGCGAAGAAGGAACTGAACATTCCGACTAGCGTGAATACAGAGTTCCAAGGCTCGGCGAGGGCGTTTGAGGCTTCGCTTGCGAATGAGCCGATCTTGATTCTTGCAGCGCTGATCGTTGTTTATATCGTGCTGGGTGTGTTGTATGAGAGCTATATCCATCCGATTACGATTTTGTCGACGCTGCCTTCGGCCGGCGTTGGCGCGATCCTGGCGCTGCTGATCTTCCATATCAACCTGAGTGTGATCGCGCTGATCGGCATTATTTTGCTGATCGGCATTGTGAAGAAGAACGCGATCATGATGATCGACTTTGCGTTGGAGGCGGAGCGGGACCATGGAATGGAACCGCAGGAGGCGATCTATCAGGCGTGCCTGTTGCGCTTCCGTCCTATCATGATGACGACGATGGCGGCGCTGCTGGGCGGATTGCCGCTGGCGATGGGAACCGGAACGGGAAGCGAGTTGCGTCGGCCGCTGGGTATTTCGATTGTCGGCGGATTGATTGTGTCGCAGATATTGACGTTGTATACGACGCCGGTGGTTTATCTGTTCTTTGACCGGATTGGACGCAAGTATCTGCATACCAAAGAAGCGGACGAAGAGTTCCGCGAGCATGAACATGCGGTGAGTGCGGACTGATGGCCTACCTGGAAGAGAATCGGGATTTAGCAGAGGCGCAGCGGAGCGCGGAGAAGCTTCCGGTGGGGGGCGTGCATTTTTCCGCGCCGTTCATCAAGCGTCCGGTTGCGACGATGCTGTTGTCGGTGGCGATCATTCTTGCGGGATGCGTGGCGTATAAGCTGCTGCCGGTGGCGAGCCTGCCACAGGTGGAGTATCCGGTGATCTCGGTAGGCGCGGGCCTGCCTGGAGCAGATCCGGAGACGATGGCTTCAGCCGTGGCGACGCCGCTGGAACGACAGTTTGCGAAGATCGCGGGCATCAACGAGATGACGTCGTCGTCGGGGCTGGGAAACACATCGATCACACTGCAGTTCGATTTAAATCGAGATGTGAACGGAGCGGCGCGCGATGTGCAGGCGGCGATCAATGCGGCGCGGAGCCAGTTGCCTTCGAACCTGCCGAGTAATCCTACTTACAGGAAGATCAATCCTTCGGACTCGCCGATTCTGATTCTGGCATTGACTTCGGAGACGTTGACGGTTCCTCAGCTTTACGATGCGTGCGACAGCATCCTGGCGCAGAAGATCGCGCAAGTGGATGGTGTTGGGCAGACGTTCTGCGGCGGAAGCGCGAAGCCTGCGGTGCGGGTGGAGGCGAATCCAACGCAGCTGGCGAACTATGGGCTTGGGCTGGAAGCCCTGCGAGCGGCAATCGGGACAGTGAATGTCAACCAGCCAAAGGGCTATCTGCAGGATGACGAACGACGCTGGAGCGTGAGCGCTACGGACCAGCTCTATGGTTCGGCTGCGTATGCTCCTCTGATCGTTGCTACGGACAAGGGGCCGGTAAGCTCAGCTGCTGCAAGTAGCGGATTGCCCGCTTCGGCTTCCAGCGCTGTAGACACGACGGTGGCGCTCTCTGGAAATTCAGGTGCTGGCGCGAGCACTGCGCCGGTAAAGGCGGTTGGCCCGGCTGCAGCCCATGGCGTTGTCCGTATTCAGGACGTTGCCAGAGTTGTCGATAGCGTGGAGGACATTCACACGGCAGGCTTCTTCAACGGAAAGCCAGCGATCCTTGTCATCGTCTTCAAGACGTCTACGGCGAACGTGATCCAGACAGTGGACAATGTGCTGGAACTGTTGCCGATGCTGCAAGCCTCGATACCTCCGGCGGTGCAGTTGCACGTGGCGCTGGACAGGACGACGACGATCCGGGCCTCGGTGAAGGACGTTACGCGGACGTTGATTATTTCGATTCTGCTGGTGATCCTCGTGGTGTTCGTATTCCTGCGGGAGGTTCGGTCGACGCTGATTCCAAGTGTGTCGGTGCCGTTGAGCCTGCTGGGTACGTTCGGCGTGATGTACCTGCTGGGATATACGCTGGACAATCTGAGCCTGATGGCGCTGACAATCTCGACCGGTTTTGTGGTGGACGATGCTATTGTCGTCATCGAGAACATCAGCCGGCATCTTGAGAACGGCAAGTCTCCGTTCGATGCGGCCATGATTGGATCGAAGGAGATCGGGTTTACGGTGCTCTCGATGAGCACGTCGCTGATTGCAGTGTTCATTCCGATCCTGTTGATGGGCGGGATTGTGGGGAGGCTGTTTCGTGAGTTTGCGGTAACACTGTCGGTGGCGATTCTAGTGTCACTGGTGGTTTCGCTGACTACTACGCCGATGCTGAGCGCGAAGTTTATTCAGCCACATGGCACAAAGAAGCGCGGCCGGTTCTATCGATGGGGTGAACAGGCGCTGGCCTGGATGGCAGAAGAGTATGAGCGTGGGCTGAGCTGGGTGCTGGACCACCAGGGACTGGTTTTGACCATCACGGTACTTACCTTCGTGCTGAATGTATATCTGTACATTCTGGTGCCCAAGGGGTTCTTCCCACAGCAGGACACGGGGCGCATTGGTGGAATGATCCGTGGGCAGATGGATGCCTCGTTCGACTCGATGAAGCCCAAGGTGAAGCAGATTGCGGCGATCGTGCAGGCTGATCCCGGCGTTCAAAGCGTGATGTCCTTTGTAGGCGGCGGTGGGCCGGGCGGTGGTGGGGGCAACACGGGCAACATGTTTGTGTCTTTGAAGCCCGATGCACAGCGACTGCGAAATGGAGACGGGGCTGAGGAGATCATCAATCGGCTGCGTCCGAAGACAGCAAATATTCCGGGAGTGCAGCTCTACCTGCAGTCTTTCCAAGAGCTGAGAATTGGCGGCCGGAGTTCGGCGACGCAATATCAGTATTCGCTGACGGCTGACAACCTGAACGATCTGAACGAATGGGCTCCGAAGCTGATGGCCGCAATGCAGAAGCTGCCAGAGCTCAAGGATGTGGCGACGGACCAACAGGATCAGGGACTTCGTGCGCAGATTGTGATCGACCGCGATACCGCAAGCCGCCTTGGTGTCTCGCCGCTGACGATTGACAATACGTTGTCGGATGCGTTTGGACAGAGGCAGGTGTCGACGACCTATCGGCCGCTGAACCAGTACCACGTTGTGATGGAGGTCGACGAGTCGTTCCAGCGCGATCCTGATGCTCTGAAGAATATCTACATCAAAAGCACGACGGGCGCGATGGTGCCGTTGAGCGCTGTTGCGCATTTTGAATCTCAGCGCATTCCTCTGGTGGTCAATCACCAGGCGCAGTCTCCGGCGGCGACGCTGAGCTTCAACCTGACGCCAGGAGCGTCGCTGAGCCAGGCGACGGAGGCAATTGAACAGGCGCGGATCAATATCGGCATGCCATCGACGATCCGGGGTGGCTTTGCGGGAACGGCGCAGGCCTTTCAGGCATCGCTGGCGAGCGAACCGTGGCTGATCCTGTTGGCGCTGGTGGCGGTCTACATCGTGCTAGGGATTCTGTATGAGAGCTTCATCCATCCGCTGACGATTTTGTCGACGCTGCCTTCGGCCGGCGTTGGCGCGATTGTGGCGCTGCTGCTGTTCAAGGTTGAACTCAGCGTGATCGCGATGATCGGCATTATTCTGCTGATCGGCATTGTGAAGAAGAACGCGATTATGATGATCGACTTTGCGCTGGTGGCGGAGCGCGAGGAGGGTAAGAGCCCGCGGGATGCGATCTATCAGGCTTGCTTACTGCGGTTTCGTCCGATTATGATGACGACCATGGCTGCGCTGCTAGGTGGTTTGCCGCTGGCGCTAGGGCGAGGCACAGGAAGCGAACTGCGCAGGCCTTTGGGTATTACGATCGTGGGCGGATTGATTGTTTCGCAGGCGCTTACGCTGTTCACAACGCCGGTGGTTTATCTGTTCTTCGATCGGGTGCGGGTGCGGTTTATGAAGAAGAAGCCTGCTGCGCAGGCGGTGCCTCAGACTGTGGCTGGGGATTAGCCTCCCTTCGGGAGCGGAAGGTAGAGAGCAGGATAGGAAGGCATACCCCAGGGGCTAAAGCCCCGTATCTTCGTTGGAGTTTGATGCCCGGGCTAAAGCCCGGGCCTACCTCAGAAGCAACCACGATAGAAAAAGTAACCATCGCGGTCACACAAGTAGCCGTCCGTTACATAAGTAGCAACGGTTACGTAAGTAGCATCTGTTACGTAGGTAGCATCTGTTGCAAGAGCGCCCGTTGCGGTTGTTTCTGGAGTGGAGTCAGTCGCTATTTGGCGGCGACCAGGATGGGTTCGGGAACCTGAACGTCGGTGGAGCGGCGACGGGGCGTGGTGACGGATGCTGCTGGAATGATCGGCCCTGGCGGGTAGTAGGCGTTGGCGAAGTACTGGCTCAACATGCGGTGTGTGTTGAAGAAGGTGCCGTTGATACCGATGCAGTGCTGCTGGATATGCGACCAGGCGGTGGGATTGGCGTAGAGAGGTGCGATGCGCTTCTCGAGCTTTTCGTAGAGACTGTTGGCTTCGGCTTCCTCGGATTCGCCGTCTTCGATGGCCCAGCCAGTGGTGTCTTCAGCGCAGCCTTCGATCCACCAACCATCGAGGACCGAGAGTGAAGGAACACCGTTGAGGGCTGCCTTCATTCCGGATGTTCCTGATGCTTCGTAAGGGCGGCGGGGAGTGTTTACCCAGACGTCGACTCCCTGAGTGAGGAGTGAGCCGAGTTCCCAATCGTAATTTTCGATGTAGTAGATCTTGAGCGCGGCGGAGTTGAGCTTGACCGCGGCCTCGTAGACCTCGCGGATCAGTCCCTTACCTGCGGTGTCGGCGGGATGGGCCTTGCCGGCGAAGAGTATCTGCAGGCCACCGATCCTCTGCGCGATGGAGACGAGCCGTGCGGGGTCGTGGAGGAGCAGGCTGGCGCGCTTGTATGTGGCGACGCGGCGCGCAAAGCCCAGGGTGAGCATGCTGGGATTGAAGTAGTGGCCGGTCCGTTTAGCCAGGGTGGCGAAGAGGCGGTGCTTGTTTTTGGCGTGACAAGCGGTGATGCGCGCCGGATCGATGCCGTAGACGGAGCGGAAGTAGCGGTTGTCTGTGCGCCAGTTCGCGACTTCCTTGTCCAGTAGCTCCTGGAAGGATTCAGAGAGCCAGGTGGCGGCGTGAACTCCATTGGTGATGGAGTAGACCTTGTAGTCGGGGAACATCTTTTGGGAGACCTTGCCGTGCTGCATCGCAACGCCGTTGACGTAGCGGGAGAAGCGAAGGGCGAGGTAGGTCATGTTCATGAGGCCGTTATGCAGTGAGCCGGAGGCGTCGATGGCGGCGGCGCGATCGTGGCCGAGAACCTGATACATGTGGTCGAGACCGAACTGGTCGTGGCCTGCAGGAACCGGGGTGTGGGTGGTGAAGACGCACTGCTGGCGCACTGCCTGAATATCGGCCTCGGTGGCTTCGCGCAGCGGCTTGCCGGCGAGACGCTCTTCGAGGAGGGCGATGGTCAGCAGCGCGGCGTGGCCCTCGTTCATGTGGTAAACATCGGGCTTGCAGGAGAGGGCGTTGAGCAGGGCGATGCCGCCAAGGCCAAGAATGGCTTCCTGACAAAGGCGGTAGTAAGAATCGCCGCCGTAGAGATGGTCGGTGAGGTGGCGGTCCCACTCGTCGTTGCCCTCAACGTCGGTGTCGAGAAGGAAGACAGGGATGATGTGGCCAGTGACGCCTGTAACGTCGAAGCGCCATGCGCGTACAAGGAGTTGCCGCCCCTGAAGGGTGAGGGGGAGAATCTGATTGGCACTGGGAAGCGTTGTCTCTGGTGACCACACGACGTCCGATTCGGTCTGCTGGCCTAAGTCATCGAGATGCTGGCGGAAATAGCCGCGCCGATGCACGAGGGAGACAGCGACCATGGGAGCCGCGGTGTCGGCGGCGGAACGCAGGGTGTCGCCTGCGAGCATTCCCAGACCACCGGAGTAGGTGGGGAGCGCCGGGGAGAGGGCGATCTCCATGGAGAAGTATGCAATGCTCCGATGGGTGAGGTCGGGTGCCGCGGAGAAGGGAGCGTCAGAGAGGCTCATGCGTGGGTGTTTCCTTTTCTAACCGGGTCAGCGTCGCCTGCGTGGCGCTGGCTGCGTGCTGAGAGTCTCTCCTGACGCTGGAAATCATGGTTGCATGAGATCCGGTGCAAAGAGATTCGGGGCCCGTTACGCGTCAGTTTACCAAATTGCCTCTATAACGCTCTGGAACGATGGTTACTCGCAGTGGTTCCGTTAGGGTATTGACAACGTAATCTGATGAGTCACGGATTCGAGGCGTTGCCAGATCTGATCAATCCAGGCGAGGTGCTCGGGTTTCATAAGGACGGAGCGGAGGCAGGTGAGCGTTTTGTTTTGTTCAGCTTGCGGCCAGGTTTCGGGTGGGAAAAAGGAGATTGGCAGGTTAGCGAGGGCGAGATGGAGGTCCAGGCGGGCGGCCTCGTCGAAGATGCGCTGGGCGAGAGCCGAAGAATCTGCGGGGGTTACGGATTTAACGGCCCAGAAAACTATATCGAGCTGCGGTGCGGCGATGGGCGTGACAAAGTATGGGGACTGAGCAAGGCGGCGGTTGAGCTCGAGGGCGGCTTCCCGGCCGGCTTCAAGACCTTGCGCGAAGGTGCCCCCGAGTGTGTAGGGGAGGAGGCGCTGTGTTGCCCAAAGAGCGACGGCGGAGGCCCCGGCACGAGAGCACTCCAGGGATATCTCGCCGAGATGGAGTTCTTTAGAAGAGAAGTAGGTGTAGGGGGAGTCGTGTTTGTAGAAGCGGCCTACGGTGGGATCGCGGAAGAGAATGGCTCCGCAGCCGTAGGGCTGGAGGCCATGTTTGTGTGGGTCGACGACGATGGAGTCGGCGTGGGGGATGGCGTCGTAGGCGGCGCGGGTTTCGGGAGATAGATTGGAGGCGAGGGTGAAATAGCCTCCGTAGGCCGCGTCGACGTGGATGCGGAATTTGTGGCGTTGCTGGAGTTTCAGGATTTGGTCGAGGGGATCTACGGAGCCTGTGGCTGTCGTGCCGAGGGTGACGACAACGGTGCCTATGTCTCCTGCGGTTAGGAGCTGGTCTAAGACGGCGAGATCCATGCGACCGCTGTTGTCCGTGGGGACGCTGACGAAAGGCAAGCCGAGGACGCTGGAGATGCGACTGTGCGTGTAGTGCGCCTGAGTGGAGGCGGCGATGGCTTTGCCGGGAGCGAGTTGACCGGCGACCCAGAGGGCCTCGAGATTGGCGAAGGTTCCGCCGCTGCTGAGATGACCGAGGTGCTGAGGCCAATGGAACATCTTTGCGAGTGCGGCTACGGCTTCGATCTCGAGCGCGGAGCTGGCGCGTCCGCCGTCAAGGGCATGGTTGTTGGGGTTGACTGACATTGCAAGCGCATAGGCAGCACGGGCGATGGGATGAGGCGGCTTCAACATCTGTCCAGCGTAGAGGGGATGGGCGTAGGGGTAGTTGTCCTGGAGCTTGGTGGCGACTTCGTTGAGGATGGCTGCGGCCTTCTCGTCCAGCGGCGGGGCGGGGGCGAAAGGCAGATCGGCGAAGCCTTCGTCGAGGCGGTGCTGGGCGGCGGCGAGGAGTTTGAAGAGTTCGTTGTCAGCCATAGGTCAGGAGTCGGTACGGGTTGGGCTTATTTTTTGTAACGATAATTTTGTAAACGACGAAGTCGTGATGGGGTGAAGAGAATCTATTAGTAAGGCTGTGATGAGTTTAGCGCGGAGGACACGGAGGGATGATGAAGGCGATGCGTCTGACTAATACGACCGGTGGGGCAACGCTGGTTGAAGAGAGTGTTTCGCAACCAATGCCGGGGCCGGGCGGGATTCTGGTTCGGGTATGTGCGGCAGGGGTGATCCCTACCGAGCTTGGGTGGTACCCGACGACGCATACGAAGACAGGTGAGACGAGAAGCGGCGCTGTGCCGGGGCATGAATTCTCGGGGATAGTCGCAGCGGTGGGAGACGGTGTGACCGGCGTTGAGATTGGACAAGAGATTTATGGGATGAACGATTGGTTTGCTGATGGGGCCACGGCAGAGTATTGCGTCACGCTGCCGGCTTCGATTGCGGCCAAACCGAAGTCACTGTCGCATATTGAGGCGGCCTCTGTCCCCATCAGTGCGCTGACAGCCTGGCAGGGGCTGTTTGACCGGGCGAAACTACAGGCTGGCGAGCGAGTGCTTGTCCATGGCGGCGCGGGTGCAGTGGGGATCTTTGCTGTTCAGCTGGCGCGATCGCGGGGCGCGCATGTGATTGCTACGGCCTCGGAGCAGAATCTTGCCTTTGTGTCGGGGCTTGGGGCCGACGAGGTGATCGACTATCGGAAAGAACGATTCGAAGATCGCGCTGGAAAAGTTGACGTTGTATTCGATACGGTTGGGGGCGAGACACTGCAGCGCTCGTGGGGGACGTTGAAGAAGGATGGCAGGATGGTCGCCATCGCATCCGACGTCGAAGGGACAGACGATCCTAAGTTGAAGGCTGCGTTCTTTATTGTGGAGCCGAATCGTGAGCAATTGGAGGGAGTTGCGCGGACCCTCGATGAGGGTACGCTGCGAACGTTTGTGAGCGCTACTGTGCCGTTTGAACAGGCGGGACAAGCCTATGCAAACGGACAGGTGTCTAAAGTGGGACCGGGGAAGATTGTTGTTGCCATTGCGGAATAAACCGGCCCGCTATAACTCGCGCGTAATGAAGCCCAGCTTCATCGCATAGGCGATAGCGACGGCAAGGATGAATGCGATGACCGTCCATGTGGTGTTGCAGAGGCGTTTGCGAACTGCCTGAGCGCCGATGATAACAAGGAGTAGACCAAGCGCTAACAGGAGGCCGTCGGCTATGAAATAGTGCGTTCCGGCAGTAGTAACGGCGTTGCTCCAGTGGAGGTTGAAGGGATGCAGGAAGCTGCCTGCCGCGAATACGAGGAGGAAGAGAAGGAACTGAAGGAAGGTGAAGAGAAATTTTTTCATGGATGTGCGCTTGTGTTCGTTTTGAATTTGTTGGAGTGCTAGTCGTGGTAGCGCTTCTCTCCTGCGGGAATAGCGATGTCGAGGCGGTTTTGCTGGGGAGGAAGCGGGCAGGTGGCGAAGGGCGTATAGACGCAGGGTGGGTTCTGGGTGCGATTGAAGTCGAGGACTACGGTACCGGGTTTGTCGAGACCGTTGCTGGGCAGGGATGAATAGAGGAAGCGGCCTGCCTGATATGTGGTGGTCTTGCTGGTGGTGTCGCGGAAGATGAAGAAGAGGGTCTTGTCGGCTGGGTCTTCGATGACGGGTTCGAGGCGCACGGTCTGGCCGTTGAGGGTGAATTCGGCGGTCCCTGGAGATGGCTCGTGACTGATCTGGCCGAGGACGTTGGGGATGGTTAGGTTGTGCGGTGGGTTATTGGGAATCCACTTCGCTGTAACGACGTAGCGTGGGTCGGGGGCGTACCAGTTGAGTCCGTGAAAGCTGGTTCGGGTGGGAGCTTGCGCGTCTTTGACGCGGAGATAGAGCCGATCGCCTCGCTTGATCACGATCATCAGCAGGCCACCGTTGCGGAGCTCGGAGGGATGGTTGTCGTCGTGGGAGAGCTTTGTGGATGTGGCGGGTTTGCCGTCGAGGGTCGTGCCTGCGGGAAAACCTCCGGCTGGCGGCATCAGGGTGACGGCGTCGTTGGCGACATGAAAGGTGGCGAGATGAGCTGGGGCGTGCTCGAGCTGCAAAGTGTTGCCGGGAGCAGAGCCTACTGTGGTATCGCCGGGCTTAAGCCACTGCAGAGCGACCAGTGAGAGCCAGCCCTCGGGCGACGAGAGGCTTTTTGCTCGCTGGGCGCGGAATTGGGTGATCTGCTCTGTGTATGCAGCGTTGGAGTTGGTTTGGCTTGCGGCGGTTAGAGTGAGCAACGCGATGCAGAAGAACTTTTTCATCAGTGGTGGTCTCGTGATGAGTTTAGCGCGGCGATGATGGAATGAGGCTTAAAAGAAGATGCCGCCTCATCGTTGTGGATGAGGCGGCATGAATTTGTAACTGATTAGAAGGTCGCTGCGCTGGCAGCCTCCTTTGTGATCTCGACGGAAGCCTTGAGATCGGCTGAGGCTGACGAGTCGCCTACGAGGATGCCGAACTTGCCGGGGGCGATATTCCACTTCTTCGCCTCGGCGTCGTAGTAGGCGAAGGAGCGGCTGTCGAGCTCGACGGAGACGTGCTTGGTCTCGCCGGGCTGAAGTGCGACTTTCTCGAAGCCTTTTAGCTCCTTCGCAGGGCGTGGGGTTTTGGCGTGATCGTCGGAGACGTAGACCTGAGCGACGTCTGCTCCTGCACGGTCACCTGTGTTGGTGATGTCGAAGGTGACTACGGAGTGGACGCCCTCGGGCTTAACCGAGAGGTTGGCGAATTTGAAGGTGGTGTAGGAGAGACCGTATCCGAAGGGAAAAAGCGGCTTGACGTTGTTGTGCTCGTAGCCGCGATAGCCAACGAAGATACCTTCCTTGTAGATGACGCGGTTCGAACCTTCTTCGGGATAGTAGTTGGCGTAGGTGGGATTGTCTTCCGCCTTACGCTCGAAGGTAACGGGAAGGTGGCCGGAGGGATTGACGTCGCCGAAGAGGACTTCGGCCAATGCGGTTCCGCCTTCCTGTCCGCTATACCAGTCTGCGATAAAGGCAGGGACGCTATCGATCCATTCGGTCGAATCCACGTTGCCGCCAGCGGTGACGGCGACGATGGTCTTCTTGTTTGCAGAAGCAATCGCACGAATAAGTTCGTCCTGACCAAAGGGCAACGCGAAGGTACGATCGCCGCCTTCAGACTCGCTGTCGGCGTCGAAGCCTGCAGTTACGAGCACGACGTCAGCTTTGGCTGCGAGCTCCTTGGCTCTTGCGCTGACGACCTTGCTCTGATCGACGATGGCGAAGCGGAGTCGACCGCCAACCGGCGAGTGACGGGAGTCTTCGACGACGATCTTGTGAAGACCCGCGGACAGGTCGAGTGTGACGTGAGGCTGCATCGCGCGGACGAGCTTCCAGTTGTCGATGATGAGCTTGTCGTCGACGTAGACGCGGTTGCCTGTTCCTTCACCAGAACCCTGGAGAGCGACGATGTACTTCCCTGCTTGAACGGCGTTGTAGTAACCGGACCAACGGCGTGATACGTCGTGCTTGTTGACGGACTCGAAGAGCGCGGCGGCCGCAGCCGGGTCGTCCATGAAGCTTTCCCAGTTGATGCCAGCGTAGTTGATGTGTGGGGCAACGGCGGTGACGGGAGTACCGGAGAGCTCACTGTTTTGGAAGGTTTCCATCTTGAGGCCGGGTTTACCATTCTGCTGCTCAGTGACGAAGTCAGTGGTGCGAGCTGCCTCGGAGATGGTGGGAACGCCGCGATCGTAGAAGGTGGTAGCGCCTGAGCCGAGATACGCGCCTACACCCTCAAGCGTGCTGACGGTGTGGAAGGGGATGGCGCGTGCGCTGCCTCCACCGACGGGGACTCCGGGAAACGCATTCGGACCAACGACGAGGATGGAGTGAATCTGTGTTTTGTTAAGCGGCAGAAGCTTGTTGTCGTTCTTGAGAAGAACCATGCTCTCGCGAGCGGCATCGAGTGCGACTGCCTTATTCTTTGCATCGAAGAAGGAGATGGAAGGATCGGTCTGGGTGCGGTCGAGCCAGCCGAAGCGTCCTGCGGTAGAGAGGATGTTTCGAACTTTTTGATCGATGGTTGCCTCCTTGACCTGGCCACTCTGGATGGCAGGGAGGAGATTCTTGCGGTTCATGAATGCGCCTGTGGGCATCTCGAGATCGAGACCGCCATTGGCCGCGGCGACAGCGTCGTAGGTGGCGACCCAGTCCGACATCATGACGCCGTTGAAGCCCCATTCCTTGCGGGCGATATCGATATTCAGGTGGCCGTTCTGTGTCATGTGCTGGCCATTGGTCATGTTGTAGGAGTTCATGATGGAACCGACGTGGGCCTTACGGACGGCGTTCTCGAAGGTCGGCAGGTAGATCTCGCGCATGGTGCGCTCGTCGATGATGGAATCGGAGTCGTGGCGCAGAAACTCGGAGTTGTTGCCCATGTAGTGCTTGACGGTGGCACTGACGCCCTGAGTCTGCATGCCGGTGATATAGCCGACAGTCATGTTGGCAGCGAGAAAAGGGTCTTCGCCGAAGTACTCAAAGTTGCGACCATTGCGTGGAGAACGATAGATGTTTACTCCAGGGCCGAGCATGTAATGGATGCCACGAGCCCGGGCATCGCGGCCGATTCCCTCACCCACGCGTGTCGCCAGATCTCGATCCCAAGTAGCGGCGAGGCCGATGCCGGAGACGTAGGTAGTGGAGGGAAAGCCTGCGTTGCTACGAACGCCATAAGGACCGTCGGACATCTCGAAGGCGGGAAGGTTCAGACGAGGCATGGCGCGGACCGCGAAACCTGTGCCCCCGATGTAGTCGATCTTCTCTTCGAGGGTCATCTTCTGGACGATGGCATCGACCCTGGCGCGCAGGGCATCGCTATCGGGTTGTGGGGCCTGGGCGAAAGCCGAAGCGACGCTCAGCAAGACTGCGGACAGCAAAGACGCTGTGCGCGCCTTTGGGGGGCTTACTTTCTGCATGGGTACTTAACTCCTGTAGTTTGTGGCTATTTTTTGTGCGGAAATGATGGGGATTACGGATAAGTGGCTGGGCCGGGAAGGGCGTGGATAGTGTGGAACCATGCCTCGACGAGACGCGGCCAGTGGGTTACGGGAAGATCGGTGGGGCGCAAGCCGTAGCCGTGGCCTCCGTGCGCGTAGAGATGGAGTTCGGCGGGGACCTTTGCCTCTTTGAGCGCCTGAAAATAGAGGAGGGCGTTCTCTTCGTGCACGGGATCGTCTTCAGCCTGAAGGAGGAACGTTGGCGGAGTATTTGGGGTGGGTTCGACTCCGTGAGACAGCTTGTTCAGAGCAGGTGCGTCGGAAAGATAGCCTGGGTATATGACCACGACGAAGTTGGGCCGTGCGTCGATTTCATTGAGAACGTCGCCCGCTCGCTTGTAGTCGGAGTGATTTCCCAGAACGACAACGAGATGACCTCCAGCGGAGAAACCCAGCACACCGATGCGTTTGGGGTCGATGTTCCACTCGGCCGCATGAGAGCGTGTGAGACGCATAGCTTGCTGGGCGTCCTCGAGATCTGCGGGATTTTCAGGATAATGATCGCGGAAAGGAACGCGGTACTTTACAAGCACGCAGGTAACGCCGATGGAGTTGAGCCAGGTGCAGACTTCTGTGCCTTCGAGGTCATAGGCGAGGATTCTATAGCCGCCGCCGGGAAAGACAAGGACGGCAGCCCCGGTGTTTTTCTCATCGGCTGGCTTGTATACAGCTAACGTTGGCGTGCTGACATTAGAGAGATGCATCAGCGGCTTGCCTGCGATCAAGGGATCGGCGGCCTTGGTGATATCAGCCTCGGGCGGCCCCTGGTATGTCTCAGGAGCGCCGTTGGGCCAGAGTGGAAGAGTGAATTGCTGCGCGTAGGTCAGGGGCCCGGCAAGCAATAGAGCAACAACACAACAGAGATTCTTTCGCACGCCAAACATAGTAATGCTTCACGGATACGCTTGGGAAAACGTTCCCTCTTTCTCTCTCAATTTAGAAGCTGGTTTCAAAAAGCTGATAGCGGTGTTCGAGCTGCCATTGCTCGGCCGCTTTTTCGCTCGATTGAAGGAATGCGAGGCACTTTGCAGTGGGATTGGCTCCTCCTAGTGGCTGTGAGGAGCAAGCAAGGTTGGTGCGGGTAAAGTCATCAGGCTGTTGCCAGAGGCTCTCACCGGGAAGGAAGCTGTGCTCCAGCGAGGTTCGGGCCATCTTCTTCAGGTCGAGGTAGGAGAGGTTGAAGTCGAGCGCGGCGCGGGTGTACTCGTGCGTGAGGTCGATGCGCGAGACGCCCTCGTCATCCGTGGAGAGCGCGACGGGAACGCCGGCGGCACGATAGTTCGATAGCGGATGCCAGGCACCCGTAACGTTGAGGATGACATCATTCGAAGTCAGGTTGATCTCGGTCATGATGTGGCGAGAAGCCATCTCTTTAAGCAGCGCGTTGGGCTCGTTCTCGTACATTACGTCAACGCCGTGCCCGATTCGTTCGGCGTGGCCGAGGTCGATAGCTTCGCGGATGTGGAAGCCGAGACCCTCGGGAGGAACGAGTCCGGGAGCGAGTTCGCCGGCATGGAGAGAGATATGCACCTTCGGATATACGCTGTGCAGGAAATTGAGCATTAGCATCTGACGGTGGTACTCGGACATGGACATGTAGGCATCTTCAGGTTGTACGAAGTTAATGCCTACAACCCGAGGGTCTTGCGATGCGAGTTCGAAGCCGAGGAGAGTCTGGGCAAAGACCTGTTGCGGAGGAAAGGCGCGGAGGACCTGGTAGAGGAAGCGAATTTTGACTGAGCATGCGCGAGTGGCGGCAGCTTCGCCGCAATGCTCGATCTGGTTACGGGAGGCAAGGGCATCATCGAGTTCCTTGCGGTCGATGGCGACCTCATCGCGGAGACCACCAGCGAGCAAGGCATCGCGAAGATGGCTGAGATCTTCGCGACTGGTTCCGGTGGCATCGCCTCTGCGATTCATGGCTGGGTCGGCGGGTGTGCTGGGCCAGGGGATGGTGACGCTCAGTTTGGCAACATCAGAGAAGATGGGGGTTTCCATGATCTCGAGATACTGCTCATTCTGATCGGCGGCGCGGGTGGCTACTTCATCGAGCCACTCTCCGGTGTGGGATTTATCGATGCCGCTGAAACGTCCGAAGGTGGAGAAAAAGTGATTGTGCCCGCTGGTTCCAGCGCTTGGGACGAAGTTACGCATGGAAAAGGAATCGACCAGAGCGTCGTAGAGGGTCTGGTCCTTGAAAGCATCCGCGGCGCGCCGATTGCCTTCACCACAGACGGGTTGCGGAGGTATGCTGCGCGTGGTGGCGGAGGTCTTGAAGAGGCTGTAGTTCGCGGGATTGACGCAGAGGATGTCAGCTGCTGCATTCTTGATGAAGGTCTCGGCATAGACGGCTCCGGAGAGATGCATGTGCAGGTCTGCGCCCTTGGGCATCTTGACGAGGAAGGCGTTGAGCAGCAGTGGGCTTTGTTTTGCGGCGTTGAAGGCTCGGTTCGCACGCTGCTCTTGTGGCGTTGGAAGAGCTGTCGCTGGAGGCTTGAGGGCAGTAGGCGCTTTCGTGGGAGCCTGAGCTGGAGCGTTAATGGCGAGACACAGGGCTGCGGCAGAGAGGCTGGCAATGCGACGGAGCATGGGACGTCCTTGTCGTTTTAGTATGAGCAAGAATATCGCGAGGCGGGCAGGTTGGCGTGATAGGCGTTAGATTGCTATACTTAGTTTGCGTTTGCGTTGTTGGCTCCTCACCGGCGACATGCTCCCCCTGAAGAGGTTGCAGTAAACGTGAATCGATGGAAATCGATGCGCACGGTGGTTCTTGGCGATCCCCGAAATAGCGTTTGAAATGCCAAGGCCAGATAGCTCAGTGGTAGAGCGCGGCCCTGAAAAGGCCGGCGTCGGCGGTTCGATCCCGTCTCTGGCCACCACTTCAAAATCAATAACTTGCACAAAGCGAAAAGCAGAGCCTCCGCGAGCCGGAGGCTTTCGATTTTTTTGAAGTGCGTTTTTTCAGCAACTAGACTGTTTACTGCGATGGTCGGTAACTCCGGCAAACGTTTACCATGGTGCTTAGGATACTATTATGCCCGGAAATGGCAGTGATTTGCAGGAGTCCCTCATGAATCCGAATCAGTGTTCAGATACCCCGGAGAATCTAACCTCACATTCGGCAAAAGATGATTCATCGCTCGAGCCAAGCCGTCGGGAATTTCTGGCGGGGCTCGGAGGTACCGCTGTACTGACCGCGCTGTCGGGCAGCACGGCGTTTGCACAGGCTCCTGAAAGTGCTCTCAACGTTGCGCGGGTTGCTGTTCCGACGAGCCTGACGATGGCGAGCGAAAACAAAATCTCTGCCTTGAATGACTGCTTCACCCCGGCGAACTCGCTGGACCGCTCTCACGCGCACTATGCAGTATGGGCAGAGCCCTCGACCGGCAGCCGCAAAAGCTGGGTTCAGTACGATTGGAGCGAGCCGGTCAACCTCAACAAAGTCGAGATCTATTGGGCTGTCGATCGCCCAAGGCCAGGCGAATTGCCGGGCAGTTACGTCTACCGGATTGCGGCACCCGAGAGTTACAGGATTCTTTATTGGAATGGAGGAGACTTCGTTCCGGTTCCTCAGCCTCAGGGTCTTGGCGTCGCACTTGACACGTTCAATGTGACAACCTTTGAACCCGTAAAGACGAGCAAGCTGCGGATCGAGGTGGTACCTCAACATGATCGGCCGGCGGGCATCCTCGAATGGAGGGTCTTCAACTACGGTCCCATTCCGTCACTTCCGCCAGTGGTTGATGCCGGCGTGGACCGTTCCGTTGTGAGCAACGGCCGAACCTTCCTTTCAGGGAAAGTGACTTGGCTCGAAGATTCAAGCAGGAACAAGGCCCGCTGGGTCAAGACGGCTGGACCAGGCGCTGTAGTCTTTGCCGATTCGGCTTCAACGTCGACCACTGCGACATTCACTCAGCCCGGTGCCTACACGCTGGCGCTTGAGGCTTCCGGGAACAGAGGTCCGGCGCGCGCGATTGGCGTGCACGTGGAACCGGCTCCTCCTGCCGACCGTCTCAACGTGGTTTACACGCGGAAGTACTCGATCGACGGCCAACTCTGGAAGGAGCGCGCGAAGGCTCTTATTGTGAATTGGATTCCCCATTGCATCGTGATGTGCGAACGAACCGATGTTCCTGCGATGCGCGGTGACGGCGGAATCGACAACTTCATCGAGGCGGGCAAGGCGAACCGTGGCGAACCGCATGGCAAGCACAAGGGCTATGTCTTCTCGAACGCTTGGGTGCACCAGACGGTTGAGTCCATGTGTATCGCCCTTATGGTTGATCCGCAGGGCGATCCGGAGATCATCAGCGCACAGGAACTGATGCGCTCGACCCTGGATCGTTGGATTCCGATCATTCTTGCGGCACAGATGCCGGATGGCTACCTGCAAACCGCTTACATTTTGGCCGACCGCAAGGAGTGGCCGGAGCGCTGGTCGCCTGAGCATCGCGGCAATCATGAAGGGTACGTCTCTGGCTACTTCATCGAGTCGGCGATCAATCATTACACTCTCACAGACGGCAAAGACCTTCGCCTGTACAATGCCGCGAAGAAGCTGGCGGACTGCTGGGTTGCGAACATAGGGCCCGGTAAGAAGGAATGGTTCGACGGACACCAGGAGATGGAGCAGGCACTGGTGCGCTTCGGCCGATTCGTCAATGATCAGGAGGGGAATCATCATGGAGACGCGTATATCGCTCTCGCAAAATTTCTCCTCGACTCGCGGCGCGGCGGGAATGAGTATGACCAAAGCCACTTACCTCCTGGCCAGCAGTACGAGGCAGTGGGCCACGCCGTGCGCGCCACGTATTTCTACTCGGGCATGGCGGATATCGCGGCCGAGACCCAGGACCGCGACTACCAGAGCGCAGTGATTTCGCTTTGGGACAACATGGTCAATAAGAAGTACTACCTGACTGGTGGTATTGGAAGCGGCGAGACTTCCGAAGGCTTTGGACCGAATTATTCACTGCGCAACGAAGCCTACTGTGAGACCTGCTCTAGCTGCGGACTGGTCTTTTTCCAATACAAGCTCAATCTGGCATACCATGACGCGAAGTACGCAGATCTTTACGAACAGACGATGTACAACGCTCTGCTCGGCGGACTTGCGCTCGATGGACAGAGCTACTGCTATACCAATCCGCTCGTAAACACCGAGCGCGCCAAGTGGCACGTGTGCCCGTGCTGCGTTGGCAACGTGGCACGCACCTTGCTCATGATTCCCACCTGGACTTACGTGAAGAGCAACGAGGGGCTCTACGTGAACATGTTCGTCGGGAGCCGCATTCATGTTGGTCAGGTTGCGGGCACCAACGTTGAAGTCGTACAGAAGACGGAATACCCATGGTACGGGACGATTTCGATCATCGTAAATCCAGAGGAGGCTAAGACCTTTTCGGTCTACGTGCGAATCCCGGACCGAACCACGAGCAAGCTCTACAAAGACTCGCCTCGCGTTCGGGGCGTGAAGCGGTTTGCAGTCAATGGGCAAGAGCAGACGCCAGTCATTCGCAAGGGCTATGCCGTGGTGACACGTGAGTGGAAGGCTAGCGACCGCATCGATCTGGAATTGCCAATCGAGCCGCAACGCGTGGTCGCCGACAGCCGCATCAAGGCAGACCAGGACATGGTGGCCTTGAAATATGGGCCGCTCGTCTACAACGTCGAAACGAAGGACAACGGCAAAATCGAACGGAAACTAGGCAATGCTCCACTCCGGGCGGAGTGGCGTGCGGATCTACTCGGTGGTGTGATGGTGATCTCCGGGCAGTGGGAGGATGGCTCGCCGATGCTGGCTGTCCCAAATTTCGCGCGCATGAATCGAGTGGCACCGCCGCTCGAATATCCCGGGGATGCAGAGAGAAATCTGGCGCCAGGGTCCAGGCCGTCTATTGACTCGAAAGTGTGGATCTAGGGGACGTCAAACGAGGAAGCTGAACCGTAGGGACGCAACATGGCAAAATGATCACCATCATTATGCGCACACGTGACAATCAGCTTCCGGGGTGGCTGAGGGCCAAGGTTTCGAGGATACGACTGCCTATCGGTTGCGCGCTGCTCGCGCTCCTATTTGTTTTCCTTCCTGGTGTTTGGGCGCAGACTGGAAGCGATCCAGTACCCGCGATCATTGCAGCGTTACGCGCTCAGCAATTTGAACAGGCGCTGCGGCTGCTTCAACCCGCTCTCGAACGGTCTTCCAAAGATCCCCGCCTGTGGTCTCTGCAAGGTGTAGCCCTTTCCGGAGAAGACCGGAAGAAGGAGGCCCTGGTTGCTTTCCAGCACGCCTTAAGTCTCGCTCCGAACTATCTGCAGGCTCTGGAAGGAGCCGCGCAGATCGAGTACGACTCGAGCAGCGACGCGGCCATTCCCCTGCTGAATCGCATACTGGAGCTTCGCCCTGACGACTCGACCAGTCATGCGATGCTGGCTGTGCTGGAGTATCGGCGCGGGCAGTGTGCTCCTGCCGTCACCCACTTTGCAAGGGCAGGCAGCCTGCTCGACGCACAGGTGGATGCGCTCCATGCCTATTCCACCTGCTTGATGAAGCTCAGCCGCTTCGAAGAGGCGGCAGCCGTTCTCGAGCGCGCGCTCACTCTTCGCCCGGACGACCCGCGAGAGCGTCACCTGCTCGCTTCCGTCCAGCTCACTGCGCACAAGCCGCAGGATGCGCTTGCCACCCTGGAGCCCCTTCTCGCGGCTCAGAATCCGGACGGAGAGACGCTGGAACTCGCTTCTTCCGCCTACGAAGACACCAAGGACACTCCCAAAGCGGTCAGCACTTTACGGCAGGCTATTATTCTCGACCCGAGCAATGTGAATCTTTACCTGGATTTCGCGAACCTCGCGTTTAACCATCAATCGTTTCAGGTCGGCATCGATGTGATTACCGATGGCCTGGGCGTGATGCCCACGGCATCTCCACTCTACCTGGCGCGTGGCGTGCTCTACGTGCAGCTGGCAGACTATGACAAGGCAGAGGCGGATTTCGAAAAGGCCTATGAAATGGATCCAAGGCAGTCTCTGAGCTCGGCCGCGCAGGGACTGGCCGCAGTGCAAGAGCATGATTTTGATCGCGCCCTTGCCACTGTGCAATCGAAGCTGGCGCGCAAGCCGAATGACCCGCTGCTGCTCTACCTCGAAGCCGATATTCTGGTCGAGAAAGGCGCCGACCCAGGCACTTCGGAGTTTGACCGGGCCATGCGTTCGGCGAAAAAGGCGGTCTCGCTCCAGCCCAGCCTGTCAGATGCTCACGACGTACTCGCGAAGCTCTACCTCATGAGCGGGCAGAACCAGGCTGCTGCCGAACAGTGCCGCCAGGCCATCCATATCAATCCCAAGGACCAGACTGCCGTTTATCACCTGATTCAGGCGCTGCGCAAGTCTGGCGACAAGAGCGAGATTCCTGATTTGCTCAAGCGACTGGCTGAGTTGCGCGCCGAGAGCACAAAGGATGAGAGGGAGCGTTACCGTTACAAGCTGGTCGAAGAGACTCCTGCGAACAAAAATACCGGCCAGCCCAAAAGCGAACAATAATGGACCGCAACTCTCAGTCTGCTCTCGACCAAGGACGCATACGCGCATGACCTCGACACGCCGCAGCTTTCTACAATCCTCCCTCAGTTCTACAATCGCGCTCGCCTCCGAGCGGCTATTCGCGCAGGGCGTGGTTGAACACAAGGCCAAGCCAATGGCCAGACCCGCTCCCTCGGGCCTCCCATTCGACGCGCACTTTGTGGATGTCGCGGCTGCCGCAGGACTGAAGGCCCCTGTGGTTTATGGCGGCATCGAGAGCAAGAAATATATTCTTGAGGCGACTGGTTGCGGATGCGCCTTCCTCGATTATGACAATGACGGATGGATGGATATTTTCCTACTGACAGGTGCGCGCCTGAATGAAAACCTGTCTGAAGCCTCGCCGCGTCTCTACAAAAACAACCGCGACGGGACCTTCACCGACGTTACCGAGAAGGCAGGCCTTCAGGCAACTGGATGGGCATCAGGGGTATGCGTAGGGGACTACAACAACGACGGCTTCGAAGATATCTTCTGCACTTACTATGGCCAAAACCGTCTCTACCGCAACAACGGCGATGGCACTTTCACAGACGTGACCAAAGGCGCGGGTCTGTGGAACGAGCAGCCTCGCTGGGGCGCGGGGTGCAGCTTTCTGGATTACAACCGCGATGGCCATCTGGATCTGTTCGTATCCAACTACGTGCGCTTCTCTTTTGAACACGCTTCCGTGCCTGGTGAAAACGTAAATTGCAACTGGAAAGGCATTCCTGTGGAGTGCGGACCGCGCGGCCTGCCCCCGGGCCGTCACTTGCTCTACCGCAACAACGGCGACGGTACATTTACGGATGTAAGCCAGCAGGCCGGGATCAGCAAAGCGACTGAAAGCTACGGCATGACGGTGGTTGCCGCTGACCTGGACGAAGATGGATGGCCCGACATCTATGTCGCCTGCGATTCCACCCCCAGTCTGCTGTTTATGAACAACCATGATGGCACTTTTCGCGAGGAAGCAGTTGAGCGGGGAGTGGCTTTGAGTGACGATGGCGTCGAGCAGGCAGGCATGGGCATTGGCATTGGAGACTATGACCTTGACGGTCATCTGGACCTGTTCAAGACGCACTTTGTTGATGACGCCAATGGTCTCTACCACAATGACGGAAAGGGCAATTTCGACGAGGTCACCCGCTCCACCCGGGTGGCTGTCGAGACAAGGTACATTTGCTGGGGCGCGGGGATCGTTGACCTGGACAACGATGGCTATCCCGACATTTTCATGGTGACCGGCAGCGTATATCCCGAGGTTGAGCGAAAGCTGCCACAGTATCCCAACAAGACGCCGCGCGTCGTGTTCCGCAACCTCGGCAACCGGACATTTGAAGAACTGACCCAGCAGGCCGGGCCAGGCGTGACCGATGCGCACTGCAGCAGAGGCTGCGCCTTTGGTGATTTCGATAATGACGGAGACATCGATATTCTGATCGTCAATCTCAACGAGCCCCCCTCCCTGCTGCGCAATGACGTGACCGGGAAGCACAACTGGCTCAAAGTGAAGCTGGAAGGCGTCAAGTCCAACCGGAGCGCCGTGGGCTCTCGCGTGCTCGTGCATTATGGAGGCAAAGTACAGGCGCAGGCCGTCGTCAGCCAATCCAGCTTTTACTCCGCGAACGATCCGCGCCTGCACTTTGGCTTAGGCACATCCACGTCGGCAGACGTCGAGATCTTCTGGCCGAACGGCCTGCACGAGAAGTTCAAAAGTATCGCTGCAAATCAACTTCTTACTTTGCGGGAAGGAACGGGCCAGATCCCCAGCAAAGGATGGCAGAAAGCGTGACGAGAACGATGTTCACAGGAGTTTCTTAAAGTCTCAGCAAAACAGCGAAGCGAGCGACCTAAAAAGTTCTTGACAGCGATGAGGGTGGAGAGTATACGTGTTCCGCTGCAAAGTAAACGTTCTCCATGGAGCCCACCATGCGAGCCCTTATTCGTCTCCCGCTCTTTTGCACCCGTCTGCTTTTCCTTCTCTCGCTCACTTCCATCGCCTGCTTCGCGCAGTTTACGGGCAGCATCCAGGGGGTGGTGCATGATGAAAGTGGCGCTCTCGTACCAAACGCGAAGATAACCCTCGTCAATCAGGAAACCCAAGTCCACACGACAGCCGCGTCTGATCAGGCGGGGAACTATCGCTTCGTGAGCCTCGCTCCCGGCACGTATACGATCACGGCAGAGGCCACAGGTTTCGCCAGAACCGAGGCCAGCGTCAACCTTCTGACCGAACAGAACCTCAGCATTCCCCTGAGATTGAAGGTTGGTTCCGTAACCGAAACCGTTACCGTCACTGGGGAGACCCCTGTGGTTGATGCGGCGGATAGCCGCAATCAGTTGACACTGCAAAACAGCGCGGTCGCTCAGTTACCTGTTCCCGGCCGCAACCTCGTCACTTTGACTACACTGGCTCCCGGCGTCTCTGGCCTGGGCACAATGGGAGGGGGGCAGCCCGGCCAGGCCGGCACTCCAGGTTCGGGCGTGGACAACTACTCCACAGAAACTCAGGTCGATGCCAGCGCCAACGGCCAGGGTCAGATGTCGAATATGTATGTGATTGACGGCCTTGACGTCACCAGCGGAATCCGTCAGGGCGTGCTGAACCTCACACCGAATCCGGAATCTATCCAGGAAACCAGCATCCAAGTCAACACTTACTCAAGCGAGTTTAGCCGCGCAACTGGTGTGCAGGCAGTGATGACAACGAAGTCGGGTACGGACGCGTTCCACGGCTCGGCTGCGGCCTGGTATTACTACCAGAACATGTTCGCCCGCACACACTTCTCGGCTCCGAAATACCTGCCGTTCCACGGCACAAACATGTCGGCCTCGATCGGCGGCCCGATTATCCCTCACCATCAATTCTTCTTCTTCTTCGCTGTGGAACCCTTGCGCTCCACACTGTCTACGAATTCCCTGATTACCTTTGCTGACCCGCAATTCATTTCATGGGCCAGCCAGAACTACCCGAATACAGTGGGCACGCATGTTCTCTCCACTTATCTGCCTACCAATGTAAGCGGCGTAAGCGCGATATCCACCGGGTCGAGCATCCTCGGATGCGGCACCCCTTCGACCAATAACCTTCCGTGCAATTTGCCGCTTGTGGATCAGGGCAGTTTCAGCGCCCCACAGATTCGTGATGGGACGCAGTATTTCGTGCGCGCCGATAAGTTCTTCAAAAACGACCGAATCTATGGCAGCTTTTATCGCACTGTGCTGACTTACGGTGCGGCCTCCGCCATCCCCGCGTTTTCGACGTTGAACAACAACTGGCAACGCGCTTATCAACTCAACTGGGGGCACACCTTTTCTCCCAGAACGATCAATGAGGCCATCTTTGGAGCTAGCAGGGTGGAGGGTGTTCTGGGCAGTGGAGCAAAGGACTACTCAGTTCCTTCTATTACGGTTACGGGCGTCAATACCGAGGGCGGCCAAGCGTTTGGCGTTGGTTTCGCACAAGGAGATTTCATTCAGCATAACTATCACTGGCGTGATGTGTTGACCCACGTGCGCGGCACACACACTCTGAAGTTTGGCTTTGAAGGCTGGTATGGCGACGACGTGGAAAACTTCGAGGGACCGTGGTCCCAACCTACATTCAACTTCAATAACCTCCTCGCTCTTGCCCAGGATGCTCCCACCAGCCAAAACCACGTGATGTATGACCCGATAGCGGGGAAACCTGTGCTTTGGTCCTGGGACGCGGCATCGCGCACTTGGGGGGTGTTTGCAGAGGACACGTGGAAGGCGCGGAAGAATCTTACCCTGACCTTAGGACTGCGCTGGGACAATGAAGGCAACCCTTGGTCGAAGAGCCCAACTACGGTCTTCGGAAACTTCTATCTCGGTTCGGGGCAGACGATCCAAGAGCAGGTGGCGAACGGATTCACCAAGGCGACGCACAATGCCCTCAAACACTCACTCAATGACCTATGGAGCCCTCGCGCCGGTGTCGCCTGGGATGTTACGGGACAGGGCGCTACGGTTGTGCGTGGTGGAGTTGGCTTGTTCAACAACTGGCTGACTCAGGCCAACGTCCAGGAGGAATTTCGCGGCAGTCCGCCTGGTCCGATCACACCAACCTTTACCAAGGGCACAGCCACTCCTCCGTTATTCGTTCTGGGAACTGGAGGCAAGCCCCCCTTCGGATTTACTTATCCTCCTCTTGCCGGATCTCCCATTTGCCCCACCCTCGGCGCCAATGGATGCCTTGATTCACAAGGCGGCATCGTCGGAGCGAACTTCGGCATTGGTGCAATTAACCCGTACCTGAAGTCGCCGCGCTCTATCATTTGGTCGGCCGCGGTGGAACAAAAGATACGGAACAACTTATCCGCAGGTATCGGCTATTCCGGATCACACGGCTATAACATGGTCGGAGGCGGCAATCAGGCTGGCGTTGTCAGTTATGGGCAGGACATCAACGCCTTCGCTGGCGACCTGATACAGAACAACAGCCTTTCTCCAACACGCCTCAATCACAGCTTTGGCTCCATCGGGTACACAACCAACGACCGGCGCAGTAATTACCAGAGCGTCTATTTTGAATTCAAAGGACGGTTCGCTCGCGGCGGCTTCTTCGATGCCTCGTACACGCGATCCAGTTCGAAGGACAACGCGTCAGCTTATCCAGCGGGATCAGATCCGAACCAGTATTACGGGCCCTCGCCCTGGGATGTCCCCAACCGCTTTTCTCTTTCGTTCAACTATGAACTGCTGGGCCTGAATGGCGGACACCGAGCTGTTGGGCGACTGACCAGCGGCTGGGGACTCAGCGGCACCACTGTCTATCAGAGTGGCTATCCTGCGATGGTGTGGACCACGGCTTCCTTCCAGCCCATCTGTGCGAACACGAGTGCAACAGCGCCGGCGTGTCCATCGCCGTCCAATCCGGCGGTCGGCTACGCGCCCGGCAGCGGCGACTATAACGCCGACGGCGACACAAGCGGGGTTGCGGGAGTTGGCCTCGACTACCCCGATGTCGCTAGTTACCACCAGCGAACATCCAGGTCAGCGTTTCTGAACGGAGCGTTTTCTGCTGGGCAGTTCACCCAGCCCGCCTTCGGCACACAAGGAAACGAGAGTCCCAATCCCTTCCGCTCGCCTAATTTCTTCGAAACCGACGTGAACGTTTACAAGAACACGCAAATTACAGAGAGACTCAATTTCCAGGTGCGCTTCGAGTTCTTCAATCTTTTCAACCGGGTCAACCTCACTGCGTTTGACATTAACCTGGCGAACGGCACGTTTGGCCGAACAACGGCCCAGCAACTGCCACGCAACTGGCAAATAGGAGGCCGACTGTTCTTCTAGCTCCTATGCGGGTAGCGATTTCCGAGCTTAAGAATTGGTGACATGGAATAGGAAACGATCTCGCGGCTAGTCTGACTAACCATTCGTACGCCGCGATCAGATGCGAGGTGAGGTCATGATTGCGCGTACACCATTGCATTGGCTTGCGAAGCTGTCCCTCCTGCCCTTCCTGCTCTCAAGTTTTGCCGTCTATGCTCAGTACAGCGGTAACATTCAGGGAATCGTCTCTGATCCGTCCGGGGCCGTCGTCAGCGGCGCGTCGATTAACCTGCGCAATGTGGACACAGGAGTGATTGAGGCCACAACGACTAGCGGCTCCGGAAATTATCGCTTCAGCAGTCTGCAGCCTGGCAGCTACATTGTTGCTGCCGAGGCCGCCGGGTTCATTAAAGCTCAAGTGAGTGTGACGCTGGGGACTGCCGAGACCCAGGGCATCAATATCCGTCTGGAGATCGGCTCGAGTACCCAGCAAGTCACCGTGACAGCCATAGCGCCAACTCTGGATCCGGATGAGACCCGCTTGCAGACGACCTTGCCCGCCACCATGGTGCAGGATCTTCCGCAATTAAACCGGAACCTCTGGGACGTGCTGGCCGTGACTCCCGGTGTGGTTGGAGCAGGTGTGCGCGCGGCCGGGACCTCGCCCGGCGGCGGGAATGACAACTTCGGCACGCAGACGCCGCAACTGAGCGCGAACGGACGCAGCTACACCGGCAACCTGGTCATGGTGGACGGGATGAACGTTACGAGTCCCGTCCAGAACGGCAATATCATTCTTTCGCCCATTCCAGATGCCGTCCAGGAAGCCTCGTTGCAAACCAATTCGTGGGATGGGGAGAACTCGCTGGGCAGCTCCATTCTTATCCAGGTGACTACCAAGTCAGGAACTAACAAGTTTCATGGAACGGGCAGCCTCCTCTATTCTGACCAGAACTTGCAGGCAACGCCTGATTTCCAGACAAAAGTTGCGCCGTTCGGGCGCAAAGACCTGGTAGGGACACTCGGCGGACCCGTCCTTAAGAACCGGGTCTTCTTCTTCGCCGACTTTGAGAAGCTGTGGTCGAAGGCCCCCGAACAACAGGGCACACAGACCTTCGAGGCCCCGGAATTTGTCTCGTGGGCGCAGCAGAATTTTCCCAATACAGTGGGAACACAGGCTCTCACGCAATATCCTGCGACCTACCTGAAGTCGACGGGCGTGGCCAGCACGGCCTCAAACTATCTACTGGGCAGCACTGGCTGCTCGACGGGTCAAACAACCATTCCCGTCAAAGGTTCCGTCAGCATTCCATGCAGTCTGCCGGTGTTGGATACGGGGAGCTTCGTCTTCAGCCCTTACTACAACGCGCTGCAGTACAACTTCCGCGTGGACTTTTATCCCACCGAGAACAACCGCATTTATCTGAGCTACTACAACGTTTCTTTTGACCAGCAACAGGCATCGCCACGCACGGGGCTAGGCGCGCTTGACATTATGAGAAACCGCTACGGCCAGGCGGATTATACCCACACCTTCAGCCCGCATCTCCTTATGGAGGGGAGTTTTGCCTTCGCCAGCGTGGGCGGGGCGAATGGGCAGGATGCGAACCTGAAAGTGCCGGACATTACGGTAAGCCAGGGCAGCGAAGGCTTCCACATCGGCGGAGGATGGGGACCGGGTGAGTATCGTGGCCCCAATTACAACTGGCGGGCCATACTGAATTGGGCGCATAACAGGCACAACTTCAGGTTCGGATACACGGGCGCCCATGCTATCGAGCACGGTGACTTCACGCCGGTAAATGTGCGACCCAGCTTCGTCTTCGCCGATCTCTTACAACTGGCGCAAGACAATCCTGTCAGCCAAACGGTGGGGGCTTATGATCCTTTGACCGGGATGGCGGGAAAGGTGGTCTTTGGCGGGCAGACAAATCCCTTCGGCTTCTACGCGCAGGACGACTGGAAGGTGACACCGAACCTCTCACTCACTCTCAGTCTGCGCTGGGACAACTTCACGAATCACACCGCCTGGGGGAACAGCGGCTTCAGGTTCAGCAGTCTGCTTCTGGGCTCCGGCAACACCTTCTCAGAGCAGGTGACTAATGCGATTGTGCGTCAGGTTTCGGGTGTATTTGAAAACTCAATGTCGAATTTCTGGAGCCCGCGGATCGGGTTTGCATGGGACCCCTCGCACTCGGGCAACTGGAGCGTGCGCGGCGGAGTTGGCGTGTTTCGCGACTGGGTCGTGCTGGGACAGAGCGTCGATCAGACGCGCAACAATCCGCCTGGCGTCATCAGTCCGACATTCACCACTGGTTGCCCCAACCCACCTACTTGCCCAGTGCAGCCAATTTTCGCGCTGGCGCAGTCGGGAACCTATCCTTTCAATTTCCCTCTTCCTCCGATTCCCGCCGGTTCACTGAACGCCGCGGGCGGTATTACTGGGATTCAATCAGCAGTGAACTCACTGGCGCGAAACCTCACGGCTCCCCTGGCGGTGAATTACCTAGTCGGGGTTGAGCATCAGTTGCGCTGGAATCTGGTTGCCGGCGCGAATTATTCAGGTTCACACAGCTACAACGCGCTGAGCGGAACAGACGTGAACCGCTATCCAGGCGGGGCAGTCCTCGGCGGCGGTGGATTGACCATCAACCGTTTGAATCCGAACTTCGGGACCATTACCTATGTCAGCAACAAGAACGCTGCCGCCTACAACGCGATGATTCTGAGCATACGCGGCCGAAAGGGGCCGCGCGCCAACTTCCAGGCCTCGTATACTCTTTCCCGGGCACAGAGCTATCCGAATGCGGGCACTCGCTTCGATCAGGACATAGGTTTCGATATTCCCGACCAGAATGCCTACTTCAGTTACTGGGCAGATGCCAACTGGGACGTGCGGCAGCGCTTCTCCTTCTCCGGCCTTTACCAAGTACCAGGCCTCAAGAGCGGGGTGGGCAAAGTACTAACCTCAGGCTGGGAGCTTTCCAGTATTATCGCGATTCAGACCGGGACGCCGTTCTGGGTGCACAACACCAACCCGCCCACGGCTGCCGTCAATCCAGGCGATTACAATCGCGACGGCCTCAACTGGGACATCCCCAATGCGCCCGCCCAGAACTTTACTGGATCGCACAGCCGGTCTACCTATAGGAACGGAATCTTCACCGCATCTGACTTCCCGGCACCAACTATCGGGGAGCAGGGCAATCTCGAACGCAACATCTATCGCAATCCCGGACTCTCTCAAGTCGATGCCAGCCTGCTGAAGAATAACCACCTGCCGTGGCTGGGAGAGGAATCGAACCTGCAATTCCTATTCGACTTCCTAAACTTGTTTAACCACGTCAACCTGGGTCCGGTGAATGCCGACATGGCAAACGGTAACCTATTCGGCAAAGCCACCACCGCTCTCGGGGCAAGGCAGATCCAATTAGGAATTCGAGTGTCTTTTTGAGGTGCAGCCTGTCCGGAAGACAAATCCTTCTCGCTGAATCATGCATCTCGAGCAGACTCGATCACGTTAGTATTTTTCCGGAATGAACCGGTGCCCTTTGATGGGCTTTTGATCGTCGTAGCCATGTTTTTCGGAACGCTTCGGCAAATTGACCTTCTCCCGCGGAACCTTCTTATATGGAATCATGCTTAGTAGATGGGAGATGCAATTCAGACGGGCCTTGCGCTTATCATCTGAGTGCACCAGGTACCACGGGGCATGCTTGGTGTCAGTCGCTTCGAGCATCTTGTCGCGGGCGAGCGAGTATTCATACCAGCGGCGAAAGGATTCCAGATCCATCGGGCTAAGTTTCCATTGGCGAAGAGGGTCCTCAATGCGGGCCTCGAACCGGCGCTCCTGTTCTTCCTTTCCAACTTCGAGCCAGTATTTGATGAGGATAATCCCACCATCCACAATATATTTTTCAACCGTAGGGCAAAGTTTGAGAAATTGGCTGTGCTGCTCTGCAGTGCAAAATCCCATGACATGTTCGACGCCGGCCCGGTTGTACCAGCTGCGGTCGAAGATCACGATCTCGCCCGCGGCGGGAAAATGCTGAATATAGCGTTGCATGTACATCTGGGTTTTGTCGCGATCTGACGGGGCTGGCAACGCAACCAGGCGAAACACACGCGGACTGACGCGCTCCGTAATTGCACGAATGGTGCCGCCTTTCCCGGCAGCGTCGCGTCCTTCAAAGATGACGATGACGCGCAGTCCTTTGTATTTCAACCAGTCTTGCAATTTACAGAGCTCTCCCTGGAGCCGCCGCAGTTCCTTTTCGTATGTTTTCCGCTTCAGTGATTTCTCTTCTTGTGATGCCGCATGTTTATCCATAGCGAATGCCTCCTCTATGGCGGATACCGCCTTGACCTTGACATGAGGTGTAAATCAGGACGTTGCGGTTCTTTATTGATTCCACTCCATTGTTTGACTCTTGGGCCAGAAGAACTTGTTGACCAATACGCTTATGGAGGTGGCTGCACAGGCGCAGTTGTCCCACTCGTGCTAACCCACTGCAAATCGTTTAGGTTCCAACCGCCGCCCAGTGATCGATACAGATCGACGAGGGCCACCTTGCGGCCAAGGTCATAGATTATTGCGGAACGCTCGGCCGGATACATTTGGAGCTGAGCATCGATGATCTCAAGATAGTTTGCGAGCCCACTGTCGTACCGAATGAGAGACAGCCGGACCGACTCGCTATAGGCTTCTACAGAGTTCAGTTGTTCCTTGTACGCTTTGCCCAGCTCTTGATGGGCTGAGAGCGACGTCGAAACTTCACCAAATGCCTGTGTGACTGTCTTCTCAAAAGCAATCTTCGCTTGGTCGCGTTGCGCCAAGGATGCCCGATATTCGTTCTTCAATCGGCCAGCCGTAAAAAGTGGGCCGGCCAAATTGCCCGCGAGGCTCCACGCCTTGCCGGTGCCTGTAAGTTCCGAAAGTTGAGGACTTACTCCACCAAACGCGCCCGTTAGGGAAATTGTCGGGAAGAAATTTGCTTTTGCGACGCCCACGTTGGCGTTTGCAGCAATCAGTGTTTCTTCGGCCTCGCGGAGATCGGGTCTGCGCTCCAGCAACTGAGACGGTAGACCGGTAGGCACTTCCGGCGGGTCAAACTGCTCGGTCAAGGCACTTCCCCTGGGAATTGGGCCGGGGTTGCGCCCTAAGAGCAGATTCAGCGCCACCTCCTGGGCAACGATCTGTCGCCGAAGGTCTGGGATCACAGCGGCAACGTTCGAGAGCGCAGCTTGTGCCCGAGAGACCTCAAGACCTGAGGCATCACCGCCTTTAAATCTGTCCTGAAAAATTTGCAGTGTATCTTGAAAACTCTTGACCGTTCGGCTCGCAACTTCCAGATCGGCATCGAGTGCGCGAAGTTGAAAATATCCCTGAGCAACTTCCGAAAGCACCAGAAGGCGAATGTCGCGTCTTGCGTCCTCGCTGGCAAAATAGACAGCACGTTGTGCTTCATTTAGTTTGCGGATCCGCCCAAACAAGTCAATTTCCCACATGGTGTTGAAGTTATAGGCGTAGTAGGTATGGTTCGGAATAAGTAGAGATTGCTGTCCTGAAATGCTTGCGCCGTATCCTGCCTGAGGGAAGTATTGGGAGCGAGTCGCGCCGGCGAAGGCACGTTCCTCCTCTACCCGGGCCAATGCCACTTGCAAGTCATAGTTGTTCTTGAGCGCTTCTCGAATGAGAGCCTGCAGGACCGGATCCTTGAACAAATCCCACCACGCCAGGTCAGCCGCCGAACTCGTGCTTATTTGTCGCTCAGCATAGAAATCGGGTGGAGGCTGGAGAACAGGGCGCTTGTATTTCGGGCCCACGGTGCAGCCAGTCAAGAGAAGTGACAGAAGGGCAACTGTGCTGGTTTTTCGCATCAGCCGTGCCCTCCCTCGGGCGCAGTAGTTTGCTCTTCAGCCACTTGAGGCTTCTTTTTGGCGACGCGCTCAACCAGGACAAATAAAACGGGCACAAAAAAGATTCCCAGTATGCTGGCAGCGCCCATGCCTGTGATCACTGAGGTTCCGAGCACCTTTCGACCGATCGCCCCCGCGCCTTTCGCGGTCCACAGAGGAACGCATCCCAGAATGAATGCGAACGAAGTCATTAAGATAGGTCGTAAGCGCAAACGGGCCCCTTCAAGGGCTGCTTCTACAAGTGCTTTTCCTTTTGCATGTTCCAGTATTGCGAACTCAACAATCAAGATAGCGTTTTTGGCGGTAAGTCCAATCAACATGACAAGGCCGATCTGCGCAAAGATATTGTTGTCGAACTTCCGCAATAGCAGCCCTCCATAAGCACCGAGAACTGCCACTGGAACTGACAGCAGTACGCTGAATGGCAGCGACCAACTCTCATAGAGTGCCGCTAGAATCAGGAACACAAACAAAAAGGACATTCCAAAAATGATCGCTTGCCCACCCTCGGCCTTCTTCTCTTGAAAGGACATGTCACTCCAGGCATAGCCAAAGCCGGAAGGCAACACTTCATTTGAAACTTGTTCCATGGCGGCCATGGCCTGCCCGGAACTATATCCAGGAGCTGGCGTGCCGTTAATCTGGATACTTCGGAACAGATTAAAGCGGTTGGTGAACTCAGGGCCCGATACCCTTTTGACTGTGACGAGTGATGCCAGTGGGGTCATATCACCTTTTGAGTTTCGAACGTAGAAGCTGTTAACCTTATCGGCGCTCGTGCGGTACTCCGGCTCTGCCTGTAGATAAACCTTCCACTGGCGTCCAAAGCGATTGAATTGGTTGACATATGCTCCGCCCAAGAACGCCTGCAGTGTCTGATAGACCTCCCCGAATTGAATTCCCTGCTTCAGCACTCGATCCTGATCGACGTCCATAAAGAGCTGCGGTACGGTAGGGCGAAATGTGCTCACCAGGGAGGCAATCTCGGGGCGTTTCCGCGCGGCCTGAGTCAACTTCTCGAGAGCGTCATAAAGCTGTGAAACACTCCCACTGCTTCGGTCCTGCAACATGAATGTGAACCCGCCAGCTGTGCCCAAGCCAGGAATGGCAGGAGGACCGAAGGCGAACCCAACGGCCTCCGGAATTTCCATTCGCAGTTTTTTGTTGAGGCTTAGCATAAGCCCATTTGCAGACAATTCTTCACTTTTGCGTTCGTCCCACGGCTCAAGCTGAAGAAAGTAGAAGCCTGTGTAGCTGGCGGAAGTGTTAGACAAAAGACTAAAGCCCGAGATCCCACTGAAACTCTGGACTCCGTGTGTGTGCGCTAACATGTCATCAATCTTCCGCATAACTGCGTCCGTGCGCTGGAGAGAGGCCGCATCGGGTAGCTGTATCTGCAGAAATGCGTATCCCTGGTCCTCTTCTGGGATAAAACTCGTAGGAAGACGTCGGCCCATTCCCACAGCAATCACGGAGATGCCGACTAGCAACAGCATTGCAAGCACCCACCGACGAATGAGGATATCGCTCCAGCTTACGTAGCCGAGGGTAAGCTTTTCGAATAAGCGATTAAACAACGCAAAGAACTTACCCAATGGGCCCATCGATTTCTTGCGGTGGCGAAGCAAGAGCGCAGAAAGTGCAGGCGAGAGCGTCAAAGCATTGAACGCAGAAATCAGAACTGAGATAGCGATGGTGATGGCGAATTGTTGATTGAGTAGCCCTTTAATGCCCCCCATCGCCGCCATAGGTACGAACACCGCGGAGAGCACCAGGGCGATACCGACCACTGGCCCGGATACTTCTTCCATCGCCTTGTAAGTGGCTTCTTTGGGTGACAGTCCATGTTCGATATGCAACTCGACCGCCTCAACGACGACGATAGCGTCATCTACGACGAGGCCGATCGCGAGAATGAGGCCGAAGAGCGACAGTGTATTAATGGAAAAACCTAAGAACGGAAAGAATGCAAAGGTGCCAATGAGTGAGACTGGTACGGCAAGCAAAGGGATGAGGGTTGCTCGCCAATTCTGCAGGAACAGGAACACAACAATTATGACCAGAACAAGTGCCTCCCCGAGTGTCGTCACAATCTCCTTCATCCCTTCCGTAATGGGAAGGGTGGTGTCCATGGCAACGACGTACTCCAGATCGTTGGGAAACCGGGTCTTCAGTTCCTCCATTTGCTCTTTCACTTGTTTCGCCACCGTTAACGCGTTTGACCCCGGAGCTTGATAAACAGCAATGATGACTGCGGGCTTTCCGTTGTACCTCCCAATCTGCTGGTAGACAAGGGACCCTAGTTCGATCCGTGAAACGTCCTGCATCCTTACCGTTGAACCGTCAGGATTTTGTCGGACAATGATATTGCCGAAATCCTCCGGATTAACGAGCCGGCCCGGCGCTCGAACGGCGTAGGTAAATTGCTGTCCCTTAGGAGCGGGTTCGGCACCGATCTGGCCGGCAGGATTCACGGCGCTCTGTTGCTGAACCGCGTTCATTAAATCAGTAACGGTCAATCCTAGTTTCGTCAGTTGGTCCGGCTTTACCCATATGCGCATCGCATAATCGGCCGCCCCAAAGTTAGTGACTTGTCCAACTCCCTTAACGCGTAAGAGCGCGTCATTGATATTGATAGTGGCGTAGTTCCCCAAGAATTGCCCATTAAATGTGCCATTTGGCGAATAAACGGAGAGCACAAGGAGCGGAAGGCCCATGAGCTTCTTCACGGTCACGCCATACTGATTTACCGAGGTCGGAAGATTAGGGCTCGCTTGGGAAACGCGATTCTGCGTGTTCACCTGATTTATGTCTACGTTTGTACCGACGTCATAGGTCACCTTGAGCGTCATCGTGCCGTCATTCGCGTTCGTGGACAACATGTAGAGCATGTTGTCCACGCCATTCATTTGCTGTTCAAGCGGCGTAGCGACAGATTGTTCAATCGTCAGCGCGTCTGCCCCGGTATATGTAGCGGATACGGTTATTTGCGGAGGCACAATATCGGGGAGCTGGGCGACAGGCAGCTTTGTCATCGCTACGACACCAGCGATCACCGTGATAATCGAAATGACAATCGCGACTATCGGCCGACCGATGAAAAATTTTGACATAGCTACTTCCCACCTGGATGCGCGTTTGCTTGGGTGTCCTTGAAAGGTGTTGGTGCGACGGTCATACCGTCCTTGACTCGCTGCAAACCATCGACGACTACGCTATCGCCCTCCTGCAAGCCAGATTCGACCAACCACTGATTGGCAAACTGGGGTCCAAGCTTCACAGTCTTAATTGTGACTTTGTTATCAGCACCAACTACTCCAACTTGGTAAATCCCTTGCAATTCAGAAATGGCCTGCTGGGGCACCAGGAGCGCGCCTTTACGAACCTCCGTAACGGCGCGGATGCGCGCATATTGTCCAGGGCGTAGAACATTGCCTGGATTCGGAAACTCTGCCCTGACCTGAATAGTTCCGGTTCGTGAGTCTACTTCGCGGTTAACAAGAAGTGCACGGCCACGCTGAGGAAATATTGTGCCGTCTCCTAAGATCAATTGCAGAGATCGCCCTGCGGCCTGGCCTGATTTTTCGCGCACAAATCGAAGGTAGTCCTGCTCAGAGATGCCGAATTCAATGTCGATGGGATCGACGGCCGATATCGTAGTCATCACAGTTGTGGGGGTCATCAAGTCCCCAATGCCCACCTTGTGGATGCCGGCAATTCCGGAGATCGGCGATGTCACAGTTGTCCAGGCCAGATTTAGCTTAGCGTTGTCTAGAGCCGCCTGGTTCGCCTCCACCTCCGCAGTCGCGGCTCGTTCCATACTGTGGGCTTTGTCAAGTTCGGCCTGACTGACGGCCCTTTGCGCCACCAGCGGTGTGTACCTTTTTACGTCGATCTGCGCCTGCGCAAGTGCAGCCCGGGCGCGTTCAAGCACCCCCTGAGCTTGCTCCACAGCTGCTTGCGCCTGACGCTGGTCAAGCTGAAACAGCGGCTTTCCCTTTTTGACATAAGATCCGTCCAAATAGATCTGAGTCAGTAAAAACCCTTCAACTTTTGGGCGGATATCCGCGTCGACATTACCTAGCATCGTTCCTACCCACTCCCGCTGTATTTCCACATCTTTTTTTGCAACTGGCGCGACCGTAACACCAGGGGGTGGCGGAGCAGGTTTTTCTTCCTTGGAAGAGCATCCGGCGAGAACGCCGAGAAGCAGCAGTGATACGAGGAGAAGCTGTGAGTGGCCAACTGACATTTCGTGGCATCGAGGCAGCGGGATGCGGCTTTTGGGTTCTGTGCTCATTCGTTGCGCCTCCAGACTGCGGCGGCCATCGTGAATCGATCAGGCAAAAGCAGCCTTTCAATGAGTTGCCAGCAAGTGATCTCATTTACGATCGCTGTCAATCCCGTTCTTTGCACTCCGCCATTTCTACGATCAACCGACTTCGCTGAACCTGGCAAAGTTATGACGGCTTCAAATGCGGTAGCACGGCCGTGTAATTCTTCGGACGACGATAATGGAACACACTATGCAGGCCAAGTCAGCGTTGCCATTCCTTTGGAAACCAGGGGAAATCCGGACGGCATCTTTAGCCGCTCCTTTTGGTCTGTTAAATTCATACCGCCAGGAGTAATAAAGCACCATTAGGCAAATCCCTAGGTGCCGAAAGTGGTCTGTCTTGCTTAAGCATTCAAACTCGGATAGTGAGCGCCGAGGGCGCAGGATCAGGAGGCAGGCGGCTGCGATGAGAGCGACCAAGCGAGACTTCAAGGGCGCGATGAATGTAATCCTTCGAGAGCAGTTCTGTGACCACGGATATATCCTCCCGATACGATTGGACTAAATCCCGGTTGTTGACTGCGGCCCAATATTACTCCATCCAGGCGCGTGTGGAGGGATCAAATTTCCATAGATCATTGAGATATCCGGTCTTGCCGCTGGCATCGACCCACACCGCCGAACACCCATCACAGCGGTCGCGCCACGTGTAGTGCAACTGCCGAACCCTCGAAACTTTGCAAGAGATTTGCAAGAACACTGAGGCATTCGGGCACTTCTAGCTCTTTGTGCAGGGAGACCGCTCCCCGTCTCTGGCCATCACTTAGAATCAATAATCTAGTTGGCTGATCGGCTCCGCCTTAAATCCTCCGACAGGAGAATTGCGTCAGCGATTTCTCGCATTGACTTTCGTCTTTGACGGCTCTCCTTCTGCATCATTTGATAGGCATCCTCTTCGTTCAAGGATAGATCGCGCTGCAAGACGCTCTTTGCGCGGTCCACAGCCTTACGCGTCTCCAGCCTGGAGGTCAGTTGTGTATTTTCTGTCTCCAGCCTCGCCCGCTCAATCTCCGCACCCACCAGAAAACCCAGCGTCGACAGTAGCCTCACTTGCTCATTCGTATGACGGTAGGACATGCGATGCTGTAGATTGATCACCCCGACTACCCGTCCCGCACAAAGAATAGGTGTACACAACATAGCCTCAAAGTGGTCTTCGGGAATATTCTTGAAGGCTTTGAATCGTGGATCATTCGAAGCTGCTGATGCGATCGCCACAGGCTGCCGGTGCTTCGCCACCCATCCCGTTACTCCCTGCCCCACCAGCACGCCAATGTGGTCGATCAGATCCGCATGAGGATTCTTCGACGCCCGCAGCATCAGGTTCTCGCCCTCCAATACATAGATAAAGCACGAGTCACACGGAATCACACTCGTAATAAAGTCGACGATACGATCCAGCACCAGATGCAGAGAGTCCGCTGCAGCCATGCGGCTGCTGATCTCATGCAAAAAATCCATCTCCGCTAGACCATCGCGAAACCCAGCCATGGTTGGGGTAGAAGCGGCTACTCGTCGCACGCCGGCAGGCCGGTCTCGCGTCTCCCCTTCCGCGTTGGAAGGTTGAGACACCACGGCCCCTATCTCGCCATTCCGCTTCTTTTCCAACAACCTGCTGGAGTACTGCGCCGCTTCATTCACCAGGAAACCCATCTTAGGGCGCGAGGGTTCGAAGTCCGGCTCGATCCCGTAGTGCGCGAGCTCCTCAGAAGTCGTAGGCCCAATCGAAAGCACGACGGTCTTCCGCAACGCCTCTCGCAGATCCTCTTGCACGCCCATCTGCTCCGCCACCCGAAACAGATGGATGATCTGAACGGCGGTCATAAACAGCACTACATCAACCATGCCGCTCAAAATCCCCAGGACACACTCCCGCAAGGGCTGCAGGTCCTCCGGCAACGCCCACTGGTACACCGGAACCTTCGTCAGTTCGCGACTACGGCTGCTCAACTCGGTCAACAACTCTGGATTCGAGGCGCCATACTCCTGCACCGCCACATGCATATCACCTAGAGAATTGCCAAAGGCTCCGTCGATCGCCTGCAGCATTTCGCGCCAGGTGCTTGGTTCTTCCGACGTAACTTCGACCGCTATCTGCAGCTCACGAAGTGCCGAGCTTGGTTTCGCCCCACGCGCTGCAATCTTCACTTTGCGTAGTGCCGCAAGAAACTCCTCTCGGTCATACCGAGTCTGTACGATCTCCACCAACGCCCGCACACCAACACCAGTCATGAAGATGATCAGATCGTACTTGCCCTCAAGCACCTTCGCTGCAAACTCCAGCACATGCTGGTTCGACTCCAACCCCACCTCACGCATCGACGGCACAACGATCGGTTCTCCGCCATAGGTACGAATCAGCTTCTCGACCTCTTTCGCTCGGCGAGATTCCAGCGAAAGTACACGAAGTCCATTGAAGCTCGCATGCGCCACGCTTCCTCCATCTCCAGCCGTATCAAGGTAATGGGCTTTCATCTCTCGGGAGACCGTCCACAGCGGCGATCTCCATTCAATTCCATCTATTCCGAGAGGAAGACCATCTTTTGATAATAGACGCGACTGTCAAGAAGGCCCAAACCGCAGGTCGTCTTCAACTCGAATTTCGCGCCAGATGCTTCAAAACACAATACGTCCCGTCAAAACCAGTCCGTGGTTATAGCTGTGGAAGCTGGATGTCGCAATTTGCATCCCAGTGCCCAGCACTAACCCCAATCTATCCTTCGGGTCTTGGCGAAACTTGATCTTGCTCACCATCAGTCCAGGAGTCAGAAAGACCTGACTCTTACCATCATTGGTGCCGCCGTGGTAGTAGCTTGCATTTGCCTCCACCTCCGGCCAGAGATACTTTCCCACCTTGTACTGCGCGGTCGTATTCCATTGAATCGTTCTGCCGATCTTCGGCACGGAACTCGTCGGCAGAACCCCACCCAGCGCAGACTGTACGTTGAACCCGCCAAAGCCTTTACCAAGAACCACCGTGGGGGTTATCGTCGACACCGCGGTCCCGTTCTTGTAGCTCCCCGTCGGCACCGTGAACGCTAACTGCACGAGCGTCGAATAGTTACCATTCTCCTTATTCGCTGCGAACGGCCTATATTTCCCGACCATTGAGAAATCTCCAGTGCCATCAGCTGTCTTCGGCGTATTGTGCTGGATGTACGGCGGCAGATTGATGTCGAACTCTGTCCGCGCAAACGGAATGAGGTTCACGCCTTTGCTGTTGTCATAGTTCCACGTCTGGGTGTGAGTAGACGTGTACTGCCGCACAAAGTCCGTCCGCACCAACTGAACAATCGTCGAAGGCGAGCCCACCACGGGCACTGGCCAAGCCGGCTGCGCCGCAGAGGTTGCACGTACGCGGTTCTGCCAGGCATGAAAAAAGTTCGACTGTGCCACAACCGTTGAGGGGAGCAACGAACAAAAAAGTGTAAGCAGAACAGCTGGCTTCATCAGGAGTCTCCATGAGTTATTGGGCACTCCGAAAGACACGAATACACACAAGGACACAGTGCGCATTCATGGCTTCGGCGCGGGCAAGGGTGTCATTAGCCCCACGCGCAGCACAACACTCGCTGCAGGCGTCTAAGGCTCATGTGAAAAATGAGTAAGTATGACTGGACGTTCAGGAATGGCACACCAGCGTGTGTGGTCTCTGGACGCTTGATATCTCTGTGACACGTCAAGGTGTCACATTTTGATGAGGGTGAGCGTATTGTGGCACGGACACGTAATTCGATCAAGAAACATCCGCAACATACTGTTTTGTCTATAGACAAGATTGATTTCTTTTATTCCGCGAGCTTGATGCTTGCACTCAGACCTGTTTCGCGCTAACCTCTGGTCATCAGCGACTCCGTTCGGGTCGTTAGAATCAGCCGCCGACACCAGGATGTGTCCGGCGCTACCTATTCTCCAAGTTCATCCCAAGCTCCACGAAGAGCCCTGATCGTGATCCGCAGCTTCATCTGCTGCGATTCATTCCGGCTTGCGTCCGCTCGTCTGTACCGACTCTTCTTACAGACCTGCATCCCGCACAAACACACTGTCTGCCCCGTACACACGGTCTGTCGTTTCAAAAGGATCTTCGGTATGAGCTTTGAAACCGCCATCAATTCGGCCGAGTTCACCAGCGAGCAGAAGGAATATCTTCAGGGCTTCTTCGCCGGTATTGCTCAGCGCGGCCTCGCACCCTTCGTGGGCCATACCACCGACGGATTGATCACCAACGATCCAGAGTCTGGCCTATCGAACCAGGCCATCGAATCTGAAGCACTATGGTTCAACACTCCCATCTCCGATCTCTCGAGAGAGGAGCGCTGGAAGTTCGAGCAGAACCCATTCGCTCTCTGGGAGAAGCTCCTCCAGTACTCCCATCAAAATCAGCCGCCAACCGACGACGACCGTTTCCGCATCAAGTACTTCGGTCTCTTCTACGTCGCACCGGCGCAAGACTCCTTCATGCTTCGCCTCCGTATTCCCGGTGGCATTCTAGCGACCCACCAGCTCCGCGGACTTGCCCAAATGGCTGAAGAATGGGGTTCGGGCCGCGCCGATCTAACAACTCGTAGCAATCTTCAGATCCGCGAGTTCCAGCCTAAAGATATTGTCCGCGTCCTCAATCGCGTTCAGTCGCTCGGCATGACCTCGCGTGGCTCAGGCGCTGACAATATCCGAAACATCACCGCGTCTCCCACTACCGGCCTCGATTCCCAGGAACTGCTCGATGTCGCTCCCCTCGCCGAAGCCCTTCAGGCTTACATCTCCAACTCGCCCGACATGTACGAGCTGCCCCGCAAGTTCAACGTCGCGTTCGACAACGGCGGCATCATCTCTGCCGTTGCCGACACCAACGACATCGGCTTCGTGGCCGTCGAAGTCGGCGAAGGCCGCAGCGTTCCTGCTGGCATCTACTTCCGCGTCCTGCTGTCTGGCATCACTGGCCATCGTCAATTCGCGACAGACTGCGGTATTCTCCTGCGTCCAGACCAGACCGTCGCCGTCGCTGCCGCGATGATCCGTATTTTCACTCGACACGGTGATCGCACCAATCGTAAACGGGCTCGTCTCAAATACCTCATCGACGCCTGGGGCGTAGAGAAGTTCCTCTCCGAGACCGAAAAACTTCTCGCCTTCCCGCTCATCCACGTTCCTGCATCCGAGTGTGAACCACGCCGACCCATCGACCGCGCCGGACACATCGGCATCCATCCGCAATCGCAGCCCGGTCTCCACTACATCGGGCTTTCCATCCCGGTTGGCCGTCTTCCCGTTGCACAGATGCGCGCCATCGCCGATATTGCCGACCGCTTCGGCTCCGGCGAGCTCCGCCTCACCGTCTGGCAAAATCTCCTCATCCCCAACATTCCCACTCACCATCTCGCGGCTGCCCAGCAGGCTCTCACCAACGCCAGCCTCACCTGCAGCGCGGGCACAGTCCTAAGCGGCACCGTTGCCTGCACCGGCAACCAGGGGTGCCGATTCGCTGCATCCGACACAAAGACTCACGCCGTCGCCCTGGCCAATCTTCTCGACGAACACTTTCCAATTCTGACCCAGCCCATTAATCTTCACGTCACCGGCTGTCATCACTCCTGCGCGCAGCATTACATCGGAGACCTGGGTCTCATGGGCGTCAAAGTCTCCGGCGAAGAGGGCTATCAGGTTCTCATCGGTGGCGGCGCAGATCAAGACCAGGGCCTCGCCCGCGAACTCATCCCCGCCATCCGGTTTACAGAACTCCCAGCCAAAATGGAAAGCCTCTTCGCCACCTACACTGAACGCCGCAAGCCCGACGAGTCCTTCCTTACCTTCACCCGCCGCCACAGCATCGCCGAGCTCCAATCCTTCTGTGACCTGAAGGAGATCTCCTAGTCATGCAGATGCCCCCGTATATCCCCGATAACGCGCCGTTCACGCCCGAGCAGCGTGGTTGGCTCAACGGATTTCTTGCCGGCCTCTACGCCACCTCGCCAGGCGCCGTCAGCCCCGTCGCGGACCCGCCGCCTTCCCTCAAAATAGCCGTACTCTACGCCTCGCAGTCGGGCACCGCAGAAAGTCTCGCGCGCAAAGTTGCCAAAGACCTCAAAGCGAAGGGTCACATTGCCTCGCTCATCTCCCTTGAGGGCTACCCCCCCGCCGCACTTTTCGCTGAGCGCTATGCGATCCTTATCGCCAGCACCTATGGCGAAGGGGACGCGCCTGATGCCGTCCGGCCTTTCTACGAGCAGCTCTGTCTCGAACACTTTCCTTGCTGCGGAAACCTCTCCTATGCCGTCCTCGCGCTCGGTGATTCCAGCTACGAGCACTTCTGCAAATTCGGCAAGGACCTTGATAGCAAACTCGCCGCACTCGGTGGCGTCCGTATCGCCGAACGCGTTGACTGCGACATCGATCTCGACGTCTCCTTCGCCCAGTGGAAGACCAACGTCTACGCCAGCCTCGACGACATCACTGCCGCCCGCCCTGCGCGCACTGCACCCTCCTCTTCCCTCATCCCACCGCCGCCCGTCGCCGCTGTAGTCTCCTATGACGACGACGAGCCCATCACCACACCAGCCCACGGCCGCACCAACCCCTACCTTGCCCCCCTCGTAGATAAGCGCCCCCTCACTCACAACATCTCCAGCAACCCCACCCCCCA
>Ga0210409_10000209_pt1 | contig 119566 bp, 76 predicted proteins | sample IncBWH17MmetaG_FD_161649 | JGI IMG/M metagenome (GOLD analysis project Ga0210409, IMG submission 161649) | Forest soil microbial communities from Barre Woods Harvard Forest LTER site, Petersham, Massachusetts, United States - Inc-BW-H-17-M | ecosystem: Environmental > Terrestrial > Soil >...
TCAAGGCGGCCGCCTGCTGGAACACCGGCCTGGTGACGTCGAACTGGGGAGGAAGGCCGACGGCGGCCTTGGACTGGTCGCGGAGCCAGTCGCGGAAACCGCCCCGGTACCAGTTGCTGAGGTTCATTTCGGACAGGGGATAGGGGAGGGAACCGGCGTCTTGAAGCTTGGCGATGATGTCGCGATAGGGCAGGCCTTGATGGAGCATGAGGTTAATCCGGTTGCGGACGGGCTCGGGGAGGCGGGCGACTTTGCCGTTGCGCGGGTGACGGTGCCAGCCGAGGCTGGCATTGATGGCTTTCCTGAGATTGAAAAGGTCGGTGGGCGGACGAGGTGGAGGAGTGGAGTGATGGAGGGCTGGATTCATGGGGTGGCTGATGGTTGATGGTTGGCCGGGAAGAGGAATTGAACCACGGATGGCACGGATTTCACGGATGAGGCGGTCATGGTCGGCGTTTCCCGGGTTGATGAGGGCAAGGCGGATTCTTGCCGCAAAAAACCGCAAAAGGCAGAGAAGGTCAGCAGTCCGACTGGGATGGTGCGGCGCAGGAACGGGGTGTGCATGGAAGGGCGAGATTTAGTCGAAGTTAGTCGAGGTTTCTCGAAGTCGGATGCGCTCCCCAGGTAACGGGGTGGCGAAGTTTTGCTTTGAATTGCTTTGAATTGCTTTGAAACACGTTGAAGTCCTTTGAAAGGCGCGCGATCTGAGTACTGGGCGGGCTGGGCTCTAAAGGTGATGGGGTGAAAAAAATATGAGCTTTAGTGGGCGTGAGTACCTGAGGTTAGCCGGATTCCCGTGGGACCACCTGATACCAGCGGAGGAAGAATAGCGTTTTGCGAAGGCGCAGTGGCTTACCGTTTGTCTGCCGATTTGACCGGCCATGGGGAGGAAAAAATGTTCCGAGGTCAGGATTGGTCGGGATTGGTCAGGATGACTCGGGTTTGGTCGGGCGGTCACCTGCGAGGAAACGTAAGGAAGCGAGTGCCGGCAAACGGCAAAGGCGACCTTGTTGCGGGCGGGGGCCAGTTGGCAGGTCATATTCACTTTTTCAGATTCTTAATTCTGCGGCTGCGCGCCGCGGGGCTGTCATACACAGTCCCTATTAATATAAGGACGGTCAGAAGTGCGATTTTCCGGCCGGGCGGCGATTTTGTTGGAACTTTTTTTGTAATCACCGGGAGTGCGGAATGCGGAGTGCGGAATTAACGCAAAGGCGCCAGGGGGCAAAGACGCAAAGAGGAGGTTAGACCGCGGAAAACGGATAGGGGGCTTGCGGTCCGCAGGCGGCGGCTTGGGACAAGCGCGCCCTACCCCGGGGTCTACGGTCCACGGTCCAAAGTGGGGTGAGAGCATTAGTTTTTTGCCTTAAAAAGGCTTAAAAAGGTTTAAATTACCTTAGAAAGGCTTGAATCCGGATGGGCCGAATCTTGAGTTGGGCCTGCCGTGGGGTGAAGCCGGGCGTGGCGAGCCGTCAGCCAACAGGGCAGAGATCGTTGTTGGGCCTTGATTCACCTTGATGTGGGTTGATCGCGTAATGAGCGAACGCCGCTACGGCGAGCATCTCCGTTTTGGCGGGGTTCGTTCTCCTGACTTCTGATTTTTCTGTCACTGGCCGGGTTCATCGTTGGCCGTGGATGGATAATGCTTAGAGCGTGCCAACTTGGGGGCGGAGCGGATTTTTGGAGTGGTGGAGTGGTGGAGTGGTGGAGCGTTGCGCAAAGGGTTTATGATTAGAGTGATACGATTGAGAGCGAAGTCGCATTAGAAGACTCGACAGCCGTGCGTTAGGGGCCAGCGGGGGGAGAAAGTGTGCCATTATGGCACTCTTGGGTGGCACAGGTGTGCCATTTTGTCTCTGCTGGCACACGAGTGTGCGGTGTCGAGGGATGAAGCGAACCGCGGATGGGGAGCGACGGGTGACGGCAAGAGCGATGACAGAGTGGTGGCGAGCGCGGATTGCCCTAGAGCCATTAGCCCGGATTTTTACAGGAGGCGAGTGAAGGATCGGAGTTGTCTCGACTGGCGTACGTGTGATGCACCGTGCGGTTGGCGAAAGGGCTGTTCTTAGCCGTCATCTCCCCAGACGATTCGTGGGTACAGGTGGCGCGGACGACGCGGTCCACTCATCGAGTTGCTGAGGAATTGAGTCCGTGCCAAAAGTTTTGACCGACTCCTTCACGACCCCTTCACGGTTTTTGAAAAGCGCAAATCTGGCAATCTGTGCAACTGACCCCTTTTCAGGCTTTGGCGTGGCAGAGAGCGAGCGCGTCCGGCCTAGCGCTGGCCTCTACTTCCTGGTGCCGTCAATCTGACCGGAAACGCCTGATGCGGAGCCGCGTCCCTACCGTTCATTGGCAGCCTCTGACCTACCACCAAACCGTCCATTGCGCCTCTGCACCCTTGCGTCTTTGCGCTACTCGGCACCTTAGCGTCTTTGCGTTAAAGTCCGTTTTTATCCTTCAGCCTTTCTCGCCCTCCGCTTTGCTGAGCAGCGTCTGGTCTTTAGGGCAACTGCCGGGGCATCATTTCAAGGTGAGGTTGATGGTCGTTGTTCCAACGCTTGTACAACTCCGGCACCGGCGCATAAAACGCCTGCCAGCGAAGGTACTCAGCATGCCCGTCACAAAACGAGAGGTTGAACCGGCCGGAATGACGCAGGTAAGCCGCGCGGAAAAAGCTTTGCCAGTCATGGTTCGCAAAAGACCAAATATCACCGCAGAACTCGCCCAGGTAATCGTCCACAAAGATGGTGGGGTAGCCCGATGGCACGGTCTGCGTCGTGTTCTTCCCCAGGAGGCCATCCCCTAGCGCGATCATGTCACTCGGCTGCAAGACCTCCCCTTCGCCGTTGGGCCGGTAGGCGTCGATGCCCCAAGCCGGTTTGTTGTCGGGGACCATGCGTTCGCCGCCCAGCCCCAGGCTCGATTTGGCCGTGTCCTCCGGGCCAACTCCGCACACGTTGTAAGCGTAGCTGCGGTTTGGCGCATGACCGCGCAGCCGCTTGAAACTGGGGCAATCATAAACACACTTTGGCCAGTCGTTCGACATCCAGAGCGAAGCCGCGTACGGCACCTTCGCGTTCATATACGGCTCAAGATTCCCAAGCCAGTAAGTCCCGGACATGATCTGGCCATGCTCATCCGCCGTCATGGTTCGATAAACCGGGTACGCTTTGAAGTCGTCCTTGTAACTGAGCAGGGCGATGCTCAACTGATGCAGGTTGCTTCGGCAAACAACCGCATCAGTGGCGACCTTCGCGCGGTACAACCCCGGCAGCAACAACGCCGCCAGGATCGCGATCACCGCAATCACCACCAGCAACTCGACCAACGTGAACCCTGCACCTCCCCCGCGCCTCTTAACAAATCCGGGGCCCTGTCCTGCCAACCGTGGCGAACGTCCCATTTTCATATTCCCACAATCAAAAATCTAAAATCAAAATTCAAAAATCCTTCCCATCCTCGACCACCCTCACGGCCACAACCCGGGCCTCTTCGCCGGCGGTACGTAATCCTTATGCCAGTAGAGCTGCCAGACGCCTTCGAGCGGCACCGTGGCGACGTGGCCGTAGCAAAAGGAGACGTTGATGGCCCCGGGGTGGACGAGGCTCCAGTAGCAGGGGGTTGGGGCGCGAAGCGGGCGGTAGCGGTGCCGGGCGATGGTCAGCCAGGACATTTGCCAAGGGGCATCAAAGTTCCAACCGAGGTACAGGTCGCTGGAAGGCATGTCAGTGGCGAGAGGCCAGACGTCGTGATGGATGCCTTCCGCGTAAAACGGAGTGAGCACCGGGCGCTGAACGTCGCTCTCGGCGCTGAAACTACGAGGGGCATTCGTGCGTTCGTCCCAGGCCCAAATCTGAGGCCCGGCGAGCCAGCCGTTAAATTGGTAGCTGCCGACATGCCAACGGCGAGGCCGGTCGGGGAGTATGTCCGGATTGTAGGCATCGTACATAGACCACGGTTGGTCAGCGGCTCCCAGGAAATCAGCACGAGTAGTCATCCACCAGGCCAGGAACCTCCTCTGGGCGATGGCCCGGAGCTGGGTGCTGGGGCACACGGAACCCTCGTTCGGCTGACCGTCATGCAGGAGATAATAGTTCCACAGAGGGCCCTGAGGATCCGGTTGGCCATTTCCCAGGTTGGCGTCCTGCAGAAGCCGCCCGTCGGTGTCGTAGAGGAAATCACGGCGCATGAGGGAGACCTGTTTCATGTTGGACAGGCAGACCACCGTCCGGACTTTTTCGCGGGAACGGGTCAGGGCGGGAAGCAGCATGGCGGCAAGGAGTGCGATAATGGCGATGACGACTAGCAACTCAATCAGCGTGAAAGCCTTCGCGGTTCTGTGCGCTCGGCCAACATGCCTTCTAGTTCTCAGCGCGTGCACAAACTCATCGCCTGAATTATCCCGGAGCTCCACGGTTTTCACGGTGGACGTGGCCCCGGCCACCCTGCGTTATGCGCTTGATTGTCACTGTTCCAGCGCTGCGCCACGGTCGATTTGGTGAAGTCAAACAGGTCCCGTGTTCGCAGGTTCTCGATATGGCCATCACAGAAGCCGACGTTCCACCTGCCGTTGTGGCGCTGGGCGAGCAGGCGAACCGACTGGCTGTCTGTGTAAAAGGAAGGATACCTGTAAGAGAGAGCAGTCCAGTAGAGAATGAGCCCGGCGTTGATTCCGCCGCCGCTCGGGTCACCCTTCCACGGGTCCGCCCACAGTACCGAGTCGCCGAAGGCGAGCATGTCGCTCGGGCTGGCCACCCGACCCTCCAACGTTGGTTTTTCGCTCTCCGGGTCGAGGAAGCCATTGTTGTGGGAGTAATCCCAAACGCCGCCCAGCCCTTGGTTGCGCAGCTCGTGCGGAGCGGGCGCTATCTGCGACCACGCGGCGAGCCAGCCGTCCGAATTGTAAGCGTAAGCGCCGAACGAATAAGCTGCCATCGCATCGCCCGTCCACAGGTAAAACATACCGCGCATCCGGTTGTAGCATGGGCACGCCCAAACGCTGCGCGGGGACGCAATAAAGGCGGCTGGGTAGGTGGTGTCGCCAATGTTCGTGTAAGTATGGTTGTTTTCGGGCCAGCCCGCCCCGACGAAGGACGCCATATCCTTCGGCCAGTGCCGCCCCTCGGGATACGCGCCGGCCTCCTGCACATACAACTGCATGCCCAGCGTGATTTGCCGCAGGTTGCTGCGACACGCGGTAGTGTAAGCATGGTCTTTCGCCCGGTTCAGCGCTGTCAACAACAACGCCGCCAGAATCACGATGATGGCGATGGCGAGCAGAAGCTCGATGAGGGTAAAAGCGGGGCGGCAGTAAGCTCCGCCGTGGCGTGAAGCCCTTGGGACGCGAGCCGCCTCACGATGCGAAGTCCACGCTTTGGGTTTCATGCGGTCCTTAGCCTCACGGATTATTCACCCACGTCTCCGCATGCGGCTCATGGTCGTTATTCCAACGGCGTCGTGCCTGCTCGGTTTTCTGAAGCCAGTTAGTCAGTTTGGCGAATTCCACATGGGCGTCACAGAAAACAATATTAGCTCCTCGGTTGTGGCGAGGGGGTCCCAGCGCGGACAGCACGTTACCCTGAAGGAAAGCAATGATGCCGCCTCCGTCCACGTCACCGTCACCGTCATCATCCAGTGAAATTGTGTCGTAGGAGGGCGTTGCGCAGGCAATGGCGATCATATCGCTGGGGGCTCTGACCTGAGTTTCTTTTACAGGCCCGAGGAGGTCGGAACTGGCATCCAGTCCAAGGCTTGGGGACAGGATGAACTCTCCGTAAACAGCGGTCCCGCTTGCGTTGTAAGCATAACAAGGATTATGAACTAGCGAAAAGGAATTGGCCCATGTCGGAGCGGGCATGACAGCCGGACACAAGAATATCCGACGATTGTTCGAGAGCGCGGGAAGGAGTTTGGTATCCCAGAACGTGCGGTCCAACCAACGCGGGTATGTCTGATTATCCTCGGTGTAAAGCTTCAGGCCGATCCCGATTTGACGCACGTTGTTCTTGCAGGCAGTTGAAAGGGCGGCAGCTTTGGCCCGCGACAGGGCAGGCAACAGCAGCGCCGCCAGAATCGCGATGACCGCGATGACGACGAGAAGTTCGATGAGCGTGAACGCTGGACCTCTCCGAGACCTCTTAGCGAATCCGAGGCCTTGCCGTGGCAAACGCGGCGGACAACGCTCGTTCATGCTCCAGTGAATACTTCTCCAGATTACCACATTTACCATGTCGAATCCACAACTATGGTGCCAGCAATGGAACGACAAATCATTTTGGCATCAACCTTCGGCTGTTCTTCTTGCGTCCTTGTGAACCAACGCTTTCCGAAGGGGTACGAAAAGCCGTTGAAACGGCTCAACGCTAGAAGCTCAGCCTACCACCGGGCTAAAGCCCCGGTGTTAATGAGATCGGTCGCGCTCTCGCAAGCATTCAGCCTAAAGCGGGCTGCCGCGGTCCAGGCGGACGGGGTTAGGTTTTTTGAACCAGGGGCCGTCGAGGTGGAATTCCAGCCAGCGGGCGCCGGGATTAAAACGGCCGTTGGCAGGTGGCGAGCACGGGAACCGTTTGGGGAATTGGACTACGGGCGGGACGTCGAGGCGCAGGCGGGCGCTGGAAATCGCCGGCGTTGCTGTAAGCGTGGCACCCTGGTGTCCCCCGTTTATTAGCTTAGCACTCATTTTCATTCCTTTCGGGTCGAACGCCACGGCGACTCGCGTCGCCGGGAGGCGTCCGGACCATCAAGCCCGCGCTTGGTTTTTCCATATCGCCCGCAAAAAAGTTGTGCCGCGCGAGGCGCCGCGGCCCGGCAAGCGGCGCGTTGAGACAACGCGCCCTACCATCGTGAGAAGGGCTGCTGCCCGGATGCTCCCGGACAGCAGCTTCGCCTTCCCCCTGTTACAAGCCGCCCTGCTCCATCTGGCCGGGCGGCGAACCGTCACCTCTTGGCACAACCCGCAGGTTAAAGTCATTCCGTGGAGCGAACCGGTCGGCGAGCGCAGCGCAGGTTTCCAAACCTGCTGAGCCCGCTCGGGTTCGACGCAGTGCCGACTTGGAAGTCGGCGATACGGCAGGCTTGGAAGCCTGCGCTACGGCCGCTGCTGCCACCAGGTTTTCGCGGGGATGAAGCATTCGGACCAAGCCCAACCGCTGGACGTCGTCGTTTTGCTGCCGGTTATTCGCCAGACATTTCATCCCGCTGGAGGATATTCGGCAAAAAAGGGGTCGATCTTTCAACAATCTGCAGGTGAAGTGAAGATAGTGTGACTTTGGCCGCGGATGATTGCAGATGGGCACGGATAAAGGAGAGGTTTGTGACGGCCGCCGGACGAGGAGGGCAACCGCAAAAGCGTGTTCCCGGCAATCGTGGATGAGAATGCGGGCCGGGCGGCGGAGGAGGAGAAAGAGGTCCGCGAGCGGGTGAAGCGGGAGTTCGAGGATTTTCTGGATGGTGAAGAAGATCTGAGGGGTCTGTTCCGGTGCCCGAGTGAGGGAATCACTGAGGTGCTCGCAGCCGGTAAAACTTGGCGCCGCCGAACCCGCCGCTGTTCGTTCCGTCATCGGTAAAATTGAAGGCGCCGTTGGTAGCGGTGATCAGGTTGGTGAGGGTTGTCCAGCCTGAGAGCAGGTTCGTGGTGTAATCCACCTGAAAGGTGATGTTCGTCGGCGCGCTCCAGGTGAAGCTGAATTTCTTTTTCAACTTCACCAACGAAGCGGGATCAATCACCGGCTGAACGGTGAAGGCGGAGCGCATTTTCACCACGGTGTAGGGATTCCAGGTGGAGAGGGTGTAATAGATGAATAGCGTGCTGTTGGTGACGCGCGTAAATCGCTCGATCAGGATCGGCGCAAAATCGCCTCCCGGCGTCGTGACAGGATTGTTGGTGCCGATGACCGGTCCGGCGAGCGCCAGGTCGTTGGTTGTGGCCGCATCATAAATGAAAGCGCCCAGGCCGTTGTCCCGCGACTTGTTGAAGATAAGTTGTGGCGTGGCCCAGGGCCCCCACGGTTGCCGGGCATATGAGAAATAAACACCGGTGGTTTTGGTTTTTGGCGTTTCTGCGCTACGCCCGCCGTCATAGGTCATCAGCCACAAGTTGAGATTGGTAGAATAAATCACCGACAGATTGCCGACCGTGCCATTATCATTCGGCCAGGGGGGACCATTTGTCGGGTTGTCCTGCACGACGGGATAACAATTGGTCTCAGCGTTGCTCCAGAGCGGCTGGCCGTTGGTGAGTCCGGCAAAAAAGAGGGTCCCGGCTCCGCTCGCAAAACCGACTGTGGGAATCCGGCACAGAAAGACATCGCCCGAACGGTATTCCCCGGTGCCGAACATCATCACGTTGGTGCCGTGTTCGCGCATCGAGACATTGATGAAATGCCCCTGCAAGGGGCTCCTGGGATCCAAGTTGGCGTTCAGCGCCGAGACGAGACGGTTGGTGTAAAAGACGTTGGTGATGACGGCGGTGTTGGAGAAAGCCAGGCTTTCATTGAAGGTCACTAGGACTGAGAAGTCATTCGTCTGCGGGTTGGCCAGGCTCGTGTCCGAACCGGTATTGCAGACCAGGAAGACGCCATTGGAAAGGCTGATGCCCGAATTCGGCACGTCGAACGGGCCCATCTTGATGGCTGCCGGCTTAACGAAGAGCGGCGTCACATCCGTGGCCGGAATGTTGGTGTAGAAATTGAGCACCAACGGCGACTCGCCATCCGTGTTGGTGCTCCACGCGAGGGGATCTGCGGCGTGATAATTCAAGCTTCCGTTGGTCGGCTGCTCGCTGATGGTGTCTCCGAATAGAAAAATGAGCTTGCCGTTGTCCTCGAAAGAATAGCCCAGCCCATTGCCCATTATGTGAAAACGGGTGATGGTTTGGCTGGCGGTAGGCAGATTGCTGCCTTGCGCTTTCGCCTCCCAGTCAACATCGCCAATGATTTGTTCGAGCTTGAGCGACGAGTTGGTAATCCAAGTGAGGACGGGAGCCGGTTGCGCAATCGCTGAAAGGCTGCCCGCCAGCATTGCGAAAAGGAGCGAAAGCTGCACATTTGGAACCGCACCACGCACCTGGAAATATTAACATATCATCACCGAGAAAGAAAAGTGAACGGGCGTGCTGTCCGGAAATCGGAAGGACCCGGCAACTCCCGCCGCTTCAACTGCCCTGGGCGAGGGTCGGTTTTCATTTCTCGGCTTGAGAGGGGCCTGCAACTGCTCGCCAGCACTTTCACTGACCGCGTATGGGTGGCATTTGGTGATCGCCTTGGGCACTTAAGGTCGCACGAGCAATTGCTGATACGCCTGCCAGACGGCATTGGTGAAAGCGTTTGCATTTGTCGCCCATACCTCAATGTACTGCGAGCGCAGGGAATTGGTCGTGCCAAGCGGATAGATGCCCTGCTGCAGCAACTGCAGATAGGTGGCGTCGGTGCAAGGAAGAGGATTGGTCACAACCCCACCGCACGCTGAGCAGCCGATGTTATTGCTCGGCCCCAGCCAGTTGTTTGCCTGAAAAGCCGTCAAGGTGCCGTAGTTTGAAGCGGCAGCCGGCACGGCTGGATTCGGGGTGTTGCTGGAGATCAGAAAGTTGAATTGTACTACGAGCCGTCCCGGCAGCATTTGACCCGCCAGCTGAAGCAAGGGTGCGTTTTGGTCGGGCAGGTTCGTGGTGATTAGGTTGGTGTTGTCGTCGATGGGTGGGAACGGCACTTGCGGTGGATAAGGGATGATGGCGACGCTGAAGGTCTTGTCCGGGAAGCTGGCGTTGAATGAGGAAACGACATTGCTCCAGGCGAAAAGCAATTTGGAAGGGGTATAACCATTGCTCTGCCAGATGGCGGGTGCGTTGCTTACGCACAGCAGGCCGGTGCCGGTGTACGGATTGTTATCGGGGGTTTCCGCAGGCAGCCGTAATTCGTCCGTGGTGCGATTGACGCCAGTGAGGCGCAGAAGGGTGATGTTGCTGTAAGTGCCATCGGTTTTGAGATGCGTGGAAAGACTGGCGAGAAACGTGTTCCAGGAATTCAGAAAAGCCGATTCCCAAGGCACGGGAACGATATCAGGCTCGCAGACACCCCGCTTTCCATCCTTGGGGCTGATGGTGAACACAAGCTCCGTGGCGCCCGGCCCGTTGGGAGGCTGCTGATAAAGCCAGGAAGGGGCGCCGTCGCCCGTCCGGATGGCAAGGTCCACTTTAATGTTTTGCCCTGCCGCAAAATTCATCCACTTGTCCAGATGCGACCAGTCGTATTGGTTGAAATTGGTTTCGATATCACTCCACATTCCGACAAGGAGAATGCCGCCGACCCCTTGAACTTGAAGTGCATTGGCAACAGGCGCAGAGTTTGGTCCTCCCGGCAAGTCCGACAGTTGGGCGATCACATACAAACCTCGCAGATCCGTTGGCTGCGAGAGTCGAAAAAAGTCTGTGGCGTTCGTCGTGGCTGCCGATACGGAAAATGTCGAATTGTTTGAATTGAAGGCGACGGAGAAGGCACTGCTTGGCCAGGAGGCCGTTTTTAAGTTGGTGGCTTCCTGAAGAACAAATCCCGAGTTCGTGTAGGGCCAAGAGACAACCACCTGGTGATTGGTGTTGGGGTGCATACTCAGCGGCGGCAAAATCTGCGCCACCAGCGTCGAGCCGAGGAGCACCAACAGCAAGGTCAACGGGAGGAAATTCTTCATCGCAGGGGCTTTGCTGAAAGGCAAGTGACCTGGAAGTCAACCGGACGGTCGCGTGAGACAGAGATTCCGCATAGTGGTCCAGGATCGGCCTGTTCCCAGTGAGGAACTATTGTTCAAAGCGGGAAGGGGTCAACCAAAACTTTTCACTTTGGCTTTCCACGTGTCGATTCCTTCTGTCGAGCCTTGCCCAGCAAGTATAGCCTGTTGTTGAGGCTTTTCCGGCTTCCCAGGTGCAGCCGCTTTTTTACACCCGGCTTGTCTCCGGGCTGCGGGTCCTCCCCATCGGGAAGCGCCTTCGTTAGGCTTGAGCCGTGTGAAGGGAAACCTTCACGCACGGTTCTGAGGGGGGCGTGAGCGAGAACCGCTCGCGCCTACCCGACGGTGCCTGTCGTGCGCCAACAAGCAATTTCCTATCAGTTGGCGGCTTGCGTCAGCTTCCATAATGGACAATATTAGCGACGATTTCCATGAACTCCGCTGGCACCGCGGGAACGGGGGCGCAGACCATCGATCTGAGGGGGGGATCCCCGACGCGTTGCGCCCGCGCGTGGCAACGCCTGGCCTGGTGCCTAGGCCTTGTCGCCCAAGCGGCTCAGGTCCTGGCGCAGGGCACCGCCTTTACTTATCAAGGCGGGCTGAACAGCGGAACCAATCCGGCCAATGGGTCGTACGACTTTCGCTTCGCGATCTATGACGCCGCGAGCGCGGGGAATTTGCTGGGTAGCTTTATCTTTACCCAGGGGGTGCCGGTGAGCAACGGCCAGTTCACGGTGGCGCTGGATTTCGGCGACCAATTTCCGGGCGCGCCCCGGTGGCTCGAGCTTTCGGTGCGCACCAACAGCACAGCCCCGCCTTCCTCCGGGTTCACAACGCTGTCGCCGCGCCAGCCTCTGACCGCGACGCCTTACACGGTTACCGCCGGCAATGTCTCTGGTCCCATCGCGGCGGCGCAGCTCACGGGGACAATTCCGGCGTCCAACATCGCCAGCGGCACCATCACTTCAGCCATGCTGGCGCCGGGCGCGGCGGCTTCAAACCTGGCCGTTTCCGGCCTAAGCGCGGTGCCCAGTGGCGGGATGATCCTGTCCACTAACGCGAGCGATATCAACCTGCTCAATGCGGCGTATGTAAAAGTCGGCAGCGTGCAAAACACCGGGGCGGACCAGTGGGTCCAGGGCGGCGGCGGTTCGCCGCCCTCGGGTCGTGCCTATCATGTGGCGGTGTGGACCGGTAATTCGATGGTGGTCTGGGGCGGGTTTAACGGCACGGATTTATCCGACGGCACGATCTACAATCCCGCGGTGGCCAACTGGACGGATACGATGCCGTTTCCCTACGGGCCATCGGCCCGTCAGTGGGCCTCGGCAGTTTGGGCCGGTAACTCGATGATCGTCTGGGGTGGCTTTGCCAACGGAACCTACCTCAACAGCGGTGCAGCATTGAACCCGCTTGGCAACGCGTGGAAGCCGGTATCCAACAGCGGCGCCCCCGCGCCGCGGGCTTTCCATACAGCGGTTTGGACCGGTACGAACATGATTGTCTGGGGCGGAGGGGCGAGCGTCGATTACAACGATGGCGCCGCTTACGACCCTCTCTTCAATGTCTGGACCCCGCTGAGCCCGACCGGCGCGCCCTCACCGCGGCATGGGCACACCGCCGTGTGGACCGGGAGCAAAATGATTATTTGGGGCGGGTATGGCACCAATTATTTGAATGACGGCGCCGTTTACGATCCGGCCAACAACTCCTGGAGCCCAATCAGCGCCAACGGCGCGCCCTCCGCGCGTTTTTTGCACACTGCGCTCTGGACCGGCACGAACATGATTGTCTGGGGCGGAGGAGCGAGCGTCGATTACAACGATGGCGCCGCTTACGACCCTCTCTTCAACGCCTGGACCCCGCTGAGCCCGACCGGCGCGCCCTCCCCGCGGCAGGGGCACACCGCCGTGTGGACCGGGAGCAAAATGATTATTTGGGGCGGGCATGGCACCAATTATTTGAATGACGGCGCCGCTTACAATCCGGCCAACAAATCCTGGAGTCCGATCAGCGCCAGCGGCGCGCCTTCCGCGCGTTTTTTCCACACGGCGCTCTGGACCGGCACCAACATGCCAATTTGGGGTGGCTTCAACGGCGTCACCTACTTTGGCGACGGCGGAAACTACGATCCAACCAGCGACACCTGGACGACGGTCAGCGCCACCAACGCGCCCTCGAAACGACAAACCGCGGGCGCCGTCTGGACGGGAAGCACGCTACTGGTAGTTGGAGGAACCGGCAATGGCGGCAACCAACCCGGCGGTGGCAGGTTCAATCCGGCTTCGAACCAGTGGACCGCAATGAACACCAATGGGGCGCCTTCTCCCCGCACCGGCATGGCCGTGCTGTGGACGGGCACCAGGATGCTCGTCTGGGGTGGCTTTGCCAATTCCGGCTTCGCCAATGACGGCGCCCTTTATGATCCGCTGGCGGACAGTTGGGCCCCGATGAGCACAGTCGGCGCGCCCTCCGGCCGCACGGCGTTCGCAGCCGTGTGGACGGGCTTGGCGATGATCGTTTGGGGTGGCAGCACGGCCATCGGCGAGACTAACGACGGAGCCATTTACAATCTGGCGGCCGACACTTGGACCCCCATCGCCACGGCCGACGCGCCTCTCCCGCGATCGGGCCATACCGCGGTCTGGACCGGCAACACCATGATTATCTGGGGCGGCAGCTATAACTCGGGCCTGCCTAGGTATTGGCCTGCCGGCGGTATTTACAACCCAGTCGTTAATGCGTGGGACCACGTCAGCACCAACAATTCAGCCCCCCCAGGGCGCATCAACCACACGGCTATTTGGACAGGCACAAACATGATAATCTGGGGCGGCTATAACGGTTCCACCCTCAACGACGGCGGAGTTTATGATTCGGTCGGCAACTCCTGGACCAGGATCGCCGCCAACGGCGCCCCCTCGCCTCGCGGCCTGAACGCGGCGTTTTGGACCGGCACCGCCATGCTGGTGTGGGGTGGAACTGATGGTCCGCACTTCTTCAATGATGGCGGCCTCTACGATCCAATCTCCAACACGTGGCTGCCGACGACCACCACCGGCACTGCACCCGCCGCGCGCAGCGATTTCTCGTCGGTTTGGACCGGAAGCACGATGATTGTCTGGGGCGGAGCTCAGACCGGGTTCCAACCCTTGCCTTGGTTTAACGACACCTTCATCTACACGCCGCCGACATCCAGCACGCTCTATCTGTACCAGCGCCCGTAGCAAGATGAAAAGGAAAGGAGGGGGCAGTTTGCCCACGGCACAAAACGCGGTCAATGTGAAATATCATGGCAGAGCCCTTTTCACCACGCCGGCGACAGCCACAGACGAATCAAGAACGGCGAGTGGCTTCATGGGGTTAGGGAGACCTGCCGCTCACCTCATCTGTCCAGACCTTGAAGCTCTTAAGCGTGTTGGGGCCGAACGTATTGGTGATCGCGACATCCGTGGCGTCGCGACCCCGCGCGATCAAGACTCGGCCTATACGCGGCACGTTGTTCCGAGGATCAAAGGTGTGCCAATGACCGCCAAGATATGCCTCAAACCAGGCGGCGAAATCCATCGGGGAGTATGGGGGCGGGACGCCGACGTCGCTTAAGTAGCCAGTGCAGTACCGTGCCGGGATGTTCAGGCAACGGCAAAATGCAATGGCCAGATGCGTAAAATCACGGCAGACGCCCGTCCGCTCATTGTAAGCTTCCCAGGCCGTCTTCGTGACGCGGGCGTGCTCGTAACCAAAAGCGATATGTTGGTGGACGAAATCGCAGATTGCCTGGACGCGTCGCCATCCCGTGGGCGATTTGCCAAACAGGCTCCAAGCCACCTGGGACAGCAGGTCAGTTTCGCAATACCGGCTTCCCAAAAGGAACACCAGGGTCTCCTCGGGAAGCTCTTGCACCTGATGCTGATGGGCGGGGGCGACGACGATATCCGGCTCACCCGTGTCATTCACGACCGCGTCGGCCGAGAGCTTGATCTCGCCCTTCGGTGCGAGGATCCGGCTACACCAATTGCCAAAGGCGTCACGATACGAAGTGATTGGGATGGTCGGCCTGGTGATGAGGTGATCGGGAACGATAACGTCGGAGACGCGCGTAAAATGGACGTGTAACGTCAATATCATCGGCGTTGGTTGCGGGCAATCATAGATTAATTCGTAGCCGATCCGGATTTGCATAATTAGCCTTTTTGAAGCAGCTCAACGGTCTCAAATAACCGGCAGTCGATTGTCCGCGTCACCTTCCCAAGGGCCGAGGGCGTTCACATCCACCGAAACGTGAAGCGTCTGGTCCCGACCACCGACCAAGACGCCGCGGATGGGGCACACATCGCTGTAATCGCGACCCCAGCCGATGGTGATATGGCGCAGGGAAGGGAAGCAGTTGTTCGTTGGGTCCACGTCTAGCCACCCGATGCCAGGACAGAAAAAGCCGGCCCAAGCATGCGAGGCGTCCACGCCGCGAAGTCTCGGCCGGCCGGGAGGAGGGTGGGTTTCGAGGTAGCCGCTCACATATCGGGCCGCCAAACCCTGCGAACGCAAACAGGCGATCTGAAAATGAGCGAAGTCCTGGCAAACCCCGCGGCGTAGCCGGAAGACCTCCGCTACTGGGGTCGTCACAGTCGTTGCGGCCGGATCGAATGTGAAATCTTTGTGGATGCGCCGCATGAGGTCAGTCACCGCGTCGAGGACCGGGCGTCCCCGTGTGAAAGAAATCTTCGTGTAGTCCGCGAATTCATCCGCATTGGGCACGAGAGGTGATGGATAGGTGAATTCATGAGCTTCCAGAGTCTCGCCGGAGTGATCTTCGCGACAAAGCGCGCGCACGGTTTCCCAGGGTGGGGTTTCCAATGGTTCGGGGATGAACGCCGGGCTGACGGCGACCTGGCTGAGAGACTTAATCACGAGCTGTCGGTGCGGAGTCTCCACGCCGATGAAGTGGGTGGGATTTCCAAAATAATCGCGGTGCATGCTCACCGTCCCAGGCTCCGGCACGATCGCCAACTTGTGCGCGAGACAATTCTGCTTGCGGTAATGGCGCGGCGCGAGCCTTGACAGGTGATGAGAAACGGATACATCTTCCACGTAATCATACGTGGTCGTGTGCGTGATCTCGTAGAGGAGCTTTCTCATCTTTAGCTCACGCGCTGAACACTGTGGCTGAAGTAACGGCTCGTCACCTCGTCGGACAATTCGGCAAGGTTCGCGGCGCACTTATTCAGTAAGTCCAGCAGGGGGTGGGACGTTCCCTCAGCCGGCTGAGCCGCCAATTCGTCGGGAGCGACCGAACGGAGCGAGGTCGCGAGTGATTCGATTCGGTCGGGGCTAAGGCCGCCAGAGGCGGTCCTGGAATCCGCGAGCAACGCCGCGGAATGCTCGCGAAGCGTATCGACCTGGAAGATGAGAGAGCGCGGGTTGGATTCATCGCGAAGGAGCAGGTCCAAGACGCCCGCCCATTGGGGCGCAGTGAAATAACGCCGGCGGTAAGTCATCAGGCTGTCCGCAATTTCGAGCACCGGTTCAGCGACGGCCGCCGCCGATTCAAGGGTCGCTGCGGCGCGCAAGAGGCCGACCACCCTCAGGCCACGTTCAAGGCGCCGTCCGAAATCCAGAAACCGCCAGCCATGCCCGCGCGTCATGTTTTCCATCTCCATGCCGTTGAAGGCTGCGAGATCGAGCACGAGGTTGTGAATCAGCGCGGTCGCGCTGGCGAGCGGGAGGCGACCCGGTCGCGCCCGAGCATCCAGGTCGAGGCGGCCCAGGATCCGCCAGGTATCGCCGGAAAAACGATCCCGCACCGCTGAAGCAGTTAAGCGGACACGCTTTAGCAGCTCGCGCACGCTGTTAGGCTGGTCCGCGTCGTAAAGCATCTGCAACATCGCCCGGGACAACTCTCCGTTACCCTGATCAGCGCTGAGAGGCGTGTGTATGACACCAAGGTGGATGGCCAACTCCGCGAGCGCCCGGCTCTCCGAGGAACCTTCCCCGCCGGTCTCACCTGAGACGCGGCCCAGCACGCACCGAAGCACCCGCAACAACTGCTCCAAACGTTCGGTGTAACGGCCCAGCCAGAACAAATGGTCGGCGGCACGGCTGGGCACCCCGGCCGAACCGTGATCCGTCAGCGTGGTCAAGGCCGTGACTTGCGCCGGCTCCGGACGGTTCGCGGTTCCGTTCGCGAGCACCCAGGTGTCTTTGCTGCCGCCGCCGCTTTGCATCGATACGACCAAATCATCCGGGTTTGTAGAGACGCGGGTCAAGCCACCCGGCAGTACGGCGAACGAGTCGCCACCATTTGCCACGTACGCGCGCACGACGACAGACCGGGCGGTCAAGTGCTCGTCCACCCAGGAAGGTGCGCAGGATAACTTCACCCGCTGCTGCGCCACAAAATTGCGCGGCGAGGCGTGGAGCCTTTCAACGAGCCTGACCCGCGCCGCGTTCACTTCGCGCCGGCCTTTTGAAACTCCCAAACCGGGAAACAGCAACGGAGGTTGAGCGGCGAAAGCCGGCTTCAAAATGAGGGAATCCAGGTGCTCGGTGACGTAATGCAGTTCTTCAGCCTGGCCGCACCACCAAGTGGCGATGGAAGGCAGCAGCAACTCCTCAGCCAGAAGATGGCGGCACAGGCTAGGCAGAAAGGCCAGGAACGCAGGGCTTTCCATTAGACCGGCGCCCAGCGCGTTTGCCACCGTGACGTTGCCGGCGCGGGCCGCCTCCACCAGACCGGACACGCCAAGAAATGAATCGCCACGCAGCTCGAGCGGATCACAAAACGAATCGTCCACGCGGCGGAGGATGACATCCACCGGCTGAAGTCCCTCGATTGTCTTCAAAAAGACCCCGCGGTCGCGGACGGTAAGGTCAGCGCCTTCGATGAGTGGAAACCCCAGATGCCGCGCCAGGTAGGCATGCTCGAAATAGGTTTCGTTGTGCGGCCCGGGGGTGAGGAGCACAATGCTGGGAGAGTTGCGTCCGGGCGGGGCCAGGTTGAAGAGCATTTCACGCTGCTGCCGGAAAAAGGTCCCCAAGCGCTCGATGTTACAGTCCCGGATTTGCTCCGGGAGGATTCGTGAAACAACGGTCCGATTTTCCCAGGCGTATCCGGCCCCGCTCGGAGCCTGCGTCCGGTCCGACAACACCCACCACTGACCATCAGGAGAACGCCCCAGATCACACGCGTGCAGATGCAGATAAACTTGGGAGGTGACGTTGATCCCGCGGCAGGGACGGAGAAATCCTGGATTCGCATACACCAGCTCCGGCGGCAGGAAGCCGTCCCGTAGTAAGCGCTGTGAACCCCCATAGAGGTCGGCCAGAATGAGATTGAACAAGCGCGAGCGCTGCACCAACCCGTGTTCGATGTGAGCCCATTCCTCAGCGGTGATGAGCAACGGCACGAAATCCAGGCCCCACGGGCGGTCCATCCCCTGCGGGTCGCCATAGACATTGTAGGTTACGCCGTGTTCGCGGATGATCCGTCCGCCGTTTTCCCAGCGGGACGCCAACTCACGCTGCCCCAGTTGCTGAAGGGATTCGATGAAAGAGCGCCAGTGCGGCCGCAGCGTGGCATGGGCCTCGTTCATTTCGTCGAAAATGCCTGGCGCGGCCGAGTAGCGTTGAAACACACTCTCCGCCTGGCTGCGTGGGTCCTGGCCCGGTTCAGCGCTCATGGGACGACGGTCAACACTACCTCAATTCCAATGGGGCGCGCAATCACGCCAATCTCAAATCCAGTGTGAAGGGGAGGTCCCGGTTCGCCACTTCCGGCGGCGGAATGAATCTCCCCTGGGTCGCGTTCTGCACGAAGAAACGCGAGAGACGGCGCGACTCGGCTTCGTACGCGTTGACCGGGAAGGTGGTGTAACCGAGACCGCCTGGATGGGCAACGTGGTAAGCGCAACCGCCGAGGCTGCGTTTGGACCAGGTGTCGTAGAGATCGAACGTGAGCGGCGTATCAACACCAATGGTCGGGTGCAGGCACTCGGGAGGTTGCCACGCACGGTAACGCACGCCGGCGACGTCTTCGCCATTGGTGCCGGTCGGGTGCAGCGGAATGCGGTGGCCATTGACCGCGAGCGCGAAGCGGTCGCCAATCAGGCCGCGGGCTTTAACCTGGAGGCGTTCCAGCGAACTATCGACGTAGCGCACGGTGCCACCGCCACCGGGTTCTTCCCCGAGGACGTGCCAGGGTTCGAGAGCCGTGCGGAGCTCGACCTCAATGTCGCGTTGGGCGAAGTCACCGATACGCGGGAAACGGAATTCAAAGTGCGGCGCGAACCAGTCGAATTCGAACGGATACCCGGCGTCGCGCAAATCCCGCACGACGTCCTTAAAGTCCGTTTCGCAGAAGTGCGGGAGCATCCAGCGGTCGTGGATGTCCGTGCCCCAGCGCACGAGGCCATTCCGATAAGGCTCGCGCCAGAACTTGCTGACGAGGCCGCGCAGCAGGAGATGTTGGGCGAGGCTCATCCGGGAGTGGGGCGGCATCTCGAAGGCGCGCATCTCGACCAGGCCCAGGCGGTTTCCGGCGCTCTCGGGAGCGAAAAGCTTGTCGATGCTGAACTCGGCGCGATGCGTGTTTCCGCTGGCGTCGATGAGCAGGTTGCGGAACAGACGGTCCACCAACCAGGGTGGGGGCGTGGGCGCGTCAGAGCGTGGAGCGTGGGAGCGTGGGTCGAGGCTTGGAAGCTCCGATGCTCCGACGTTCCCGAGCTGACGGTCAAGTTCCTTGAAGGCGACTTCGAGTTCGTAAAGCGAATCGTGGCGGGCTTCATCGATGCGCGGCGCCTGGGAAGTGGGGCCGATGAAGAGGCCGCTAAAGAGCCAACTGAGCGAAGGATGGTTCTGCCAGTAGGCAAGCAGCGAGCGGAGCAAGTCAGGCCGGCGCAGCACCGGCGAATCCTGAGGGGTCGCTCCGCCAATGATGATATGGTTGCCGCCACCGGTGCCGGTGTGGCGGCCGTCCAGCATAAACTTCTCCGTGCCGAGCCGTGTCTGGCGCGCCTCTTCGTAGAGCACGGAGGTGCGCTCCACCAATTCGTCCCACGAGCTGCTCGGGTGCAGGTTCACTTCGATGACTCCGGGGTCGGGCGTGACCGCGAGCTTGTTCAAGCGCGGGTCCTTCGGTGGAGTGTCACCTTCGATGATGACCGGCAGGCCGAGTTCCCTGGCCGCGGTTTCGACTCCTGCCACCAGGTCCAAATAATCCTCTGTTGTGGCGACCGGCGGCATGAAGACATGCAAGCGGCCGTCGCGCGGTTCGACGCACAACGCGGTTCGGACTATCCAGGGAGCGGATTCGTGCAGGGAGGGTTTGCGAGCGGGTTCGTCGGACGATTCGGTTCCCCTGACATCGGCCCTCTCCGCCTCGGAAGGGGAACGTGGGGAACTTAGTCCTTCGCTTGGAGAATGGGTCGCGACGGGCTCGCGCGGAGCGGGGGAAACGTTCGCCCCTTTCCCTTGAAGCAAAGGCCGGGGTGACGCGGCGGTGCTGCCACGAAGAAACCGCTGCCTCGGGAATTCCTTCGGCAAAGCCGGCAGCCTTTGGGTCGGGTCCTGCTGCCACGGCCACGGATAGTCGCGCTCGGAGACCCACGGGATCGAATCAAGCGGCAGGCGCAGCCCCATCGCCGAATCGCCGGGGATGAGCCAGAGCGTATCGGCGTCCCGCAGGAACCACGGGCCTGAAATCCAGCCGGCCGGTTCGGCCTGCGCGGCGCGCCGGATGGGAAGCGCATAACCAACGACCTCCCCGAGGCCCTGCTGGAAAATGCGCGCGATTCGGTCGCGCTCGAGTTTGTCCTTGAGGTTGGATTTCTCCGGAGTGACGTTTGACGGCAACCGGCGCTCTTTCCAGGTGTAGTGGAACGCGTCCTCATAAGCCGGCAGGAGATACTCCGGAGCCACGCCGATGACCCGGGCGATGCGCGTGGCCAGCGCAAGGCTCTCCTTCGCACCGAAGCCGTAATCCTTTGATTCGTCGGCGAGCAGCGAATCGTCGTTCCAGATCGGCACGCCGTCCTTGCGCCAATAAGCCGCCAGGGCCCAGCGCGGCAGTGGTTCGCCAGGATACCACTTGCCCTGCCCGTAATGGAGCAGCGCGCCGGGCGCGAACTTGCCTCGCAGGCGCCTGATGAGTTCACCGGAGAGGACGCGTTTCTTGTGCGAGATGGCGGTGAAATTCCACTCCGGGCCATCCGGGTCGTCGATGGAGATGAAGGTCGGCTCACCGCCCATCGTGAGACGCACGTCGTGCTGGTTCAGGTCAATGTCAATGGCATGGCCGAGCCTTTCGATCTTCGCCCATTGCTCCTCGGTGTAGGGTTTGGTAACGCGCGGCGATTCATAAATGCGCGTGGCCTTCATCTCGTGATGAAGCTTCGATTCGCATTTGTCAATCGCGCCGCTGACGGGCGCGGCGGTGCTCGGCTCCGGTGTGCAGGAAAGGGGGATATGCCCCTCGCCCGCGAGGAGACCGCTGGTTGGGTCGAGGCCGATCCAGCCGGCGCCGGGCAGATACACTTCGCACCACGCGTGCAGGTCGGTAAAGTCAATCTCGGTGCCGCTCGGGCCGTCGAGCGACTTCACGTCGGGCGCAAGCTGGACGAGGTAACCGCTGACGAAACGCGCGGCCAAACCAAAATGGCGCAGCAACTGGACGAGCAACCACCCTGAGTCGCGGCACGAACCGCTAAGCCTGGTCAGCGTCTCCTCAGGCGACTGCACGCCGGGTTCGAGCCGGATCAGGTATTTAACATCCCGCTGAACCCGTTGATTGAGCGCGACAAGGAAATCATTGGTGCGGAGCGGTCCCTGCTTCGCAGCCGCCGCCGGGAGGGGCCTCTGACTGCCTCCATTCATGCCCAGGAGGTCACGCTTCGCGGCCTCAAAGTAGCGGGCGAGCCTCGGTGTAAGCGGGCAAGGTTCGAGAAACGGCGCGAGGTCCTTCTTCAACGACGGCTCATAGCTGAAGGGGAAGTTCGTCGCACTGTCTTCGAGAAAGAAGTCGAACGGGTTGAATACCGCCATTTCCGCGATCAATTCTACCTCCACGCAGAATTCCTTCATCTTTTCCTGGAAAACAAGTCGTGCGTTCCAGTTCGAGAACGGGTCCTGCTGCCAGTTGATGAAGTGTTCGCCCCCGTTGATGCGCTGCGAGTAGCTGAGAATCTTTGCCCGGCAATGCGGCGCAGGGCGCAGCCGTACGACGTGCGGGCCATGCCCGACCGGCTTGTCGTAGGTGTAATGCGTCTTGTGGTAAACTGCGACGTGGATGGCCATGGTTACAAATACGCTTCAATTGGTTCCGCGCCCAGCGTGCCGCGCAATTTCTCCGGATAGGCCGGCGCCTCCGTTTCCTGCAGGGTTGTCCGGGCGTGGCCCAAGCGGTCGGCGATGCCAAGTCGCACGGCTTCGTCCGCGTAGCTCGTCCGCTTCATAAAATTACCAAGGTAATCGACGTGACGCCGCCAAAGTTGCCGGTCCACTGTATGTTTCGCCGCCAGCCGCGCCGCATACCAGCCGCTGGCGAGGAGTTCGTCGCGCGTGAATAGCTTCCGGAATTCGCGATGTTCGAGGCCTTTGCCCTCCCATTGGTCTTTGAGCATGATGTGCAGCAGCGCCTGCAACGGCGGGCAGGCCCATTTGACGCTGCCATCGTCAAAATACATTTGGGCAACGCGCCTTTGCGTCGCCACGATGTTGTCCATGCCGTCCACAAAGAGCTCCAGGTCCTGCAATTCCGGCCGCAGCATTTCCTCGGTAAAGAGGGCTTGCGGATGGTTGAACATGCGGCCGAAAAACGCATGCACGAACCTCGCGTTGATGCGATAGCCGAGCCGGGCGGCCAAAACCTTCTTCCCCTGGTGGTCGAAATCCTCACACTTTTCCAAATAATGGTTCGCCGTCAGGAACTCCGGGTCGCGTTCCTTTGCGGACATCCGGCACCAAATCTCAGGCACGAGCAGGCTGATGTCGTGGTCCACGCGCACTTTCGGGCCGATGTAGCCGGCGGCGGTGACAAACCCGTGGTGGCCCGTCAAAATCCACGAGACGAGCGCGCCGTTCAGATCGATGATCGGCGGCAGCGCGTTGAAAGGGCCCTTGGTCAGCGCTCCCTCCGACCCCGCGCCGGTGGTCGAAGGCGATTTGCCGGTCATGCTGCAGATAAACTCCAGGAACAACTCCGGCAGTTCGAAATAGTGGATCGGATTGTACACCGCGAGCGAGCGGATGCCAGCCTCGGGGGGATTGTTGCGGCGACCCGGCAGGATGGCAGCAACCGGGCTGTGAACGGGCTCGCCCAGCGGGAGCCGGCGACGCAGGCGCGCGGCCGTCTCGGCCAGGTACGATTCCCGCTGGAGGACAAGGTCGGGACGCATCTGAAGATAACGCGGGTTCTTGCTGGGTTTGCCTTCGACGAGCCGTGGATGCGCCGACGACACGAACAGGCCGGGTTTACGCCCCGCCGCCACTCCGCGAATCAACTCCCGCATCGGCTCGGTGAATTGATAAAAACCGATGGAATCCTCGATGAGTTCCCGGGCGACGGAGGACTTGAGCGGTTCGTAGTTGGAGAAAAAGTTGTCGTCGCGCGCGAAGTCGGACTCCGTCTGCTTATCGTAGCCGCGATGAATCGCGTCGTCGGGCCGCTGAAACAAGCGCAACTCACAATTGGCGACAAATTTCAAGGCGGCACTTCCGTTCGCATCCGGAAGGTGATTCAACGCACCCGCCGGCACGACGACCGAGGCGGTGATGTCATCCTCGAATTGAATCTTTACCGCCGGATAAAAATCCTTGCGCAGCCCGAAGGTTCGCCAGGAGCCGTCGGTGTCAAAGCCGACGCGCAGGTGCGTGGTGACCAGCTTGCGATTATCACATTTCAACTCATTGGCCGGCGTGCCATTGATGATGTCCACGCTGAAATGCTCGCGCCATGCACCCGCCCATTCCGGCTTGTAGTAACGTTTCACGACAAAAACCAGTTCCTTGAGATATTGTGGAACACTCGCCAGCCAGGCGTTGTACTCGGGCCTGAAATCGCGTTCATCGGGCGTGAGCAGCTTGATGACCGAGCCGAGGGAACGTTCGGCGCTGAGGATGGCCCGCTGGTCAACGCGCGCCGGGTCGCTGAAACGCCCGCCGTAATCGCGCGTAATCAGTTCCGCCACCTGGTCGAAATCTCCCCTAAAATCCGCGACGAACACCGGCCCGGTGAGCACCGCATCGGTGATGGGTTTGGAGATTTCCGATTTGCCGCCGCCGGAAACGGTGCTGGGTTTGTGACAAAGAACGCCTTCGGCGACGGTGCCGACGAGCCGCCAGGAACGGTTCTCGGCGGGCTTTTCCATGCGCACCTTGTATCCGGAAGGCCGGACGTAGGTCTTGTCCGGCAAGAGCTTGATCGCGCGCTCGGTTTTGCCGCCCGGCCAGGAAACGGTTTGGCTGTGCAAATCGAACCGCGCGTCTTCCGGCACGTAAATGATGTCCGGATATTTTTTGTCCACGCCGCAGCCTTCGGGTCTCAAATCCATCAGATCGCGGTAGAGTGAAGTTACTTCCGCGAAGGAATGTCCCATGCGCTTGACATGGACCTCGCCGCTGAATTCCTCGCCCAAATCGTAGCTTGAAAAGACCAGGGCCCCACCGGCGTGTTCCTCTTCACAAAGTCCGAACAAATTCGCCGCGTAACTGATTTGCGTTTTGACCTCTTTTTTGCAATAGCCGAAATAGTTGTCGGCAATAATGGTGACGATGACGCCGGCCTCGTCCCGGCAGGTGAGTTTGAAGGCGTTGCCGTTGTTGTAAAACTCCCACTCGTCCTTCCAGCACATGCCGTCGCGGCGCTGACGTTCGGTCGCCTGCTCCCAGGGCGGCAGGCCGGCGGCTTTTTTTGTGACTTTGGTCAGATGCGGCGCAAGGATGATGCAGCCGGTGTGGCCGGTCCAATGTTCCGTATCCAGGCCCGCATCATTCTCCGGCAAATCCGGATCGCCGGCGTTGCCGAAAATGCTTTCGATGAAATCCAGGTTACTCACCAAGTTGCCCGGCGCGAAAAGGCGAATCTCCATTGTCTTGGACGGGGAGAATCCGGACACCTCGGGTGAAACCGTAGGCCGAATCAACAGCGAGACAAAACATTCCGCCGGTTGCGGCTGCGTGGCGGTGAACGGCAGGCGCAGCAGGTCGCGGGGCGGGGTGAAGGCGAGGTTCAACATTTTCCCGAAGGCCGCCTTGGGCACGCCGATCTTATCGTCGGGAATCGGGAGCCCGCCTTCAGCGACATGAAAGATTCCCTGGGTGGTCCGGCGGTCGTTTCGCGGATTGTGCAGGACCCCTTGCTGGACGCGATAGGAGTTAAGAATACCTGAAGCAAATTCGTCACGGTCCACGGGCAAGGAGAGCAGCCGAGCCAGGCCGGAACGGTCCAGCACAAAGGTTCGCAATGGCAGCTTCGTGACCGGCACCTCTTGCAAGTAATCGTAGAGAAAGGTCTGTATCCGCTGGTCCACGGGGCAAAGATGATTGCCCAACAATCGCTCCTTTTCCCGGTACTGCGCGATGAGCGAAGCGACTATGTCGCTGAGTTGCGCGGCCTCGTCGGTCGCCACCGGCGGCAGGCCGAGCAGCGACAATTTGACGTTGACGCAGGGAATCAAGCTGGCGGACGAATTCACGCCGCCTCCGTTTCCAAAAAGCGGATGCGCTTGTTCACATCCGTGTTGATGGAGTGATAGGGTTGGCCGAGGTTGCCGGGGTCGAACAGCGTCCGGCGCATGTGCTCGGCGTCGTCGCTGCCGATGGCGCCGGTGAAAATCGGCAGCAAATAATCAATGCCCAGCCGGGACGGCTTCATCAATTTCGCATCATAAAGCGCCGGATGCAGCCGCCGCGCATGAATGAGGCCCCAACGGTCCCGAAACCGGTTTGCGTCGTAACCCTCGACGTGGAAGCCCTTGTCCGCACTGTATTGGAGGATGGAAATCGCGTTGTTGCGGCCTTCCAGCAAGAGCTCAACGGTTTTGGCGCCGAGCAACCCGGCGTAAAACCGGTCAAACCGTATCGGCCGCCCGCCCCGTTGTGTATGGCCGACTTTGCGCGTGAAGATCGCTTCCTTCGCCGAATCGCCCCGGCGGTAAAGCTGAAAATGGCGGTCGCCAATCATCTGGACGAGTTTCGAACGCAAGGCGTCCGCGGCGCCGCTGAGCACCACGTTGCCCGAGGGGTCGGTGGATTTGGTTTCGGCGCCCAGTTCGCGGCCCTGCTCGTCCACGATGCCCTCGCCGCAGACAATGACGACGTTTTTTTGGAGGTCGTAAATGTGTTTCACCCGCTCGACGAGCAGTTCGAGGTTGAGCGGATGCTCGGGAACCAGGATAATGTCCGGCTGGCCGTAAGCCGTGCCGAGGGCGATGTAACCCGAGTGCCGTCCCATCACTTCGATGATGGCAATGCGCCGGTGGCTCTCCGCGGTCGTGCGGATGCGTTCAACGCCTCCCGCGGACACAAACACCGCCGTGGTGTAGCCGGGCGTGGCGTAGTTGACGATTTGGTCGAGATCGAAAGTCTCGCTGGCCGGAACCTGTTTGTAGCGGTAACCGCGTTTGGCCTCGCCGTCGTTTACTCGCACCCACTCGTCCGGTTCGCTGGGATAGTTCAAGCCCAGATCGTTATCAATGGTCTTGGGCGCCAGCACGGCGGGCAGCCGCTCGGCAATCGGTTGCAGGCCGTTCAGGGTCCCGTCGCCGCCGATGCAGATGAGCCCTTCGATCCCAAGCTTCTTTAATCGCGATTCGATAACGTCGAGACCCTCCTTGTCGTCGGGATCGACATAGTCGCGGGAGGACCCGATGAGCGTGCCGCCCTTGGTGGGATCGAGTTCGGGAATCTCCTGGAACAGAGGGTTGAGATGCACGTGCGGCACGCGCGGATTGAACAGGCAGTTGAACCCCTTGATGAGGCCGATGATCTCAACCTTGAGCTGATTCGCGCGCACGACCGCGCCCGCAATCGTGGCGTTAAGCGCGGGGGTGTCACCGCCGGCGGTGAGGATGCCAATACGTTTCATGGTCGCGAGTCACTGCGTCTGGTGCTGCGTCGGGCGCTTGGCCGGCTTGGGCGTTTTGAGCGCGAAGAACGTCTCGTAGATTCCGCCGGCGACCTGGTTCATTCTGGTCTGCAGGTTGTCGAGGTATTCATGAAGGCCGGAATTGATGACCTCATCGACGCTCGTGAATGAGAGGTCGGAGCAAAGCTGGCCGAGCAATTTCTCGGGAGGATAACGGAATGTGCCCGCCGGGGTGCCAGAGATGGCGTGGAGCGCATCGCGCGCTGCGAGGAGGCAGTAGTGAACGGCGCGAGGGAATTCCCGATCGAGCAGCAGGAATTCGACGACGCTTTTAGGGGAAATGCGCCCATGCCGCTTGCGATACATCTCGAAGGCGCTGGCGGAACGCAACACGGCGGCCCACTGGATGTCGTCAAATGGGGTGCCGACATCCTGCACCGAGCGCAGCAGAATGAAGTACTTCACGTCGAGGATGCGGGAGGTCTTGTCGGCGCGTTCCAGCATGCGAGCGATGAGGAAGAAGTGCCAGGGCTCGCCGTGCGTCATCGTTGCGGCAGCAGAGCCATTGAAGAGGTGATTGGCATTCTTGACCTCGGTGAAGAACTCGTAGGGATTGGCCAGGGCGCTGGAATTGTCAGCAGCGGCGGTGACCATCAGGTAAAACTTGTTGAGTTGAAGCCACATGTCCGAGGAGATGATTTCGCGAACCGTGCGGGCATTTTCGCGGGCGGCGCGAACGCAAGAAAGAATGGAATTGGGGTTCTCGGCATCAAAGGTGAGGAAATGAATCACAGTTTGCTGCGTGGCTTCGCCGAACCGCTTCGTGAACGCCTCATGGTCGCCGGTCGTGTTGACGAGCGGTTCCCATTGCTGGTCCTGGCCGGAAGGCGCGTCGAGCATGAGCTGAAGGTTGACTTCGATGAACCGGGCGACGTTCTCAGCCCGCTCGACATAGCGGCTCATCCAGTAAATGGAATCGGCGACGCGGCTAAGCATGGGGACACTTCACGCCACAAGGTGGGCAGCCAGCGCCGGCGAAGGTTGGGCGGACTCGGGATTCGCGGGCACCGGCGCGTCGGCCAGCACCCAGGTATCCTTGCTTCCGCCTCCCTGGGACGAATTCACGACCAGTGAACCCTTCTTGAGCGCGACACGCGTGAGGCCGCCAGGCAACACAAAGGTCTCTTTTCCATGAAGAATGTACGGGCGCAAATCGACATGCCGCCCCTCAAAGTGATCGCCCATCAGGGTGGGCACGCGGGAAAGCGCCAGTGTGGGTTGAGCAATATAGTTGCGCGGGTTCGCCTTCACCCGTTCCGCGAACTCCTGGCGCTGCTCCTGGGTCGAGTGCGGGCCGACCAGCATGCCATAGCCGCCCGATTCGTTCGCGGCTTTGACGACGAGCTGATCCAGGTGCGCGAGGACGTATTCCAGGTCGTCCGCTTCGGAGCAAACGTAGGTGGGGACGTTGGGAAGGAGGATTTCCTCGCCGAGGTAGTACTTCACGATCTTGGGAACGTAGGCGTAAATCACCTTGTCATCGGCGACTCCGCAACCCGGGGCGTTAGCCAGGGCGACATTGCCCTTCTGGTAAACTTCCATGAGGCCCGTCACACCCAGCATGGAGTCCGGGCGGAAGCATTCGGGGTCGAGGAAATCGTCATCGATGCGCCGGTATATCACATCCACTCGCTCGAAGCCCTTGGTCGTGCGCATACAGACCTGACCGTCCTCCACAACCAGGTCACGCCCTTCGACCAGTTCGATGCCCATTTGCTGGGCCAGGAAGGAATGCTCGAAATAGGCCGAGTTGAAGGTGCCAGGGGTGAGCAGGACGCAGCGCGGTTCGGTTACGTGCTCCGGGGCCAGGTATTCCAGCATGTCGCGCAGGCGGCTGGGATAATCCGTTACCGGGCGAATCTTCGAGGCCGCGAACACCTGCGGGAACATACTCTTCATCAGCGCACGATTCTCGAGCACGTAGGAGACGCCGGAAGGACAACGCAGGTTGTCTTCGAGGACGTAAATCTGCCCGTCGCTGTGGCGCACCAGGTCGGTACCGGTTATGTGGCACCAGATGCCGCGCGGCGGATTGAAGCCGATGCATTGGGTGCGATACGCCTTGGAGGAGAGCACGAGGTCCGCGGGCACGATGCCGTCGTTGAGGATCTTCCGGTCATGATAAAGATCATCGATGAATAAATTCAGGGCGGTGATCCGCTGCTTGAGGCCACGTTCGATGAGGCTCCACTCGGCGGCAGGCACGATGCGCGGCACCAGGTCGAAGGGGAAGATTTTCTCGACCCCCGCACGCTCTCCATAGACATTGAAGGTTATGCCCAGTTGCAGGAGGGTGCGCTCTGCGGCTCGTTGCCGGTTGACAAATTCCCCTTCCGGAAGGTTTTTGATGTTGGTAACCAGGCTCCGGGCACAGGCTCGCGGCTGCCCGTTCTCTCCGAACATTTCGTCGAAGAAATCGCCGACTTCGTAACGCTCGAATCGCATGGCATTTCTCTCGCCGGCCGGTTTTCGCCCGATCGGACCTTTCACGGCTTCCGCTTTTGCGGGTTTTACATAGCAGCGGCGGTGCCATGTGCCTCACGCTCGCGGGGAAGCGTCCGCAATAGACTTGGAAACAAGCCCCATAGTGAGGGATCCGCGCCATAATCGAGGGGTTGCGAAGGACGATGAAAATGTCGTCCCCAAAGCCGAAAGACCAGCCTCCCGTCGCCTTTTGCCCATCTCGATCAAATCCCAACATCGGCAATTCGGTTACTGGGCAGCTTTGGAACCGGAGGCACTACAAACGATTCGGCCTTGAGGAATCCCAACTGGTTGACCCTCACACGCGCAGCATGACCGTGAATGGCCGCCGATCTCTATCTCGAATTGGGCGTGCGTTGGGACCATACGCCGGGGCGGGGCCACATCCCCGTGGAGAACCCGTTACCGGGCAGTTCCGGGGAGGTGGCGGTCCACGCGCCGGTTCATGGAGAGAGAGGAGCCGCGGCCGTTTCCGGGTTGTTCAGCAGGCGCTCGAGATTGCGTTTGGTATCGTCGAGCCAGTCGGAGCCGGGGAGTGAGTAGGGGCGGAAGGTTTCCAGGTAACCCTCCTGGGCGTTGTAAAAGAGGGCGCGATGGAGGCCGAGCATCCCGGCGGCCGGACTATCGATCAGGCTCGCGGAATCGTTGGCGCTCATTTGGAACAGCACGCGCATTTCGAATTCGCTCAAGGCCTTGCGGCTGAGAAAACGGTTGACGTTGTTATAAGTGTCGCACGAGGCGAGCACGTGGAAGCCGAGCCGGCTTCCTTCGCAGACAAGGTCGTTCAAGACAGCCCCCGGGTTGATCGGCTGCTCGGCATCGCCGGACGCAAAGCCGAAATCCTCCTCGAAGCGGAGCTTGTTGAACCTCTGCAACCCGTGAATGAACAGGAAAACGGGCGGGGCGGCCTCGGAATTGGGGTCATCGGCGCGGCGCTTCCGTTCTTCTCCGAGCTCTTTCATGAGCGACGGAAGGTCGCTCTGTTTGGCGAGCGTGACCGGGTGAGGGACGGCCTGCACGGCGCGTTCGAGGTAGTCGCGTTGCGGAGTGCCGGGCGGCGTGGCGTCCAGCACGATGAACCGCGCGGAGCCAGAGGCATACTGGGCCGCAAGCGCGAGCAAGCCGACGGACACCATGGCCAGGATGGCTTCATCCCGCTGCCCGATGATGAGCAGGTTGTTGCCGCTTTGCCGCCGGAAAACCGCCTCGGTTGGTCCCTTGATCGAGTTGGGCGTGCCCAGCCAACACTGAGCGGTGGCGGTTGGGCGGAGCATCCTGGCCTCGAGGAGGCGCCGCAGGAGGGCGTTTTCGCGCACGTCGGCGGGGGCGTTCCCTTCGAAGACAATCGGCCCGGGATATTCCTTGCCGTCGCGGTCGGCCCGCTCGCGCACTTTCGCGAGGCAGCCGTCGCGCACTTCTTCGGGAAGCCAAACGGCCTGGAAGGGGCTGTTGCCTTCCAGGGCGCCGGCCATGTCGTTGTAAATGCCCTCGCCTGGCCGCGAGAGCAGGCGCGGCGCAGGGTTGGTGTCGTCCATGATCAGGTAGGCGTCCGCCTCGTTGCACTGGAGGGCGATGCGGATTACCATCTGGCCGAGGGTGGTGCGGGCAACGGTGTAAGCGCCGCCGAGCGTTTGCGAGCCCAGCAACACGTGGATGCCGAACGCGCGGCCCTGGCGGACGATGCGGTCGAGCAACAGCGACGCCGTCTGCGAAACCTTGTCGTCCTCGACGAAGAATTCCTGGAACTCGTCGATCAGCAGCAAGGTCCGTGGAACGGCCTCGGTTCCCCCTGCCCTTTTGTAGCCGGCGACATCCTGCACGCCGAGCTGGCGGAAAAGGTCGCCACGCCGCTTCAGCTCTTCATCGACGCGCTGGAGCACGCTGAGGCCAAATTCACGGTCACTCTCGATGGCGACGACCCGCGCATGAGGCAGGCGCTTGGTGGCGTAGCATTTGAATTCGACGCCCTTTTTGAAATCGACCAGGTAAAACTCGACCTGCTCCGGGCTGCACCACAACGACAGATTGGTGATGATGACATGGAACAGAGTGGATTTACCGGAACCGGTTTTGCCGGCGATGAGTCCATGCTGGCGGGTGCCTTTGCCGATTTCGAGGTATTGGAGTTTGGTGGCGCCGGTGCGCCCGATGGGCACGCGCAATTCGCTGGTGGTTTCTTCGCTCCAGATTTCGGCGTCCGGTGGGGCGACGTGTTCGAAAGGCACTTCCACCCGGCTTGAGTCGCGGCTATAGCGCCCGACCAGGTGAACAAATTCCGTGGCCTTTTCCGGCGTGGGCGGTTCGTCCAGCACCAATTCCGTTCCTGGTCTTGGCTTGCCGGCCACCACGAAGTCAGCCCCCTTTAGCCCGATACAAACACTGGCTTTACGCAGTTCGTCAGGAATGAAATCCTGCGGCAATGGTTGCCGATGGTCCCAATGGATGAGCATATACACGCCGCAGCGCGCCCCGCTGGCGGCGATACTCAGCAGCCGTTTGGCGGCCACGTCGGAAAAGTTCGCCGGAAAATCGGCTACGACCAGGAAATGATATTTCTCCGCAATGACCCCGGCCTGTTCATTATACTCGGCGATGGTGTGATACTCGTTCCGCAGGTACATCTGGATGACCTTTTCCATGTGCTCGTTCAGGTCGGCCAGCTTCTGCTCGATTTGTGTCGATTGCGTCCAGATCCGATTGTTAATGAGTTGCTCCTCGTAATCGGCCAGGTGCATGACCCCGGCGAAATTCTGACCCAGGCCGACGGGATCGATAATCGTGAAATTCAAGCGACCGGGCGGGGTGGTGGAGAGCAAACGAAGGATGATGTTGTTGAGAGAGCTGATGGCCTGGTCTTGCCCGGTACCGTCGGTCTCGAACAGCAGCGAGCCCTGGTCGGGGTAAGAGAGGCAAAGCGGAACGGTGAACTGCGCCGGCCCTGGCAGCGCCAGGCGTTTATCCTTCGGCAGAGCGGCGCAGAACTTCGCCAGCTCGACTTTCAGCTCGGCGAATTTGGCGGCCTGCGCGAACTCGCGCGGCGGGCGCCACTCCTTCAAGACCGGCGCCTCCCACGAAGGAAACAGCTTTTCGATCTGCGTCCTGAGCGAGCCTAACGTACCATAGAGCGATTCGGTGCGGTTTTTCCATTCCGCTTCGAGCGCACGCCAGCTTGCTTCATACTCGGCGGTGAGTTTTCCCACTTTCTCTTCATGCGCATCGGTCAGCGACTTAATGCGCACGGCGGAGGCGCTCTTAAGGCGTTGGAGCGCGTCGCCGTACTCGTGCTCCAACCGCTCGGCGGTGGCACGATAGAACCGATCGTTTCGGCTATTGGCGCGGACGGCTCGCTCGTCGCTGCTCATTCGGCAGGAAACCCGAAGGTCCCCCGCTTCGGCGAGTGCCTGTTTCAATTGCTGGTCGGATGTCCGGGTGGTGGTCTCGAACTCATCCTTGACGCGCTGTATTTCCTGGTGGTAATGAGTTTCGGACTGGAGTTGGGAGGCGTTGTGCAGCCGGCGAGCCTGCGCCAGCGTTGTGGAGATGGAATCGGCCAGAGGCTGAGCCCCGCGCCGGACGACCAATCGGATGAGCAGGATGGCCGACAAACTACCCGCGACGGTGCCCGCCTCGCTCCACGAGACGTTGTTGATGCCAAAATGTTGCAGCACCGGCACAAGCGCCAGAGCGCAACCCGCCAGGCCCAACAGCAGCCAAAACGGAAAAGGCCTGAAAAGCGAGACCAGCAGATTCCCGCGGAAGCGGCCCAACTCGCTTTCGGCCTTGCGGCTTAGCGCGCGAATGTCTGAAAGCAGGCGGTTTTCATCCTGGGCAACATCCGCGACAGGTTTTCCATAAGCGGTCAGGAAGAGCCGCTGAAGCGTCCGGTAGCCGCCGAATGCCCGTTGGGCCCCCTGCTCCGCCCGGGCCAACGATTCCTGCTCCGACGCCAGGTTTCTCTTGAATTCCTCGAACGTGCTCAGCGCGGTGGTCAAGCCGGCCTCGCGGTCGCGCTCGGCCTGCAGCATCTTCTTCTGGAGTTCGTATTTCTGCCCGCCAACTTTATCCTCCACTTTCTTGAGGCCCTGCTCTTTGCTGGCCTGGTAGGATTTGCCAATCCTTGACTTTCGCCTTTCATATTTGGCCTGCGCGGCGGCGCGGGTCGTGTGGAGAGTCGTGTCGGCCTCGCCAATGGCGGCCGCCAGTTGTCGGCTCTGCTCCTCGACGGCGGCCTCGCAACGAAGGCGCTCTTTGGCGACCCTGGCTTGGTTTTCGTCGTTGAGTTTTCCGGCCCGCGCGGCAAAGTCCTCGACCGTGCCTTTGAGGCTGTCCAGGAGCTCCAGGGTTTTGCCGGCTGCCAGGTTGCTACTCACAATCGCTTTTGATTTTCAAAATGAGCTTATCGAGTTGCTCGATGACGGTGACGGTTTTGTCCACGCTGCTGAACAGTTCCGCCAGAAACCTTTGCTCGAACTCCTGGGCCTTGGCGTCGTTCCAATACTCCCTGGTCTGCTGCCACTGCACCTGCAGTCCTTTGGTGAGCGCCGCGAGTCGTGAGGCGCTCACGCTCATACGTGGCTCCCTTCGGTCTGCGTTTGGCTTGGGGCCGTGCTCGAGGGCCCGGGTTTGGCATCGGCATAAGCGGCCAGCGTGTTGAGGGCGTGGGTCAGAAAGGTCACGGCCTTGACCATGTCGTTGGTGAAAACGGTATGCAATTTCTCGGTCTGTTTGACCAGAGGCTGCACGCGGCCTTCGAATTCGCGCTTCCATTTCTTGAGGACGCGGAGCTTGGCGTCGGCTTCCTCGACGGCGTGTTTGGCACGGTGCACGGCCATTTGTTCAGCGGCGGTCTCGTGGCGCAGGGCGCCGAGGCGAGAACTAAAGAGGGCCTCCTGGGCCTGCTCCAGGACCTTCATCCGCCGCCGCATCTGGTTCTCCCAGTGAGAGCGCTGGTCGCCCTCCAGCCACATCCGAGTGCGCATGACCTCGGCGCTGACTTCTTCGACGGCTGGACGCGCCTGGCTCAGATAGACAATGAGATGCGACCGGAAAGATTCCAGTGCGTCCAGTGATGTGACCTGAGCTTTTTCCGCCATGGCACTAGTGCTGGTTCAGATACTCTTCGATGCGCTGCGCCTTGCGCAGGAGGTAGGGCGTCTGCTGGTTGGAGATCTCGACGAATTTTCTGAGCGCTTTCATGATTTGCTTGAATTCCTCGGCGAACTTTGCGTGCTCCTGGTCCTGCCAGGTATCGCCCAGCGCGGCGAACCGCGCCTGCAGCGAGGCGATCTTGTCCTGCAGGTCGGCGTTGAATCGCTTCAGTTCGTCGGCAAACCGCCGCACTTGCTCGGGATCCATGATTGCTTGGGCCATAATCGTGCCTTTCTGTCAACATAGCGCCAAAACGGCGTATGGTGAAGGGTTACTCGCGCCACCGGCCGGCATGCTGCCCGAAACGCCTGCCCTCCGCAAGGAAAGGCAGAGCCGCCAGGTAAGACGGTGGGAAGAGACCACGAAATGCACCAAATACACGAGAACCCGATCCCGTTTTCCTGGGCTCGCCGGGACGCTCGCCCTCCCGTGTAGAGCGGGGTTCGGGCGGGCTTGAACGGGTTGGGCGCGTGGGCTACGCTCCAGGTCCGGGAAAGATACCAAACCTTTATGCGCTCATTCGACAGCCTCGACGAACGGGAAATCCTCGCGCTGGCCATTTCACAGGAGGAGGAGGATGCACGAATCTACGATGATTTCGCCGATGGCTTGAAGGAGAACTACCCTGAGCAGGCGAAGAAATTTACCGAAATGAGGGGTGATGAAGATTCTCATCGGCATCGGCTCCTGGAGCTCTACCGCAGCCGGTTCGGCGAGCATGTGCCGCTCATCCGACGGCAGGACGTGCGCGGGTTCGTGCGCCGTCGGCCGGTCTGGCTGGTGCGGCCGTTGGGCCTGAGGGCGGTGCAAAAGGCCGCGGAACTGATGGAGTTGGAAACGAAGCGATTCTATGAAGCCGCCGCGCGACGCGCCACGGATGTTGGCGTCCGTCAACTGCTTGGCGACCTGGCAGAAGAGGAGAGGCACCATGTCCAAACAGCGGAAAAAATCGCGGCGGCGCGACTGAGCGAGACGGAATCGGCACAACAAAAGCGGCTGTTTGTTCTGCAGGTCATCCAACCAGGGCTGGCGGGTTTGATGGACGGGTCGGTTTCGACTCTCGCGCCCTTGTTCGCGGCCGCATTCGCGACCCACAACAGCACGGACGCGTTTCGCGTCGGTCTGGCAGCGAGCTTCGGGGCCGGTATCAGCATGGGGTTTGCCGAAGCGCTGTCCGACGACGGCAGTCTGACCGGCCGCGGCCATCCCTGGGCGCGCGGCGCCGTCTGTGGGCTGATGACCACGCTGGGCGGCCTGGGGCACAGCCTCCCCTACTTGCTCCGCGATTACCGCACGGCCACCGCAGTCGCCGTGGGCGTAGTGGTTTGCGAGTTGGGCATCATTTCGTGGATCCGCCACAAGTATATGGATTCCCCGTGGTCGTCGGCGGCCATCCAGGTCGTATTAGGCGGTTTGCTGGTCTTTGGGGTGGGGATATTAATTGGAAGCTCGTAGCGGGTTGCCCATCCGAGACTTTCCCATGAAGTAATGAGTCTTGCGCAACCTGAGAGGGATTTAGACCGGGGTCACATAATTTCGATCATTCTTATTGCCAAGAACGGTCGGTACTGTTACGTCTTATAGTGGTTACAGGGTATGAGGACCACTCGAAGAACCTGGCGCGCCGGAGCGTTCACGATACTGGAGTTGCTTTGTGTAATCGCGATTATCGTGCTGCTGGCGGCATTGCTTCTGCCTGCCCTCAGCCAGGCTCGGGCACGGGCGAGGCGAATCCAGTGCACCGACCACCTCCGGCAAATCGGAATCGCTTTCCACAGCTTTGCCCACGACCACAACGGGCAATTCCCCATGGCGGTGCCCGGGGACGCCGGTGGTTCGCTCGAGTTCGTCCAGAGCGGTCAGGCACTCCAGGGCCCGTTTTATTTTTCTTTCCACCATTTCCAGACGTTGTCGAACGAATTAGCTACACCTAAAGTTCTCGCGTGCCCGGCAGACACCCGGTTGCCCGCGGCCAATTTCGGGGAACTCAGGAACGAAAACCTCAGTTATTTCGTCGGCGTGAAGGCGGAGTTCGACCATCCGAACTCCATGCTCGCTGGGGATCGGAACATCACAAACGACCTGAACGGGCCCACAACGATTGCCCGGTTGGGCCCCAGGTATCCGCTGCGGTGGACGCACGAGTTGCACCAGTTCAAAGGCAACCTTCTCTATGCCGATGCCCGGGTGGTGCAGAGGAACACTCCCGATTTGACGGGAGACCCGGGTCAGTTCCAGGCAGGCGATTTGGTTCTGCCCAGTGTCCCCACTGGCGGCGGACCCGGCACGCCTGCGGCCCCGAATCCGTCCATGCCCGGTAGTTCGGCTGCGCCCAACACCTCCGCACCTGATTTCCCTGGCTCCCCGGGCCGTACCGCCGCCGCCGGCGCTGGGGAAACCGCCGGCGTACCAAACGCCCCAGGCGGCACCCCAGCGATGAGCTCGCCCTCCGCGCCTCCGGTCGCGACTTTCCGCAAGAGCCCCTCGGTATCTGTCCCTGGCGGAAGCCCGGCCGGGGAATCGCTCGCGCCACTCCCGCCGCAACAACCTGCGACCAATAGTCCGGCTCGCGGCTGGCCAATGCCGAAGCCGCAGGAACCTGACCCGGGGTTTTCCTTCTTCCCGGAATCGGTCGCCGCGTTCGTTGCAGCTTTGGCGCCCAGGAGGGCTTGGTTGCTTTACCTGCTGTTGCTGCTCGTGGTAGCTCTCACGTTCGCCGCGCGCAAGCTGATGCGCCGGAAAGGGCAGCCCGAGGCAGAGTCTGACGAGTGAGGTTCAGGCCACATTGTTTTTGACAGCTGATGAAACTGTGAGAATTTACGGCGTCTAAAACCAATATTATGATGAATCGATTCATTGTTCTGTCTGTCGCGCTCATTTCCTCGGCTTGTCTCGTGACCGTTTACGCAGCCGAGAAGGAGAAGAAAAAGGTCCAAATCGACCTCAGCAAATTGGCGCCCGCTGCCAGCAAGCAGGGCGTCACATACGCGACCGACATCAAACCGATTTTCGACACGTCCTGCATTAAGTGCCACGGCGAGCAAAAGCCCAAAGGCCATTTGCGGTTGGATAGCCTCGAAGGGGCGATCAAGGGCGGGGAGGACGGCAAGGTAGTGATCGCCGGCGATAGCGCCGGGAGCGTGTTGATCGCGAACATCGCGCACCTGGGAGACCCTGATGACTATATGCCGCCGCCGAAAAACAAGGCGGGCATCGGTCCGCTAACCAAGGAGCAGATCGGACTCATTCGCGCCTGGATTGAGCAGGGGGCGAAATAGCGCCCGGGCAGCATCGAGACCCAGGTGACCAGCGAACTTGAAGCTATCGCGAAGTCGCTTGGGCTCGAAAAATACGGGCGCCATATTTTCCTGTGCGCCGACCAAACGGAGCCCAAATGTGCTCCCCGGGAAACGGGCCTGGAATCCTGGGAATACCTTAAGGGACGGCTGAAGGAGTTGAAGCTGGCCGGCCCGGAACCGCTGGTGTATCGCACCAAGGCAAATTGCCTGCGAGTCTGCACCCAAGGGCCTGTCGCCGTCGTCTATCCCGAGGGTGTGTGGTATCACTCCTGCACACCGGCGGTGCTGGAACGCATCATCCAGGAACATCTCATCCGAGGAAGGATCGTAGAGGATTTTGTCTTTGCGAAGGCGTGCGTGATGCGCGATGGGTGAAACGGGATCGCTAATCAGTGCTCAGTAATCTGTACTAGGCGATGCCGAACACCGATCGTGGATCACCGACCGCCAATCCTTAGCCTGGGAGCTTGTCCGCCTTTGCGGCGAAGATAAAATCGCTCTCTGTCAGGCCGTCGATCTTGTGCGTCCAGAGGGTCAGCTTGACCTTTCCCCAGGCGAGGTAGATATCGGGGTGGTGTCCCTGAGCTTCGGCCAATTCACCCACTTTGTTCGTGAAATCGAGCGCGTCGCGGAAGTTCTTGAACTTGTATTCCCGCTCGAGATGATGCTCGTTCAGGACCTGCCAAGCGGCGCCCAATTGCCGCGCCATCCGCGCCAGCTCTTCCCCTTTCAGCGGTGGCACATCGCCTTTGCACGGCACGCACTCTTTCTCATCCAATGCGGTCATAGGTTTATGCCCCTCCGGCAGGAGCAAGGCAATCTAGCACACTCTGCGCGTTAAACCAGGTCAACGGCGATGACTCGGATGATTTCTTCGAGGGTGGTTTCGCCTGTAATCGCTCGATGGAGTCCATTCTGCCAAAGGGTTCGCATGCCCTCTTGCACTGCAATCTCTTCGAGCGCCGAAGTCGGCACCTTCTTGAGCACCGCCTCGCGGAACGGCTCGGTGGCGGTGAGCAGCTCGCTGACGGGAAAGCGTCCGGAGTAGCCGGTTTGGTTGCACTGATCGCAGCCTGTGCCCCGGCGGAATTGTGCCTCGGCCATGAGTGCCTCCGGGATGACTTTCAGGTGGCTGGGCGGCGGTTCATACGGCTGCGAACAGTTGGGGCAGTTGCTGCGCACCAGGCGCAGCCCCATGACCGCAAGGACGCTGGAGGCCAGCATGAAGGGCTCGATCTCCATATTGATCAGCCGGGTGAACGCGCCAGCCGAGACCCCGGCGTGAATCGTGCTGATGACGAGGTGCCCGGTCAGCCCGGCCTGGACAGCGATTGCCGCCGTCTCCGCATCGCGAATCTCGCCGACCATGATCACCTGCGGGTCCTGGCGCATGATGCTTCGCAATGCGGTGGCATAGGTGAAGTCCTGGGCGGGATTAATCTGCGTCTGGCTGACCATCGGCAGGTTAAACTCGACCGGATCTTCGACCGTGCTGATGCTGACGCTCGTGCCATCCCGCTGCATGATGTAGCAAAGCGCGGAGTACATGGTGCTGGTCTTGCCCGAGCCGGTCGGCCCGGTAAAGAGCAGCAAGCCGCTGGTGCGTTTGAGAACGCGCAGCAGTCCTTGCAGCGTCGAGTCCTCAAAACGCAGGGTCGCCAGGTCAAACCGGCGGTCGCGAGGATCGAAGAGCCGCACGACGATTTTCTCGCCTCGCGTTGTAGGAAAAATCGAGACCCGCAACTGAACGCCCTCGAGCTCCGGTCCGCCCGCTGCCGTGCCGTCCTGTGGCAAGCCGGCCTGGTAGGTCACCAGATTCGCCATCACCTTGAAGCGCATGGAAATTTTGTCCAGCAGGTCCAGCGGGAGGTGAGCCACTTCGGTGAGCACGCCGTTCACTCGCGCCCGGACCGCGATCGAGTTTTCCCACGGCTCGATGTGCAGGTCGCTGGCGCCCAACACCGTCGCATCCTGCACCAGACAGTTCACCAGGGTGCTAACCTCCACTCCCTGGGCGGCCATTTCGGATTCGAGATATTGGATTGTGTAGCTCATGGCGCTTTAGCGCGGAGGCCATTCCTAAATGGCGTAAGCGCATGGAGAAGAGCATGCTTCAGGCGATGGCGGAGGGAAAGAAATTTTCTCAGCGCAGAAATCCTCTTGACGGCGCGCCCGGGGATCTGGTATCTGGGAAGAGTTGGGAGCGAAATGGCCAAGCTTATCATCAAAACCGAGGGCGCGCCGGACCGGGTGATCCAACTTCACCTCGGGGCGAACCGGTTTGGCCGCAGCCCGGAAAACCACTTTCCTATCGACCATCCGACCGTCTCGGCCAGGCATTGTGAAATCTCGGTGGGCGATGGGGCGCCGGTCGTGCGGGACTGTGGTTCTACGAACGGCACGTTCGTCAACGGCGAATTGGTTAAGGAAGCCACCCTCATGGCCGGCCAGACGTTGCATCTCGGGGAGGTCGAGTTATTCGTCGAAACCACCGAAGTGGCGTTGGCGATTCCGAAATTCGATATGCCGCATCCCACGCCGCCGGTGGTTCGGGAGGACGGTTCGTTGCTCTGTCCGCGGCATAAGGAGACTCCCGCCACTTACCAGTGCACCCACTGCCTTGAGGTAATGTGCGATGATTGCGTGCACCGGTTGCGCCGCAAGGGCGGAAAGGTTTTGAAGTTGTGCCCCCTATGCAGCCATCCGTGCGAACGGATCGGTGGCGCCGCAAAGAAGAAGAAGAAAACGTTCCTCGGATTTCTCCAACAAACGGTCAAGCTGCCGTTTATTTCGAAACGAGAGGAGTGACCCACACTTTGGGCAGGAGCGCCGGTTTATAATCGGCTTGGGACGTGCGTGACCGCTGCGCTGGCGTGCCAGCGTCAGGCTGCGACGCCGCGCGGAGTCTGCCGATTTGGAGCTTTGCAACGAGGCGCTCTTGCCGTAGATATTCACACCCGCTGTGGGCGGCAACTGTTATGAAACCCGAAGTGGAAATCTACGATACGACCCTGCGCGACGGCAGCCAGGGCGAAGGCATCAATTTTTCCGCCCTCGACAAGCTGCGCATTGCTGAAAAGCTCGACGCCTTTGGGATTCATTACATCGAGGGCGGCTGGCCGGGCTCCAATCCGAAGGACATGGAGTTTTTCAAGCAGGCGGCCCGTCGCAAGTGGAAACATGCGCGCATCGCCGCCTTCAGCATGACTCGCCGCAAAGGTATCGCCGTAGAGAGCGACGACCTCATGCGCCAGATTCTCGAGGCCCGCACGCCCGTCGCGACCATCGTCGGCAAGAGCTGGCTGTTGCACGTTCACGAAGTCCTGCGCGCGAAGCCGGACGAAAATATTGCAATGATTGCCGACACGGTGCGGTACCTCAAAGACCAGGGTATGCACGTCATCTACGACGCGGAACACGCCTTTGACGGCTACAAAGACGAGCCGGATTATGCGTTAGCTTCCTGGCAAGCCGCCGAACGCGCAGGGGCAGAGTGTATCGTCCTGTGCGATACGAACGGCGGCTGCCTGCCGGGCGAAATCGCGGATATCGTGGGGAGCGTCCGGCGCAAACTCACGGCGCGCATCGGCATCCACACCCACAACGACTGCGGACTGGGAGTCGCGAACGGACTTGCTGGCATTGAGGCCGGGGCGACCCAGATCCAAGGCACCATCAACGGTTACGGTGAACGCACCGGCAATTGTAACCTGACCAGCGTCATTCCTCTGCTGGCGCTCAAGCTTAAGCGGTCCATCCTGCCGCCAAAATCGTTGCCAAAACTCAAAGAACTCTCCGAGTTTGTCGATGAAATTGCCAACATCCGCCACGACCCGCGCCAACCCTGGGTCGGCCAGACTGCCTTTGCCCACAAAGGCGGAATGCACGCGCACGCCATCGACCGCGTGGCCCGCAGCTACGAGCACGTTAATCCCGAAGCGGTTGGCAATTATCGCCGCGTGCTCGTCAGCGACATGGCCGGACGCACCAACATTTTGATGAAAGCGGCCGAGCTCGGGTTCAAATTGCAACCCGACGCACCCGAAACCCGTGCCATCACATCGGAGGTTAAACGCCTCGAGAGCGAGGGCTTCGAGTACGAAGCCGCCGAAGGTTCACTGGCCTTGCTCATCCGCAAAATCCTCAAGCACCAGGAGCCGCCGTTTAAGATCGAAGGCTACCATGTGTCGGACCGGCGCGACCGCGCCACATCCGTCTGCCAGGCGAGCGTTAAGGTTCTTGTCGATGGCATGACGGAACACACGATCGCCGAAGGTGACGGTCCGGTGAATGCCCTGGACCAGGCCCTGCGCAATGCCCTCGTAAAGTTCTATCCCCAGCTCAAACGGGTGCGCTTGAACGATTACAAAGTGCGTATCCTTGACTCGACCGCGGGCACGGGCGCCCGCACGCGGGTCCTGATCGAATCCACCGATGGCAAAGAAGAATGGGGCACCGTGGGCGTGCACGACAATATTATCGAGGCCAGCATGTTGGCGTTGTCGGACAGTCTGGAATATAGGCTAATGAAAGAGTAAGGCACGAATTTCACTGATTTGCACTAATCGGAACACAATACCGTGAAACAGCATGAGCGAGCTGATTCGGCGAACATTCTTTAGCATTCAAGCGAGCGGTCCTGTGATACCGGGTGCGATTTGCACATAACACTTAAGAGTTGATCGGTGAAAATTCGTGTAATTCGTGTCTCGCCCTATGTCTGAGATTCCGAAAGCCTACGAACCGCACGCGGTTGAAGAGAGGTGGTACGCCTTCTGGTTGAAAGAGAATTGCTTCACCGCCAACGCCGGTTCCAGCAAGCCCGCCTACTCCATCGTCATCCCGCCGCCCAACGTTACCGGCATGCTCCACATGGGCCATGTCCTGAACCACACCATCCAGGATATTCTCGCCCGCAAAGCACGCATGGAGGGCAAAGAGGTCCTCTGGCTCCCCGGCACGGACCACGCCGGCATCGCCACCCAGGCGGTAGTTGAGAAAACGCTGCGCAAACAGGGCGTGATGAAGCATCGCGACGACCTCGGACGCGAGAAATTCCTGGAACACGTCTGGGCCTGGAAAGAGAAGCACGGCGGCATCATCATCGAGCAGGACAAAAAGCTCGGTTGCTCGTGTGACTGGACCCGCGAGCGCTTCACCATGGACCCCGCTTATTCGCGCTGCGTCCAGAAGGTGTTTGTCGAGCTCTACAAGAAGGGCCTGATCTATCGCGGCAAGCGCATGGTCAACTGGGACCCCGCCGCCCGCACGGCCCTCTCGGATGAAGAAGTCGAAATGGTGGAGGAGAAGGGCCACCTCTGGCATCTCAAATACCCCCTCCTCGACGACAAGGGGCAGCCCAAGAAGGACGAGTTTGTGGTCGTCGCTACCACGCGGCCGGAAACCATGCTCGGCGACGAAGCGGTCGCTGTGAACCCGAACGACCCGCGCTACACCAAACTCGTAGGCCGTCGGTGCCTGCTACCCTTGCAGAACAAGCCTATTCCCATCATCGCCGACGAGTTCGTAGATCCCAAATTCGGCACTGGGTGCGTGAAGGTGACCCCGGCACACGACCCGAATGACTATGAAATGGGCCTGCGACACAATCTCCCGTTGACCGTAATCATCGCGCCTGACGGCACAATGACCAAAGAGGCAGGCGAAGACTTCGATGGATTGGACCGGATGGAGGCGCGCACGGCAGTGGTCGAAGAACTGACCGAGCAGGGACTTCTCCTCAAGACCGAGGACTATGTTCACAATATCGGATACAGCCAGCGGAGCCACGTGCCTATTGAACCGTATTTGAGCGAACAATGGTTTCTTAAGTATCCGAGTGTCGAGGCGTCAAGCAAAGCGGTCGAGGAAGGCAAGATCCGGTTTTATCCCGACCGTTGGACGAAGACCTATTCGCATTGGATGCACAACATCCGGGATTGGTGCATCAGCCGCCAGCTTTGGTGGGGGCACCGAGTGCCGGTGTGGACGCGGTTCATTAGCGAGGATGACAAATCAAGCGTGGGTTTTCGAGAACTCACGCGACGACTGACAGAGGCTGGTTCTTACAACCAAAGTAAGACTGAACGCGCTTTTTCAGGCGACGGTTCACAACGAACAGTTGTCCACAGCGAAGAACAATCTGGCGGCTGGCTCTTTTTCGCTGCCACGGAGTCGCAAAAGGAAGCCAAGTGGCTGGCTGATGAAGGTTTCAAGCAAGACCCCGACGTTCTCGACACCTGGTTCAGCTCCTGGCTATGGCCGTTTGCCACGATGGGTTGGCCCGAGAAAACAGACGACCTCAAGAAGTTCTATCCCACCACCGACCTCGTCACCGGTCCGGACATTATTTTCTTCTGGGTGGCACGGATGATCATGGCGGGGCACGAGTTCATGGGGGAGCTCCCGTTCCGCAACGTTTATTTCACTGGGATCATCCGCGACAAGTTGGGCCGCAAGATGAGCAAGAGCCTCGGCAATTCGCCCGACCCGCTCGAACTCATTTCCAAGTATGGCGCCGATGCCCTGCGCTTCGGCACGATGCGCAGTGCGCCGCTCGGCCAGGACGTGCTCTTTGATGAGAAAGATGTCGAGCTTGGTCGAAATTTCTGCAACAAGCTCTGGAATGCCTGCCGTTTCCGGCAAATGCAGGGCGGCGAGGTCCAGGGCGAAATCGCCCCGGAGCTACTCACAGGTTACGACAAATGGATTCTGCTCAAGCTGGACCAGGCCCTCCGCGAAATTATGACCGCATTCGCCGAGTACCGCTTCAATGAAGCGACCCAAACGCTCTACCGGTTCTTCTGGAGCGAATACTGCGATTGGTTCGTTGAGGCCAGCAAGGCGAGCCTCGGGCGAAGCGTTGAAACGTTAAAAGCTCAAACCGTTAGGAGGGAAGATGCCCCCGAAGCCCTCACACAGCACGCAGCACGCAGCACGCCAGGAGATCAGAGACTCCTTACGTCGTCACCTCCAGCGGAGGGGCGGCGCGCCAACACCCTCGCAGTGCTCGACTTTATCCTCTCGCACACGCTGCGGCTTTTCCATCCGTTCCTGCCATTCATCACCGAGGAACTGTGGCACAGCATGGGTTACGGCCAGGACATGCCGGACAACCAGGGTGGCAAAACCATCATGTTCGCCCCCTGGCCCAGGCCGCTCGACGAAGATTTCCGAGGCCACTATGGCCTGGACGGCTGTTATCTTGAAATCATCGAAACCAAATTCGAACTCATCAGGAAGGGGCGCGACCTGCGCCGCGAAGCCAGTATTCCCGCCAGCAAAAAGGTTAAATACGTGCTTAGGCCCGCGGTGGTCGTACCGCCGGAGGATGCCGAAGTCCTGAAGCTCCTGCTCAACGCCGAGTCGCTCCAGCTCGATTCCAACTACCAGCCGGCGAAAGGGACCCCCGTCGTGCACTCCGAAATGGGTGACTTGTATTTGCCCCTGGAAGGCCTGAGGGATATCGAAGCTGAAAAAGCTCGACTGCAAAAGGAGCTCGATAAAATCGATGTGGAAATCGCCAAAGTTGAACAGAAACTCAACAACCCGAACTTCACGACCAAGGCACCTGCGCAAATCCTGCAGGAACAACATCAACGCCTGTCTGAATGGCAGACCAAACGCGGTCGTGTTCAGGCTTCGCTTGACGCATTGAAGGGGTAGCTCGCGACGCACGCATTGCATCTGAGAGACATGAATTAAACGAATTCTTTGCCGCGAGAATTCGTGTAAATCATGTAATTCGTGTTTCCATTGGCTCCTACCGTTTTGAGAGGTCTTGATTCCGCTTCGCGTTCGGGCATCTTTGCCGTGCCATGAAACAAATGTTCCTCGCGCTGCTCTGCATGGTCCTGCTTTCGAGCGCACCCTGCTTTGCGCGAGAGGCGGTCGTGGGTCAGGCGGAACAACTCGAATTGGGAGGCGATTTCAAGGCGGCCGCCGGGTTGCTCAGCAAGGCACTCGATAATAAAACTCTTCGCGCCGCGGACCGCAAGGAGCTGGAATTTGAGCTCGACCGGCTCGCGCGAATCAGGCTGGACTTCCCCTATACTAAAGACGCCTTGTTCGCGGACTTAAAGAATTCGGTCAAAGGACTGACCGCCGACGAATACGAACAATGGGTGCGCGAAGGACGGTTCGACAGCCGTGAGATCGACGGCAAGCGCTTTTTCATGTCTTCCAGCGTGAGTAACCTGTTCTTCCGTTACCCCGACCTCTACGCCCGTAGCTTGCCGCCCAAAAAGAGCGCCGACCTCGAAAAGCGCCATTGGGAGACGTGCGTCGCCATCCAAAAAGCAGCCCTGGCCGAGAAGAAACCCTATGTCCTGCCAAAGCGCTTCGAGGCCACCATGACCGTCACCGCAAAGGCCAACGCTGCCGCTGCAGGAGAAACTCTTCGGGCCTGGCTGCCCATCCCACGCGAATACCCGTTTCAGACCGGCTTCGAGGTCCTGTCCTCCACCCCGGCCATCGAACGTCTCGACGACAGCCTGAGCCCAATTCGCGCGGCCTATTTTGAGCTGCCCGCAGTGAAAGACCGACCTGCCGAGTTCAAACTCGCCTACGAGTACACCACCCACGGCGTCTGGTTTGACCTCAAACCGGAAGAGGTCCGCCCCTGCAACACTAATGACCCTGCGTTCCGGGAGTTCACGCGTGAAGCGCCCCATATTGAATTCACGCCCGAAATCCGGGCGCTCTCGCAACAAATCGCCGGTAACGAAACCAATCCCTGCCTCAAGGCGAAGAAGTTCTACGATTGGATTGCCGATAACATCAAGTACAGCTACGCCATCGAATACTCGACCATCCGCAACATCAGTGATTATTGCCGCAGCCGCGGCTATGGCGATTGCGGCCAGGAAGCTCTTCTTTTCATGACCCTCTGCCGGCTCAACAGCATCCCGGCCCGCTGGCAATCAGGGTGGAACACCTTCCCCGGCGCCAAATCCATTCACGACTGGACAGAGATCTATCTTGCTCCTTATGGCTGGGTGCCCGTCGATCCTTATATGGGCATCTTCGCCACCCGTTACGCCACCACGCTCAAGCCCCAGCAGCGGCGCCAGATTCGCGACTTTTACTTCGGTGGGCTCGACCAATATCGGATGATTGCCAACTCTGACCATAACCAGGTCCTCAATCCTCCCAAAGAAACCATGCGCTCCGACAACGTCGATTTCCAGCGCGGCGAGCTTGAAACGGGCAGCCATAACATTTACTTCAACGAGTACTCCTACAAGCTGGACCTGAAAGAAGTGAAAGTGCCGGCAGCAAGAATCGAATAATTTAGTGTGAACCTTCCAAAGGCCCAAGCCATCGCCGTCAAAGCCGCCCGCGCTGTCGGAGCGTTGATGCGTCGCAACCTTCATGCCACGAAGCGCGCCAACGAAGTCACGCAACACGACATCAAGCTCGAGTTGGATGTACGATCGCAAAAGCTCATCGAGAAGACGCTGCGCTCTGCTTTTCCCCAAACGGCTCTGCTTGGCGAAGAAGGCACGTGCGGAGACACTCAATCCGACTCACGCTGGGTGGTGGACCCGATTGATGGTACCGTCAATTTCGCCTACGGCATCCCGCATGCCTGCGTCTCGATCGCATTGCAGCAGCATAGCGCCGCAAAGTGCGCGTATGCTGACGGATATGACACGGTTGTGGGGGTCGTTTATGACCCGTTTTCGGATGAGCTGTGGACGGCCATCCGCGGCCAGCCGGCGCGGCTGAACGGTCGTGTCATCCATGTCAGCCGGCGTCGCAATTTGGATGAATCGATTGTCTCCATCGGTTTCGCGAAGAGCCGCGAGAGCCTCGAAGCCACCCTGCCCTACTTCAACCAGCTTGTCTTTCGTGTCCGCAAAATCCGGATGATGGGCGCGGCTGCGCTCGGCATCGCCTATGTTGCCACCGGTCGGTTTGATGCTTACATCGAGCGCGGTATCCGCCTTTGGGACATTGCGGCGGGCGGCCTCATCCTTGAGTGCGCCGGAGGCGAATTCTGGCGCCATCCGATTCCCGGAGCGCACAGTTACCGCATGGTTGCCACCAACGGCTTGCTCCGAAAAACCTTGCGAGTGCCGCCGTGAGTTGTGGTGCGCCAGCAGTTTGGATAGACACGAATTACACGAACTCTCACGAAAACAAAAATGAACTGTTCGCGATTTCTAATTGGCGTTGTCTGTGTGTTCGCAGGGGTCGCAGCGTGCGCTGCCGACACCCTGGCGCAGTTCCGGACCGTGTTCGGCGACATCGAGGTCGAACTGTACGACCAGGATAAGCCCGTCACGGTCCAGAATTTCATTCGCTATGTTCAGAGCGGGGTCTACCAGAACGAATTCGCCCATCGCCTGGTTCCCGGTTTTGTAATCCAGGGCGGCGGGTTCGCCATCACCAACCGCGGGACGACCAACTGGCACAGCGTGTCTATCCAAACCTACGCTCCTATCACCAACGAATTCAGCGTGGGGCGCCGCTTCAGCAACGTTTTCGGTACCATCGCCATGGCCAAGCTCGGAGGCGATACCAACTCCGCTACCTCAGAATGGTTTTTCAATCTCACTAACAACGCCTTTCTCGACGCGAACGACACCAACAACTTGTTTGTCGTGTTTGGTCACGTGGTCCGCGGCACGAACGTCTTAACCACTTTCAACCAGTTTCAATATTGGACTGGCACCCAGACCAAAAACCTCGTGTATAACTTGGGTAGCCCGTTCGACACCCTTCCGCTCCTTTATCCAAGCCTTATCGATTCTAACCTTGTTTTCCTGGACATCACACTCCTGCAATTGAGTGTAAAGCCATCGTCCGGCGGAGGGCATCTGCTTTCCTGGAACAGTCCTGCGGGCATGACCAATATCGTCGAATTCACCACCAATCTCCCGCCGGTATGGGAAACCCTCGTGCAAACGAACGGCACCGGCGCACAGATATCGATCGCTGATCCCGCGGTAGCCGATAAATCCCGACTGTACCGCGTCCGCGTCGCCTACTAACATTCTTGTCTTCCGAACAGCGGGGCAATCGCGTCGCACTCAGATGCGCTTGGAGATGCTACCAATGCGTCACCTGAGAACCTGACAACCTGATAACCCGCCCACCCGGCCACGCCTTCGCTTTACTGGATTCTCTACCCCAGCCTCCCCAATCGCTCCCTCAGCTTCGCCAGCGCCTTGGCCCGGTGGCTTAATCCGTTCTTCACCTCTTCCCCCAATTCGGCAAAGGTCTGGTCATAACCCACCGGCACGAATAACGGGTCGTACCCAAATCCTCCCTGCCCTCGCGGCTCGAACTCAATGCGTCCTTCGCAAGCCCCCTCGAACAACTCGGTTTGCATCTCCAGCTCATCGGCATAACAGACCGGGGACGAACCCCTGGCGGTGGCCTGGCTAACCGGCATCAGCGCCAGCACGCACCGGAACCGCCCCGTCCGCTTTTCCATCGGAACCCCTTTGAGTAATCGCAGCAGCTTGGCATTGTTGGCCGCGGGAGAGGAGTTGCCCGCCGCCCCGGTGTCCAGCGCGGCAAACCTCGCCGAATGCACTCCCGGTTTCCCCTGCAGCGCGTCCACCTCCAACCCCGAATCATCGGCCAGCACAAAAGAGATGCGTGAGGCGTGAAGTGTGAGGGGTTTTTCCGCCAACCATTTCGCTAGAGCGATCGATTTTTTGGTAGAGTTGGCAGCGAATGTTACCCCGTCCTCCACTACTTCCGGCGCGTCCGGAAATTCGCGCAGGCTTAGACATTCAAAGCCATCCCCAAGAATCGTGCGGATCTCGCCTACTTTATGTTCGTTCCTTGTCGCGATCAGGAAAATAGTCATCGGCGTATCCTACTCCATCCCTCCGTTACCCCACCACTCCATTATCCCATCCCTCCGTTACCCCACCACTCCATTATCCCATCCCTCCATCTCTCGCTTTCCGCCGCCACAATTCTTCCATTGTTTCGCCGCAGTCTTTCCGCAATATTCCCCGGCTTATGGCATTCGGTCGCCGGCAATATCCGTTTCATCTGATTGAACCCAAATGGCAGCGCTACTGGGAAGAACAGCAGACATTTCGCGCCTGGAATCCGCACGAACAGGTGCCCGCCGGCCACCCTTTCGCGCAGAGACACGCTCCTGCCAAGCCCGACCAAGTGCCCAAGTTTTACATACTCGACATGTTTCCGTACCCCTCAGGCGCCGGCCTCCACGTCGGCCATCCTGAAGGATATACCGCCACCGATATTCTCGCGCGATACAAACGCGCCCGGGGCCTGCACGTGCTCCATCCGATGGGCTGGGACGCTTTCGGCCTGCCCGCCGAGCAATACGCTATCAAGACCGGCCAGCATCCGCGAAAGACGACCGAGGAGAACATCGCCACCTTCAAACGCCAGATTCGCTCACTCGGTTTCAGCTACGATTGGACTCGTGAAGTCGATACCACTGACCCTGAATATTTCAGATGGACCCAGTGGATCTTCCTGAAACTCTACAACTCCTGGTTCAACCCGGCGACAAATCGTGCGGAACCCATCGAAAACCTCACGTACCCGCCTGAGTTAGAGGCGCCCCAGCAGGTAGGGCGCGCTGAGGACAGCACGCCCTACCCTACAGATCAGGAACTCGAGGCCAAGCGCCGCGCTTACCGCGATTCCAAGCGGCTGGCTTACGTCACAGAAGCCCCCGTCTGGTGGTGCGAACAACTCGGCACCGTCCTCGCCAACGAAGAAGTCGTGGACGGCCAAAGCGAGGTCGGTGGTTTTCCCGTCGTGCGCAAACCGATGCGCCAATGGATGCTGCGCATTACCGCATACGCCGAACGGCTGCTCGCGGACCTCGAAACCATCGACTGGAGTGATTCGCTCAAGGAAATGCAGCGGAACTGGATTGGCCGCAGCGAGGGAGCAGAAGTCGATTTCCGCGTCGCTGGCTCCGCCGAAAAGATCCGCGTGTTCACGACCCGGCCGGACACGTTGTTTGGCGCAACCTACATGGTGCTCGCGCCCGAGCATCGGCTCGTAGACCTTCTCACCACGCCCGAGCATCAGGCTGCGGTCCGGAATTACAAATCGGAGGTCGCCAAAAAGTCCGACCTTGAACGCACCGAACTGGCAAAGGAAAAAACCGGCGTGTTCACCGGCGCCTTCGCCATCAACCCTGTCAACCACAAGAAAACTCCTGTCTGGATCGCCGATTACGTGCTCATCAGCTACGGAACCGGTGCCATCATGGCCGTGCCGGGACATGACACCCGCGACCTTGAGTTCGCAACGAAGTTTAAGCTCCCCGTTGTTCAGGTGGTGCAACCACCCGCGGGGAAGGATTGGCACGGCTATGTGGATGATGGTATCGCCGTGAATTCCGCCAGCGCAGAGATTTCCCTCAACAGTTTGCCGACGCCAGAGGCCAAAGGCAAAATCACCGCCTGGCTCGAATCAAACGGCCTTGGCAAGAAAACCATCAATTACAAACTCCGCGACTGGCTCTTCAGCCGACAGCGCTATTGGGGTGAGCCTTTCCCAATCGTTTGGAAGACTGGATCGGACGGCCAACCCTATCACGAAGGCCTCCCCGAAACTGCGCTGCCGGTGTTGCCGCCCCCGCTGGAGGATTACAAGCCCACGCCAGATGGCCAGCCGCCGCTCGCCCGCGCCAGGGACTGGGTCAACCTTCCCGACGGCTCTCGCCGCGAAACCAATACCATGCCCCAATGGGCTGGAAGTTGCTGGTATTACCTACGGTACCTCGACGCCAAAAACGACCGGGCATTCTGCGGCTCCGAAGCCGAGAGATACTGGATGGGCGGCAGCAAGAACTCTAAGTCCAAAGCCTCAAGTCTCAAGTCTCAAGTGCCAAGTCTGAGGTCCCGGGCATCAAGGCCCGAATCTGGTGAACCCTCACCCCTCAACTCTCCGCCCTCAACGACAGCAACGCCTGGCGTCGATCTATACGTCGGGGGAACCGAGCACGCTGTGCTGCACCTGTTGTACGCTAGATTCTGGCACAAGGTCCTCTTTGATCTTGGATTCGTCTCAACTGCAGAGCCGTTTTACAAGCTCGTTAACCAAGGACTTATCCTTGGGGAGGACGGCCAGAAAATGTCCAAGTCGCGCGGCAACGTCATCAACCCCGATGATATCCTGCTTGATTACGGCGCCGATGCGTTCCGCCTGTATGAAATGTTCATGGGTCCCCTCGAAATGGTCAAACCGTGGAGCACCAAAGGCGTCGAGGGCGTTTATCGTTTCTTGGGTCGAGTGTGGCGCCTGTTTGTCGATGAGAAATCAGAGACCGAGTTCGAACAGAACTCCACCGTCGAAGCTCATCGCGGAGCCGAGTTCCTGGAAAAGATTCTCCTGAACCCCGTCATCGAGGATGTCCCGCCGACTCCTGCGCAGCTCAAAGCCCTGCATGCATGCATCAAAAAGGTCACTGAAGACCTCGACAACCTCCGCTTCAACACCGCTATCTCAGCCCTGATGGTTTTCATCAATGAAGCGATGACCTGGGAAACGAAGCCGACTTCAGCTCTCAGCGATTTCCTCATCCTCCTCCAACCTTTCGCCCCTCACCTCACCGAGGAACTCTGGGTCAAACTTCACTCCGCACTCCGTACTCCGCACTCAGCACTCAGCTATGCTTTCTGGCCAAAGTTCGACTCCGCCCTGCTGGTCGAGGCCATCCTGGAAATTCCCGTCCAGGTCAACGGCAAGCTCCGCGACGTTGTCAAAGTGCCTGCCAACGCCACGCCACTCGACCTCGAAACCGCCGCCAAGGCCTCCGAAAAGGTCAAGCAATTCATCGACGGCAAGACGATCAAGAAAGTCATTGTCGTTCCTAAGAAACTGGTCAACATCATCGTAACGTGAAAGCCCGCCGTACAAGCGCTAAGCCCTCTTCGAAATCTGGACGTTTCAACCTTTTTAACGGTTTAACCCTCTGACCCGTCCGTACAACCCGTCATTGTTCCGTGGCCCAGCGTATGCTACTCTCCTTTGCGTGAATCGCCTGACGCGGCAGGAACAGTTGGTGCTTTGCATCATAATGGGCTTGCTCCTAACCGGTTGGGCCGTCAAAGCTTACCGGTCAGCCCACCCGCCGGCACAGGCGATTCAACCAGTTAAAACGTAACATGCACGAAGTCAGTTTTGAAGAGGCCCTGGAGCTCATCCACGCCAAAGATCCGCGGTTCCACGACGACGCGTACCGATTCGTCCGGGAAGCTCTGGACCACACCCAAAAAGGCACGGGTAAAGACAACCGCGGACGAATCCGCCACGTCACCGGGCAGGAACTGCTTGGCGGCATCCGGGATTTCGCCCTTGGTCAGTTCGGACCGATGACCATGATGGTGCTCAACGAATGGGGCATCCACACCTGCGCGGATTTCGGTGACATCGTGTTCAACATGGTTGAGATCGGCTTGCTGGCTAAAACCGATAAAGACAGCCGAGCCGATTTCGCAGGCGGGTATGAGTTCTACGACGCCTTTCGGAGACCTTTTCTCCCCGCCGACAAACAGCGTAAACCCGAACCAGCCCCAGCCCCGTCAGCGGGAAACTGAGGGCCGAACGTTGCTGCAGTCCCGGTTCTGGAGGCGCCGGGAACCCGAAACCACAACGACGCATTGCCCTGACGCAGCGTCGGGGCGGGACTGGCAACTCCGGAGTCTGGGGTATATCCTCTGCTGAAATATTCGAAGTTTGGACAGTTCAGCATTTTAACGTCTTTTAACCTTTTAACGTTTTTGCGTTTTCAACAATTTAGCCTTCAACCATGTCTGCAGAACTAACCCCCGCCCGTAACCGCCGCGAAATCCCATCGCTCCCTCCGGGCGTCAAACTCACCACCCTCGAAACCGGGCTGACCATTATCGTGCGCGAGGACCACAGCGCGCCGGTCGTTTCCGCGCAGGCCTGGTGCATGGCCGGCAGCGTCCACGAGGGCAAATGGCTCGGTGCTGGCCTCTCGCACGTGCTCGAACACATGCTCTTCAAGGGCACCGCCACCCGTCCCGGCAGCCGCATCGACCAGGAAGTCCAGGAAGCCGGCGGCTACATGAACGCCTACACCTCGTTCGACCGCACCGTGTTTCACATCGACGTGCCCAACACCGGAGCCAGGACGGCTATCGACATCCTCTGCGATATCATGCAGCACGCGACTTTGCCGCCGGAGGAAATGGAGAAGGAAAAGCAGGTGATTGTCCGCGAGATGGACATGAACGTCGATGACCCGCACCGGCGCGCCAGCCGTCGCCTGTTCGAAACCGCCTATACCAGGAGCCCTTACCGGTTCACGATCATCGGCTACTCCGACATCTTCCACGAGTTGAAACAGGCGGATATCCTGGCTTACTACCAGGAAAAATACGCGCCCAATAATGTTTTCTATGTCATCGCCGGCGATGTGAAGCCTGAGGACGTGGTCGCCCAGATCCGCGAGGCCTACGCTCAATCCCGGGCCAGGGCCATGCCTCCCATAGTGCTGCCGGAAGAGCCGCGACAGACCGCTCCGCGTGAAATCATCGAAGAGGCGCCGATCGAGCTGGGGTACTTCCACTTTGCCTGGCACATCCCGGAACTGCGCGACCCGGACGTGCCTCTCCTCGATGTCCTCGCCGCCTTGCTGGGGAACGGCCGCAGCTCGCGGCTCTACCAGCAGGTCCGCGAAACGCAAGCCCTCGTCCATTCCATCGATGCCTGGACCTACAGTCCCGGCGCTCCTGGCCTGTTCGGCATTAGCGCCACCGCTGATCCTGACAAATTCCTCGCCGCGCGCGATGCCATCCTCGCCGAAATCGAGCAGATGAAGACGACGCCCGTGCCAGCAGCGGAATTGAACAAGGCCGTGAAGCAATTCATCTCGGGCACCCTCTCCTCCCGCAAGACCATGCAGGGCCAGGCACAGGACCTGGGCGGAAGCTGGCTCGCCGCCAACGATCTGAATTTTTCCGAGCGGTATCTCGCCGCGGTGAAAAACGCCTCGCCTGCGGAAATACAACGGGTCGCGCGCCAGTATCTAACCACTGAAAATCGCACGCTCTATTCCTTGTTGCCCGCTGGCACCGCGCCGAAGCTCTCCGCAACAGCCGAGGAGTCCCGTGACCTCCCTATCCTCAAATTTGAACTGCCCAACGGTCTGCGGCTGCTGGTCAAGGAAGACCATCGGCTGCCCTTTGTCGAGTTCCGCACGGTCTTCCAGGGCGGCGTCCTCGCCGAAACTCCCGAGACGAACGGCATAACACAATTGATGGGCAAGATGTTGCTCAAAGGCACGACCACGCGCTCCGCGGAACAGATTGCCCGGGACATCGAGTCTGTCGGCGGGAGTATTGACAGTTACGGCGGCAACAATAGCTTCGGCGTCAATGCCGAGGTGCTCAGCACCGACTTCGCCATCGGATTGGACTTGGTTGCTGGCGTGCTATTAGACCCCACCTTCCCCGGCTCCGCGCTCGAACGCGAACGCGAAGTCCAGTTGGCTGGCATCCGCGCCCAAAAGGACCAGTTGCTCCAAAGTGCTTCCAAGGCGATGCGGCGCGCCCTCTTCGGCGAAATGGGCTACGGCCTTGACGTACTCGGTTCCGAAGCCAGTGTTCAGCAACTTCCAGCCGAGGCGCTGCGGGGTTTTCACCAACGTTTCGCGGTCCCGAATAACTGCGTTCTGGCTATCTATGGGGATGTCACTCCAGAAGCAGTCCGTGCCGCGGTGACGAACGCATTCGGAGACTGGAAACCCGCATCCAACGCACCCAACCTGGCCTTGGACTCCGGCCGTGAGGCTTTGAACTCGATTAGGCGCGTCACCGAAACCCGCGACAAGAAGCAGGCCGTCCTCGTCCTCGGCTATCAGGGAACTACCCTCCGCGAAGCGGACCGATACGCCCTCGATTTGTTGCAGGAAGCCTGCAGCGATCTCGGCTCGCGTCTCTTCCTCCGCATCCGCGAAAAGCTGGGCCTTGCTTATTATGTCGGCGCTCAAAACTTTGTCGGGTTGGCTCCGGGCTACTTCGCGTTTTACGTCGGGACGATGCCGGAAAAGGCGGAACTGGTGGAAAAGGAACTGTTGAACGAAGCCGCGCTGCTCCGCTCTGAGGGCTTGACCGAAGAGGAACTGAAGCGCGCCAAAGCGAAGATCATCGGCCAGAAAAAGATCGCTCGCCAGGATCTCGGGAGCTTCGCGATGGTCACCGCCCTGGATGAGCTCTATGGACTCGGTTACGCCCGCTCCGACACCGATGACGCCCTCTACGAAGCCGTCACTCTCGAACAGGTCAAAGCCGCGGCACAAAAATACTTGAAAGCGGACGCGCTGGTGATTGCCACAGTGAAGCCCGGCACCTGACTAATTCGCCACATGCTCGCGGACCCATTGCATCGCGTGAAGCATCATCTCGCTGGAGTTCTTCAACTGGAGCTTTTCTTTGATCCGGTTTCGGAAGGAGTGAATGGTGGGAATCGTCAGGTTCAACTCTTCGGCGATCTGGCGAGTGGGTTTTCCCTCCCCCATCATCTGGAAGACTTCCAGTTCTCGATCGCTTAATTGCTCGATGGGGGAGACAGGTCGCTCTGGCTTTCCCCGCATCAACTTGGCCAGCACCGATGTGGACATCTTTTCACTTAGGAAAATATCACCGCCGAGCACTTTGAAAATGGCCGCCTTCACGGTCCGGGCGGGCTCGTTCTTCATCACGTAGCCCAGGGCTCCGGCCCGCAACGCCCGTTCCGCGTAAAGTGATTCGTCATGCATGGAAATGACCAGGATCGGCAGTTCATCGCAGGTCGCTTTCAGGTTTTTAATCAAGTCGATCCCATTGCTTCCTTCGAGCGAAATGTCCACGAGCACCAGATCCGGTTTCAATTCCGCGACGGCGCGCATCGCGCTGGTGGCGTCCCCCGCCTGGCCGCAAACGGTCAGCGCCGCGTTACGATCGATCATCTGCCGCAGGCCCTCCCGAAATAACGGGTGGTCCTCGACGATCAGAATCCGGCTCTTCTCGGCCTGTGGCCTTGCCATGGTTTCACCCTATCAACTTCTTCCCGCGCGGCAACCTCTTCGAATCGTTGTGTTCGACCCGCATAAAAAAACTCTCAGGCGGGCAAGATGGGCGTGGATTCACGTTCACTCTGCGATCGCTCCGCCTTTTTCTTCGCGCCCTGCGCCACCGGGTTCTCCCTGCCGGAGGGCGGCGCCGCTTCGCGGGAGACTGGCGAAAACAGGCACGCTACAGTCGTTCCGGACCCAGGCCGGCTCTGCAGAGTCAACGTCGCCCCGATCACCCGGGCCCGATAATGCATGATCCGCAATCCCATCCCGGTTTGCGCGGCGCCGGAAGGCAAAAAGCCGACACCATCGTCCCGCACACTCAAGACATAACGCTCGCCCCGCCGTTCAATGGCGATGACAACCTGTGCGGCCTGGCCGTGCTTCGAAGCATTTGCGACGGCTTCCAGCACAATGTAGTACAAGTGCAACGCAATCGCGTTCTCCACCGTCGGCGGCGCTTCTTCCGCAACAAAACGGCAGTTGATCTTGAACAGTTCACCGGCGTTGACCGCCAATTCCTCGAGTGCGGCTGCCAGTCCGTTCTCTTCCAGCCTGACGGGAAACAGGCCCCGGGCCACACCGCGTGTCTGGTCGATGACCTCGTTGATCATAGTGCTGATTTTATTTGCTTCGCTTGACTGCGGAAAGCCGCTCTCCTCCAAATCATCGGCCAGTGTCGAAGTCATAAAAGCGATTCCGGCGAGCTGCTGGCAGACGCCGTCGTGCAGGTCGTGCCCGATCCGCTGTTGCTCGCGGTTGCTGATTTCGAGGATCTCGCGTTCCAGGCGCTTGCGTTCGGTGATGTCCCGGGCGATGCCTTCCACTTCGACCCGTCGGCCGTCTTGCTCGATTAACCGAGTGCTGATCTCCAGCTTCACCCGCTGGCCGGAGGAGGCGATAAAATCCCATTCCGTTGCGGCCAACAACCCGCCCTTTAGCACCTGGTCGAGCCATTGCCGCGCGGCTCCCTGCTGCTCCTCGACCACAAATTCAATCAGGTTCCGTGACAAAATGTCGGCGCGCGCCAGTTGCAACAGCCGTTCGCCAGTCTGATTAATCGAGGTGAGCCGGCCCTCGCGGTCATGCGTGTAAAGCATGTCGTTGGCGTTCTCAAACAGGTCTTGGAACCGCTCCTCGAGCGCCGCTTCGTCTTTCAGCTTCTGCCGGATCAGCGTAGTCTGCGCCGCGACCTGGCGGCGAAGCAGAGCAATCCATGCCAGGGCGGCGAGAATCACCACGCTTAATCCCCCCGCCAGCATGAAGGTGTGCCTGGCGGTCCACCAGGGAGGAGTTTCCACTAACTGGATGTCCTCCGGGCGGCTCAGCAACAGGCGAAAAGTCGCGGGCTCGTGTCGCTCGCCGCCCTGAATTCCGCACACTCCGGTCAAACGCAACAGACTGCCCGATTGCAGGGCCGGCACCTCTGAGCGTGGCGTTTGGGGTTCGAGATGAGCGGTGAAAATGATCGGGCCGTCCTGAAGTACCAATTGGGGACTGGCGGAACGTGGAACGCTTTGGAGCAGACGCGCGTTAACTTGGACCACCTGCATATCGTGCGTGCCGTGAAGCAGAATTTGCTCGGCCGTCGTTTGTTTCGCCTCTGGCATCCGCCCAGTCCCGGTCTGGCGGAACGCCGCCTCCTCCAGGAAGGGCGAAAAATCACCAATAGCCGGAAAACCAAGCACGTCCACCTTGTCTCCCATATGAACCTCGTTCGTCTGCCGCGTCAGAACACGCAAGCCGCCGGATAGGTCCTGAACAATGAAGCCCTGCCCGGGCATTTGCAGGGTAACGACACCCTGGATCTTGACTCGACGCCCGGCTAGACGGCCCGGATCGAACGTGGCAACCGATTCAATCCGTGTCGCGTCAATCGCAAACGGGTCGGCCGAAGGTGCTTCCAGGACCTGCACGTTCTCCGAGCCTGGTACATGCAAGGTAATGCCGCTCAGTTGCCGCCGGACGTTTAATTCCGACGTGCATGCGCCGCGCACGCTCACCAAAGCGTCGATTAAATGCGTCGGTAACGGCTTACTTTCATAGCCGGGCACGATCACGTTGAACCTTCCTTTCGCCGTCATCACGCTGAGACTGGCATGCCCCGCCTGCTCCTCCACTCGCCTCACCACGCCTTCCATTTCCACCCAATGCGCATCCAGGTGCCCGTTCGCCAGGTCTTCCAAATCCACTCGCGCGGGCGCGGGCAGGTTGGTCATGCCCAGAACCCGGACCGTCGCGTTCACCACCTCGGGAGCAAACCCTCCCGGGCTCGTCTGGCCTGTAAGTTCGACCCATTGGCCCGAGCAGATGTTCGTCTGGTTCGGATCCAGGTACACGTAAATGGCGTCGGCCCCGTCTTGGATAAAGCCATTCCGCCATTGGGAGTCGGCATAAGTGATCACCCCGCGCAGGCGGACCTGCAACCGCTGCGCGGCCTGCTCCCGGCTCAATTTCAGTATGTCCCCTACCTGGGTCAGTGGCTCGGTGGGCACGTCCGCCGTCGTGGAGGCTCTGCCATTGGCATGGGTCGCCAGGTCCGGTGGTGGCGCATGCACGACCTCAAAGTAAGCATTGTTCAGAAAAGTCTCGTGCGGCCCCACCTCTAGGAATCCCCAAACGTCCACGCGCTCGTCGCCCCGAATTTCGGTCAGTTGGATGACTTGTGCGCGGACCACTCCCGTCGGGTCTTTGATCAGCACCGACTGGCCCGGCCGGTACAGAACGACTAGCCCGTTTACGTGAACCCACTGGTTCGTCCAGGAACCAAGTTCCCGGTTCAATAGACTCCCGATGGACACGACCGGGATAGGCGCCAAGACCCCGGACGGCTGCCCCAACACCGTCACTTCCCTCAGACCGGGCACGAATACCAGCGGAGACTCGAGCCGGCCGCCGTTCACTTTGCTGGCGTTGATGCACCGCAGACGGACTCTGCAGCCCAACAACGGAGCGTAATCCTGCGTCGGAGGCGAACCCAGCACATAGGCAAGGCAGTTCTGACCCTTCTCGTGAATCAGCAGCGCCAATCGCCCCCGGCTTGTCTCCGCTGAAAGCACGCGGCCGGTTGTTTCGATCCACTCGCCGTGCTCGCGCCCCAGTTCCGATAGCGCCAGCGCCTTCGCCGCCGGCAACGGTGCCGGGCCCAAAATACTCAGTTGAGGGTGCTCCACCACATTGGTCCCGCGCGCCCTGCCCGTAATCTCAACTGCTATCCCCGTTTCAAGCTGCGTTGTGAAATCATCAGCGTTGAAATAAAGCGTTTCGAGCCCGTCGTGCAGATACAACTGGTGCCAGCCCGCGTCGTAGCACACCACCACTCCCTTCAAACGAACCGCCGGACCTTCTGCCGCCTGCCTCGGAGTCAGGCTCTTCATCTCCCGCAGGGTCAGGAGCTCCTGGCCTGCCCGGGCCGGCGCGAGGACGTAAACCGCCCACACTAGAACTCCAAAGCACAGACCCCTCCGCCTCGACCAGGGGAGCACAATCGGGGAGCTTCCGGGCGCCTGGGATTTCATTAGAACAGACTCTATAGCACCCCAAACAGGGCGGCAAGTCCTTTGTAATAATTTTTATTGCAACTCTTACACTTTGTGCTAAAATCTTCAAAAATCCATTTAAGCGGCAGGCCAAGACCGTGACGACTGGCGCTTTGCTGGAGCGACATAAGTAAAATCATCACAAACATAACCGAACGTATGAACCTGCTCAGTAAACCTGCGACCGATCTGTTTCGAAACCTCGCGCCCGCGGCGGCATTTGCGCTGTCGAGCCTTTGCACCGCCGGCGCGGCCGATTATCCCACGACGATCCTCGGCGACCGTCCTGTCGCGTACTATCGGCTTGAAGAATTGCCGGGCGCTGCTGTCGCTGTTGACTCCGGGCCGCTCGCCTTTGATGCCGTGTACTCGTACGACCTGGACACGAACGGGGTTCCGGATTTCCCCATGCTGGGCCTCCCCGGGATCGACACGAACTCCATCCTCTTCCAGCTCTACAACGATGCCTCTTCCGTGCGCCATCGTGGATTCGTCGATATCCCCTTCCATCCTGAATTGAATCCGGTTACCTCCGACGGCCAGCACGGCGCTGCTTTCTCGGCGGAGTGCTGGGCCCTGCCCACCACTCAACCCGCCGATTATTCAATTCCGCTGTCGATGTTCGGCAAATATGAGACCGGCACCTACGGCAACGCCTCCGGCTGGAACTTCTATCAGTCACCCGGACCGAATAGCTTCTGGATCTTAAACGTGAAGAACGGCCCTTTTGCTCAAGTGAGTGATCTGCCCATCCAGTTACTCACCTGGTACCACCTCGCCGTCACTTTCGACGGCTCAACTTTCGTCTTCTATACCAACGGCGTCGCCGCCAGAACCTCAGGCGGAATTACCACTTACCTGGCCGACCACGGTTTCGACGGCCAGATCGGCGCCGGCGATAACAGTGGTTTCCTCCCCTTCAACGGCCAGGTGGATGAAGTAGCCTTCTACACAAATGTCCTTTCACCGGCTCAGGTCCTGGCACACTACGCAGCGGGGACGAACTCCTTCTCGAAGCGAGCCTTCCCGCCGTTGCTCCTGCAGAACCCGGCCTCCATTACCGTGAACGCAGGCAACCCCGCGAAGTTCACTGCGGTAGCTGACGGCGCCACGCCTCTGTCCTTCCAGTGGCTCAGGGACGGAAGTCGCCTCTCGGGCGCTACCACCAACCCGCTCTCGTTCCTCGCCTCCTATCCGGCCGATAATGGCGCCACCTTCAGCGTCATTATCACCAATTCCTCCGGCAGCGTCACCAGCGAGGTCGCTACTTTGACTGTCCAGGGGATCCTGAATCTGGACCACAGCCCGTTTTCGATCACCCGTCAGGCTGGCACCACCAGCAAAGCCGCCTTCCGCGTCGCCGCGAGCGGTTCGCCCCCGATCTCCTACCAGTGGTTTAAAGTCGCCAGCGGCGTCACCAACTCCATACCGGGAGCCACCAACGATACGCTTTGGCTCTCAAACCTGCAGCTTTCGGACAGCGGCTCAGCCTATTACGCCCAGGTCACTAACCACTTCGTAATTACGAACAGTGACCAGGCCACTATTACCGTGGTCGCCCGCGCGGTGACCGTTCCCATCACCGGCTATGGCCGTTTCGTGCTCGCCGACGACCCCGTCGCCTACTGGCGCCTGGATGAACCCGCCGCCAGCACGGTGGCCGTGGACGCGGTCGGCAGCTTCGATGGCACATACGGCCCCTCCGCTACGGCCACCACCCCGGCCTTTAATTTCCAGGTGCCCACGGGCATTCCGCACGAAACCGACACCGCCGTCTATATGACCGGTGGCGATGTGGTCACCATCCCTTATGCATTGGAACTCAACCCCGTCAGCGGCCCCTGGTCGTTCGAAACCTGGTTGCGTCCAACCTTCCTCGATTCGGTCAACTTCCTCACGCCCTATTCCTCGATGTGGAACAGCGACTTCGGCGGCCACCTTTTCGGATGGAATATCTATGAGCATCCCGCTGGCTATTGGACTTTCAACGCCTTCAACGGCGGCGGCGGCGGCAGTTTTACCAGCGACTTCATTCACCATCCCCTCGACACTAATCTCTGGTACCACATGGTCATCACGGACGACACCACCAACCTGAACTATTACGTCAATGATGTGTTGGCCGTTGGCATCAACGTCAAGACCTTCGGCTTTATCCAGAACGGTATCAATGGCGACCCCGCCGTCGCGGCGCGGCCACCGTCCTGGGCCAGCGAAGCGACAACGCGTTCAGCCCTTTCATCGGTGACATCGACGACGTCGCCGTTTATAACCACGCCCTCACACCCGTCCAGATTCACAGCCACTTCCTGAACAACACGAAGCTGACGATTGCAAAATCCGGCAATAACATCGTCCTGACCTGGCCCGTGGGGACCCTTCAGGCCGCTCCGGCTGTCACCGGCACCTACACCAACGTGCCCAGTGCCGCGTCGCCCTTCACTACCCCTCTCGCCGGTTTCCCGAGATACTTCCGGCTGCAGATCCAGTAGCCGCGATCTTGGCCCTCAGGCCGGGGCGATCACTTCGCCCCGGCCTCTCTCGTGGCCGCGCTTTTAAGTGTTTATAATCGCATGAACAAGAAAGCCTTCACGCTGATCGAGCTGTTGGTGGTCATCGCCGTCATCGCCATCCTGGCCGCGATGCTCCTCCCTGCCTTGGCCCGGGCGCGTGAAAAAGGCAAACAAACCAAATGCGTCAACAACCTCCGCCAGTTGACCCTGTGCGAGTTCATGTACGCGGCGGATAGCAACGGCGTTCTCGCTCAAAACGAACCCACCAAACAATACTCCACTAACTCGTGGATCCAGGGCGACATGAGCGACAATGTCGGCGTTTACGGCCAGGTCACCCCGGGAGTGTTCGATTCCACCAACCTCCTTGATCTCGTGACCGGCAAGTTCTGGACTTACAACAGCACCGCCGGCATCTACCGGTGCCCCTCGGACCCCGCTCAGCGCGACGGCATTCCGAAGGTGCGCAGTTACTCGATGAACGGCTGGGTTGGCACCCGCCGCTCCCAGAGCTTTAGCCCCGGACTCTCAAATTACCGGTATTACTTGAGAGAAACCGATCTCACCGTGCCAGGGTCACCCCGAACCTGGCTGCTCATCGATGAGCATGAACTGAGCATCAATGACGGCTGGTTTTTCGTTGATATGACCGGGGCTCGCGCGTTCGCCGATTTCCCCGCCACCCGCCATAACCGCGGCTATGGCCTTTCGTTCCTGGACGGACACGCTGAGATTTACAAGCTCAGGGATCCGCGCAGCACTTGGCCCACTCCCATGAACGTTAATACGCCGCTCAACCCCGACTTCGGCCGCCTGCGCGACGTCACTTCCGCTCTCCAGTAGGAGTCTTACCGGCCGAACCCCGTTTGAAAGTCTTTCTCCGCGCGGTTATCCTTCGAGCATGCCGGCATGTCCTCAACCCGTAACCACCCGCTTTTGCTCCTTGCTGAACCAGTTAAGATCCTGTTTGGAAATACCGCTTCTCTGTAGGAGACGGCGTAAGGAGTCTCTGATCTCGCGCCAAATGTCGATTCTTACCGCCGGAACGGTAGGGACGCGTTCCACCGCGTCCCCGATCCCTTCCCGAAATAACGGGGAGGCGGTGGGACGCGTGCCTACCGTTCGTTGGCAGTCTCTGATCTCGCGCCTGCTTTGGAGATTCGGCCCTAAAATCCTTTCCCCGTTTCGCCTCGCTCCCCTGCCCCACGTCCGCTCCATCCTCGGTTTTCTGCTCTCCTCGCCGCTGTGCTTTCTTCCGGTCCCTGGCCGCGCCGCGCTCTGGACCACTGGCTACTACCCCGGCTACCACCAGGCCTCCTTTCCCCCTCCCGCAATCGATTTCACGGCTCTCACTCACATCATCCACTTCTCCGTGCTCCCCAACTCCGACGGCTCGCTCAACACCAGCGCCAATGGCCTCACGCCCGCCTACTCCGCCGCCCTGCTCACTGCGGCGCACAGCACCGGCAGGAAAGTCCTCATCTGCGTCGGCGGCGCCGGCAGCCAGACCGGGTTCCAAGGCGCCACCACACCGGCCAACCGCGCCACCTTCGTCAACAACCTCACCAACTTCATGGCCGTCTATGGATACGACGGCGTGGACATCGACTGGGAACCGATGCCCGCCACCGACTTCAACCAATTCACCAATCTCGTCAACGCTCTGCGCTCCGCCCTGAACGCATTCCCGGCTCAAAAGTTGCTCACCGTTGCCGCGCAGGCTTATCCGGTTTACGGAGACCCAATCTCCAGTGACTACACCATGTTCGCCTCCTTGCAAAACCAGTTCGACCAAATCAATATCATGACTTACGACCTCGCCGGCCCCTACCCCGGCTGGGTCACATGGTTCAACTCTCCCATCTTCGACGGCGGCTACCGCTTCCCCAGCTCCGGCGGCCTGGTCCCCTCTATCGATGGCGCGGTCCGCAACTTCCTGGCCTACGGTGTCGCCGCCGCCAAACTCGGACTAGGCACCCCCTTCTATGGCAAGGTCTGGACCCAGGGTTCGGGCACTTCCACCGGCGGCACCCTCTTGCCGCGTCAATCCTGGACCAATGCGCCCACCACCACCGCCGTCGCCTACTCTCAGATCATCTCCTCCTATTTCCAATCCAACCTCTACCACTGGGACACCTCCGCCCAGGCCGCCTGGCTGAGCATCACCAACTCCGTCTCCACCAATGACCAGTTTATTTCCTACGATGACGAATACAGTTCCCAGGCCAAAGTGAGCTACGCCCGCAACCACTTCCTTGGCGGCCTCATGATTTGGGAAATCACCCAGGACTACCGCCCAACCCAGCCTGCTGGCCAGCGCAACCCGCTCCTGCAGGCGCTCAAATCGGCTCAGGCCACCCCGAGCTTCACTTCCATCCAGCTCACCAACCGTGATATCCTGCTAAGCTTCACTACTCTTCCCCTGGCCGCTTACCGCCTCCTCTGGACAACGAATCTGGAGACGCCGAATTGGAATACCCTCACCAACAACATCCCCGGCTCCGGCGCCCCCATCCAACTCGCCGACCCCGGCGCCGCCGCCAACCAGCCCAGCCGCTTTTACCGCCTCCAAACCCCTCCCTGAGCCATCTTTCCTGTTCCTCCTTCTCTTCCTCTTTCTCGTCCGGCCCATCACTCCACCACTCCATTCCCCCCTCGTCCCAAAAATCCCTTGACACAAATTAGCCAACCTGCTTTGCTAAGCCCGTGACGGCAAGAAAATCTAAAAAGCGCCCGCCCGCGCCACGGACTGACGCCTTTCCTTGTTCAATCTCAGAACCCAAAAGAATGACAAACTCCTGTGCATAAGCAAATTACCACCGTCCAGTCAGCTCCCGTGACCCAATATAATGCGTCTAATATGACGCCCATTACCTGTTCGGCAAACCATCGCTGAGATTATGCCAGCCCCAAAAACTTCCAAATCATCACCCGGGATCGCGTTGAAACCTCTGCGCGAACATTCCGCTGCGCGCTTTGAGGAGTGGGTCAAAAAGACTCCGGACCATGAAGCTGCTCTGCGCTCATTGCAGGAGAAGACGCTGTCGATATTGGCAAGCGACAGTGCCACTTTCGATCAAATTCAGGAGTTGCTAGAAGAGGTCGTTCAGGCTGCCGACGCGTTAGACGACGGACACGCCTTTGCTGCCTCTCAGAAACTCACGAGCGAGCTGGGTAGCCTCGCCAGAGCAGCACTGTCGGTAGGAGTCCCGGTTTTCCCGGAGTTGGCAGTCGACCTACGAATCACGGCGTCCAGCAGCAGCGCGGGCGGCGAGAGTGCCATCAAGCCAGGTAGCCGTACGAAATTGGGTGGAAAGCCCGACTGGATTCAGCCGGATGAGACTCCAATCTGCGAGCAGTGCCAGAAGGCGATGACTTTTGTTGCGCAGATCGACAGCGTTGCAAATCAGGCCTCAGATCTAGGAGAACGATTAAGCGAAAAGAATAGCTTTATGTTTGCTGATGTCGGGATGATTTATGTTTTCTGGTGCTCGAAGTGCTATGAGACGCGTTCGGTCCTGCAGTGCGACTGAGAAGCAGCCCGCCGCGATGTCGTCCACCTCATTGATCGCGAACTCCTGGGTATCAACCGCCCTTATCCAGGCGAGCCGGAATCCGAACCCGCTTGGTACCTCTGACCCTGACCCTGCCTGGCCGCCATTGCGACTTATTCCGAGTTATTCCGAGTTATTCCGAGTTATTCCGAGTTATTCCGACTGGAAAAAAATAAAAAAGTCAATCCTAAGCGCCTCACTCATGTTTACCGTACCATTCGCACTACTTATTTCATCCCCTGTAGGAGCCGACGTCAGGAGGCTCTGATCACACTACCCCACCACTCCATCCCTAGCCCCACGACACTCGTCACTCGGTCCCCCACCACTCCATCACTCCAGTACTCCATTCCCCCCGCGTCCGCCTTCCCCGTTTACATCCTCCCTCGTTTCCGCTATTAATTCCCGCGTCAGAGAGAAAAACCCGGCCATGTATCGCCTCGTCTTTAATTCGGGGACCGAGCCCCGGGAAATCCGCCTCAAACCCGGCCTCAACTCCATCGGACGCAGCGAGGACAACGACTTCCCAATCGACGACCCGTCGATCTCCAATCACCACTGCCAGCTTATCGTCCAACCCGGCTCCATTCGCCTTCAAGACCTCGGCTCCACTAACGGCACCCATATCAACGACCTCCCCATCGACGAAGCCTCCGTCCAGCCTGGCCAATTCATCCGCCTCGGCACCGTCGAGCTCCTGCTGCAAACCGATGCCCCCAACGCAGGCCGCGCTGTCCCCGGCACGCCGCCCCTCGCCACCCACAATTCCCCACCATCAACTATCAACTCCTCCATCACTCCACCACCCCATCCCCTCACCTCCTCGGCCTCCATAGCTTCAGCGGCAGAGCTTCCACTACGAACTCCTCCGTCACTCCAGCACTCCATCACTCCAACACCCCAGCCCTCAACTCCTCCCGACAAACCTCTTTTCTGCAAAAACCATTACCAAAATCTCGCTCGCTTTTTCTGCCCCAAATGCCGCCGCCAGTTCTGCGACCTCTGTGTCAATACCCGCGGCAGCGCCGCCGGCGGCCTCAAATTCTGCAAAGTCTGCGCCGCCGAATGCCTCCCCGTCGCCATTAAACCCATCGAGCGCCAGGTCGAATTCTTCACCGAAGCCCGCCAGGCCTTTCAATACCCCTTTCGCGCCGACGGCTGGATTCTCCTCCTCGGCGGCACCTTCTTCTTCGGCTTCCTCGACCTTGCCAACTACGTCGCCCGCTACTCCTTCGCCTTCGCCCTCCGCGCCATGATGATGCGCGTCATGGTCTTTACCTTCATCCTCGGCTGCGGCTACCTCTTCGCCTACCTCAAAAAAATCATCGCCTACACCGCCCAGGGCCTCCACCACATGCCCGACTGGCCCGAACTCACCGAGTGGAAAGAAGACATCGTCTCCCCCATGTTCCAGTTCCTCATGATCTCCTTCTTCAGCTTCGGCCCTGCCTTCCTCACCTGGCTCGTGATGGACTTCTGGTTCGACGTCGATTACCCCTGGCTCGTCTGGCTCGTCGCCCTGGCCGGCTGCCTCTACTTCCCCATGGCCTTCCTCGGCGTCGCCATGTTCGACAGCCTCGTCGCCGCCCACCCCCTCTTCGTCCTCGGCTCCATCCTCGCCGTCCCCCGCGAATACTCCCTGGCCGCCCTCGTCTTTGCCGGCATCCTCGCCTTCCGCTGGCTCTCCGAATCCCTCCTCGCCATGCTCCTGCGCATCCCCCTCCTCCCCGTCCTCCTCTCGGACCTCCTGGCCATCTGCCTCCTCATGGTCGAAGCCCGCATCCTCGGCCTTCTCTACCTCTCAAAAAAACAAACCCTCCGTTGGTTCAAACCCGCTCGTTGACCGCGGCACCGCACGGACAACATTTGTGTGGACAGCCACTTCACGACCACGCTACAAATCAGTCCTCAGGCGGACAATAAATCAGAACTATGGCCCGGCTCCTCATCAACCCAGGCTCCCCGACCGCGTGGGAAGTCCACCTAAAACCCGGCCCCAATTCCGTCGGCCGCGGCCCGGCTAACGATGTTCAACTCCCGCACGTTTCCGTGTCCAGCTCTCACTGCCAAATCATCGTGAGCGACCATGCCGCCATGCTCCGCGACCTGGGTTCCACCAACGGCACATTTGTCAACCGCGCCCCCGTCCAGGAAACCGAGCTGCACCCCGGCCAAACGATCCATTTAGGCGACGTCGAGTTGGCCTTTTATGCGGATCTACCCCCAGCGCCGCCCATTCCGCCAAGGTTGGATCCACTCGCGGGATTGGAATCCCGCGCCCCAATCGGCACAGACCTCTCCCCTCCGCAGGGAACACCGCCGGCGGTTAAGCCGGCCCGCACGACCCTGCGGGTTCCGGTTGCTGCTCCGGTCCCCGCCCGTGCCGCGGCTCCGGTCGCACCCGCGGAACCTCTGCCCGTCTCAGGCCAATGCAAGTTTCACCCCAAAACCCCTGCCCGCTTTTTCTGCCCCCAATGCCAGCAGTTCTTTTGCGACCTCTGCGTCGCCTTGCGCCCTGTCGGTGGCGTCAAACAGAAAGTCTGCCGCCATTGCGGCGCTGAATGCCGGCCCGTCCAGGTCCGCCTCGAGCCCGCCCCCGAAAAGGGGTTCCTCGAGCGTGTGCCTGGCGCTTTCGCCTACCCGGTCCGCGGCGTGGGTGTCCTCATTGTCATCGTCGGCATTGTCCTGTTCGCTCTCGTCCGGTGGGGCCAGGCCTGCATCGCCTTCCGCACCCTGCGCCTCATGGCCTTCGGCGTTATCCTCGAAATCTTCGCCGGCGGCTACCTCTTCACCTACCTTCAAAGCATCATCCACGCTACTACCGCCGAAGAACGCGAACTGCCCGACCTGCCCGGCATTAGCGCGGGCTCCTTCACCGAAGACGTCCTCTGGCCCTTCTTCCGCTTGCTCGGTCTCATGCTGCTTTGTTTCGGCCCTGCCCTCGGCCTGGCCGTCTGGTTCCTGCTCACTCACGAGCCTTCCGCCGGCCTCGCCTTCCTCGCCGCCGCTGCTTTCGGCTGCCTTTATTTCCCCATGGCCTTCCTCGTCGTTGCCGTCCTCGACTCCTTCCCTGCTGCCAATCCTCTCGTCGTCGTTCCCTCCATCCTCAAGGTCCCGCTTGAATACCTCCTCACCGTCCTTATCCTCGCCGCCGCGTTCACCTTTCGCTGGGCAGGCAACTCCCTGATCGCTAAACTCTTCCCCGAAGGCTCCACCATCCACTCCATGGGCGGCCTCTTCGCCATGCTCGCCTCCATCGCCTTCGTCAGCTTCGTCACCCTTTACCTCCTCATCGTCGGCATCCACCTCCTCGGCTTGATTTTCGTCACCAAAAAACAAAAACTCGGCTGGCTCAACCGTTAATTCCTCCTTTCTCCTTGAACCTCCCTCCCCCCTCCTCCACATTCCCTACCGCCAGGGCCCATGGAATGTGGACTTACGAACCCCGCCAGGGCCGGAAGGCAGCAACGGTAGTTTGCTCTGCGTCTGCCGTGGTCACCCTGGCACTTGAATTTTTACATTTCCGATTTCTCATTTCAACCGCCCCGGGGTATCCTCCCACCTTGCAAATTCAAAATTCCAAATTCACATTCCCGTGAAATGTCATACCAGGTCATAGCTCGAAAATATCGGCCCCAGCGCTTTAGCGATGTTGTCGGACAGGAACACGTCACCCGTACCCTCTCCCATGCCATCGAACAAAAACGCATCGCCCATGCCTACCTCTTCTGCGGCCCGCGCGGCACCGGCAAAACCACCATCGCCCGCATCTTCGCCAAGTGCCTCAATTGCACCGACGGCCCCCGTGTTGACTTCCAGGACTCCGACCCCCGCTGCCAGGAAATCACCGAGGGCCGTTCCCTCGATGTCCTCGAAATCGATGGCGCCTCCAATAACGGCGTCGAACAGGTCCGCGAACTCCGCGAAACCTGCAAATACGCCCCCGCCAGCTCCCGCTTCAAAATCTATATCATCGACGAAGTCCACATGCTCTCGACGGCTGCCTTCAACGCACTCCTTAAGACCCTCGAAGAGCCCCCCGCTCACGTCAAATTCATGTTCGCCACCACCGACCCCGAAAAGGTCCTGCCCACCATCCTCTCCCGTTGCCAGCGCTTTGACCTCCGCCGTATCCCCGCCGCCCTCATCACCAGCCACCTCACCGGCATCGCCGAAAAAGAGCACGTCAAAATCGAGCCCGCCGCCCTCTATGCCATCGCCCGTGGCGCCGAGGGCGCTATGCGCGATGCCGAATCCACCCTCGACCAGCTCATCAGCTTCTGCGGCGATTCCATCCAGGAAGCCGACGTCCTTTCCATGTTCGGCCTCACCGCTCAGGGCCAGCTCCTCGAGCTCGCACATGCCGTTCTGGCCGGCGAAATCCAAAACGCCCTCCGCCAGTTGAATGACCTCGCCACTCACGGCAAAGACCTCGGCCGCTTGCTCGCCGACCTCCTGAACCATTTTCGCAACCTCCTCATTTTCCAGGTCGCCGGCGGCGACACTTCCATGCTCGAGGTTTCTGAGGGTGAGGCCGCCTCTCTCGCGCCTCAGAGCAAAATGGCCGGCACCGAGGGCCTTACTCGCATCCTCGAAGTCCTCGCCGATGCCGAAATGCGCCTCCGCGATGCCGCCTCGAAAAAAATTCTCGTCGAAGTCGCCCTGCTCAAGTCCGTTGAAGCCCGCAACGCCGTCAGCCTCGACGCTGTCCTCAAACAACTCCACATCCTGCGCGACGCTGCCGCACGTGAGGTCGTCTCCCTGCCCCTCCCCTCGGCAACGCCCTCGTCCGCGCCCGCGCCCTTTCGAGCCGAACGCGCCCCTTCCTCCCCGGCTCCCCAGCCGCAACCTCCCGCAACCGCCGAGCCCCCTGAACCACCGGCCGCCATGCCCCCGCCTGGACTGCCAGCCGGCCTCCCTGGCTTGTGGACTCAGCTCCTCGAGGCCACGGGCCGAGTCAGCCCTTTCACGCGCACCTACCTTCTGGAAGCCCACCCGGTCTCCTTCAACAAGAACCTTTTCACCATTGGCTTTCCTCCCGAATTCGAGGAACACCTCGGCCTGGTCGATAACGCGCGCAACCACACCTTGCTCCAAACCAAGCTCGCCGAACTCGGCCACCACAAAGCCCAAATCAAATTCGTCAAAGCTGAACGCCCGGCCGGCCAGGAACATCCCTCGGCGCCAGCATCCGTAACTCCGCCGGCTCCCAAACGTGCAGCTCCGGCCCCAGGCAACGGCGCCGCGCCCGCGCCGCCGGCAACGAAGGCCAGGCCGGCCACTGTCCCGGGCGACAAAGAAGATTTTAAAAACGATCCTTTGATTCAAAAAGCCCTCGAAATCTTTAAAGGCCAGATCGTTGACGTCCGTGTTTAACCTCAACCTTTAACCATCCACTTGGTCGAATATGTCTAGCATCGGAAAACTCATGAAACAGGCTGCGCGCATGCAGCAGCAGATGGAACAAATCCAGTCTGACCTCGCCAAGCGCACGATCGAGGCCACCAGCGGCGGCGGCGCCGTCAAAGTCGTCGCCCGATGCGACGGCACACTCGCCTCCATCAAGATCGACCCGCAGGCGATCAACCCGGCCGACGCCCAATTGCTTGAGGATATGGTCCTCACTGCCGCCAACCAGGCCCTCGCCCAGGCCAAGGAGGTCTCCACCGCCGAAATGGGCAAAGTGACCGCCGGCTTCAACCTCCCCGGCCTGACGTGACCTCCTCCGCCGCAGCGTTAGAACGCTCAAACAGTTGAAACGCCTTTCTTCTCCTAACTCCACCACTCCATCAATCCAATAATCCAATAATCCAATAATCCACCGCCCCACCGCCCCCCATGCCCGTCATCCCCGACCCCATCACCGCGCTCACCGGCGCCTTGAGCCACCTCCCGGGCATCGGCCCGCGCTCCGCCGAACGCATCGCACTGTATCTCGTCCAGGCCGAGGCCGGCGCTGTGAAACACCTCGCCGACACCATCCTCACCGCCCGCGAACGCGTCCGCTTCTGCGATACCTGCGGCGCTCTGACCGAACAATCTCCCTGCGGTCTGTGCACCGATCCTCGGCGCGAGCCTTCCCTGGTTTGTGTCGTGGAGAAAGCCGTTGATATTCTCACCGTCGAAAAATCAGGCACCTTTCATGGCAAGTACCACGTCCTCGGCGGCAAAATCTCCCCGCTCAACGGCGTTGAACCCGACGATCTCCGCATCGCCGCCCTCGAAAAGCGCCTCGCAAGTGAGCCGCTCACCGAAGCCATCATCGCCCTCGGCTCCGATGTCGAAGGCGATGCCACCAGCTTCTACCTCGCCAGGCGGCTCGCCCGCGCCGGGCTCAAGATTACGCGCATCGCTCATGGCCTCCCCGCTGGAACGGGCCTCGAATTTGCCGACGAAGTCACCCTCAGCCGCGCGTTGGAAGGCCGAAGAGAGCTGACCCCCTGAACACCCCTCCGCCTATGGTTAAGGCCGTTGTTTTCGATCTGGGCAAGGTTCTCGTTGATTTCGATTACCGGATCGCCGCCCGCGGAATCGCCGCGCGCAGCAAAATGACCGCCGAAGCTCTGGGCCGGTTCATGATGCAGTCTCCCCTGCTCTTCGATTACGAAACCGGCTTGCTGACCAGTCAGGAGTTCTATGAAAAGATTTCGGCCGCGACGGGTTTCGACGGCGGCTTAGAGGAGTTCGCCGCTCTCTTCGCCGACATCTTTGTTCCCATTGAACCGATGGTTGGCCTCCACGCCGCGCTGCGCCAACAGGGCTTTCCCACCTACATCTTTTCCAATACCAACGACCTCGCGGTGCGCCACATTCGCCGCGATTTCCCCTTCTTCGCCAATTTCGACGGCTATATCCTTTCTTACGAACACCGCGCGATGAAGCCTGATGCTAAGCTCTACGAAGTAGTGGAAAAGCAGACCGGACGCAGCGGAGCGGACCTCCTTTACCTGGATGACCGCCCCGAAAACATCGCTGCTGGCGCCGCGCGAAGCTGGCAGGTCATCCTGCATGAAACCCCGCAAAAGACCGCAGCGGCAGTCACCACGCTCGGTTTGTTGAACTCCGCTCCGCACCGGTAGGCTGCACCCCGTTGCCTATTGTCGTGCGTGTCGCTAAACTGGCCGGCGATGTCAGCCGAGGTCACTGGCGCGGATTGCCGTTGGTTGCCCACCGGCGACGAGTTTTTTGCCGCCCTGCTGGCAGCCGTGAACGCGGCAACGCAATCCGTTTGCTTCGAGACCTACATTTATGCGGCCGGACAGCCCGGCGAGGGTTTGCGGGAAGCGCTGGTCAACGCCCGAAAACGCGGCGTGCGCGTGCGAGTGCTCATCGACGCCTTCGGTTCCTATTGGCTGCCGGCGGCCTTTTGGGAACCGCTCCTTTCCACCGGCGGCGAGGTGCGCCTGTTCAACCCGCTCGCGCTCCATCGCCTGGGCTTTCGCGACCACCGCAAATTGGTGGTTTGCGACGACCGGGTCGCCTTCGTGGGCGGATTCAATATTACCCCGGAATACGCCGGCGACGGGGTGACACGCGGCTGGCGCGATCTCGGATTGAGAATCGAAGGACCATTGGCGTTGCAGCTCGTGGCTGCGTTCGAGGAAATGTTTACACGCGCGGATTTCCAACACAACCGCTTCCTCCGGCTGCGCAGGTCCAGCCCCAGGCACCCTCTGATGTCGTCCGGCGAACACCTCCTGCTCAGCGGGCCGGGCCGGGGCCGCAACCCCATCAAACGCGCCTTGCTGCGCGACCTTGCCGATGCCGGCTCCGTGCAGCTTATGGTCGGCTATTTTTTGCCGCCCTTGCGGCTGCGTCGCCAGTTGGTCCGGCTCGCGCGCCGGGGCGGAGCGGTCGAATTAATCCTGCCGGGCAAGTCAGATGTCGCGGTGTCGCTGCTGGCTGCCCGGAGCCTGTACCGCCGCCTGCTCAAGAGTGGAGTCGAAATCGATGAGTATCAGCCGCAAATCCTGCACGCAAAGCTATTCATAATTGATGATGTCGTTTATGTCGGGTCTGCCAACCTCGATCAGCGCAGCTTCAATATCAACTACGAGCTCATGGTTCGCTTCCGCAGCCCCGAAGTCGCGGCACAAGCCCGCGAAATCTTCCGCGCCAGCCTCAGCCATTGCCGCTCGATCAGCCTGGAAGAATGGTGTAGCTCCCGTTCGCTGTGGCAGCGCATCAAGGCGCGCGTGGCCTACTTTCTGTTGGTGCGTATGGATCCTTATCTCGCAAGACGCCAGTGGCGCGCCCTGCGGGACTGACCTCCGCCTCGCATGCTCACTTTGTATCCGCCCTCAACTTTCAACCTGCAACCGCTCAGCGCGCCAGCGCCACCAAATACCTTTGCAGCCGCGTCGCCGCCTCGCCCCGTCCCAATCGCAGATAGATCTGGTGCAGATTGCCGCAAATCCGCAACAGCAACCGCCGCGGCGTCACCGGCGCCAGGTACTCGTCGCGCACATTGTAGTGGCCCCGCAGCAGATATTGAACGCACTCCGCCTTGGTCAACAGCTTCCCGCCGTTGAACGCGTCGATATACAGTTCGCCTGCGCTGGCCTGATACCGGCAAAGGAAATGCCCCGGAAGGCCGATCCCGGTGATCGGCAGTTGCAGGCGGCGGCCGATCAGCAGGTAGAGGAGGCACAAACTAATCGGGTTCCCGGTTCGACGGTCGAGCACCCGGTTTAAATAACTGTTTTCCGGGTCATAATAGTTCGTCTCGTTGCCCGAAAAGCCCAATTCCTCGAACAAGTAATGGTTCAGAACCGCCACAATCTTTTCCGGCACCGTGTCTGCTCCGAGTCGCTCCCGGACATTCCCTCCGAAACTGTCCAGCAACGCGCCGTAAGCCCCGGCATTGATATCCGGATATTGCGTCTGGGCGAGCAGCCAGGCCGCTTGCTCCAGGTCAAATTCCTCGCCGTGCTTGAGGCAAAACCCCAGGAACCGGTCGTCGGCCAACTGCCGCTCGAATTGCCGCACGAGCTCCTGTGTGCGGCGGCGCAGCAGCGGGTCCCGGCTCAGCAAATGCGGGCGCAGCCAGGTGGCAGCGGGCGGCCCATACGAAACGATCTTCTGACGGATACTTTGGTAAATCGCCGGATCCTCATCGCCCAGCAGCTTAAGCAGAGCTGCCTTTTGGCTCTCGGGGAGCTGTTCCGGCCCGGCTATCGTCACAACTTCATTCATACCCGCGGTACGTCCCCGACAGTAAACCAAATCGCCCGCCGAACTTCAAGAAACTCTTCGAAAAAACTCACTCACCAATCACTGATTACTGTCCTCGGCCCCTCGCGCTCCGGACTTTAGACCTTCGACCTTGGCCTTTGGACCTCAGTCCCGCCCCTGGCTTCGCGCGCCTTCGCCTCCGTGATAATCTCCTCGAGCGTACTGTGCAGTAACTCGCGCTCCGCCTGCCGGCTCCGGTGGCGCAGCGCGCGCGCATCCCAAAGCGCAACCAGCATGGCGAGGAACGTGAATCCAAAACAAAACAGCCAATACAACAAGAAAGATCCACCCTCCAGCCGTCCTGCGAGCACCGTCTGCCCGCATACCAGCATCCCCAGCGCCGCCAGCAACGCCACCGCACCCACCAACCGCCGTCGCGCAGTTCCATCCAGTGCCATGACAAACCCTAGCACGAACTCTCTTTCTTGAACAGTCCCGCCGCTCACGCACCGTGCCGCCGCAGCCGCAACCGGCTTGCATTTGAAGCTCTGTCTTCTCTGCTGTCCCTTCTTCAACACCTGGACAAGGCTTGGTCCAGTCGCCCCCGCTCTCGCTTCTCACTTCCACGTGGGCACATGCGGGTGGTAGTCCGGGTAGGCGGGTTGAGGATATTTCGGCAGCGGGTTCTTCTGGAGCGCATCGAGCACCACCGCGACCGCCTTTTCGAGCTGCGGATCGTGGCCCTGGCGCACGAGTTGCGGGTCGAGTTCCACCTCGACATCGGGCGCGATGCCGTGGTTCTCGACCTCCCATTCCCCCTTCAGGCCGTAAAGCGCCCAGCGTGGCGCCGTCACCCTGCCGCCGTCCATCAGCGGCGGATAACCGCCGATTCCGACCAGTCCCCCCCATGTGCGTTCGCCGATGAGCGGGCCGATGCCCGTCTTCCGGAAATACCACGGCATTGCATCGCCGCCCGATCCGGCAAATTCGTTGATGATCATCGCCTTGGGCCCGTAAATTGCCTCTTGTGGCGAGCTGCCCGTCTCTCCTTCCCGCGACAAGTTGAAGCTCAAGAGCGGGCGACGCAGGTAATCGATGATATAGTCGGCAAGCTGGCCGCCGCCATTGAAGCGCTCGTCGATGACCGCCCCTTCCTTGCCTACTTGCGCAAAGTAGTAGCGATTAAAATTCGTGAACCCCGCGCCCGCCGTGTTCGGCAGGTAGACATAGGCCAGACGCCCGCCGCTCAGCTCGGTGACCTTGCGCCTGTTCCCCTCAATCCAAGCGAGGCTCCGCAGCGCCGCCTCGCTATCGACGGGCACAACATTGACCTCACGCGCGCCGGTGCCGTCAGGGTCCGGTCCAACTTTCAGAACGACCTGTTTGCCGGCCGTTTCCAGGAAGAAGCCATAGACCTCGTCCGTCGCGCGCAGATCGCGGCCGTTGACAGCCAGCAGGTATCCACCCGGTTGGACATTCACGCCCGGCTGGGTCAGCGGCGCTTTGAGCTGCGGGTTCCAGTTCTCCCCGTCGAATACCCGCGCGAAACGGTAGCGCCCATTCTCCAGCTTATAGTCCGCGCCGAGCAGTCCAACCTTGACGGGCTGCGGCTCAGGGCGCATGCCGCCTCCAACATACATATGCAGCACGTTGAGATTTGCAAGCATATCGGCGAACAGGTAATTCAAATCGGCGCGGCTGGCGACGCCGTCAAGGAACGGTTCGTAGGCGCGGCGGGCTTGCCCCAGGTCAAGTCCGTGATAATGCGGGTCGTAAAAGAAGTCGCGCTCGATCCGCCAAACCTCATTGTACATCTGGCGCCATTCCTCGCGCGGTTCGACATAAACCTCGAAATTGTCGAGCTTCAGTGCCCCCTCGCCGGCCTTGGGCGCCTTGTCGGCGGCGGCGATGTACCATTTGTTGTCCTGCAGATAAAGCATCTTGGCGCCTTTGGCGGCCAGGTGGAAACCGGTCACGCCCTCAACGAGTTTCTCCGTCTTGCGCGTCTTCAGGTCGAAACGCTGCACCGTGACCTTGCCGGCGTCCTCCCCGCCCGTCTCCACCAGCGCGCCTTCCTCCAGATAAAGGATGCCTTCCTTGCCGGCCGCAAGCCCCAGGTAGTTGCGCGCCGGTATCGGCAACGCGAGCACCCGCTGGTCCAGGTGTTCGAAGTCGATGACCACCTTGACCGGCTCCTTGTTCGTGCCGCCGCTTTTCTTGTCTTTGGTCTCCCCTTTTTCCACGGATTCTTCCGACGGCTTCTCGTTGTCGGACACCTTCGCTGCCTCTTTGGCGGGCTGCTCCACTGGCCTGTCGGCGCTCGCCGCCGTGTCGAGCGGCCTGTCCTCCTCCTTCTTCGCTTCGTCGCCTTTCTCTTCGTCGCTCTCCGGCGCGAGCGGCGACGGCTCGTCCCGCTTGAGCACGACCACGTATGCGCTGCGCGTCACCGGATGAGCCTCACTCGTCATGTCGAGCCAACCGGTGCTGAGCCCTATATCTGTGCTCGCAGTGAAATAGAGATACTTCCCGTTAGCGTCGAAGGCCGCGAAAAGCGCGTCGCTCATGCCGTCAGTAACCCGCGTAGCTTTGGCCCTGGCAAGCTCGTAAACGAAGACGGCGCGCAGGTGGTTTTCGAGCTGCTTGGTGTACGCGAGCCAGGCGCTGTCGGGCGACCACACGGCGTCAAATCGGTGGAGCGGACTGTCGAACCGGTCCGTATCGACCTTGACCGGCGTTGGCTTGTCGATCTCGACAAACCAAAGGTTCAAGCGCTTGTCACGGTAGGCGATCTTCTTGCTGTCGGGAGACCAGACCGGCTCGTAGAAAAATGACGGGGGCGTGCCGAGGTCAATCTTCCGTGCCGGGAGCAACCCGCCCGGGTCCTTGAGGTGCAGCGCGTACTCGCCGGATTCGTCCGAAAAATACGCGATCCATTTGCCGTCGGGCGACCAGGTTGGGTCGCGCTCCGCCTCTCGCGGTGTGCGGGTGAGATTGCGGATGTCCCCCTTCTCGGCGGGCACTGTGAAGATTTCGCCGTGCGCCTCGAAGACCGCGCGCGCTCCGCTCGGCGAGAGTGCGGCGTTGTCGATTTTCTTCGGCCCAAGGGTTTCGAAATGTGGCCGCAACTGCGCCATGTCCCCCGCCAGGGTCACCGGCACCCGTTGAGTCTTCCCCTTCGTGAGGTCGTAAAGGTAGAGCGCACCGAGTTGCTCATAGACGATCGCGCCCTGGCTCAGAGCCGCGGATTTCAAATCGAAGCCGTCATTCGCGACGAGTTGCTTCACCTCGTGCGACTTTAGGTCGTAACTGAACAGCGTCACCGGCCCGCTGCGGTCGGACAGAAAGTAGATTTTGCCGCCGCTCCACATCGGGTTGAAGTCGTTCGAGTTTTCACGCGGCAGTTTCTCGACGTGCGACTCCTCCAGGTTCGCGATCCAGATGGGCGAAGTCAGGCCACCGCGATATTGCTTAATGGCAATGTAAGCATCAACCGCTCCGAGACGCCGATTCCATCGCGGCACGTAGGCCAGTTGCTTGCCGTCCGCGGAATAGGTGCCCTGCACACCCATCGGCAGCGGCAGCTCCGCAGGCAGGCCGCCGTCCACCGACACCGTGAACAGGCGCTCGAAGCGCGAATAACTGGACCGCGTAGATCGGAACAGCACGGTCTTGCCGTCGGGTGTCCAGCCCACCGCGACATCGGTCGCCGGATGACTGGTCAGCCGACGGGGCTCGCCGCCCCCCGCCGCCACCACATAGACGTCCTGATTCCCGTCGTAGTCGCCGGTGTAGGCGACCCGCGTGCCGGCGGGCGAAAAGACCGGACCGCTGAGCAGGCCGCTGCCCGCGACCAGCCGCCGCGCCTCGCCGCCTGCCCGCGCAACGACCCAGATATTCCCGCCGTAAGCAAAGCAAATATGCGTCTGGCTCAGGGTTGGCGATTGCATGAGTAGCGGTTTCAGGGCCGGTTGGGCCCAGGCCGAACCATGGACCGGAAGCGCCAGGCAGGCGACCAACAAGAACAGTCTTTTCATCGAGAATGGTGGTTAGTGGGCATGAGTTTTGGCGGACGAGCAAGAGGGCTCGTACGTCCATGGGCAAACGAATCCATACAAAAACCGGGTGTTACGAGCAGATACCTAGCACGTCCGCGCCCGACCCTCAACCCTCAACTAGCCGACCTGTGCAGTGGAACGCACAGGGTGTGCACGTGAACGCACACTTCTCAGAACCGGCGCGCAGTGGCAGAATCGGATGCGTGACCCTCACGCAATATGCGTGAAAATCACGCTGGCGGCGGGCTGGATTAGCCCATTTTTAGCCCGTATTGGGACTCGGCATCGTCCATGCTAGCGTGAACACAAGGACCTTGGCGGGTCCTTTGGCCTTGGAAGTTAATCGTCAATAACTCAACTCTGCTCGCCCATGAAAGAGAACCCCTCCGCCCGTTTTGCTCTGTTCCTGGCTGGTCTGCTCGTCCTGCCGTTCCCCTCGTTAGCAATCACCTTCACCGGTGACGCCCAAATCGGCGTTCTTGACACGAGTTTCGATGGCCTCGACGTCGTGGTGACCAACTGCACGCTCACCGTCGATGGGCCGCATGCATTCAACAGTTTGCAGATTCTCAACGGCGGCATCGTGACGCATACCTTTTTGGCCAACGGAGCGTTCCCGCCCAACATCTTCAGCGTTGCCGGCGAGCCGCATGCGCTCAGCAGCACCCTCATCGCGGCGCTCAATTTCTCCAATGCCATCCTCTCGACGGTGGTGGTAAGGGACCTCTCCGGCACCGTGGTTTACACCAACGGCCAGGATTACCAGGTCAGTCTCCAGAGCGGCGGCTCGACCTGGGTTCAAATCCTTCCCGGTTCGGCGATTCCCGAGGGCAGCACCAATCTGGTCGATTACCAATACTACGGGCCGAGTGTGCCCACTGGTCTGACCCTAACCGTAACCAATAGCGTGCTGATCGAGGCCGGGGGCAACATCAACGTCGATGGAAAGGGTTACGGCGGCGGCCAGGGTCCCGGCAGAGGCAGCACGGTTGGGAGTCCGCTCAGCGGCGGCGGCGCGGGGCACGGCGGCAATGGCGGCTACGGCGCGGGCCTGGACGGCATCGGCGCGGTCTACGAAACACCCCAGCAACCGACCGACAAGGGCAGCGGCGGCGGCGGCACGGGCGGCGGAGACGTCAAACTTGTGGTGGGCGGCGCGCTGCTGGTCGATGGCGTTATCTCAGCCAACGGGGCCGACGCCGTAACCGACCGCACGGGCGGCGGCTCTGGCGGCAGCATCTGGCTCATAGCGCAGACCTTCGCCGGCTCCGGAATCGTCTCGGCCAACGGCGGCAGAGGCGAGTTGCCAGCGGGCGGCGGCGGCGGCGGCGGGCGTATTGCTTTGCAAGCCGGCATTAACGTGTTCCTTGGGCGCACTACTGCGTTCGGCGGCAGCGGTTACTCGTATGGCGGCGCAGGGACGATTTGCACCACGCCCGACGGAAAGACGGGCCAGGTTTTGGTCGATAACGCCGGCCCGGCCGGAATGACGACCGTTCTGCAAAGCCAGGCGCCCTTTGACCTGACTGCCCAGGGCGGCGCGGTTCTCTCGATGCCCGGCAGCCAGACCATTGGCAACCTGGTGCTCCATTCGAACGCCTGGCTGAGCGTCAGTAACCTGGCGTCTGCCCAACTTACAGCGAACGGCAATGTCACCATCGACTTCGGCGGAGGCATTACTGCCGATGTCTCAGGTTTTCCTGCGAATCAGGGTAGAGGCTCCGGCCGAGGCAACACGTATCCGGTGTTCGTCGGCGGCGGAGGCGCTTACGGCGGGAACGGAGGCAACGGCGGCCCTTCGACCGCCGTGGGCGGCCTTAGTTACGGCTCTTTCTCGGCACCGACGGACCTGGGCAGCGGCGGTGCCGCTGTCTCGTCCCTCAGCCCGGGCAGCGCGGGCGGCGGCGCAATTCACCTTAGCGTGAGAGGCACGCTGGTCGTGAACGGTCAGATCTCCGCCAACGGCGGCGCAGGTGTCACTGACGGCAGCGGTGGCGGTTCAGGCGGCAGTGTTTGGCTGAACGTCGGGACCCTTGCCGGTGGCGGCGTGATCTCAGCCAACGGTGGCACCGGCAACGGGCTTGGCTTGTATGCCGGCGGGGGAGGCGCGGGGGGCCGGATAGCCATTCAGTCGAGCGGGAATTTATTCTTTGGCGCGATTTCCGCACACGGCGGCGGCGGTTATTTCAAAGGTGGCGCGGGCACGATCTATACGCTCGGCCGCTCTCAGTTCCTTGGGCAACTCCTGGTGGATAACGGCGGTGCGATGGGAACCAACACCGCCGCGACGCCGCTCCCCAGTCAAGGCCTTGACGTCACGATCCAAGGCGGTGCTGTCGCCTCGGTGCTGAGCCAGTTTTCAGTCGGCAACCTGCTCGTGGCTTCGAATGGCTGGCTCGTGTTAAGCAACCAACTTCCTCAGACCCTGAATGCTTCCGGCAACGTCACGGTCCAGCTCGGCGGCGCGATTATCGCCGACGGCGCCGGGTACGCTTCGGGCAGCGGTCCAGGAGCCGGAAAACTCCTCCCTCTAACCGGGGGTGGCTACACTGGTGGCGGAGGCGGATACGGTGGTTATGGAGGTAACGGAGCCGGCCCGACTCTCTCCACTTCACCTAGTGGCGGGACGACATATGGTTCGCTAATCTCCCCGATAGACCGTGGCAGCGGGGGCGGGCTCTATTCCAACTCTAACCCCGGTGGCGCCGGCGGCGGCGCCCTTCATCTGACCGTGTCCGGCACTCTCGACATTGATGGCCTCCTCACCGCCAACGGCAGCAGCGGGGTCACGCCAGGTGGTGGCGGCGGTTCCGGCGGCAGCCTTTGGCTCACGGTGGGCGGTTTGTCCGGGTTGGGCACCCTCTCTGCGAACGGCGGCGCCGGCAATGGGGTTGGGGGTGGTGGCGGCGGAGGGCGCATATCGATTCAATACAACGCCAACGCATTTTCCGGTGTTCTCGCGGCGCAGGGCGGGAACGGTACCAACCACGGCGGCGCCGGAACCATTTTTACACGAGCCAACAACCAGGCCTACGGCCAGTTGGTCATCGATAACGGCGGCAGTCCCGGTGCGACTACGACCTGGTCGGCGGGCGCGACGCTTGACCTCACGATCACCGGCGGCGCGACTGTGACGCTGCCGAGTGCACAGATTATAGGCAACCTCCTCATCGGGCCAGGCAGCCTCCTGCTCGGCTCCGAGCAAACACTCACGATAACAGGCAACGCGACCGTTCAGGCCGGCGGTGGCATCGTGGCTGATAGCGGCGGGTATGGGCCAGGGCAGGGACCGGGCGCAGGCAGGTACGGTGAGGGCCAGTTAGGAAACACTGGCGGGGGTGGCGGCCACGGAGGTTATGGTGCGACCGGAGCCAGTTCTTATGGCACGGGGGGAGCCACGTACGGTTCGCTCACTTCGCCTTCGGAGTTGGGCAGCGGCGGAGGAAGTCCCATCGTCCAGGGAGGCGCGGGCGTTCAGGGAGGCGCGGGCGGCGGAATCGTTCACCTGAACGTCACCGGCACACTCACGGTCGCGGGCAGAATCTCAGCCAATGGCAGGAGCGGCGTAGCGTCCGGTGGCGCCGGCGGCTCAGGCGGCAGCATCATGTTGACTGTGAGCACGCTCAGCGGCTCGGGCCAGATCTCAGCGAACGGCGGCAGCGGCACCTCGCAGAGCGGCGGCGGCGGCGGCGGCCGAATCGCCATCCTCTGTACCGTCAATGCCTTTGGAGGGACTGTCTCCGCCTATGGAGGGGGTGGCTACGCCTTGGGTGGCGCGGGGACGATTTACGTGAGAACCAATTCCAGCGCTTCTCCTTCCTCGACTCAGGTCATTGTCGATAACGGCGGCCAATCGGGCACCAACACGACCTGGCCCGCTGACGGCGTTTTCGACTTGGTCATTCGAGGCGGAGGCATCGCTGTGCCCCCCGGAGGGCAGGTCTTGAACAGCTTGCAGATCGGGTCGAATAGCTGGATGTCGCTGAATGGTCAATCGGTCATAATTAATGCGAGCGCTACGGTTCAAGCAGGAGGCGGCATTGTGGCGGACGGCACCGGCTACGCTAGCGGCCAGGGTCCCGGCGGAGGCAGAGTTGTGAATGTTCCAGCCTACGGGTATCTCGGCGGCGGTGGCGGCTACGGTGGCTACGGAGCCTCAGGAGCTTTCAGCACTCAAGCCTCCGGCGGGCTAAGTTACGGCTCGTTCCTTCTGCCTGGCGATAGCGGCAGTGGCGGCGGTGGCTATCTGCCCGGTAATGGCGGCGCTGGTGGCGGCCTTGTTCGTCTCAATATCCTGGGCGCGCTAAACCTCAACGGACGGCTTTCGGCCAACGGCGCGCCCGGCGTCGTTCCCGGCGTGGGTGGCGGTTCCGGCGGCGCCATCTCACTGATCGTCGGCTCACTCAGCGGCTCGGGCCTCATCTCAGCCAACGGCGGCGACGGCAACGGCCTAGGAGGTGGCGGCGGCGGCGGCCGCATCGCCCTCCAGTTCGCCGCGAACGCCTTCTCGGGCCCTATTACCGCCTTCGGGGGAGGCGGCGGTTCGAGCTGGGGTGGCGCCGGCACGATTTACCTGAAGCGCAACAACCCGTTGCCTGAAGCGCAATCCGTAATGGGCCAGGTGCTGGTCGATAACGGAGGCCGTTATGGCACCAACACGCCCATTTCTGGCGTGATGTCGCCATTCGATCTGACTGTGAGAAATGGAGCGGGGCTTTACGTGACCACCTCGTTCCTGCTCCTTAGCAACCTTGATGTCGGCCCGGGTGGCTTGCTGAGTGTTTCGCCCAACCCTACAAATTTCATGCTCACGGTGTACAAGGATGTTCTCATCGAATCCGGCGGTGACCTTTCGCTCGACGGCAAAGGTTACGCTGGAATGACAGGCCCCGGAAGCGGCTCGACTTCGAACGCCATCGGCAGCGGCGGCGGATACGGCGGCAAAGGCGGCGCGTCCTCTTTGCAACCCGGCGGGCCGGCTTATGGCTCGGCGTTGCAGCCGACGGACCGCGGCAGCAGCGGTGGGTTTGGCTACAGTACTTGGACCGGAGGCTCGGAAGGCGGCGGCGCCCTGCGCCTGAGCGTCGGACGCGTACTGACGGTTAACGGCTCGTTGAGCGCCAACGGCAATCCCGGCCTGCAGGATGATGCCGGCGGCGGGTCCGGCGGCAGCCTCTGGATTTCAGCCGCAGCATTCGCGGGCACCGGCGCCGTGTCGGCGGACGGGGGCGCGGGTGAGCTTTCCCGCGGCGGCGCCGGCGGTGGCGGCCGTATCGCCATCTATTCACCCGCGAACGTGTTTGGCGGTATTGTTTCGGCCTCAGGCGGCAGCGGCTTCACCCGCGGCACCGACGGAACCGTCTATTACTCCGCCAGCATCCCTCCGCTCCAAGTAGTGAGCCAGTCGCCGCCTGGAATCGTCACCTACGCCATCAGCAGCGTCGATTTGACGTTCAACACACCGTTCAATCTCTATACAGTCTCAGGTTCAGACGCCGCCCTGTCAGCTCCAGGCGGACCTTTGGCGAGCGGCGATGTGACCCTCTCCGCGACCGGTCCAACGAGCGTGCGAATCACCTTTCCGCCTCAGACCGCGGAGGGCTCCTATAGCCTTTCGTTTGGTTCGCAACTCCAGAGCCTTTACGGCCAGCCAATGTCACAGGTCTATACCGGCAGTTTCGCGATCGAGTGGCCGGTGATTCAGGGTGTGGTTACCGACTCCCAAAATCGGCCTGTAACCGGAGTCCTGCTCCAGCCCGATGGCGGTCTGGCAGCCACCCACACCGATGCCAGCGGTAGCTATTCTTTGAAGGTGCTCCCCAGCGGCAATGTCACGGTTGTCCCGACAATGAGCAGTTTGGTCTTTGTGCCCCGCTCGCAGAGTTATGGAAACGTCACGGCTCCCATCGACCTCCAGAACTACCTGGCCGTAACTTCAATCGCACCGGCCCCGGCTGTGCAGTACCAGCCCGGCGGCATGGTCATGACCTGGCAGGGCATCCCGGGCGTGACTTATCAATCTCTCTGCTCCACCAACCTCGTGGATTGGGTGCCTTACGGCACGCCGGTAGTAGGGACAAATGGGCCAGCCCAAATGTCCCTGCCCTATGATTCGAGCCCACAGATGTTCTTCCGGCTTGGCGCCAGCAACTGACCCAATCTGAATACTGCAACCACGCTTTAGCAGACGCAAGGGTGCAAAGGCGTAAAGACGGAAACTGGGTGTAACCTCAGACAAGAGGCTGGCCTTCCAGTGATCTTAGCGGAGGCGCTCTTTCGCCGCGGTTTTCTCAGGCCGCGTTTGCAAATCCGCGCGCCTTGCAGGAGACGACGCAAGGACTCTCTCATCTGCCCTCAGCGAGGCGCAGGAGTCAGTCGCGCGACAAATCCGCCGTCCATGGCAACGTGAACCTTGAGTGTATCAGTTGGGGTAAGAGGGTGTGTTTCCGTGACGAGATGGTTTGGGTCGACTTCCGCATCGGGCGCGTCATTCCAGAGCTCAACCTCATATTGCCCAGCGTCGAGAAAACCGAGCGGAAGTGCCAGGTCGCGAGCCTGCTTGGCGGACATGCAGCCCAAATACCACGTCCTGCTCCTGCGTCGCGCGGTCACAAGCAGCTCGCCGACTTTACCCTGCAGAACCCGCGTCTCATCCCACCAAGTCGGGACCAGTTTGAGAAAATCGAATCCCGGCTGTCCCTCGTAAGCGGCCGGATAGTCCGCAATCATGGGATTGGGGTTGTCGAAGCAAACGTACATCGCGAGGTGATGACACCGCGTCCCCAGCACGTTGGGCGCGATGTTGCGCGGCTTGAATTCAGCGCGGGTCACAGCCCTGAAACCGCCCAAATGGTAGTCCATCGGTCCGGCGATGAGGCGGGTGAAAGCGAGATTCAAGTTGTGCTCGGGCGTGCAGCGGTCGCTCCACTTGAGGTATTCAAGGTTCAGAGCGCCCTCGTGATTCATCAGGTTGGGATAGGTGCGCTGCCAGCCGCTCGGTTTCCAGACGCCATGGAAATGTATCATGATGTGATGACGCGCGGCGGACTGGAGGATCGACTCGGCGAACTCGATTGATTCCTGGTCGTCGTGGTCGAAGAAATCAACCATCATGCCGCTCCAGCCCATCTTTTCGAACGCGGTGAGCGCCTCCTCGACTCGCCCCCGCAAAGCGCCCTGATGCACCCACGTCCAAAGCCGCACATGTTTGGATTCCGCATACCGCCGGATGGCGGGCAGGTCGAAATCCGCGCGCGGCCGGGTGACGTCGGTGTCAGGCCCGGGTGCAACGCCAAGCTTTGATTGGAAGTACCAGGGCGACACGTTCACTTCGTCAGAGGTCAGCGAATGGGTCGCAATGCCATTGCGGGCGCAGAAGTCGATATATTTCTTTGCCATGGCGAGCGAAAGGATAGGCAGAGTCCTCGTGCCGTCATACACGTCGCCGTTCCACCACGAGAAAGTGATCTTGCCCGGCTTAATCCAGGAAACGTCCTTGATTACGGAGGGCTCGTTCAGGCAGTAAAGCGTGCTCGACTCCAGCAACGCGCCGGCCCGGTCGCCGACGAGAACAACGCGCCAGGGTGTCTGCATCGGCAGCAGGCGCGCGACCTTCGTGCCATCGGGCCGCGGCGTCAGCTTGCAGACCAGGTCCTTCCCAAGCCCTTCGCCCTGAGGCCGCATCAACGACATGCCGGCGTAGTGGCGCAGCGCCGCCTCGGTGACTGCGGCATACGTGCCGTCGTTCCAGGAAAAAGTCAGCGGCAGGTCCAACAGCGCGCCTGGCGTCAGCTCTCGGTAAGACACGGCCGCGACGTTGTGCTCGTGCGAAGTCGTGTAACTCTCAAGATATTGCGCGTACGCGGTGGGATCACCTTCGACGCGGAACGAGGTCGTCTCGTCAGTGACGGTGACGGAACCCGCTTTGGAGTCATTCGGCAATTCGTAGCGGAAGGCAACGGCGTCGTTGTAGCAACGAAACGTGACGTCCAGGGGCCGGTGCTTTGGGTTCTCAAAGGTGAACCGGGTTTCACGAAATCGGTCGTTCGCATGGTCGGCTTTGCCGAACAGGACGGGAATCCGTTTGTCCATCGACAGGCTGCGTTCGCGTACAAACCTGACACCAGCAAGGAGTTCGCCGGCGTCGCTGGTTTGGAGTCCCAGGCTGCAATTGGTCAGGAGCAGCTTGCCTTGAAACGAAGCGGACCAACACGGCCTTTCAGTGGAACTCGGCGCAGGCATTTGAATGGAAACCTGCAGTCGGCCGTCAGGCGAAGCCACCAGGCGAGCCTCCGCCGCGTCCGCGCGAAATGGCACGACCGAGAGGATGGCTGCGCCGGTTAGGAGTAAAAGCAAGGCCCCTCGGTGGACGCCGCGCTGACGGTGCGCGCCCGAACCGTCGGCTTTCGAAGCCCAGACGCTGACGGCTTGAGGGCATGGAGTGCTTGCCATAACCCAAGGTTAATCGCTCTGGTAATCTCTCGGCCAGCGTTTTTCCACGCTCCAACAAATCCGTGGTCAACACTTTGGGTATGCGCAAGTAACGCTACAAACCCGCCGACCCCTTGTAATGGATAATCCCAGGCGCCGGATTGAAATCCGATAAGGACGGGCGGATCACCGCCATTGACAATAACGCGCCGTTCCCCATACAATCGAGCTTGAAACTCAGAGGCGCTTGAATATGCCATTCAATAGCCAACCGAATCGAGGAGGGCCCTCCGCGGTCGGAAACACCCTTGGCACAACCTGAGCAAAAGCACCGATGAACAAGTTTCAACGAAGCTGGCAGTTGTTCCAAACCTCCCTGTTGGTTTTGCGCCGTGACACTCGACTGTTGTGGTTCCCGATCATCACCACCTCTTGCACAGTTCTAATCGCCGTGTTGTTCCTCGTCCCGGTCGCATTTCAAAGCACCGGAAACCCCTATACCTCGGCCGAACATTGGGAGGCTGTCGGGAACAGCATCTACGGAACCAGCCCCTCCCAAACGCCCAGCGCGGAAAGCGACGGAACGCTCAATCTCAGTCGCAGCCACCGGGTTCAGTCGGGCGGCCTGAAGCCGCTGGCGGTAGGCTACTTCGCGGTGATTTATTTCGTTTCCATGTTTACCGCCACCTTTTTCAACGTCGCCTTTTACAAGGAAATCCTGAACGCGCTCGCGGGCCAACCTGTGTCCTTCGCGGACGGCATCCGCTTCGCCTGCTCGAAGTGGAAGATCATCCTGATGTGGACCCTCTTTGCTGGCGTGGTCGGCTACATCATCAAAGCGCTCGAACGACGGTTTGGCTTCGTTGGGCAGCTCGTCATGCGGCTCGTCGGTGCCGCCTGGAGCATTGCCTGCGTCTTTGTCATCCCTGTTATCATTACAGCGGAAGAAACATCGAATCCGCTCACGGTCCTGAAAAGGTCGGCGTGGACCCTGAGGCAAACCTGGGGTGAGTCGCTCATTGGCTACGTCGGGGTGAGCTTTGGAGGCGCCTTGGTCGCGCTCTTCTCTGTGTGCTGGTTGGGGGGTGGCGTTTCTGTGGCTATGGTTCTTCATGCCTATTGGCTCATTGCGCTGGTCGTGCTTGTCTGGCTAATGGCGCTCTTCCTCTGGAGCTATGTGTTGAGCGTCGCCAGCCAGATTTTCCGTTGCGCGCTCTTCGTTTATGCCTCCAAGGGAAGCCTGCCGGAGCCCTACACCCACGAAATGATGGCCCTGGCCTGGAAAACGAAAAAGAAATAACCTCGCCACCCGTTCACCCACTCCATCGCAAAAATACCGCGACACTGCCCGACCTGGATTTTGTTCACAGCCAACCGGGTGTCGGCTAATGATTTCCGCCAGAGCCGTCCCGCTACCACCGCATTCCGCACCTCAACCAGCGCCGCGGCCTCCTTGTCCCATCTTAACTCGGACTGGTATTCCACGCCGCGCTCAACCGAACTCATTTTTCCTCCTGGTCCCTGGTTAAGAGCTCAGTGAACAATTTTCCTGCCATCAATTACTCCATCACTCCACCTCTTCGCCTTCCGCGCCCGACGCACTCTTCAGTCTGACCAGGGCCATCAACGCTGGGCTCGGTTGGCACCGTCACACGCGCAACGGCAAAGTCGCCCACCTCCTAACTCCATCGCGTCGTCTTCCCCCGCGTCTTCCGCTGCCGACGCCCTCTCCATCGCAACCAACGCTTGATCACGTTTCACGAATCAGAGTGCCGCGCGGGGACGTGGCCCTCCCCGCTCCGGCCAAGAATCCACGCTTGCCACAAACCTCCAACGCACTAAAGTCCGGCTTAGAATGAGAACCTTCACAACACACCAACCTCACTCCTGTCGCGCCCGCCTGCGTTCCTGGGGTCGGTCGCCTGGCTGGCCGCAAACACTCACCTGGCTTTTGCTCGCTTGCGCGACCCAAACCGCCTGCGCTTCCGACCAGGTCCTCTTCAACTTTACACGCAACCTCGACCTTCTTCCGCCGGTCGTTACATCCGACGCCATGGTCTCGACAACGAAATCCGCCGCCGGTTCCGCGTTGCGGGTTGCCACGGGTCACCAGCAACCCTGGCCTGGCATTACGCTGAAAGCACCGGGCGGACACTGGGATCTTTCGCCGTTCGAGCAAATCGAGGTGACCCTCAAGAACGCCGGCAGCAAACCGTTCAGCGTCTCTTGCCGCGTGGATAATCCCGGCGCGGACGGCACCGACCATTGCGTCAGCGGCTCACTCAACCTGGGCTCAAACGAGACCAGCACGCTAAAGGTCCTCCTCAGACGTACCTCGGATGACAGGCTAGGCGGCAAGCTTTTCGGTATGCGTGGTTATCCCGTCAAGACCGGCGGCCCCGGCACAATCGACCCGCAAAACATCACGCAGCTTCTTTTGTTCGTCAGCAAGCCGGTCACGGACCACGTCTTCGACGTCGCGGAAATCCGCGCGAGCGGCGTTTACACGCCTCCAACCGCCTCTGTTACGGACGCTGACCCGTTCTTCCCCTTCATCGACACGTTCGGCCAATACCGTCACAAGACCTGGCCCGGTAAACTCAATTCAGACGGGGACCTCACTGCTCGGCGACAGCAGGAGGCCAAAGAATTGGCGGACCAGCCCGCGCCGAAGGATTGGAATAAATTCGGCGGCTGGGCCTCCGGCCCCAAGCTCAATGCCACCGGTTTTTTTCGCACTCAAAAGAATGACGGCAAGTGGTGGCTGGTCGATCCCGATGGCCGCCTCTTTTTCTCTCATGGCGTCGACTGCGTGCGCATGCTCGACGCGACCCCCGTCTCCGGGCGGGAGAACTGGTTTGAAAACTTTCCAGGCGGCCGGAGAGAGTTCGGCAATTTTCTTTCCGACCATTCAGTTCTCAAGGGCTACTATGCCGGCCAGACGGTTCGCTGCTTTTCATTCTCGGGCGCAAATCTCCTCCGCAAATACGGGCCGGCTTGGTGCTCCGATTATTCGCAAGTCATCCATCAGCGCCTGCGCAGTTGGGGCATTAACACCATCGCGAATTGGTCCAACCCCTCCACTTACCTGCTACGGCTGACTCCCTACACCGATACGATTGCTTCCGGCCGGACCCGAATGCTCGCAGGCAGCGAAGGTTACTGGGGCAAATTCCCGGACGTGTTCGACCCGAGCTTCGCCGAGTCGCTTCGCCGCTCTATGGAAGGCAAGAAGGGCACGAGCGCCGAGGACCGCTGGTGCATTGGCTATTTCTGCGATAACGAAATGTCCTGGGGCGATGAAACCTCCCTCGCCATCGCTGCCCTCAAATCGCCGGACGGCCAGCCCGCCAAGAGCGCTTTCATCTCCGACTTGAAAGCAAAATATGGCGAGGTCGCAAAACTCAACCAGGCGTGGGGCGCCAGTTACGCGACTTGGGATGCCCTGCTCCAAAACCGCGAGGCTCCTGATAAGACCAAGGCCGGCGACGATCTAAAAGCGTTCTATACGCGCTCAGCGGAGCAATACTTCCGCGCCGTGCGCGACACCATCAGAGCAGTTGCGCCCCATCATCTTTATCTCGGTTGCCGCTTCGCCTGGGTCAACGACCGCGCCGCCGCCGCGGCGGCCAAGTACTGCGACGTAGTCAGCTACAACCTCTATCACCGCAGCGTCGCCGACTTCAAATTCAACGGGGGTGCGGACGTCCCGCTCATTATTGGCGAGTTCCATTTCGGTGCCCTGGACCGCGGTATGTTCCACACTGGCCTGGTGCCGATGGCGGACCAGCAGTCTCGCGCGCAAGCCTATAAGGACTACGTGCTCGGCGCGCTTCGCCATCCGCAATTTGTAGGCTGTCACTGGTTTCAGTACCTTGACGAACCCACCACCGGCCGTGCTTATGACGAGGAGAATTACCAGATCGGATTTGTCGATGTCGCCAACACCCCTTACGCCGAGACCATCGCGGCCGTTCGGGAGGTGAGATATGGCCTTTACCGCAAACCGTAGGGTGGATATGTCGCGAGCCGATTTGGCCCATGAATTGCAGGGCGCAAGCCTGCGTGGGCCGGCCCGAAGGCGTAGCGCAGGTTTGCAATCTGCGGTATCGCCCTATTGCAAACCTGCGCTACGAAAGATGGCGCGTCCACAAGGTCGGCCACATCGTTTACCGGTAAGGAGGGGCCCGATAATTAAACTACTCCTTTTAGCTTGCACGGTTGCGGCGGCGCTCGCTTCCGAACGCTCCCTCGCGCCCGACTCCACCCAACTCTCCAGCCCGAACGGTGGTGTCGAGCTGAAACTCATAACGAGTCAAGGCCGGCTGAAGTTTGCGGTCAGCGCGCGCGGCCAAAGCGTGCTCGGCGAATCCCCCATGCAGCTCACCCTGGACGGGGTCGCCCTTACCCAGGGCGTGGAGATATCCAGCCGCAACCCTTACCAGATCAGTGAAACCTATCCTTGCCTCGGCGGCCACTCGCTGGCGACTAATTACTGCAATGGTGCGGTCGTGGCCCTCAGACATAACGCCAGCGGCTCACCTTATGCTCTGGAACTCCGAGCCTACGAAGACGCCGTTGCGTTTCGTTTCATCATCCCCGGCGGCACAAGCCCGCGGGTTCCAGACGAAGCAACCACCTTTCTGCTGCCAGAGGCCAGCACCATTTGGTATCACGATCTCAGCGGCCATTACGAGGGGGTCAATGTCAAAAAAGATATTGGCGCAATCTATGAAGGTGAATGGGCGGCTCCTCCTGTTACCTTCAAGCTACCTGGCGCAGCCGGCTACGGTTCAATCACTGAGGCCGCACTAATCGATTATGCCGGCATGGCGCTCCAGGCAGACGGACATTGTGGCTTGACTATACGGCTTGGCCACAGTCACCCGCCCTCCCACCCGTATCTTCTCCGCTACGGCACCAGCGAGGCCGTCCGGCTCTCCCAGCCCGCCTCGCTCGTAGGCACCATCACCACACCGTGGCGCGTCGTGCTCGTCGGACCGGACCTCAACACATTGGTGAATTCCGACGTAGTGACCAGTCTCTGTCCGCCGCCCGACCCGAAGCTTTTCCCGAAGGGCATAAGGACCGATTGGATTCGACCCGGGCGCGCTGTCTGGAAGTATCTTGATGGCAGCGGCAGCAATTCACTCGCAACGATGAAGGATTTTACACGGTGGGCCGGCGAACTCGGTTTCGAGCACCACGTGGTCGAAGGCTTTTGGAGCCGCTGGACCGATGCCGACATCAAGGAACTCGTCGCCTACGGACGCGAGCGGCACGTTGGCATTTGGCTATGGAAACACTCCAAGAGTCTTCAAGACCCGAGGGCGCGCAGCGAGTTCATCCGGCATTGTCGAAATCTGGGCGTCACTGGTCCATGATAATTCCGATGGCACCGCCGCTCAAACCGAACTGCCTTCCCCGTTGGGGAGCGGTTCTTCGCTTACAATCGACCTCCAGGCTGGCGGCGGCTTCCTTGCCAGACTTGCCAGGTGGTTTTAGATTTGATGTGCAATGAGTTTGCAGGTAAATAGCAGTATGCGCTGGCGCGTCATCGCTCTCGTTTCGGTGGGCGTGAACGTCTTGTTGGCCGCTATCTGGCTGGCCATCCCGCTCCGTTTACCTTCGCGATCAAGTGGGGTCGCTTCCGGGGCCCGCGACGGCCAGTTCGGCCTCGGCCACACCAACTTTGTCGTCCGCCGGCAATTCTTCTCGTGGCGCGATGTCGAATCGCCTGATTATCCGGTTTACATCGCCAACCTGCGAGCCATCGGCTGCCCGGAGCAAACGATTCGTGACGTTATTATCGCGGACGTGAATGCGCTTTATGCCCGCCGGCGTGCTACGGAGCTGGTCACCCCGGACCAGCAGTGGTGGCGCAGCGAGCCGGACACGAACGTGCTCCAGGTGGCGCTCGAAAAAGTTCGGTCGCTGGACGACGAACGGCGCGCGCTGCTGTCCCGCCTGCTCGGCGCGAATTGGGAAGGTGGCGACCTTGTCAGCCTGCCACGCCCGTCCCATCCGGGCATTGTGCTCGACGGGCCGGTTTTGGGCGCGCTCCCCTCGGACACCAAACAAACCGTCCAGGAGATCAGCGCCCGCTCAGAAGCCCGCCTTCAGGCGTATCTCGACGCCCAGCGCCAGCAGGGCAAGCCTGCGGATGAGGCCGAACTGGCCAAACTTCGCCAACAGACCCGTATCGAACTCGCCGGCGCCCTCTCTCCCGCGCAACTGGAGGAGTACCTCCTGCGCTATTCCCAAAGCGCGAATAACCTGCGCGCGGAGTTCGGTCAGCTTCAATACTTCAACCCCACACCGGACGAGTTCCGCGCGGTCTTTCGCGCCACCGACGATCTCGACTACCAGATTCAATTGCTCGCCGACAGCACCGACCCTGAGGTCGTGCGGACCCGGCAGGCGCTCCAGGCGCGGCTGGAAAATGCTCTCAAAACGGCCCTTGGCGCCAAGCGTTACGAGGAATATCAAATGCTCCACGATCCCCTCTATCGCGAAGCGGTCGCCACCGCGGACGAGGCTGGAACGCCTGAAGCGGCGCGGACTATTTACCAGGTAAGCCTGGCCGCCCAGGCTACACAAGATGCCATCCAGGCCAACACCAACTTAACCGACGCGCAGAAGGCCGTCGAAATGAAGGCGCTTGAGCTGAACCAGCTGCAAGCCAACACGCTCGCGACCGGGCAACAGTTGCCGCCGGAACCTCCACAAACCCCGCCCCGAAGGACCTACACGCTACGCGCCGGAGATACTCCGGCCGTGGTCGCGATGATCTACGGCGTCCCGGAGAGTGCCGTTCGCGCCGCCAACCCCAACGTCGATTTCTCCCGGCTGCGCCCTGGTGATGCCATCAACCTCCCCGGCGCCGCTCTCGGCCCCACTCCCGCCGCGCGCACGCCCTACGCGCCATGAGGCGATGAGGGAGATACGGGGCGATGGAGTGTTGGAGTGTGGGCCTGATGGAATATTCATCCGCGATTGAGGATTTCGCACGCTACCAGGAAATTCAGTTTCTTCCTCGTTCTCGATTCGCTTCGGATGAAGAGAAGAGAACGGGAGGGCGGAAGAGCTCGCAGGCGTTCGGCCGCATCCTCGCCGCGCTGCGATCCATTCATTCTTTTCCGTTAGACCGTTTCCCTCTGCGGCAGCAGAAGCGTCAGGCATTTGCATGCCCCGCCCGCTTTAAGAAACTCTGTCATCGGCAGCGGATGCGGACGATACCCTCTTTCCTCAAGCGCCGCGCCCAGTTTCGGACACGCTTCCGGCAACACAATATCCTGCCCACACACCACCGCGTTACAGGCGAAGTGCATCGCCTCCTCAGGTGCCACCTCGATTAGATGCTTCAAGTGCTGCCGAATCGTGCGCCGCCCATACTCATCGAAAGCGCCCGGATGCCACACCGCGCCGCCGTCTGGCAGCGGACAAAAGCAGGTGTCCAGGTGATAGAACCGGTCCTCGACCAACTCGACCGAAATGACCAGGCAATTCAGCAACTCCCCGAGCCGCTGATGCGAACGGATGTCCGATCGGGATCGGTAGCCGCAAAACAAAGTATCTCCGCAAAATAGCGCATCCCCCTCCCCTTCGAACAACAATTGCTCCGGCAGTCGAATGACCTCATACCCGCGGTCCGCGAACCATTTTACGAAATGCTCCTCTTCGCCGCGACGTTCCTTGAACCGAAAATTGCTGCAGATGAACCTGTTCCCAATCACCAGCCCCGCATTGGCCGTGAAAACCATGTCCGGCAGTTTTGGTTGCGGCGGGATCAATTCGATCTGGCAACCGATCGATCGCAGTTTCTCGCACAGACCCGTCCATTGGGCCTTTGCCAACGCAGGCTCTGCCTTGTGGCGACGGTCCATCCACGGGTTGATCTCATACTCGATCCCGTAATGGTCCGGCGGGCACAACAGCAGCTTCCCCATACAAAGCGTCAACTGTCACCCGAGCTCAAAAACTCCGTCAACTCCCTCAGGAACGGCTCGATGTCGGTCACCAATCCGATCGCTTGGAATGTGCCTCGATCGGTGAGCTTCGTCACAACCGAGGGGTTGATATCCACGCAAATGGTTTTGACATTTGCCGGCAACAGGTTGCCCACGGCGATCGAGTGGAGCATCGTTCCCATCATCAGCGCGATCGTCACCCCGCCTAGCCTGGAACGCATCGCCTTCTGCGATTCGACCACGTCCGTGATGACCTCAGGCAGCGGGCCGTCGTCGCGAATTGACCCTGCCAGGACGAAATCGATCTTGTGTTTGATGCAATGATGCATGATGCCCCGCCGGAGTATGCCCTTGGCAACCGCCTCGCCGATGCCACCGGCCCCTCGAATCGTGTTGATGGCCCGCATATGGTTTTCGTGGCCTTCATCGGCCAGCGCCCCTCGTTCCAGGTAAACACCCAGCGAGGTGCCGAACAACGCCTGCTCGACGTCATGCGCCGCCAGTGCATTCCCGGCGAACAACAGGTTTACATAACCCCACTCGATCAGTTTCTCGAAATGCTCCCCCGCCCCGGTATGCACCACCGCCGGCCCCGCGACCACCAGAATCTTGCCTCCAGCCCCTTTCGCGAGCCGGAATTCAGCCGCGATTTCCCGAATCACCGGGCTCTTTGGTTTCTCGCTGGACACGCTGCTGGCCATGAACTCAAAAACGCTCCGCCGCTCCGTCGAGCGCTGCGCCGGCACCACCCGGATACCGTGATGCCCCACCGCGAGCAGCATGCCTTTGCGCACCTCGCAAAACTTCACCGCGCGCGCTTCCCCCTTCGCCACATCGACCGCGATGCCGCAATCCATCGTCCCCGGCTGTACCTCCACCCATTTGCCGTCCAGATGCACGTAAGTCTGCTGGTTGGTAGTAACGTAAAAGTCGGGCGGAAACACGCCGTCCGCGGGCGCTTCCGCCAACCGCACCGTCGTTTGCTCGACAACCTCCGCCCCATGCTGGCGCAGCCGACGCACGATGCCGTCCACTACTTCAGGTGACGGACCGAAGACGTCGATGCACGCGTAACTGGCGTCGTTTCGTTGCTTGCCGATCCTGATTTCGCGGATCGTGAACCTGCCCCCATTCGTCAGGATCTCGTCCAACACCTTCGGCAGAATTAGCGAATCAATGATATGGCCCCGCAACTCGATTTGCTCGGAAAACATAAGGACGTGGGGGATTGGAGTGTTGGGGAACTGGAGCGATGGAGTATTGACCTAATGGTAAATGAATTGCTGAGCAGGGGAATGTGAAACCTCAATGAAAAACCTCGAACCTCGCATTGCTGGTGCCCTTTGCATCGAAATCATGGAACAGCCACGGTTGGGCCTTTGCAAGCTCATTATCCGTCAGGCCGGGGCGGGGACGGCCACGTCCCCGGAGAGCAATCTTGAAGCAGAGCACTCAGGGACGTTGCACCGCCCCTTGACAGGCCCTGGCGGCGTATTATGCTTACCGACATCGCTCATCGTAATAGTCAGCCTGTATGAAGGCCGAGAGCCGGGAAATTTTGCTCAGCTTCTGGAAGGTCCATATCCTGCACCACGCAGACGAGGGCCCCGTGCATGGACAATGGATAGTGGCGGAATTGAGGCGCCATGGGTATGAAATCAGTCCAGGCACCTTGTATCCCATGCTTAATCGGATGGAGCGGCTGGGCTGGTTGAAGGGCCGCAGCGACCCGGCCGGCGGACCCCGCGCACGGAAGGATTATCGCCTGACTTCCAGTGGACGGAAGGTTCTCGCTCGAATCCGCGACCAAATCATCGAGCTGCACCGCGAAGTGGTGACGGGCGCGCCTTCGAAGAAGCTATGAATCTCGTCGCGTCCGCTTTGCGCCGGCCCTTGACCGTACTCGTGCTCATTATTGCGCTGGTGCTTGGAGCCGGACTGGGGCTGCGGAACATGCCCCGCGACATCTTCCCTACCCTGGGTATCCCGACCATCTATGTTGCGCAACCCTACGGCGGCATGGACCCCGCGCAAATGGAGGGGTATCTGACTTATTACTACGAGTACCATTTCCTGTACATCACCGGCATCGAGCACGTCGAATCGCAGTCGATCCAGGGTGCCGCCTTGATCAAACTGCAGTTCCACCCCGGCACCGATATGTCGCAGGCGATGTCCGAAACCGTCGCCTACGTCAATCGCGCCCGTGCCTTCATGCCACCGGGCACCGTGCCGCCCTTTGTCATGCGATTTGACGCCGGCAGCGTCCCGGTTGGGTACCTCGTCTTTTCCAGCGAGACCCGGACGGTCGGCGAGATGCAGGACGCCGCGTTAAACAAGGTACGCCCGCTGTTTGCGACGCTGCCCGGGGTTTCGGCGCCGCCTCCGTTTGGCGGAAGCGCCCGAAGCATCGTCGTCAACCTGAACCCCGACCGGCTTCGGGCCTTCAACATGTCGCCGGATGAAGTCGTCTCCGCGATGACCGACGCCAACCTCATCAGTCCTTCGGGGAACATGCCCATCGGCGCCAAGTACCCCATGGTGCCTTTGAACTCCGTGGTCAAGAATGTGAAGGACCTCGAGGCGGTGCCCATTCGAACGGGCGTGTTTCCTACGGTTTTCCTGCGCGATGTCGGCACGGTTGTTGATGGCTCGGACATCGTCACCAGTTACGCGCTCGTGAATGGCCGTCGTACGGTCTATATCCCGGTCACCAAGCGCGCCGATGCCTCGACGCTCTCCGTTGTAAGCCTGGTGAAACAAAACCTGCCGAAATTTCAAAGCGTTCTGCCGTCCGACGTCAAGGTGAGCTATGAATTCGACCAGTCACCCTATGTTACCCGCGCGATCGGCGGCCTGACGCTGGAAGGCACCCTGGGCGCGGTGCTTACCGGCATGATGATCCTGCTGTTCCTGCGCGATTGGCGCAGCGCGCTCATCGTCGTCGTCAACATTCCTCTCTCGCTGTTCAGCGCAGTCCTCGCTCTCTGGCTTACCAAACAAACCGTCAACATCATGACGCTTGGCGGCCTCGCGCTGGCGGTCGGCATTCTCGTGGACGAGGCGACTGTGTCGATCGAGAACATCCATGTCCACCTCACCCGTGGCAAGTCGCTCGGCCGGTCGGTGCTGGACGCCACCGTCGAAACCACCGGGCCACGCTTGCTGGCGATGTTGTGCATCTTGGCCATGTTCATTCCGGCTTTGCTGATGGTTGGCGCGGCTCGTGCCATGTTCGTTCCCCTCTCCCTCGCCGTGGGCTTCTCCATGGTCGCCTCATACCTGTTATCTGGCTCGCTGGTGCCGATTCTCTCGGTCTGGCTGCTGCGCGGTCACGAACAAACGGCGGCGGGTGGAGCTTCCGCCGCTGGCCCATTCGCCCGATTTCAAAAACACTATGCCCAATGGGTGCGCCGCATTGTGCAGTGGCGGTGGCTGGTGGCGCCCGCTTACCTGGTCCTCGCCGCAGGTTTCATTTTGCTCTTAGGTCGCGGGATTGGCACTGAGATCTTTCCCAACGTCGAGGCCGGCCAGTTTCAAATGCGGCTTCGCGCGCCTGCCGGAACGCAGCTCGACCGCACCGAAAAACTGGCGTTGGCTGCCGTGGGTTGCATTCGCCAGGAAGTCGGCCCCCAAAACGTCGCGCTGACCCTGGGCCTGGTCGGCGTGCATGCGTCGTCCTATCCCATCAACTTCATTTACCTGTGGAACGGCGGTCCGGAGGAGGCTGTGCTCCAGGTGCAGCTGAAAAGCGGCGTCGGGGTGAATATCGAGGCGCTGAAGGAGCGGTTGCGCGCGAAGTTCGCCGAGCAAATGCCCGGCATGAGCGTTTCCTTCGAGCCGAGTGACATCGTCAGCCGAGTCATGAGCCTTGGCTCCCCTACCCCCATCGAGGTCTCTGTTAGCGGCCCCAACCTCGCCGCCAGTCGTGATTTCGCGCAAAAGGTCAAAATGAAACTTCAAAGCAACCCGCTCCTGCGGGACGTTCAGTTTGGCCAATCGCTGGATTATCCCACCGTGGACGTCAACGTGGACCGGGAAAAGGCCGGGTTGATGGGAGTAAAGATGGCCGATGTTTCAAGGACGTTGGCATCGGCCACCTGGTCGAGCCGTTTCGTGGTGCCGAATTATTGGGCCGATCCCAATAGTGGGGTGTCGTACCAGCTCCAGGTGCAGGTACCCCAGGCCCGCATGGATTCCCTTGAACAGGCGCGAAATGTGCCGGTGGCGGATCGGGGCGGCCACGCCGTTCTCCTGCGCAACGTTGCCCGCGTCAGCGAAGGCACCGCGGTCGAGCAATACCACCGCTACAATATGCAGCGTCTGGTTAGCGTGACCGCGAACATCGCCGGTGCGGATCTCGGAACCGCCTCGCGACGGGTTACGGCTGCAATTAAGGAACTCGGCTCACCGCCGGCAGGAGTAACTGTGGCTGTGCGCGGTCAGCTCATACCCCTCGAGCAAATGATGTCCGGTCTCCGCGCCGGCCTCGTGTTCGCCGTGGTGGTGATTTTCCTCTTGCTGGCCGCCAATTTCCAGTCGCTGAAACTTTCACTCGCTGTGGTTTGCACCGCCCCAGCCGTTATCGCCGGCGTGCTTTTGGTCCTCCGGCTGACCGGCACCACGCTCAATATTCAATCTTTCATGGGCGCGATCATGGCGATCGGCGTCGCCGTCGCCAACGCTATCCTGCTCGTCACTTTCGCCGAACGCGCTCGGGTGGGCCGTGCTCCTCATTTATCCGGCCAACCCGCTGGCCCGGCCGCCGGGGCTCTCCCATCTGCCGCAGAGGCCGCCGTCATCGCCGCCGGCAGCCGCCTTCGGCCTATCCTCATGACCAGCCTGGCCATGAGCGCCGGCATGGTCCCAATGGCGCTGGGGCTGGGTGAAGGCGGGGAACAGACCGCTCCGCTTGGCCGCGCTGTGATTGGCGGGTTGCTCGTCGCGACGTTTGCCACCCTGTTGGTCTTGCCGGCGCTCTTTGTGGTCCTTCAGGCCGGCGCTCATCGGCGCTCCGCGTCGCTGCATCCCGACGATGGCAAAGAAAGTCCCGAGGCCAACACCTGAGAGAATGCACCTCTGTAACTGGAATCTTATGCCTGCTTATTTCCGACGTTGCCGCTTGTCGCTCAAGCTCCTCCCGATAGCTCTCTTGCTCGGCGCCTTTGCCGGGTGCGATCGTACTGCGACCGAGGCACCTCGCCAGTCCACCATGCCCACTTCCGTTCAGGCAGTTCTCCCGCACCGCGGCGAAATCGCGCGCAGCATCACTTTGCCCACGTTCCGCATTCTGGCTCTGCAGGAAGCGACCCTCTACGCCAAAGTGTCCGGTTATCTGAAAACGATACCCGTCGATAAGGGCGATGAAGTAACACAAGGGCAGTTGCTGGCTGAGCTCGAAGTGCCCGAACTCCTCGCGGACGAGACCCAATATAAAGCGGAGTCCGCCGTCACGCTCACCAATTACCAGCGAATGGCGGCCGCCCGTCAAAAGGCCCCGGACCTCGTTGTTCCGCAGACCTTGGACGACCTCCGCGGCCAATGGGAAGTCGCCCAGGCCAAACTCGACCGGACGCGAAACCTGCTTCAATATGCCCGCATCACGGCCCCTTTCAGCGGCATGATCACCGCGCGTTTCGTGGACCCAGGCGCCTTCATCCCCGCCGCGACCGCCGGCAGCACACCACAAAGCGCCGCCATGCTTACCCTCATGGATTACCGCCGGGTCCGCGTCCAGGTTTTCGTGCCCGAGGCCGAAGCGCCCTTCATCACAAACGGGCTCCCTGTGCAGGTAGGGTTGGAGGAATGGCCGAACCGCCCCTTTCCTGGAACAGTAACCCGCTTCGCGCATGCGCTGGACCCAGCCACCAAAACCATGCTCACAGAAATCGAACTCCCCAACCCGGATGGCGCTGTCCGGCCCGGCGCTTACGCCACCGTCCGCCTCGAAGTCGAACGCAAACCCGATGCGCTGCTCGTGCCGGTCCAGGTTCTTGTCGTGGAAAAAGCCGGCTCCTCAGTGTTCAAGGCCGTCGAAGGCAAGGCCCGACAAACCGCAGTGCGTACGGGGTTTAATGACGGCGTTAACGTTGAGATCCTTGATGGCGTTAAAACCGGCGAACAGATCCTTCTGGCGGCGCAGCAATTTCTCACCGACGGTGTGGCCATCTCAGTGCAGGAGACCAAATAATGGGCTGGATTCACGATTTACGATTTACAATTTACGTGGCAAGCGCGCTTGCCTTCGGCGGAGCTTTTGCGAAGGCGCAGTCAACGAATAGCCCCGTCCGCGTCGGAGAACAGGGTAACGCTCAACAAACCTCAGGCCAAACCACCAACTACCCCATCGACCTGCCAACCACCCTCCGGCTGGCCGGCGCCCGGAATCTCGATATTCAAATCGCGCGCGAGCACCTCACCGAAGCCCAGGCCAACCGCCAAATCGTCCTCGAAGAATTCTTCCCGTGGGTCTCTGCCGGCGTCGGCTACCACCGCCGCGATGGCGTTGCCCAGGCCGTTCCGCCGGGGACCATTTCGGACGCGCATTTCCAATCCTATTACCCGGGCGCCACGCTTTCCGCCCAGGTAACCTTGGGGGATGCTCTCTATAAATCGCTCGCTGCCAAACAATTGGTCCGCGCTTCTGACCAGGCTCTTGAAGGTCAACGCCAGGACTCCGTCCTAAGCGCGGCCCAGGGTTACTTCGACCTCGCCAGGGCCAGGGCCCTCGTCGATGTCGTCGGGCAGGCCCTCAAGACCTCGCAGGATTACCAGCAACAATTGCATGCGGCCGTCGCCTCGGGCATCGCCTTCAAAGGCGACGAAATGAGGATCCAATCTCAAACCGAACATTACCAAATCGCCCTGCGCCAGGTCCTCGAGCAGCAGCGCGTTGCCGCCGCCGGGCTCGCTCGGATTTTGCACTTGGACCCGAGAGTGGAATTGGTGCCGCAGGAAACCGAGTTGCTGCCGCTCACACTGTTCGAGACCAATGTCTCCACCGACCGGTTGGTGGAACAGGCCTTTGCTTCCCGCCCCGAGTTAAAGCAAAGCCAGTCCCTTCTTTCCGCCGCCCGCGCGGACCAGAAGGGCACCGTTTATGGTCCGCTGATTCCTTCCGTCGGCGCTCAAGCGTTTGGCGGAGGTCTCGGCGGCGGACCGGACGGCCGCCCCAGCAACTTCGGCCCCGAAGGCGACTACACGGTCGGCGTGAGCTGGCGGCTCGGTCCCGGCGGCTTGTTCGATCCCGGCCGGATTAAAGCCTCTAAAGCGCGGGCGGCGGCGGCTGAACTCTCTCAGGCAAGATTAAAGGATGAAGTCATTTCCCAGGTCGTGACCGCGGTCGCCCGGATGCAGTCCCTGTCAGAGCAAATTGAGCTCACTAAGCGCAACCTCGCCACCGCCAGTGAAACACTGCGCCTAACCCGGGAACGCAAACAATATGGGGTTGGTATCGTCCTCGAAGATATCCAGGCGCAGCAGGATCTGACCCAGGCGCGGTCTGAATACTTCACGTCGCTGGCTGAGTATAACAAGGCCCAGTACGCCTTGAGCAAGGCCGTCGGCGGCGTGCCGAACGAAACCCCTTCCGAGCCGCGCTAAGCCCTGGGAATTCTGCTGAGCTTTCCCCTGCTTTCCAGCCTGTTCCACATTTTCCAGTTCCCAAAGGCCGCGTGAGAGAAGTTCGACCAAAAGTGTTGACGGGGAATTGCGCGAAGGAGCCAACGTAGCAGGGGACTCCCTCACTCGAAAACCTCGCGGACGCATAAGCGGTCATCGGCGCGCGCTTGCGTTTTGAAGTGCGGCAGTCCTCTGCCGCTTTCCTTCCGCTGGACACACAACCAAGGCCGATTCTTGCCTCGACCCGCAAGCCACGAGCGCTAACCTCCCTTGGCCCTATCGCCGGGTAAAGGGCTCACCGCCACTTTGAGTCGCACCTCGCTTCCAATGGACATTTGCTCAAACTCAGATTGTGGGCCATGCTCTACATGGAAATGTGAAAATCCTTCGGAGTTTAATGCTATGAGCCAAATCGCAGAAATGGAAAAGACAGCAACCGCGCGCGGAGCAAATCAACTTGAGCAGCTTAAGCGCTTCACCAAAGTCGTCGCCGACACCGGCGATTATGCCGCCATCAAGGAATACGGGCCTCAGGATGCCACGACGAATCCTTCGCTCATCCTCAAAGCGGCCGAGATGCCTGGCTACAGAAGCCTGGTCGAGAAGGCGATTGCGGACCACCGCGGTTCCGGTCTTTCTGGCGAAGCGCTCATCGGGCGCATCATGGACGACCTGCTCGTCCTGTTCGGGACTGAGATTCTGAAGATTGTACCGGGCCGGGTTTCGACCGAAACCGATGCGGACCTTTCATTCGACACGGAAGAACTGATCAACAAGGCGCACCGATTCATCGAGCTTTACCGGCAGCACGGAATTCCTCGGGAGCGAGTTTTGGTTAAGCTTGCCACCACTTGGGAAGGCATCCGGGCGGCCGAGACACTCCAAAAAGAAGGCATCCGGTGCAATATGACTTTGCTCTTTTCCCTCCCGCAAGCCGTCGCGTGCGCGGAAGCCAAGGCCACCCTCATCTCGCCTTTCGTCGGCAGAATATTGGATTGGTATAAAGCCAAAACGAAGACGGAGTATTCCCCGGCGGAAGATCCAGGAGTGTTGTCGGTGAAAGAGGTCTACACCTATTACAAAAAGTTCGGCTACGCAACCGAAGTCATGGGCGCGAGCTTCCGCAACAAAGGCGAAATCCTCGAGCTCGCCGGGTGCGATGCTCTGACCATCAGCCCGCAACTGATGGCCGAATTGAAGGCCAGCACTGAACCAGTGGAACGAAAACTCAACCCCTCTGCCACCAACGCCAGCCCGCTCGAACGGCTGGCCCTGGATGAAAAGAAATTCCGCTGGCTGATGAACGAAAATGCGATGGCGACGGAGAAACTGGCGGAAGGAATACGCACTTTTAATGCCGATGCCCTAAAGCTGAAGCAATACATCGTGTCGCTGCTGGGGTAAGGCGGGAAATCAGTAGAACGGAGAAAGCCTCAGAGCCGACTCTTCTACGTTTCACACTTCACGTTCCGCGTTTTAACGCTCCCACGCTCCGACCCCGCAACGACCCCGGCGCCCCTACTCCTCCGCCGGCGGATTTTCCCATTCGGGGTAAACTTCCGGCTTCAGCTGCCCGCGCCGGATGAGCTCCTGCAGGTCACGAATGATGGTGCGGCGGGCCACCCCAAACTCCCGCGCCAACGCCGAGATATTGGGGCGTTCCCGGGATTTGAGCAGCGACTCGCGGATATGATTCTGCCGGCTGAGCCGGTCCGTTGAGCGGCTGAAAAGCTCCAGCGCGTCGCCCCGGTGCGAGCGTTCGAGCGCCTCGAATTGGCGGACGACCTCCCGTTCGCCGCATTCCTTCAACGCGGTTTCAACGGTGCGCTTAAGCGCGCGGATATCGACCGGTTTGGTCAGGCAATAGTGAGCACGGCGCGGCCCCTGTAACGCCTCCAGTCGCTGGTGAACCTCCAGCGCGCCTGAAACCACGATAATCGGCACGAACGGCAGCAATTCCTTGAACTCCGGCAGAAAGTCCAGGCCGAGCTCACCCTTGTCTAACACATGGTCCAGGACAACCGCATCCGGCCGGTTCTTCGGAATCAGCGCCAGCGCTTCGCTGCCGCTGTTGGCGCGGACCAGTTTGTATTTGGACAACGCCTCTTCGTAAATCTCATACTGGAGGTCGTCGTCTTCGATGATGAGTATGGTTGCAGTATTCATTTCGAGGTCTTTGGGTCCTCCGGCGGCGAAGTTCTCACGGCCAGAATCAACGTAAACGTGCTCCCCTGGTCCACGGTCGATTCCACCGCCAGCCCCGCGCCGAGCTTTCGCGCCAGCTCATAAACCATCGACAGCCCCAGGCCGGTGCCACGCCGGGATGAGAGGGCTTTGGTGGTGAAAAAAGGTTCAAAAATGCGAGGCAGGATTTCCGCCGAGATGCCGCAGCCGAAATCCTGCACGGAAACCGCCTCGTAAGCCGCTGCGGACGTCGGTGCGAGGACCAGTTCGGGCGGCAGATGGGTCATCAACCGCGTCGCAAGAATGATCTGCTTTTCGCGGTCCATGGCCTCGACTCCGTTGAAGATAAAGTTCAGCAAAATCTGCTGCACGAAATCCTTCGAGGCGATCACCTCCGGCAGTCCGGCAGTCGGCTTGAAATCAACCCGCACTTCCCGCAAAAAACGGTCCCCGAGAAGTTTTAACGTTTCCTCCACCACCGCATTCAAATCGCACGGCCCCGGCTGCTCGCCGGACTCACGGCTGAAACCGAGCATGGCTTTGACGATGCCGGCGCCCTGTTCCACCACAGTGCTGATGCGGTCGGCCCGCGTGCGGATCTTCTCAGGGTTGTCCAGGTTGTCCTCGATAATTTGCGCGGAGCCTTTGATGATCGAAAGGATGTTGTTGAAATCGTGGGCGATGCCGGCAGCCAGCGTGCCGAGGGCGTTCATTTTTTGGCTGTGAAGCAGTTGGTGTCCGGCGGCTTCCAACTGCTCCGTCCGCTCCGCCACTTTCCGCTCGACCTCGGCATAACTTCGCAGCAGCCGCCGGTGCCGATTAAACGCCAGACCGGCGAAGAACAACACCGCCGCCAGCCCCGCGCACGAAATCAGCAGCAGCCGGGTCTCCTCGTACCAGGGGAGAATGACGGCGAATTCCTTGATGGCTCTGGGCTCAATGTTGCAGTTGCGGTCCATCGCCCGCACCTGCAGCACGTGTTTCCCGGCGGATAAATCACTGAAAGACTTTTGATTGAGTTCCTGAAAAGGCGACCAGTCGTGTTCGTCCAGGCGATAAGAGTACAGCAGGCGCTCGGGTGCAGTGTATTTCCATTTGTCCTGGCCGCGAAAGGCCATCGTTATCGTGCCTCCCGCAGGAACGCTGGTCCCGGTGGCGGAGGTTTCTTCGATAACGGTTTGCGGCGGGTCCGGGTCGGCGTCCGGATGGAACAAGCTCAGGCCCCGGGTCGTCGCCGCCCACAGTTGGCCGCGCGGATCCTCCAGCAGTTCGCGCACGGCTGGGCTCGGCAACCCGTCTTCCACCCCGTTCTCGATCCATGTCCCCTGGAAAAACCGATGCAGCCCGCTGTTGGAAGCCACCCAAATGCTCCCGTCGCGCGCCCGCTGCACGTCATTGATCCGGTCAAACCCCCGCCGCACCACCAGCCAGCTCCGGCCATCAAACTCCCAAATCTGGTCCTGGGTGGCGCACCAGATTTTTCCGTCGGCCAGCTCGACGAACCCAACCGCGTCAGCCGGTCCGGTTCGGTCCGCCGCGGCAAACGCTCGCCATTTCTTGTCGTGATACCATGCAGTACCTGCCTCACCACTGAGCCAGAGTTCGCCGTTCTGCGCGGCGAAGAGGTTCGAGAGATTGGTGCCCGCCGCGTCGGACGAAGGAAGGTCCGGCAGCGGCGTAAAGTTGCGGCCGTCAAATTCTTCCAGCGCGCAAGAGCCGCCACCGCCGCCGGAGTTCAGGTCCTGTACGCACAACGTTCCCCCCTTCAACAAACCAAGCGCCCTGAGCCTCCGCTCCGGCCCGCCGACGGGCGCCTCGACGAACGTTCCGCGAGCCTGCTGAACCAGGAATAACCGCTCCCCGGAAGCGGGCTCAATCTCCTGCGCAGCCAGCACCAGGGCCCCGTTCTTCAGCACGAATAGCGCGCGCGCTTGCAGTCGGCCATTCCACGCCGGTGGAAATGCGTATTCCTGGGTCTGGCCGTTCTGCAACACGTGCAGTCTGTTCCCGGCCGCGAACCAAACCCGGCCCTCGGTATCGGCCGATAGGCAGTGGACCGGCGAAGCAATGCCCCTCAGCGCGGGAGGCCTGCGCCACAGCAATGGCGCATACCGATACAGGCCGTCGGAGGTCGCCAACCAGAAGGCGCCGCTCGGCTCGACTGCCACGTCGAAGTACTGCCGCGGCGTAATCTCCTCGTATTCCTTCAGCTCCGCTCCCGGCTCATACAACTGGAACAAAGCCTCACGCGACATCCCCCAGCAGGTCCGCTCCGTGCCAGCCCACGTTTGTCGCAATTTCTCTGAACCCGAGCCTCGTAGCGTCCAATCGGCCCCGTCAAAAGCAACGATCAGCCGCTGCTGGTTGGTTGCCGACCCTGCCAGCGCGATCACCCCGCTCACCAGGTCGTCGTGCGGCGCCTCCAGGTTGGTCGCCGCCAACGCCCCCGGCAGCGGGAACTCCTGCCACACCCGCTCCGGCTGCAGGCTGCGAACGGGCCCCGGCACCTTCGCCACCCCCCGCGTGGCGCTGACCCACAAGCCACCGTCCCGGGCGGGCGCCATGCCCGAGAAATTGCCAAGCCGGCTCTGCGCCGCCGCATGCAAAAGCCGGGTCCGCGGGTGTTCGGCGTCTTCACCGTTGAATTCCATCAGTCCTCTCGGGAGCAAAAACAGCACCAGCCCCTGCCGGATCGGCAACAAGGGCACGGGATCGACGACCCGCTCAGGTCCGGGATGCGTTTCCGCCGCAATCTCGCGAACCCTGGAAAGATTCCACGTCCCCTCCCTGAACTCCTGCAGACCCTCAGGCACCACCGTCCAAAGTTGGCCGCTCGGGCTTTGGTAAACCCGGCTCTTCCCGACCTCGGGTGCGGACCTCAAGCTCACCGTGTAACCGTCCAGTTCGCTCAAATAAGGAAGGTTGAGGTGCCGCGCCAATACTTTCCCTTGCGAAGAAATCGTTACCGCGATGCACGCGGACTCCGGCAAACCATCCGCCAGTTTATACACCCGCCAGTTGGGAGCCCTCTGCGCCCAGCACACTCCCGACGCCCACCCTATCGCCACCGCGCCGATTAACAGGCGACCAACCCACCCCAACTTTAAGTAAGACCACCTTTCGCCTCCTCCTATCCCTCGTCCTCTTCCTCGATCCGTTTCTTCCGCGTATTCCGCGGTTAGAAACGCCTCCCCAGGTTGACCTCTCCAAAAGCAGGTGTTGCAGCCCCGCCTCTGCTCCCTCTCATCAGCGCCATCCGCGTTATCCGCGGTTGAAGATGAAGCTCTTACATCGCGCTGCATATCCCGTACATCCACTTTCGCGGCCGGATTATCCCTCGCCACCCCGGCCGGCGCAACCAAAAGCGCGGTGTGCGGTCAAACGCACACTATCAGGACCGCCAAATCCCAGCGTAAAATCAACCTGAAGTGATGTTTCGGGGTCCCGAACCGCCGGCGACGGTGGCAGCCAGCCCGCTCTCCCTCGTCCGGAGAGTCGGGCATTCCCTGTTGATAGTCCCACCTCGCAGGGCGAAAGATGCAGGCTCGCCTGCGCCCGTTCTTCCGCCGCAAACTTGCACCTTTCAACCTTCAACTTTCAACCCCCCGCGCCACGCCTTCAACCTCATCGAATTGCTCGTCGTCATCGCCCTCATCGCGGTGCTCGCCTCGCTGCTCCTCCCGGCTATAGCCGCCGCCCGCGACGACGGCCGCCGGCTCAGTTGTCGGAACAATCTCAAACAATTGCTCACTTCCTTCCAGATGTACGCCGCCGACAACGAAGGGAAACTGCCCGAGAACAGCCCGGGACCCACCAACACCTGGGTACGCGGCAATATGCTCATCGCTCAGGAGGCTACCAACCAAACCCTGCTCCGCCAGGGCAAGCTCTTCCCCTATGCCAGCCACGTCGGCGTTTACCACTGCCCTTCCGACCTGTCATCCACCAACGGCGCGCCGCGCGTCCGCAGTTATTCCATGAATGGCTGGGTCGGTTCCCGTTACATGGAATCCTACGGCTCCCAAAAACCTGCGTTTCGTACCTTCCTCCGCGACAACGAACTCGCTGCCGCCGGACCTTCCGGCATCTGGCTCATCATCGACGAGCATGAAGCCAGCATCAATGACGCCTGGTTCCTCGTCACCATGGATGACACCCGGCCTTTCGCGAGCTTCCCGGCCACTCGGCATCGGAACAGCTACTGCCTCGGCTTCGCCGACACCCATGTCGAAGGCTACAGACTTCGCGACCCTCCAAGCCTGCTCTTCGGCCAGGCCGATGCCCAGTTCAGCAACCGAAACCTCGACTGGCTCAAACTCAAACAGGTCACGACCACGCGGTGATCGTTTTTTCCTGTTGACACCAATCGATTACCGATGTAATCATCATCATCAAGATTACATTCGTAAGCGCCAAAACCCAATGAAAAAGGTCCCTCGCATTTCCGAAACCGAATGGGAGATAATGAAGGTCATCTGGGCCCAGGCGCCCTGCTCCGCCGGCCTCATCATCGAGACGTTGACCCGCCGCGACGCCACTTGGCACCCCCGGACCGTCAAAGCCTTCCTCAGCCGGTTGGTGCGCAAAAAGGCGCTGGGCTTCAAAAAAGAAGGCCGCGCCTATCTCTACCGGCCGCTGGTCAGACAGGAGGATTGTGTCGATGCCGCGAGCGAATCGTTTCTGGACCGGGTGTTCGGCGGTTCTCTGCAACCGATGCTCGCCCATTTCGTCGATCGCAAAAGGCTCTCGGCGGAAGAAATCCGCGAACTTAGGCGCTTGCTGGAAAACAAGGAATAGCGCCTCGACCCTTAACCCGCTATCCCATGCAGCCTTTTATCGATAGCCCTCCGCTCTCCTTCTTGTGGAAAGCCTCCTGGCAGGCAGCGGTGCTCATCCTCCTGGTGCTGGCGGCGCAACGAGTCTTTCGCCGGCGCCTCAGCCCGCGTTGGCGTTACGGCTTGTGGCTGCTGGTCGCGTTCCGGCTCGCTTTGCCCTGGACCGCCCCTTCCCGGGTGAGCGTGTTTAACTTCCTCAGCTTCCGCGGCTCCCCTTTAGGTACTGCCGGCAATCGAACCAACCCCACCGCGCAAAGTTCGGCCTCAGCTCCTTCTGCTTCCCTGGCGCAACCGGCGCCGGTTGCCGCAGACTCATCGTCTCGGCTGCTCGCTTCAGACTCAACGTCTCGGCCGGTTGCCGCCCCGCCGTGGTTGGGCTCCCTCTTCCCCTTGCTCCTCGTGCTCTGGTCGGTCGGGGCTCTCTCGCTCGCGCTTTGCGTTTTGGCCAACCATTTCCGGCTTTCGCGCAAGTTCACGCGGCGGCGTCCGTTAATCCACGCTCCCGTGCTCAACCTCCTGGAGGACTGCAAGCAACTGATGCATGTGCGTGTGCCGGTGACGCTCATCGAGACCCCGGAGGTCGGAAGTCCCGCTCTCTTTGGTTTCGTGCGCCCGCGCCTGCTTTTGCCTGCCGGCATGACCCGGAGTTTTTCGCTCGACGAGTTGCGTTGTGTGTTCCTCCACGAATTAGGCCACATCAAACGTCACGATATCCTGTTCGGCTGGCTGGCGACCGCCCTGCAGGTACTGCACTGGTTCAATCCGCTGGTCTGGCTCGCGTTTCACCGGATGCGGCTGGACCGCGAACTGGCCTGCGACGCGCTGGCCCTCGGCTGCGTCCAGGGCGAGGAGAACCATTTGTATGGGCAAACGATTATCAAGTTGCTCGAGAGCTTTGGCCGCCCGGCGTGGGCGCCCAGCCTGGTAGGAATCGTGGAAAACAAAAATCAAATGAAAGAAAGGATCCGTATGATCGCAAACCTCAGGAAAACGAACCGCGGGTTGGCCCTGGCCGCGGTGCTCTTCGCCGGCCTTGGACTCATCACGCTGACGGATGCCCAGCCCGGGAGTTTCCCACTCCCCAATGACCTCATCGGAACCTGGGTCCTCGTCGGCAGCCCCGGCGCCGTCGGCAAGCCTCCGCCCACAGGCGGCCGGCTCAAGTTTCTGACCGGCACGCACTGGTGTGACACGCAGGCCGACCCCAAGACCGGCGCGGTCATGTTCCATCACGGCGGCACTTACACGCTCAACGGAAACGATTATGCCCAAACCACCGACTACGCCAACCCGAGCACCGCGAACTTAATCGGGAAGACTGGCAAGTTCACCATTAAGCTCGAAGGCGATACCCTCACCCTCATCGGCATTGGCAACCCTTGGAAAGAAGTCTGGAAACGCGCAGCCTCGGACTCGCCCAAACCGCAGAAAGCCGAGCCGGCCACCCTCCAGGGGACATGGGGCGGGCACGAAATTGGGGCGAGCGACAAAAACGCCGCTTCGCTTATCGTCAAAGGGTCAAGCTTCGAATTCCACGGCGCCAATACCAACGAGTGGTACAAAGCCACGTTCTCGGTATTCGACACGACCCCGAAACAACTCGTAATCGAAATTACCGACTGTCCTTTCCCCGAGTACGCCGGCAAGACGAGCTACGCGCTCTACGAGCTAAAGGAAGGCAAACTCACCATTACCGGCAATGAGCCCGGCAATCCCGTCGCCCCATCCGGTTTCGACGCTCCCGGTGCTCGTAAGTTTGTATTCCAAAAGGAATAGTCCGGCGATACCACCTTGGCCAAAACTCCAGCCCAGGAACTATTTGGAAATCCCCTTCCTCTGTAGGAGACGACGTAAGGAGTCTCTGATCTCCCGCCAGGCCACAAGGCCGCTCACGGTAGGACCCGCCTTTCGCTCTGCTGCACCACGCAACATCGGATCATGAATTACTATACTTTCAGCACGGAGTTCAACCGCGGAATCGACCTACACGCTTGGCCCCTTGTCCCCGTCATCGCTCCCGCATTTACCTCCCAACCTCACCCGCCCAACCGCCTCCGTCCCCATTAACACCGGGGTTCACCCCGGTGATAGGCTGCGCCTGAGAATCTGCAGCCGTTTCAACGGCTTCTCGCGGTCGGCCGCTCTCACGGCGGCCGGCGCATGCGCCCTGTGCTTGCTTCCGAACCCGAATAAATCCCTCATTTCGTTGGGCCGTTGCGGGTCCGGGTTCCGGCACAAGCCGCCCAAGACCAGCTCCGGTGCTCAACGCCGTAGCCTCAACGCAAAAACATCGTGGCCTAACGTATAGCGCAGCCACGCCGGGCCAATGACGCCCGTCACGCGGCGAGACGGGCTCCCCGCGTTGGCTGACGCGATGGTTAGCCTTCATCGTATGAAATCACAGATGTGAACGCGCGCTTCGAACCCGCAAACTCCTCGAATACTTTCCGATGTCGCTTCAAGCCGTACTCGTCATCCCGGATCTCGTATTGCTTAACCCACAGAACCAGTTGCTCAAGCATAGCGTCCTGCTGTTGCGCCGAAGAAAATTTTTCAGGCTCCCATGGCCGTCGATGGCAGTGGGCAACGCAGATCTCAATACCAGGGTTCAAAAATCTCAACTCTGTGCATTGCGTCAGAGCAGCCTCTACTAGGTCGCTGTAACATCCCTCGATAACCCACTGGTCGTTCGTTTTCAGAAAATCATTAAGCAGCTCAAGACTTTCATGTAACGGTTTTCGCTGTGCTCCGGGATCCCAAGCAATCTCATCAAGAGATAAGCGAGGAATTTGTCTACCGCCGATGATTCGACGAGCCATGGTGCTCTTTCCGGCACCAGCATTTCCCAGTAGGACGAGCTTCATGATGAAGGCCAACAATGCGGGCCAGTGGCGGTGGGTCGAGCGCGTTCAACAGCAAACTGAAGCGCCGCCACGGCATCGACTCGAGGCCCCTTGTTGGATGATGTTGTCAGCACATGAATCTCCCGACGGGTAAAATCCCGCCCAGCGAGATGATCATCGTTATGTCGGAAAGACATGAAAGAATAATCCCACCGACTCTCCACAATCGATCAGCCTTCGCGCGACCCAGGAAGAATCCTTCGACTGACCGGCAGGCTGGGCAAATTATCACAACCATGAGCGACCACTCAAACCATCGGATTGGTACGTAAACGAGCAGGTAAGTCAAAGCGCTCGTAGCGGGCAGGTGCGAGAGCGCACTGTAAACCAGGCTGCCGATCAGCCAAATTGCTATCCCGAAGCCCAAGCCCATGGCGGAGCGCAGAGCGCCTAACGCAATCGCCATTGCCACCCGACCGGCCCTCGACGGTTGGAAAAGCCGCAGACCAAACAAACACCAAAGCGCATAAGCTAGAAATTTGACCCCGAGATAAAGAATACCGCCCATATCTTTTTAAGCATCTAAGGACCACCGTCAGCCACGGGAAGCAGCCGCCGCTGATGCCCGATTACAGACTGAGCAAAACGGCGGCCTCCCGTCGGCGCCACGCTCTGGTGCTGCGACGCGCTCGGTCCCGCGGCGAGTGGCGCGCTGCTGATGCATTTAAAATAGAGCGTCCGTTTGGGAAAGTTAAGAGTAATCTTGTGCCTGGCAAGGAAACGCATGCCGATGATGCCTTTGACCCTTCTCGGACGTAAGTCCACGGAGCTGAACCAAAGGTCGGTGTAGGTCTGGCCGCGCAAGCTGACTCGCGGGAAAATGTTGCCGGACGCGGCGCGCCCATCAGGAACCGTCATGTAGAGATCGGGACCAATGGTCGGATACTGGTGCAGCAGCCGTTCGAAGACCTTCGGAGCGAGCATGGCGTCAAAAGGGCCATCCATGCCGGTGTCGAGCAGAAAACGCATCTTGCCCTGGCCGAGGAGATCGGCATCGAAAAAAGTGTGGCCCTGGGGTCCCATGTTGATGAGGAAAGGCTCGCCGAGCTCGTTGGTGTCCAGGTGGTCCGGCTCCAGGAAGCGCATTTTGCCGGCAGCGAAGTCGAACTGGATACAGTAGTGTCTCAGGCAGTCCATACCCAGAATGCCCTTGCCCGGCTGGCTGGCGGAGGCCGCGCTCTTCACGGTGTAAACCTGGGAGCCCGTGAGCAGTTCGGTGTCGCCGGCGTAGAGCTTTGGCGCTCGATAAATGCCCTGGGCTCCTGCCCTCAAGTTGAAGGCAAAAGCGGCTGGCTTTGTCCCGATTCGAGGCCCGAGCTTCGACGCGAATGACTCGTCCAGGATAGTTTCCGGGCCTCCGGTGTCCACTTTCAAGGGCACTTCCTCCCCGTCTTCCAAGCGCAGTTTCACAACGATCGCACCTTCTGACCTGGAGGGTCTGTCCATGGCGATTTCGCCCGGAAGGTGCGGGCGAGGAGCCTCGATGGGCGAGGCTGGCAGACCCCCGCCGAAACCGAAAGGCGCCCAAACGAGCGCGGCGCTAACGGCGAGCAGGCATCGGAGTGGTTTCATCTGTGCCCAGAGGGCTTAACACGAAGCGCAGCTACGCCGGGCCGAGCGCGTCCAGCAATCCCGACCGCCATCTCCCGGCGGTAGTTGCCGTGCCGGGTTAGACCTGCGTGCGGTGCGGCTCATATCGCCACTCCCATATCTTTCCGTCTTCTGGATGGTCAACTGTGCCAGTGAATGCAAAGCCGAGCTTCTTCAGAATGTGATTCGACGCATTCTCCTCAGTCAAAGTATGCGCGATGAGCCTCACCGACGGATCAAATTCCTGAGCGATCGATATGAGACGCTGCGCCATACGCGTCGCAATACCACGTCTCTCGAAATCTGGATAAGTGAAGTACGCGATCTCCACAACGTCCCCCACCGGAGGTGAGGTAAATCCACAGCCGCCAACACAGTGCCCTCCCTCAATGGCCAGGTAACCAACCCAAGGCTGAACGTAGCCGCGTCGCTCGTATAATTGCACAGTCGACGCGACCACAGACGTGACTGCCTCGGGCAACGCAACGCCTGGCAGACTGACATTGCCATCACGCCGAATTAAAACGAGGTGCATGGCTTAACGTTCACCATCAGCCGTGCGAGCCAGCCGCCAGCAACTCCCGGATTCTGACTGACCTAAAAGGCTGGCTCGCATCGGCTGCATGGTGTGGTTCGGTCCTACTGTCCCATCATTCGTTCGAATTCCCGCCAACGACCGAAGACCATTTCATAAAAGCGGCTGTCGATTATGGTGTTTCGGTCAATGTCACGCCTTGTCGGACGCCGTCCAAGGCGCCTTTCGATCTTCCTATACTGGTGAATAAGAATGCGAGCGATGTTCTGGCGCGTCGCGAATCTCGGATCCATTGTTTGGGTGCCAAAGATGTCGACAACTCTCTCGTCAAAGTCTACCGTGCACCCAGTAGGCAGATGCAGGACCTCTTTTGCCGTTCTGCTTCGGGTGGTCTCGGTGGGGGCGTCTCCATATTCGTAAGGCTCCAACCCAAGGTGCTCAACGATTGTATATGCCTTCTGGAAATTGCCGATGAAGTCGATCACAGTGCAGTGGTCCTTTCCGATAAACCTCCGCAGACCTCGACCCAGCTGCTGGAAGAAGATTCGCTTTGATTCAGTCGGGCGCAGGAACAGCAGACACTCGACGAATGGGAGGTCCACACCTTCGTTGAGGATGTCCACTGCGCACAACACCTTCACGTCGCCTTTCCGCAGGTCCTCCCGGAGTAATGCCCGGGTCTCTTGCGGAGTTGTGGAAAGGTATACCCGTGCATTAATCCCATCGCCATCGAAGCTCTGTGCGACGCGTTCGGCGTGCGTCTGTGTGCAGCAAAACGCAATGGTAGGTTTCCCCTCTGCCTTCTCACGCCACTTGGCGATTATTGCGGCATCCCGTTCCGGAATGATCAAGGCCCTCTCCAAGTCACGAACATCGTACCTGTTACCGTTATGACGAATATTTGAGTAGTCGACATCGTCGAAACATCCGAAATAATGGTAAGGGCTCAACACACCAAACTCAATGCCTTCGCGCAAACCATAATTGACGATCGCGTTGTTATTGCAGAGTTCAAGGACATCCTGCTGGTCTCCTCGAAACGGCGTAGCCGTGAGCCCGAGCAAGAAACCAGGCGCAAGCGTGTCTACAGTTCGGCGGTAGCTTGCTGCAGCAGCGTGGTGGAATTCGTCGATCACCAAATAATCAACTCGACGGCCGAGGAAGAGGTCGAGGTTTCGAGAAATGGTCTGGACCGTGATGAGGTTAACTCGACGAAGGGCACCACGTGTTGGGCGCTCCTGAAATCGCGCGACCTGGTCTTGGGGAAACTCCCTCAGGAACTCCGCTTCTGCTTTCTGCAGAATTTCGTGCGAATGAGCGACGTAGACACAAAGTTGCGCGTTCGTCCGCAGTACATCCTTGACTGCCACACGTGTCTTGCCGGATGCCATGGGCAGAATGATGGCTCCGGAACCTTGGCCTAGGTCATGTGTGGCCCTGAGTTCTGCGAGTGCTGCCTGCTGCAGGATGTTGGAGGTTCTGTTCGCGGGTGAATAGCCGCAGTGACAACGGCCGCCTGTTATCTTCTCACCGTCTCGTGGGCAGATATACCCAAATGCTATGAACAGGCGCGCGAGGTCATGGCAGTCGAGAATACAATATCCACGAGTGATGCGTTCGGCAGTTGCGATGAACTGCTCTTTGACTTCGTCGAGGACGTTTCCCGAGGCAGCGAAGAAGGCGTAATCCAGTCCCCGAATTCGTTCGAGCCGGAAAATCTGATGTCCAACATGGGTGGGGCGCACTGTGGGAAACGACCGGCCCTTTAAGATGAAAGCAGCGATTCCTTCGCGCCCCCGAACAGACACTTTGTGCGTGAGAATGTCGACCACCTCAGAAGGGCCATGCGGAGTTTGGTTGGTGTCAAAGAGGATGGCTTGAATCCAAGGCTCCATCTCATCGGTCTCATGCAGGCCTCGTACGGTTTCCAGGGCGTCGTCGCTCACAGTCCGTGGTGCGACCCCGCGAACCCGGTCGAAGTTATCTACTGCAAGCAGCTTGAAGATGGGCATACTTCAGACCGAACGCTCCAGATCAGGGACCCGGCGCCACTGATCCTCGATTGTCAGCCAGGGCGCCATCGCCGGGTGCGCTGCATCTGGTTTTTCGGTGTCATTTGGTTTTGACGAGCGTCCTCACCTCGGTGATCAACTCTTCCAAAAGGTCAAGAGGGACCTCGTAATTAAAAGTTTCAACCGAGAACTGACCGGATGCGTCCCAGAATAGAATCCGGGCAACCCGGGCCTTCTGACCAGCGCATGCGCGGTGGAGTTCGAGCCCCGCCATTCCCTGTTTCCTGTCCTCAACGAAGAGGCTGGAGTAATGAGCGTCGGCGTAATCACGGTCCATGTCTAGCCTTTCACCGAACCATTGATTATCCGGCGCAACGTGCGCGGCGTCGTGCACGATTGATTTTGGTAAGTTGCTCTGCTTCCATGGATTTATGAAAGCAGACCTGCGCATTTGTATCAAGGATTATCACAGAACTGTTGATGGTTGATGGTTGCAAGACGGAGTTTCCCGAATCGAACGGCAGTGGATTTTGCCTGACGCGGCTGTCGGCAGCGGTTCGAAAGTCCCTGGTCAGGGCCGGGCGAGCCGGCAGGACATGGTGAAAGCTGACCTTCATCCTGGGTATCAGGATGAAGTTTCCGGCAAGGGAAGGCAAGGTAACTGGAACCGCACTTGCGACTTTCACAAAACAAAGGGAGGCAACCCTTTCTTACGAGGATGCCCCTGCCTTGCCGCTCCGCTTCATGACGCCTGTTCGCTCCAGACAGAATGCGCTTACACGCGTGTTGTCCAAGCTCCGCAGAATCTCCAAAGGCAGGGCGCGCTGTCCATAGGGGCGGGGACGGCCACGTCCCCGTAGAATGTTGATGCAAGGAGCCCGAACGGGGACGTGGCCGTCCCCGCCCCGGAGCAGGTAGGGCGCTTTGTCCTCAGCGCGCCGCAGCCGTGAGAAAGGCCTAAGATTGACCCTGCTTCGCGGAACTGAGGCGGCGCGCTGAATGACTATATCTGGAAATGTCTTTTTTCTGCACAGATTTCCGCGGTTACAAGTTGCAAGTTGAAGGTTGCAAGTTGGGTACGTCAACTCGCAACTTTCAACCTTCAACCTGCCTGCCCGCATTTTCCCTGAAACCCCGCAGTCATGTCACCGAAATTCGGCACGGAAGCTGCTCTCATTATATCTGTGGACTGTATTAGCCCACTCCCTTCTTGTTATTTGAAGGGCAAAAAATAGAAAGTCGTATAAGCCATGAGTGATACCAAGGTTTCCGAAGTAAACACCGCCATTAATCAGAATGTGAAAGTGGGTCAACAAACGCCCGAAGCCCAACGTTCGGCATTAGATGGAGGCCCGGCGCAAGGGAACGGCCACGTCTCCCCTGCCCTCCCGCCTGGAGCCGGCGACGGCGCATGCGGCAACCAAAACGGGACCGGTACTCCCGACACCGAAACACCGTCCACCGGGTCGCCGATTGCCCAGGCACCGCCGACCGAAGAAACCTGCCACCCTCAGCCTTCAACCTGCCAATTTCAACCCGCAACTCTCCCAACCCCACCCGCGTTGCCCCAGCCACTGGCTCCGGAAACCGCTTGCGAACCTTCAACTTGCACCCTGCACCCTGCAACCGCCGGCTCCCAACCCCCTCCGGCATCAATCCAACAATCCAACAATCCATTAATCCTGTCCGTGCCCGCTTGCGAACCTTCAACCTGCACCCTTCAACCTGCAACCGCCGGCTCCCAACCCCCTCCGGCATCAATCCAACAATCCAATAATCCATTAATCCTGTCCGTGCCCGCTTGCGAACCTTCAACCTGCACCCTTAAACC